>JADEYI010000097.1_pt1 | contig 164067 bp, 204 predicted proteins | sample 8542331 | NCBI WGS metagenome assembly JADEYI01 (sample SAMN16510988, study PRJNA670497) | mine drainage metagenome | isolation source: biofilm near Copperflume 1 | place: Germany: Marsberg coppermine Kilianstollen | collected 2018-02 | reverse complement strand
CAAGCAAGACCCAATCAACCGTGGGCACGGTGCTCAGTATTTGTACCGCCCCCCGTCAGCCAGGCCAGGCCTACCATGCAATACAGTCTTGAGATAATGCACTTGCCTGACACCCCGGCCCCCACGTCCACGTTGAGGCTGCTGAGCGCTCGCCTGCGCGTGCGGCCGCCCACAGTCACAATCTGCTCCCTCGGCATCGCTGTTTGCCGCCCAGACCCGCCCGGCAGCTCATCTGCCTCCTCATCATCACTGCTGTCTGCATAGCACAAGCACAGACAATGTCAGGTCGATCTGGAAACGCATGTCAAGCTAGGGATGCGCAAAACTCCCGTGGTGTTGTATGAAGCGGCAGGCCTGCAGCCTACAGAGGACTCGCACACTACAGAAGCGCCGTGGCAGTTCATGTGCTGATCATTTTATAGGGATTTATGATGATTAGTTATGTAATCACAGAAACCCTGTGTGCTTGGCAGCTCTTCTGCTACTTCATCACTGCTGTCTGCATTGCCCAAGCACCAGACATCAGTGCTGCAGAACATAAACAAACATCCAGCGGGGTAACTGACTGTAGAGCAGGAGAGGAGGAACATGTGAAGTACCAGACACGTTGTCGCACAAATCCTGATGATGTGTCCAGAAGTGCCCAGATTGAAGTCCCCACAAAAGACCAAGCAGGACGTTTTCCCGTCTGTGCCTATTTCATAGCCAGACTTCTGGAATGGATCCCAACATGCAGCTATAGAATGGGCAGTTTTGAGCCCCATTTGGGACCACGCTCTGCAAATCTATGCTTGCCAGTGCTTCAGAGTGCTTGACAAAGCGCATCCTGAGAAATGTGAATAACCAGGGCACACCTTCTTCCTCTGCAGAGCTGCCATCATCAGAGCTTCCAGCTTCCTCGCCCTCATCCTCGCTGTCCGACTCATCGGCGCTGACATCATCGTCCATGTCATCGCCGTAGTCATCGCCGCCGGCGTCCCCGCCGCGGCCGAACATGCGGATGCGGCTGGCCGCCAGCTTCTGGTCCACTGCCTCGCGGGTTCCCTGCAGGTCCCGCACCATCCGTTCTCCCTCGCCCCCCGGCCCTCCACCCTCGCCTGTGTAACTGACCTGCCACCACAGAAAATACTGATTAAGCAGTGGTTCTTGATTTCAGCCTTATTCTAATCTCTGAGGTGAGAATGACACCAGCATTCAGTCATTGAGCTCTGAAGCTGGAAGACTCTGCCTTTAGCAAGAAAGGTTGATTTAAAATTCAAATTCTCCATCTGAGTCTACAAACCCTGCCGGTAGCTGTGTTTTAGATTGCAAGAATTTTGAAAAAGCATGCACCTTCCAGTCAGGGATGTCGATGTAGACAGCGTCCTTGTCATAGAGCAGCCCGCCGACATCTGCCATTGGCGCGTACAGGAGGCGCTCTTTCTCATTCAGCCCCCGCTTCTTCACCGTGCTCGGCAGCGGGCAGGGATCCGGCAGCACGCCAATGTCCGCCACCTGTCGCAAGACAGACCTCAGATCATTCCAGCAAGATTGATCCCACAGCGGCTGGTGCACCCGTAAGGAGGCAGCACGTCAGTGTCTGCCAACGTGTGCAAGCAACCAACGATCTCAGCTTGTTGCAGCGAAACTACTTGCTGAGCAAGCAGCAGATGCTCTGCTGATACGGGGGCAGAATACATAAAAGGGAGACCTTGCACACGTGCAGCAGAATAATCCCGTTTGGGCCGCCAAGGTTTGAAGCTCTAATAGGGCCCAGTGGACATAAATATACTGAGTATAAACCCCTAACACCAAGTGGGTTGCTATTTGCTGGGTAGGGATATCAAGTCCTGAGCAGGTCAAGATGTGGCTGACGTGGCAGAGCTCATCCACCTTTGGCTGAATGTTTTGCTTGCCAAAAGCGGATCACGAGGCCTCACCTGGAAATCACCGACGCCGGCCAGATGCGCGCGCGTGCCGGGCTTGAGGTTGGCGCCGCGCAGGTATCCGTAAACGGTCACCTCCCGGTCGCACTTGGGATCCTCCGCCACGCGGTCCGGCGGCGTTATGTCCTGCGGATGCGCCAATTAGCGCTCACTCATCCATTACCAATGCCACAGATGCTGAACTCCTGGAGATCTTATACAAGGTCAGCCTCTTGAGTAAGCAAAGAACATATTGTTGAGCTGGCCATCTGGGAGCAAAAGGCAATCGTCCATGCCTTGAATGCGTCAGCATTCGCACATCAGTCCCTCCTGTGTGAGGCCAGTAGAGCTTTCCTGAACATAATTCGGACCAGCGCACCTTTCCCTCATAATCAGCAGCTGATACATTTACCATAGGACAAAGGTGATCAGTCACCAGATTTGTAAAAAATTGTTGAATTTGGGAGTGCGCACCTCGAAGCGGTCGGTGAGGAGGTAGGGGTGGGCGATGCGCCAGGAGAGCGGCCGGAACTTCATGACAGAGATGAAGCGCGCAAGGTTGTGCACCTCCCGCTGCAGGTACTTGCCGTGCCGCATGCCGCTCAGGTAGAACAGCTTGGCGCCTGCGCGACAGGCAACGCAGCGTGAGACAGGCACAAGACACCCCTGACTCATGTCAACGAATGCTCGTCAAAGCTCCATTGAACAAGCAATTAGCCAACAGGAACAACGAGGGGCCTGCGCGGCATGCGATACCGCCTGAGACCACCATAAGGTCGTAATTGGCGTTATTTGAATGAAGATGGTTGTTGTGTGGGCAAGGATCATGTGAAGCGGTGGGCGTGACTGTAGAAAAGGCATATCGAACAGAAATGAAGTAGTACAAAGAATACACACCACGCACGGGCATATTAGCATAAATAATGCAATTAATGTCGAGCGCAACATCCAATTAGACAGTCAGGCACCGCTTGTGCGGTGGTCAGACAATCAGTAATATTGCTAGAAGATCACATCAAGGTGAATGGAGCTTTACCCTGGTAGATCTCGGCCCAGAAGCGGTGCTTGAGGACCTTTTTGGTCTTCTTCAGCCGCTTGTTGTCCTTGAAGCCGTCCAGGTGAGTCAGCACTCCCATCACCTTGGGGAAGCCGTGCACCTGCAGCCACAATCACCACCATCTCCGTCTTAACTCCATTAGACATGCGCAGCACAATACTGCCAGTGTCCCCTACACCGAGCATGCTCCCTCTCCTGTAGAGTGCATGCACTCCCTGCTGTCAACCGTGAAGCATCTGTATACACTCTAAATGCCTGCAAGCACCCAAAAACCAAGCACCCATTCCTAATCTGCCTGAATGGAAACACTACAAGGCAGATGCATGTGCATTTCATTGGGCACCCGCAAGTGCAAATGAGACACCACGGCCAATGGGCACGGCACAGTCAACTTCCAGGTCTTGCATTGCGCATGATGCGATGTCTGTAGCAAGATATGCAGGTACATCGGTCACTCGCGGTTGTAGTCAAGGGTGCACCTGAAGGATGTTGAGGAATTCGAACGTCTCCATCTCAAAGCCAAACGAGCCGTCCACCAGCAGCAGAACCAGGTCCGCGTACTTGGCAGCATCAATCATGCCGTTCAGGTCCTGCTCACGCAAATTCACACAGACTTTAGCAAGCTACAACCTCCCACGCAATCTGCAGATCTTCTCAGGCACCTCAGAGGGCCGCAGCAGGAGTTGGGACGATCTGAAGCATGTGCTGCTTGGGTGGGAAGTGCAACCATCTGATCCCAGATGTGCACCAGCTGACAAAGTGACCACCGGGCTTGCATGACGATAGCCGTACAGCTCAGATGGCCTCTGCGCATTGCATTTCACTGCCAGCAACATGAGGGGGTCAGTGAGGCTCGGTGGGAGCAGACCTGGGGGCATTCCAGGAAGGTGAGGCGGCGGGCTTTGCCGGAGACAAGAGTGATGGGGCCCTTGACTTCGGACAGCGACTGGCGAGTGAAGTGTTTTATCAGACACCTGATCACCAGCGACTTGCCCACCTGCGCGCAACACTTGAGCCTCAACTTTTCTTTGATGGGCTGAAGAGAGATCAAGCCCTTTTGCTCATACTACTAAGCGCGGTGCTTGAATAAATTGACTTGACAGTGAAACTGACATGCATCCTCAGCATTAATGTAGCCCAGCAAATTCAGGCGCTGGTGCAGCAGACCCTTTCTCTTGCTTGCCTCCTGTTCAGACCTTGACAAAAGGATAGACATTGTCAGCACTCTCTTTATTGTCTGGGTCTGACTCAGAGTTGGGCAGAGAACGTGAAGTCACAGCACCGGCGCCTTGATGAGCACAATAGTGCAAACACATGGAACATGAGAGCACAAAAAGCAGGAGCTCTCTCTGACCAATTTTTACTTGCCTGCGGGGGTCCTTGGACTAGCACCACAAAGGGCGGCGGCTCTTCTGGCTCCCTCTCCACCACAGGCACTGCACCAGACAATCCACACAAAATTCTTCAGTAAAAACAGCATCGCAAGAATATTATTATTAAAAACATGCTCGTCCTGCCAGAGGCAAGGTGCTCCTGCAGATAAGCTGCATGTAAAGGCTGCCAAACAGCCCACCCCTTGATGGACTCGACAGGTCCAAGGCCTAAGTAATTGTGGGCACGGCGCTCACCATTTATACCGAACCCCGCCGGCCGGGGCAAACAGAGTGCATGCAGAGTCAACTTCTCTTCGCATTGCCTTCCTAAGCCTCTCTAAGCTTGCTGCCATTGAGGCATGTGAGATAAAGGTGTTCGAAAGGGCGAGTGCAGCTCAGACAAGATTGAATGGTGTCCGCAGAGAGGCACGCCCCGCTAGGAATTTGATGGTACTCGTTTGACATCATCGCTGCACGCCTTCTCTCAAACAGCACCACAACACATGTCCTCTAGGCACCAACCGCAGCTTGTAATTCTATTGTTCACTGTCTCCTGGTGAAATTTTGACACTCAACATGAGATCATGCAAGCCAGTCGCTTGCCAAAGAAGGACAAGCATTCAGAATTGGCTTCCGTGAGGGTGAAGCTGTATCCACTGGCAGCAAAGCAGACCATACTTGTCAAATTGTGTGCCCTTCTGAATGAGCGTCCTCTGGAAGCAACGCTGCAGCCACAAAGGGAGATACAGGGGGTGAGTCAGCACCGTGCATGCGCTTCTGCTCCTTGTCGGCTGTGCGCGCGCGTTGCAGCTTGGCCTTGAAGCGCGACTTGTTGGTAAAGGCCTTGGGGTTGCGCTTCATTTCCTCAGTCATCTCCCCTGAATCCCTCTTCTTTTTGTCGGCCACCTTTTTCTTGGCGGCCTTCTTGCCAGACTTCTTCTTCTTGTGTGCTGCAACAGGAAACAATCGTGCTCAAGATTTCCACCAAGAATTTTTGAGCACACATGCGCTTCTAGGAGATTCAGTTCTTGGGCTCTTACTTAATTTCATCCTTAGAATCACCACTTTGTGCCATGAAAAATGCGTGTTCACCCAGCTTTGATAATCAGGCTGCCACAGACTAATAGTCCTGCATGAGAGATCATGAGTTGTAGAGGTGAGTACTCAGATTTGCAAGCCAGTGGTTGCTTGCTATTTAGCCTTGAGATGCAACTTCAACATGAGGCTGGTGACATGCAACGTACCTGTCTTGTCCCCCATGGCGGCAGAGTACGAGCACAATCTCGCTGGTGTCCTTTGTCTGTCTTCTTACGAGGGCCGCCAAATTTGTAGTCTAATAGGCAGGTGTACACTCAGCGGACAGCTCCATGTCGCATGGAAACAGCCACTGCTGCTGGAGAGTAAGCTCGCCTGAAGTATTCACATGATTGTCTGAAAGTTCAGTAATGATATACCTATGCACTAGTGTACTGCACGTCCTGCATTGGCCGCTGTACTGGAAGCAGTCACTGCATTTTTATAAATCTATTAAAATCCGTTATCTGGAGCGTAAATGCTATAAGAATTATACATGTTAAGCCTCCCATAGCATGCACAAACTATTGCTGCTCAACAACTGGGAGGATCGCGAGCGGGCTTTTTAATAGCCAGTGGTGAATTAAGGTAAGTTATTGAAATGATGTCGCTGAACCCGAGCCATCATGTCTTGTTATAATCAAAACTGCGTTATATTGTCAATCATCACCTGGATGGACCTGCGCGAGTCTCGAACAGCAAGGTCTGATGGTCACTTTCCTCCTAACATCTTATTGAGCGCCATCCATTTGAGATTTTGATCAAGAAGACAGATATTAGTCTACACCTCTCATTCTTGCGATCAATTTGGTTGAAGGCTTGTGGACATTTTCTTCGCAACAATCGGAACGGCTCTCCTCTGCAGCCGCTCTCGGAATAGTCACCGATGAGGTGATCTCGGAGGCCGGCCTGCGTGCTTTCAAAGTTGTGAAACGCAAAGAGAGTGCAATGGTGTTGGATATGCAGATGAACCTGAAAGGAAGGATGTCTGCGTTCATTCTCGTTGTATGATGCATTGCCACTTAATACGAGCTTCTAAATAAGTTTCACAACATCGGACAGATCCCACAGAATGTGAATTTTGCTCCCACCACATTAGATAAAATACATATCTTATAGGCGGTGAGAAGAAGCCTGTTTGAATGGGAGAGAAGAGGAAGCTGTTGGCACCAGGGCAGCTTGCAGCACGCCTGAAGCGCGTCTCTGCACCGAACACTGTGCATCGCAATCATCAACAGCCAGTAAATGGCAAAGGGCAACATCTGTCTGCACAGAAGGTCAGCGGCGGGGCAGAAGATGACGTGCAAAAGGACTTGATTGGCGAGGAGAGCGATTTGGAGGCTGCTGATGTTGGAGAGGCACAGGTGCGACCTGTTTTTTGTGTGTGTTCCTGGTACTTCTGTGTGTAGGTCCGATCTTACCTCTCTGATTGTGAGATCAGCACGCTGCGTCAATGTGCGCCTGGTAAGCATTGGATCATCATGCATAATTTGCATGCAGGGGGGTCAGGAGGATGGGAGCGCTGCTGCATACAGCACACTGCTGGGGCTCTTGAGGAGTCCAGGCCCTGGCGCAGGACAGCGACATGACAGGAAAAGGTGCAAAAAGGAAACGAGGGCTGCTGCAAAAGACGACTCAACACAGCGCACCTCAGGTGATTTTGCATCCTCATGACTAGAAAACGCAAGGAGGCATTCCACAGTGACAATGCAGTGCATCGTCATTCTGGCTCTGGAAAATGTGGTGAAGAATGGTTTCGATGGTTGTAAACATTTGGTGTGTCGGCCTCAACAGGTGGAACAAGCTCGGGCAGGCAACAGGATATTCAACCTGAAGCAGGATCGCCCCAGGAGACAGTCTCAAAGCCAGGGCAGGCCAAGAGCAGCAAGGCAGCCAAGACAGCATCAGCCGCCGCTGGAGCGCCAGCAAATGGCAGCGCACAGCGTCCCCCGGCCATCGACTACTTCGCGCAGCATTTTGACAGGTGACATACTCATTGAGTCTTGAACCACGACTTTAGAGGATATGACTGTCCTTGAAGGGTGCTATTGGCACTGATGGCATCCATGGATGGATCATGATGTGGTTTCTGAGTCACACCTGTACAAAAGGAGGTGATAGCCTGCCTGGAAGATGTGCAGCAGACATTGAATTCATCAGTGAGGATTTCCAAAATCCCAGCCATGTGCGCAGTTCAAGCCTGCTACCTTCAAAAGCAGGTTGATGCTCGCAGTCACATTGCATGAGACAACTCTATGAATAGTGATCTTGCAAGCTGACATGTTCACGCCTGGAAATGTGCATGGGAGCAGGGAATTGTCTCAGGAGGAAGTAGCGCAGCTGAGGAGTGCTGCCCCGGAGTTTGTCACAGCAGAGGGAACGCTGCCGCCCGGTGTGTGGCCCGGCGCCAGCTGTCAAATCACGGGCAGCCCGCTCGAAGAGGTATCCATTCACCCTTCTCATCAGAAGTTTCTGCGCATAAGGAATGACACGTGTGCAAATATGTTGCGGGTATCATGCAAAGCTTCCGAAGAGGGCTGGCTCTTGCACTATGCTGCCCCCAGGTTTGAACAGATGGACTTTCAGTGCTATCAGCTACTTTGTTCAAGTGTCGTCTGCTGCTCCGCTCAGTCACTCCATGTGGATCATCGCAAAATGCCCAGAAGATAGGAACGAGGACGATGACAGGGATACTATATAGGTGCATTTGCATTCCACTGGATCCTAAGGCGAGTCTGACCTTTAGGTGGGGCATGACACCCTGTTAAACGATATGCATCAGGTATGCGAACAAAGGCGTGTTCCTGTGTGCAGGCACCGCACACGCTGGCACATGCCGGCGTGCAGCCGCGGCTGGTGACTCGCTGGCGCGAATGCCACGGGGCCAAGTCTGGCGCTGGGCAGGCGCCAAAATTGGACGGCCCCTCAGAAGCCGAGGAGGGGGCTTTTGTCTCGCCGGAGCAGCGCGCATTTTTTGGCCTCTGCACCAGCTACAAGGATGTCTTCTTCCCCTTGCGCCCATACCCCACCAGGCAAGACTGTATCCTTTGTCACATAGCAGGCGGTGTGTTGTTGCCTTGGCGATTTTGTTGTGTGTGACAGATCTGCACCCTCTCCCTCTCTAGTCCGCCCTCTACATATATAAAAATGCTCCCAACGGATGCTTTTCAAACCATGGTAGGATGAACTTCATGCCCAGGTTAGATTTTGATACATCCATGCCCCACTTGGGCCTTTCCTCAAGCTTTGCAGACTCAACATTGCATAAATTTGTATATGAATTTCCTTGAATTCCTGCAATGTAGTGTTCCGATGCAATGCTGTTGAGCTGAGAGTATACGTTCGCCAAATGCAGCCTGCAGCAGAATGACCCAATCATGGATGCGTACCTGTTGCACTGCATCAACCACGTCTCGACGGCGGCGGGGCTCATAAAGAAGAACAACGAGCGGCTGAAAGCGGGGGGCGCCGACGGAGGGGACACCCCCCGAGACCAGGGCTTCACCCGAGCTAAGGTGCGGGCCTGGGCTTCTGACTCCTGCATGCAGCGTCAGTGTGTGCACAGAAATGCGCGAGTTGTGATATTTTATTGACAGCATGACCTCTTGTGCTGGAGGAGGTCTTCTTCAGCTATAAGATAGCTGTTAGCCTCGAGAGTGGCTCCAGAAAGATTTAGTACACTTATTTGCGGTTGTTCTGGGGTGCACTTTGACATTGGTATCTCTCTGGCTCCTGCATGCAAGCGGCTTGTATCTGGCATGGCAAAAGTGAATCGCGGATGTACTAAAAGGGGGACATGTCATCAAGTCGTGACATGTGCCGGCAGGTGCTGATCCTGCTGCCGCTGCGGAGCACGGCGCTGCGGGTGGTGTCCCGGCTGCTGGACCTGGCGCAGAAGGAGAACCGCGCCGACTCGATCCAGAACAAACAGCGCTTCCTCGAGGATTTTGGCGCGGCCGGGACCGACGACGAGGACGAGGAGGGCGGGGGGACCGAGAAGGTGGGCGCCAAATCTGGCGGTGGCAGAGGGGGGCTCGCCGGGGGGACCCCGGCCGAGCATGCGGCGCTCTTTGGCGGGAACAGCGACGATCACTTCCGGCTTGGGATCAAGGTCACCAGGTGGGCTGCTGCATGAAGCACTTGGAGGCTGTCACCGCAGCTGAATATGGGCATTTTATACTATGCTGCTACAACATCCACGTAAAGTGTATTTCGGCACGTGTTCATGACCGATTTTAGTGGGGCAGAGTATTAGCAGTTCCGGCACTGTATAAGCAGTGGGACTTCTATGTACTGTGAAATGCAACTTTCCTTGCTCATGACTTTCAGCCCATGCGTTCAGGGGAGCAATTAAGCTATACGCGGACTTTCTGCAGAGTGACATAATCGTGGCGTCGCCGATCGCGCTGGCCACGAAGCTGGCAGAGCCACCGCCGGAGGAGGGCGGAGGCCCCGCGGACTTCCTCTCATCAATAGAGATCGCCGTCGTAGACCGCGCTGACGTGCTGCTCATGCAGAATTGGGCCCACGTGGTCACCGGTGAGTCATTGCTTCCATCGCAACACCATCACATTGCACGATCGACATTCCCTATCCAATCTTCTCAAGCACTTGGATAATTGCCTCAGGTTGTCCAGTTCCATCGGAAACAGGCACAATATCCAATCTGTGCTATTTGACCAAGCTGTATTGACCTAGGACCTTTTCCGGCCTGAACTACCCAGTGGGTGCCCTGCAGCGACACAGCTGCAAAGATATCTTCGTGCGCCTGTGCGCCTGCAGCTTTCAAGGCAACGTGCAAGTGTGGTATCCTCATGACCCTTTTGTGCGCATGTGCGTGCAGTGTTCGAGGCGATGAACAAGGTTCCGCAGGCGCAGCACGGCACGGACATAATGCGCGTGCGCGAGAGCTTCCTCAGCGGCAACGGCGGTGCGTATCGGCAGACGCTGCTGATGTCATCGCTGATGTCTGCGGAGATGAACGCGCTGACTAATCGCGCGTGCGCCAACTGGGCCGGCCGGGTCAGGCTGAGGGTAGATCACCAGGTGGACCGCCGCCTCGGTTTGCACCGGCAGCTTTGTTTTGTGGTATCTATCTGCCTTGATTGCTAGCCAGGCTGTGTGCCCTGGTGACAGTTTCAAATCGTGACACGGCCCACTGGACAGTCCCGGAGCTATACTGCGCTTGCTTTGGTTTCGTAAGGCATTTGGGAGGGTGAGTAGGTCAAAGTGTGTAAGGTCTGTAACCATGTTCTGGTGTCAGGGCTTAAATATGCCTTGGTACCCCCCTACCCTGGGAATGCAGGGGGCTCTAAATCAACTTAGGTGGTGAGTTACAGTCGTTTGGGAAATGCAGGGGGTACTACAGAGTACAGGGTACCCTGGGAAATGTACATGAGGTGGTTAAGTAGTGCTTGATTTGGCGCGCAGGGGGTTCTGGGACAGGTGATTCCCCAGGTGCGCCAGCTGTTTGAGCGGCTGCCGGCGGCGTCGGCGGCTGCGGATGCGGATGCGCGCTTCGAGCACTTCCGGGCAAACCTGTGGCCGCGCATGAAGGAGACGGGCGCCAAAGGTGCTGCCTTTTGCTTCCCTTACACCGACAACTCGAGCCTTGCTGTGTGCCTTATCTCTTCTAGCATGCCTATCATTGCCTGGCAACGGCTTACCCTTGACATCGAACCCATATTTCTGTTGATTAGGATAGTTTCAGGAGACACTTCCCTACTATTTCGCACAAGCTGCTTTAGGCCAGTCAGCATGAACCTCCATTTGCATGTGAACAGGCCAAGCAATTCTCCCCACCGCCAGTCTTGGGCATATTACGTTGCCCTTGCATGCGCACATGTCAGCTTAATTTTGACTTGTCAAATGTGCGTTTACGCAACTTCCTCACCATGCGTCAATAAGTTCACGTTGGATGCAGACTCTTTACTCAGCCATGTTTTACTTTACATGCGCGCAGGCCAGCTGATCTTCGTGTCGTCGTACTTCGACTACGTGCGACTGCGCAACTTCCTGAAGGAAGAGGGCGCGGCCTTTGCGGGGCTGTCCGAGTACGCCACGCCGAAAGCCGCTGCGCGCGGCCGCTCACTGTTCGCCGACGGCCGGCTGCCGCTCGCGCTGCTCACAGAGCGCTCCCACTTCTACAACCGCGCGCGCGTCCGCGGTGTCAAGGTGGGCTGTGCATTAAACAGCAAGTGTGCAAATCTTGTATACTTGATCCAGGAGTTTCGTTGATCATGAGAGGGCGTCCCAGAGGCAGCACAGGACCCTCAAAATGGGGCTTTCGATGACGGCGGCTCTACGCCTTGTCTTGCGCAAGCAGACTTGGTGTATCATCAACAGATGCTTTGCACAAAATTGGTCCCTGTCAATTTGGTGGGGCTCCATGGGTCCCCCCTCCAGGGGGTCCAGGGGATCGCAGGTAATGTTGCCCTGCTGCGCCATCAGCGCGTCCACGTCAGCGCTCAGCCGGATGATGTCGCGACGTTTGTGTCAGACAATGTGGCAATGTCTGTTGCAGCACACCTTGCCAGAGTGCATATCAGACATTTTTGCTGAGGAGACAAAGTAACGAGGTTGCGATCGGCGCAGGACCTGCTGTTCTATCAGCTCCCCCACCACGCGCACTTCTACCCCGAGATGGTCAACCTGCTGCACGCGCGCGATGAGTCAGCAATGACTCACACCACCGTCACCGCGCTTTTCACCCGCTTCGACGCGCTACGACTGGAGCCAGTCGTCGGCGGCTCGCGCGCGCGCAAGTTGCTCAAGAGCTCCACCGGCACCTTCCTCTTCTGCTGACGGCGTGGTGGCTCCACAGCTTGGGTGGGAGTCTCACGAAATTTTGCGCCTTGATGAGATTCACAGAATAGAAGTCTGAGCTGCTACTTTGCCTATCATGACTGGGAGTGCATAAGCAGCACTTGACCCCTAGGGTCTGCAACGATGCCTCTGCAGCCACCTATTGTGGATTTAGGAGTGCAAGGCTGGTTTTGTTGGCGAGTGTGATGGCATATGCTGTCGAAAATGAATCATTAAGTTGATAGTGAAACTCTGTCAGGCTGACGGTTGGGTATGACGTCCGTAAGATGATGTTTTTGAGAGCTGCCAACGTTGCAAGTGTGATAGCGCGCGAAATTTTTCGTATATACCAGACTCAGATATATCAGACTCCCCAGACTTCTCAGAGGTCTGGAATATAGAGAAGGGAAAGTGGAATTATAAGTGGCTGGTGCCACGGCTTGCTTTATTCATCCCATCAAGGAAATTAGGGATGCGCATTTCAAGCTATAGCAATGTTAATGCATGCGCAAGCTAGCTTGCTTCCTGCAGACCCTGCAGCCAGCCGGGCTGAGTATGCACTCGCGCCTGCATCTGTCAACCGGTGCATAAAACCATTTTCCGGAACAACGTCATGATGGATGAGGAGACGTTCCCAAGCACTTCGTAAGGAGCCTTCAGTGTCGTCTCCACTGCACTATGATGGACTGCATGCCTCATCCAGAGCACGTGCTCACCAGGTCCCCTCAACCCGCCACGATTCAGCCGTGCTCCGCCATTGGGCAGCAGGCAGATGAGGCCCAGCCACCTGGGCGAATCGGGGCTGAGGCGAAACCCGCTGCCCCTCCAGGCGCGGCACTCTGTCGACATTGTTCCCAGGGCAATCAGCGAACGCGGGCGGTGTCTGCATCTCCGGTGCACGCAGCATATCCACTCCCCATCGCTGCAGCGGCATAGCCAAGACCGCCGGGTGCCCAGCTGAGCACAGCGAGATGAGGGATTGACATTGCTACCTTGGATGTCTCCTGTCCCGCAGGAAGTGGTTAGTTTCTCGATCCCGGGCGACTGGCATGTCTAGTAAGCCCGAGCATCGGCATACTACCGTCCGCACTGAGGAGGAGCATGAACACGGAAGATCCAGTCAGGTCCGGGCACTCTTTCTTGGCATCGATCTCCCTTCGGAAGCTTCCGTCCAAGTTGCAATCTTTTTCGCCGCTGCATTTTGGAAGCCAGCTTGCTCTTAGCTGTCTTTGTATCTTATAAAACGTGATCGTGTTTGCCATCAGATCGTTCAAAGGTGTTTTTGGTGTCCCGATACGAAAAGCGTTCAACCATATCTTGGTGTATCTTGAGCAGTTCATCGCGCCCAAATGTCGTTTGAGAGCGGTACATTAGGACAGGGGAATATCTGCACAATCGTAAGCGTCGTCTTCGAGTCAAGTACAGACACGGGGCTTGTATGAGCGCGATGGAAGTGAAATAGTGCAGAATCTAGATGCACGTGCAAGCGGGATTGGAAGAAGCTGTCTTGCGTCAACCATTGGTGCCCTCTATATGCACTCGCGTGTGTGCAATGTCTTAGGCGTGGAGCAAGCTGTACAATTATCCCAATGTGTGAGTGCCCAGGGCTTGAAGATTGCCCAATGCCCTGGTTTGAACTTTACGCTTTTGGCCGGATGCATGCGGTGGACAGGAGCCGATGGACCTTTTCGAGGCCTCTCATACTTTTCGGTGGCATTTCTCCCAGAAGGGGGCTGCCCCCACAGCCAAATGCAAACTTTTTGGGGCTTTACGGACAGGGCCTGCAAAGTGAACGTTCCATTCCTTGTACTTGAGGCTCTGGCTATGCATCGGGCCCAACGGGCCAGTTTGCGTCACATGACGGGTTGAGCACTCTCGTTTCTTCATCAAGCCGCATAAGGCCAGCCAGAAGGGAGCCTCCTAGTAGAGTGCTGGGGTCCAATGCTCCCATATTTGCGTAGACTTGTCTGCAAGTATCAATTGTGACGGTAGTGATATATTCCAGTAGGAAAGGGGCCACCATTCACATGCACGAATTCAAGCAAGATGATTGACTGGAAGATGCTGTGCTGCAGGCTCAAGAAGCGAAGGGGAAAGGGCGGGGACCCCCCCGGCAAAGTGAGGGAGAGGGAGGTCCGCAGGCAGGACCTTCCAGCACAGAAGATGGCAGGAGTGAGGCACCGGAAGTTCATCAGTCAGGTGCATTGCTCCACAAGAGCTGTGCCTTCAAGTCTTGAGCTTTGCTGTTCATATCATGCAACAAACGCCAACTATTTGGAGCGTGCCCGTCATCACCATAGCACCAGATTTATTTCCACACTTCTGATTGTGCGCGCATAGCTTGTTCCTCTCTTTTGCATCAAAGCTGGAAATCAATTCCTTGCTGTGTCAGTTTGAATGCTTGTGCATTTTTGCAGATGGGCATGCAGCAAGGGCACGGTGGGAGCACAGTCAAAGCAGCGAGCAGCAGCAGGCAGCAGCAGGAGTCTCAGAGCAGCCACAGCAGCAGTCAAGTCCCGCCGCGGCTGTTGACCACTCAGCAAAGCGGGGCTCAGGAGGGGGGATCCCTGTATCCGATTCCGGGGGGTCCGGTGGGGCCCCCCGGCTGCTGCCACCGCCCACCGGACGGCCCCCCCTTCCCCCTGCTGAGCTGCTGAGGGCGCAGGTGCACCTCACTTCCTTTTTGTAAAGATTGGCACAATCTTGTTGAGGAAGTGGTCTTACTCGCAGCATGCATAAAGAGTGTCTGCAGCCACTGGCATCCTTCACGCCGGATGTGTCACGATCGGAAGTGCATGCTGGGCATTTGCTTTGCAAATAAGCTCCCCGTCAGGATTCATTGTTCGACAATCGCACGTATCACCCGGAGTGTCTGACTGTCAAAACGACCTGGCTGATTGAGAGCGGGGTGCTATGCAGCTGGCGTTTGCGACGGCGGCCGCTTCAGAGGTGGGCCGCGCCGGGACTTTGTCGACGTCGTACCCGTCACTCGAGGCGCTGGCCGCGGCCGGAGGCGCGCTCGAAGGCGTCGGCACCAGCGGCGGGGGTGAGGTGAGTGCCCAAGCCGATGACTCATTTCCTAGTGGCGTTAGTCACCCGCTAGGAACGCGATTGTTGCCATCACTGCAATGCCATGCTGCGTACAGACGTACAAAGGGGTTGAGTTGCGGTGTTGCATGCAGCAAGGATCCCAGTTTGTGGTTCTAGCTGGAGTCATTCTCAGGTTGTAAGGCTGTCTTTGCCAGCTGCCCTTGACAGGATAAGCTTTTGATTTAGGCTTATGCAAAAAATAAAAACAGTGTGAAACCTGGTCCTACAGCCTGAGAAGCCCGTGATTGTTGTCACAGAGGTCACAGGGGTAAGATATGGAGCAGAGAAAGTCTGTGATGGGGGTTTGTCGGGGTTGTTGAGGAGTTGCTGACTGGAACAGCAGGGGGTGGATACCGAGGAGGGAGACGCCGTCAGCCACAGAAAACGCAAGGGGCAAGGCTACGACGCAGCCGAAGAGCTCAGCGAAACCGAGGGTGACTCTCATGTCATGTTCTCCCATTATTTATGAAGATTTCTTTTTGCCTGGCTGTTTTCCATGATCTCGAAAAGAGATCGCATACTAGCGCTGCACAAGTCCAGATACTATGAATGAACCCCGCTTCCCTGCTGCTATTGCTGTGCTGTGCCAGGCTTGGAGAAGCACCATAATGGCACTTTCTGAAACACTGCAGGGCCTCGCTACTCCTCTTGCATGCCTGGTCTTTTACAATAAATCCTTTTGCTGACCGCAGATTTGATGCAAAATGAGCCCATATTCTGCCATGCAGGCGAGGGCGGCAGCGGGGATTCACGGCGGGACCACGGCGGCCGGGGCCATAAGAAGCCGCGCCTGGTTTGGACAGCTGAGCTGCATGCCCGCTTCATGAATGCTGTCACCCACCTGGTGCGCCTGTGTTCAAGTCTTCCCTCACGCGCACTTTTTTTTTGCGTGCCTTTTTTTTGTTTTGTACTGAAGTATTCTGATTTCTGGTGCTGAAAGCCAGATGCAATGCCCAGTAAATGACCAACAATGGATGCCCTTGTGTTGCTATTGGATGCAGAGAATAGGACATGGGCCCTCTGAGAAAATTCTGGGCCCTTCTTGCTGACAGGGATACAGATGAATGCTTGCAAACACAGTACTCCTTCACGCCATGACTTGAGGCTATCTGTCAGAATTAGAGTGAGTGCATTGCTGTGTGATGGGCAGGGGGTGAAGCATGCGGTGCCAAAGACGATCCTGCAGCTGATGAATGTGGAGGGAATGACGCGTGAGAACGTGGCGAGCCACCTGCAGAAATACCGCCTGTACCTGAAGAGGCTTGCCGGATACCCTTCCGCCGCTCGGCTTCCCCTCGACACCCTGCAGCAAGTCCAACAGGCATGCCTCTCTCCCCTTGCCAATACTCATTATTTGCTAGTGGCAAGAAACATCACTACAGAGATGCTGCTGTTGCGCGTTCAAGCATTTAATTTCCGGATTTTATTTTGGAGTTTTCTGAGAGCCAAGGCAGGAAATGGATTGCATGCGCTGTTGTTGCGGTCTGCTTGTCTGCTGTTTTAAGGAAGGATGGACATGCACAAGGTGCACATTTTACTGCTTACTTTTGCCCAACACCGTTGGATGGCGGGTTGGATGGCGGTCATCCTGATCATAGATTGTGCAAATATGCAGGCCATCCAGCAGCAGGGCCACCCGCCGCTGTTCCAGCACAACATGGCTGCCATACCTCCCGGCGCAGGTGAAGCTTCCAGCACTTTTAAATCTATTTCTATGCTTTCTATATTATACCATTTTCTATACTTCAGCAATTTCCAAGAGCTTCAAGCTTCTGAAGGAGACGTAATTCTGCAAGTATCCAGCTGGGCCAGTCAGCATGCGTGGACAATCCATGTTCTTGAGATATTTGCCTTTGGCTGGTGCTGCAGGCGTGGGGTTCCCTGGATTCATGCCACCGCCGCCGGGGGCCGCAGCGGGGGGACCGCAGGTGCAGTGGGGTGCTGCCGCAGGGCCCCCCGCTGGCGAAGGGGGACCGCCTGCCGAGTCCAGCGCTCCCATGGCCGGCAACCCCTGGCTCTCGCTCCAACAAGGCAAGACTACTATCCCAAATCTCACATTACTACTGACCAAAGAAATTGGACAGTCCTTTTGAGAGCTTCGACGTAGAGCGTCCCAATTTGCATCTTGAGATATTGCCAAAGTCAATCTGGGACCACCAATTGCGTGCCTACGGCGTCTAGCAGGACAAAGGTGTCAACTCTGCTGACACCAAATGTGCCAGCTAACACCTTTGGCACACCCTGGGCGACAATATAGTCGCAATCTGATATCAATATCAATGCTCGCTCCTAGAGTTTGCAGAGCACTGCAGCTTGTTTCGCACGCTATACGCTGCGGCTGTGCATGTGTGGTGACGCAAAGCTGAAGCAAACGTACGCCGATTCAATTAGGTTAGGAAAGGCAAGACGCGTTCTGTGCTCTGGCGCAGTGGGTGCATACGGCGGCGCGATGGCGTATCCGCAGATGGGCAGCTTTGGGCAGCCGCCGGGCACCTTCCCAGGACGGGAGGGGCCCCCTGGGCTGGCGTACGGCTGGGTGTGGGGGCTTGCGCCCCCCGGCGGTGGTGGCATGGTTCCCCCGCCGGGCCACCCCTCGCAGCTGCCACCCGGGGAATCCACCCCATCCGCAACACCGCCTGGTCAGCCCCATACTGGTCATCACAATGCCTTATGATTGAAACTATCATGCTACTGTGCGCTTGACAACAAAGAGCTGACAGAAATGCGTTTGGAAAATCGATTTGCGGATGTGCTGGCCAGAATCCGGGCCGTCGGGCGAGCGCGGGGAGGCGCTGTCAGGGGCGAACCCCACCGGGGGGGGACCACACGCAGCTACGGAGGGGGGGCTATCAGAGAGGGGGAACCCCGGAGCTGCCCAGCCGCCCAAGACCGTACCCGACCCGCCGACCTGATTTCTTTTTCATCACCGCTCTGCTTTGCAGCGGGAGCCGAATTTAGTCGCACCTAGCCTCCATGCGAGGAGGGGCTTAAGAGAATCTGCCAGGGTAAATCTGTGATCAGCCAGTTTGTGGTAGAGGTTGCCCCCCTCTCTCAGGGGGCACAGGGGATTTGGCTGAGTGCTCCAGCCAACATCGTGCACTTTCTGCTGCATGCCCCGGTTTTACACCTCTGCCAGAGGGTTGTCACTAGGGGAAATAAGCCACGGGCACAGGAAAACCCAGCCCCTCAACCCTATAGCTTAGCGTCCTGCAGGAAAAACTTGTAGCTACCAGATCAGTGGCTGCCTGCAAAAATTGAAGGCAGGCTTGTTGTCACAGCGTGTGCAGGGATAACCCAGGCCTCTGTTGGGACTGGTTGGTAAGAGCGTCTCTGTTGCTGGCAGGCATGTTGTTGCAGCGTGTTGGGCTTGTCCTGGAAAGCTTCGCGGGAATTGGGACGCTCTGTCAAACAGACATGTGGGTTAGAACAGAACAGATGAGGATGAGTCACGCAGTGTGGGCCTGTTTTGGGCGCTCACCCACGGGGCGGCAAGTATCCCTTAGTAAGAGTCTGGCTTAAATTTGCTAGTGCATCTTTACTAGTAGTGCATCTGCTGCATGCACATGTCCTAGATTCCCAAACAAGGCACAGTGGCCCTTAGTGGTCTTGGATGATTGGGGCTGGAAAGGGAACAGAATTACTGCAGGTGAGGAAAGTTTTGAGGCTTTTCCCAAACGCCGGCCACGTTAGGCTGTGCGTGAGGGCTCGAAAAACATCAGACACACAAAGGAAGACATATCTTCAGCTGTACTACTGCTTTCAGCTGTACAATATACCGCGTCCCTGGCCCAGCCCCGCATCTGTGTGCAGTCTGTTTTTCGCACCCCCCCCCGCTTTCTTAGCTGCATGCTGTCGCCCTGAAGTGAGGATACGCGGCCTTGCATGATTTCGGTGACTTAGGCGCATTCGATGCCGCATATTTCCTTTTGCAAGGTCAGGCTATCATGCTTTCAATAGTGCCAATGGTGGTCGATGCATGCAGAGTGCCTGTTTGGTGCATCCTCAAACTTGTGAGCCCCCAGGAATGAACTTGAATCGATCCGGTTTCAGCGGCAAATTTTTGCTCGCCAGCTATATATATAGGACCCCCGCTGTAGAATTGAGCTGAAGGAGCACCGAAAGGGCCGATGAAGAAATGTATTGTGTGCAAATGCGAGAGTGGAATGAGAAGATATTCTTATGAGCTGCGGCTGCGGATGCGGCCGAGCGCTTGGGTATTTGAGATTTGCTTAGAGCTGCAGTCTGAGAGGAAGATCATGGTGGCTGTCGACGATTGGATTGGAGTTGTGTCTATGTCATGAGCATCATTGTTGTGTAGTGGTGTGTCGGTCTGTGAAGGTCTGCTTTATATTTGCAAAGGCATGGGGGCAATGACTGCCGCTGAGAGCAATAACAATATTGCATGGTTGAATGGTGCAGTGTGCTTCCAGTTGTGCGGCTTCCCAGCTGTGCTTGGTGCTTTGTCATGAATTTGTCATCTGAGAGCACCAAGGAGGAGACTTAGTGCCTGTTAGCACTGATACGTCATACCAGGATCTGGTTGCTGGATTACCTGGGCATCATGTAAACCTGGGCATCATGTAAAGTGCTTTGAAGGACTTGCAAGGTGCACCTGGGCCCAGGAAAGCCGACATGCGTGCATGCATGAGCATCATTAGTAATTACGATCATCCAGCCCGAAGACTTACATGTGCTTACATAAGGCATGCACTTATTTGGGACTGTCGCACTTTGGTCTGAAAAGTCTGTTGAATTGAAATCCCAAGGCTCTTTTTGTCTCCCCCATTGCTGATGTCAGCAAACATGCAATAGAGGACATTCCCTGTTCCCTTGGATTTTGCATTGCACAGTGTGCAGTTTGTTTCAATACATATCATTGTTCTCGTCTGGTTCTGGTCCGTGAGTATGCAGATTGATGATTCACATGCGGGCCCAACTGCTGATGGAGTAGACCATGACAGTGGTGATGCTGCTTGCCAACGAGATGGAAGTGGAACATGTGGGCCCAATAATCCCAATGGAGGTTCTTTAGATGAAGAGGCTGAAGCTCTGGGGAGGTGATTATTATCCAACGACTTCTCTGCTGTTGCATTGGCTACTGCATCTGATCTAGATGGCGATGCCTAAGAAGTCAGTGTCTCGCAAAACTCGCGCAGCAACCGTTCAAAAGCCACCACAAGATAATTATCTTGGTTTTATAGAAATGCTCAGCTCCTGAATATGCTTGCTTTTTTTCCCAGGATCCTTCATGCACTTCTGGAATATCGAGCTGATGCAGTATGGGAGATTAGGCGGTGGGAGCTCAATTTCGAACGCCTGTCTGCTCAACACAAGTGCGAGGCTTGCAATTTTCTGCTCTGCATTGCTAATCACTTGCCTTTTCCAGCAGTATTGTGAAACATCCGTGCTTGCAATCCACGACCTTGTACAATTGCTTGCTGTATCCGTGATGCTGCAAAGCTCTTTTTATTCATATTTCTGTACTCCTGCTCAGGCAGCTGCTGGCAAACCAGCCAGCAAAGTATGATGAGGCCCGCAGCTGCGTGGATGCAAATGACCGCTTCTTCAGGTCCATGATCAGGTGAATGCATGCCATTAGCATTGCAATTCGCCACACCCGCCACAACAGTTTGCCAAGACAATGCAGTATCACTAGCAGCTTGCAGACCCAGTCACACGCTGCAACAGTCAAGCTGCCTGCGCATGAATTCATGCAAGCATGTGACTGACTGCCCTTGGCAGCTTCTTGTGGAGGCCTCGTGCTGTCTCGCCCTGCCAGAATCACATAATTCTGATCCTATGTGGGCACTCCCCTGTATCACCTGATGTGAAAGTGCAATCCTCTTGGTCTTTGACAGAATCTATTCACGTCTGAGTAGGTGCATTGTGGAGGAAGCGTCGGATGGAGGCTGGCCAATCTGCAGAGCGCTGGGCTTCGCACAGCAAAGGCTGGCCGACAGAAAGCGGGTGTCGCCTGCAGACGCCGAGAAGTGCAGGTCAGCATCCTGGACACTGATCCTTAATGTCTTTCTACAAGAAAGGAACAGTGATCAGCGAGAAAAGTTGCACATCCTCAAGAGCCTCATGCTTCTCCCTTTGCGAGCCTTACATGTTCCTTCTCTTAGACGATCTGTGTCTTCTTTGGGACCTTTGTATCATGGTCAGAGAGAGAGAGAGGTGTTGTCAGAGGCTGAATTAAAAGATTGGGACGTTTGATATGGCAGGGCAGGACACTTGGTGATGTGTGCTCTTGACGAGTAAAAATCAAACATTCACGAGATCCCATTAGTAAGATTTACAGCTGCACGCATGCGCAGGTATGTGCTGAAGAATCTGGTGCGCGACTGGGGGTTGGAGGGGGCGGCCGAGCGAGCGCAGTCCTACGGCCGCATCGTGGCAGAGCTGCGCAGCCGCTACCAGGTGAGCGCACATGCCGGCACATGCGGGCACATGCCGCATGTCTGTCCTTGTGAATGCCAAGTTTCCTGCATTGTGCACCTTTGATCGCCTGGGGTGATGCAGTAGCAGTGCATCATTTCAGTCGAAGAGGACTGTCCGTCATGCCATGCAGGGTTGACAGCTTGTCACTTGCAGGATGCTGTAGGGCTCTCAAGGTGGCAGAGGCAGTTTGTAGTATCAGTCCGTGGACACATGTGAATCCCATGTTTCAGTATTCTCTCAGCACAACGAGTCTGAGATGTCCGCGCTTGGGTCTGGCAAGCCCAAGGAGGGGTAGAAGTTTGGCAGCCTGTAGTCTGGAGGCGCACCTTGCCTCTTGACAGAAAAAGAGTGGGAAACAATAACACTTACCCCAGCCAAAGGCATCGGCACATCAGGCACAAGTGCGCTGTGTGTGGGTTGTGGCAGTCCAGCATGGTAAAGTTCAACTGATCTAGCTTAGAGTTTAGGGGGAATGCAATGGCAACTTCAGGGTTTATACATGACATGACCCTTGCAGGGAAATCAATTTGCATGTGGTTGAACTTCAGTAGCAATGCTGCAACACACAAACAATCACGCCTCATCCCTGTGAACATTAACGTGGGGGGCGTGTGGCAGTAGGATAGGCTAGCAGAGGAGGGAACACCGCCGCGTGTTCTGGTGCCGGGCGCTGGGCTGGGCCGGCTGTGCCTGGACATTGCCAAAGCAGGCTTTTACACCCAGGCAGGCCACCCTGCCGATCCACCCAATTTATAAAACCATCTTCATCACTCTCCCTACGAGGCGCATGCACTGCCTTCTATGTCTTGCAGTCACTCTCAGCTTATCACTCAGAGGCAGCACATGCAGCCAGAGCTAACACTGATCACTGCAGCTCATGAATTGCTTTGGGGAGCACATATCGTAGATGGCTGGCCGGTCAAGGCGACCTTTCATATCCACGTAGGTTGTTCTGGCTGCAAATAAAATGCTGGCCATCACCGTCAGCAAGTCCCCTTGACCTAAATAGAACCCCTACTGTTCATGCAAGGTTGATACACTAACTCTTTCAATGACACTGACTCAGTGCCATCACCAAAGCGCTGGGTGACATCGGTGGTGATGACGCATGCGCAGGGCAACGAGTTCTCGTACTTCATGCTGCTGACGTCATCGTTCATGCTGAACCTCTGCGAGCGGCCGCAGCAGTGGACCATATTCCCCTGGGCGCTCGCCAGCTGCAACCAGCCCACCGACGCCGCGCAGCTTAGGCCGGTGAGCCACTAATGCTGACTGAATCTTCAGTCAACAGCATATCATTGGGAAGACACCTAAACTCACAGAACATGCATGAGCCCTGCCTTGTCAGCCAGTCAGGCACTCATTTTATGCTCCTGCTCCTGAGCCGGAGGTTTGCATGTAAGTGGGAGGTCCCGATTAAGACAGAAACATGGCAATTGGGAACGCCCCAATCAGACAGGAGCATGCACGACGGCTGCATCGTCTACTGTCAATTGGGACCTTAGCACAAACGGATTGCCTCCATCTCAAGCTGGGCTCAGGATACCAGCACAGTCGGATTCTTTGCGCGGTGTGATTGGAAGTTTCACTCGAGCTTGGCAACACAGTGGGGCCTCTGTGCATGGCAATTTTATCAAAACCCCGGGCTGACCTCAATGCGCGCACCCTTGGGACAGGCCAGCATCCCGGACGAGCTCCCGGCAGACGTGGCTGCGGCGGCTCCGCTGCAGCTCTCGATGGCGGCCGGGGATTTTGTGGAAGTGTACGGGAGCCCAGAGCAGGAGGGGCAGTTTGACTGCGTTGCCACGTGCTTCTTCATCGATACCGCGCACAATGTCATCCGCTACTTGGAAGTCCTGCGGCACTGCCTCAAGGTGAGTGTGCGCACCAAACGCACCCAGGCACTTGAGCAAACCATCAACTAATAGTCTTGTAGTACCCCTTTAAACGAGTGAATCCTGGGAAAATTTAAACATGTAACTGAATGTTTGGGGTCCCCTTCGGGCCTGAGAAACTTTGATGGAGACCAATCTGAGTGACAGAACGCAGAGCACCCTACTGTGCGTGGCAATTTGCTTTCGCCCTCGGCATTTTTGTCAAGGCCATTTGCACATCAGCGAGACGGCGGCATCACAACAAACATGAGCTACTGCAAGCAAAGACAATTCAAAGGCTGTACCGCACTGTCTGCTGATGCACAAAGAGCCATCTGTGCCAACCTTTCCACATTACACTGCTCAACAGCTTCTGCGCTGCTGAGCCTCAACCGCTTCAACAGCAAGATATCCGAGCCATGACATGCAGAAAACGTATCCTTTTCAAAGCTTTCACAGCATTCCGCTCTGCTGCAGGATGGCGGGCTATGGATAAATCTGGGTCCGCTGCAGTACCACTGGGCAGACGTGCACACTGACTTGGAGCCTGGCATGGCCGACTCAATTGAGATTACCCTGGAAGATGTGGAGCGAATTGCCGGTGAACTGGGATTCCGAATGCTGCGCCGCGAAATTGTTGTCGCCGGGTTCAACACCAACCTCAGGTGCGAGGGCTGACTGGACATGTTTCAGAGGTGCATCGCCGCAACTAAAAGCAAAAATTAGGCAGACCAGGGGCGGCGACTTGTGCATACTGTTCCGTTAATTAACAGGCGTGGCGCGATTGTAGGTTTCATGTGCTGGTGCATTTGTTTTCCCACTGGAAGGCAAGCCGGTCAGGCATTATTTTGAATTTGCTTAATAAGTAATAGGCCAATGTCAGCCTGCTTCATGTTCTAGGGGGTTCACAGCAGTCTGACATGCCTGGCTGCAACCGACATTGTCCAAGATCCTCAAACACCTTCCAACGCTACCAGCTGTGCATACAAACCTGACAGGACTCCATTGGCTTCATATGTGTTCGTTGAGCCTCCCATGCGCGGATCATGTGCGGGCACTGGTCTCTTGCACATAGATCTAGATCTGGAGTGTCCTGCGCAGGAGCATGCAGGTGTCCACGTACCGCTGTGCCTTCTGGACAATGCGGCTGGAAAAAGGCTGATCATGCGTTGAGTTTTTCGCCTTTCCCAAGCTTGGTTTGAAATAACACAGACTACCTTCTGAGCTGCACAATGCGATGTCTGCAGAAAGTGGATATGCGTGAGTGGTGCTCAGGTGATGAAAAGACAAGGCGTTGCATTTTCTATGGACCGAATTTCAGATGCAGATCCCATAATCAAGACCTATATATTACAGTTTGCAGGCAAAATGATCAAACGCGCTCAAGAACATGACACATTCAGGCACATGGGATGCATTGCAATCACGGGCAGATGCTCTATACTTCGCTATTGTTTTTAAAGCATCAGTAGTGACATGGTGCCAGGGGCATAATCATCTATGTGAGCAAGCACATGCTCGAAATCAATTTCTGCAGGGCACTTCATCTGTTCACGAGCACCGAGCACATAGACCAAATGCACAAACCCAGATAAAGGGTGAGTGAACAAAGCTCATCCAGATTTGAACGATTTGCATTGCCGCAAATTGCCGGTAATGCGGCGGCGACCAGTGAATATGCAGAGATCCTAATTAGGTTGCATTGCCTCGCAGCAATGCCTCACAAAGGCCGCGGGTGTGATTTCCGTTTAGTGCGTGATCATGCGAAGTTCTCAGCAAATCCAAACATCATATACATTGACTTCTTGGGCAACACAGGAAACCTCAAAATTCTTTAAAGCACTTCGAAGGCGCTGCTCTCAAGCACACTCAGCCACACTTCACTTCTGCAGACACCCATGAGACCATTTCACTGAATCTGCTCAATGCTGTTTCAGCCAGAGCTGGGAGCCTGTGATGCCGTTTTGCGCAGACATCACTGAGGTCATGTCATTGAAGCTGCTTGTTGCTGATTCAGCCTGCGCTGGGAGCCTGGGAGGTCGTTTTGCGCAGGGCAGCAGCAGCGTTGAAGGAGGTGATATAGCTGAGCACGCGGCCGCAGGGCAGCATCAGCACTTGCCCGGGTGTCACGCCCGTGCTGCTCAGCCCGTTGATTGCCTGCCACGTCACACTGGGTTGTCAATAGCATGAGATGCACTGTTCATCTGCATCCGCAGGCAGAAGTTTCTGGCTTGAAATGGAGAGAACATGCCCTTACAAAGCCCCAGGAGTGCTTATAATATCAAGGACCTGCTGTCACATTGAGGTATGGCAGGTCAAGCACCTTGAAGCTAAAATAAGGACACCGCAAGACTGCCAATCACCCACCCTCAGCAGCGTGTTCTTGATGTAATACCGCGAATGTTGCGGCCAGGATTGCAAGGGAGGTCCCAGATCTGCTACAGCTGCATCTTCATGCATGCATGGTTGGTGAAGCCAATCATGAAGGCAAGGAGCCCTTACCTCAGCTCAAGAGTGCATGCATCTTCATGCAAACATTTTTGGTGAAGATAAGGTTCTCGCAACTCATGCGCGACTATTCTTGTTTTTCCACTGCGTACGGAATGCTGGCAGCATATACGGGCCCGCCCAGATGAACTTGGACTTCACAAAGAAAGACAGCAAAAGGAAAATCAAAATCAAACCGAAAATTTCACCCGGATGATGGCAGGACCATTCTTGGGCTGCCCGAACTTGGCTGCTATGCTGTCGAGAGTGTCCCCCTGCATGACAGTGTACGTATCGCAGCATGGCAGAGCAGAGTTCGCAGCTTCCATCATCTTTCGGCCGGCCAGCGCCTTGGATGCAGCGACACCTGCCGCGAAGCTGGCAGGCAACGCCGTTGGAGAGGCGGCCGCGGGCTGCGGCCTGGGCGCCAGCTGTGCACCCGCCAGCAGCAATTAGTTAGCAATCAGAAGATAATGCAGACGTGAGGACAGAGCAAAGCGCCTCGGTCAGCAGCAGTCAGAACTCAGCAAGACGAGAGTGTAGACATGAGGACAGAGACTTACGGCTTGTGCGCCAGATGTATGAAACAACAGCCCTTACATACACAAGAGCTGTTTTGGTCTTGCATGATCCGATTTTTATGACCCCTCTCTCTCTTTGTCTAAGAACTGTCAGTGAACACGTTTGCAGAAAAGCTGAACCAACAGAGAATGCAGAATGCAGCCAGCTGAGCCCCAGTAAAGGGAGAATCTCCCATGGGGAAAGGCTCGGCTCACAGATGCAACAAATGCGCATTGGCAATGAAAGCACGGCCAAGAGATGTTCTTGTACACGGTGATAATGCCTTCCTTTTGCATTCCTAGAGAGTACAGCGATTTGTTTGGATGGACTGCCCAATGAGCTGCGCACTCCTCCATATGCACTTCAAGCTGGCTCAATGCAATATCATGCCAGACGTGCCCGAATCCATGGTTGTCATTGGACGGTCTAAGATCAAGGGAGAGCAAAGTCCGTTTGTGCCAGTACAGGAGCACACCACTGCAGAATTCTGGAGGGTGGTCACATCGGTGCCAGGTGGCAGCGCGCTCAGGAGCCGGCCGCCGGTCAGAGCGGCGTTGAGTGCTTTGGTCGGGTCGGCCAGGGCCGTTCCCTGAACCTGGTTGAAGGATGAGTCTGCTGCTGCCACGTTGCCGTCCTGCAGATCGTCCAGGCTGGCAGAATCCACCTGCGCGATTACTCATATCACGTGTGCAGTCTTGACGCATGTGAGTCGGTAGGTCAAGCGACATCTGGAACTTGGCAAGGGGCTGCGTGTCACACGCAGCATGTGCAGGCTTGCTTCAACATGCAGCCCTCTTGAAGGGCGCAGTGCTAAGAGAAGGCACTTCATGCAGCGCACCACGGTTCTCTCAGGAACTGAGGTACTCAGAAAAGTGCATTTACGGGTTACCGCGTGCTGCCAGCGATTCTTTTCTTTTGCATGGCTGTGATAGACCAAAACTTGTGGATTTCAGCGTGGAAAGACCAGCCTGACGTCAGCTCTCTGATTTGGCTTGCTTGCCGGAATTGTACATATACCTTTAGAAGCGCAGGGAATAAGGATCAGACAGATGTGACCCCAGGCAACGAGTCACGCAGACGCTACTCAGGCTACCCAGTGTTTTGATTAAGGAATTGGCCAATAATGGCCTTGTGGCTATTTATTAAGCCCGGCAAAGGAGGAAGATTAGCCAGAAAATGACTAATTTGGTTAATCGCCAACATTTCCAATACCTCAATACCTCCCCTAAGGAATGTGGCAATTTTTCCAGACCGACCAATTTATCACAGCCGAGTTGTGGCTGCCCAAGGCAGCCCGAATGATTCTGAAAGAGCCACGAAATATTCCTAAATATCTCCAGATAGCCTCAAATGGTTGAATGTAGCCCCTGATCAGAACACTCACGCTACCCACCTGTGCAGTTGAGAGAGCGATGGCACCAAGTTCGCCAATCTCTGCGAGTTCGGTCCCTTCCGGCAAATCACCCACTTCCGGCAGGATCTGATCTGGAGCGCCTTCTTGCACATGCAGCGCGTAGCCGACTGCCGCGGTACCGAGCGCCACCTGCAATTTTCCAAATTTGATTTCAAATCTTTGTTTTCAATATAAATTCAAGTCTGCTTGTTTTCAATTTGAATTCAAGTCTGCATGTTAAAGACTTGGAATCAAATCTGTAGTCCGCCCAGTGCCCTGTGGTGCTGACAATGTGCCTCCAGGTGACAAGGCCTGCCCAAAATCAAATTCGAAAAGCAGACACCGGATGCTGAGAGCTCATGTTGACAGGAAACCACGGATCGATGCACATGAGAGACTCAAACATGCCTTGGTTGCCATTCATTGTTCACGTACGGACCACGTCTGATTAAAATGCTGCTCCTGACTGGCAAGATGGGAGTTGGATGCGCTGAGGCATGCATGATGAGTCATGGCCAGTTACATCTAGTGACTCACCACAGGGACGAGAGGCGCGACAACTGATGCAAAGTCTTCCCAAAAGCTATCTGCATGCAGCAACAGTGCCTCAGTATATGTGCTATTTGGCTGAACAGGACATTGTGAAATATAGCCGTGCCACTTAGCATGGCATGTACGGGAAAAGCCCTTTCTGAAAACACTACATGCTGTTCCTGCCAGAGGCAGGGTGCGTCTGCAGACAAACTGAAGATACAACCTGCCACAAAATCTTCCCCTTGACGGACTCGCCAGATTCAAGCAAGACCCAATTAAACGTGGGCACGGTGCACAGTATTTATACCACCCCCCGCCAGCCGGGGCCAATACATTCCTGAAGACATGCGCTATCTGGCCGAATAGGACAGGGGAAAATGGCTGTGGCGCTTAGCATGGCATCTATACATTCAGATGAAGAGCTCTTTCTGACAACACCGCATGCTCTTCCTGCCAGAAGCAAGGTGCGTCTGCAGACAAGCTGCAGTTATGGGCTGCCACATGATCCGCCCGTTGATGGACTTGCCAGAGTCAAGCCAGAGCCAATCAACGGCGGGCACATGGTCTGTATCAAACCCCCGGGGCAAAAGTTCTGACACACTACACTTCTGACACAAAATTAAACAGTTCAAAGAGGACTCTTCATTTCCAGAGGGGAGCACCTGCGCTGTCAACATGAGCTGTGTGGGTTGCAGGGAGTGTCGCAGGACGCACGATGGTTGCTGTTGGGTTGCCTGCCATAATGGGCGCATCTGCACACTTTTCAGAAGTGTTCAAAAATACTCTAGAGCTTCTCAGCACCGGAGTTGAGAACGCAGCTGATCAGCCAGACCTCCTCACTTCCTCTACAAGGATGTGGAGGCGTGAACAGCAGTGTGCATGAATTTTAATGCTTGCATGCTTTGTTGGCATGCGCACGTACGGCTCACGATGATGTCAACTGGCAGGTTAGGCACATGCAAGCTGTACACGTGAGGCATTCTTGAATGATGCAGTGCTTCTTGTCCTAAGGAGAGTGGAAGGTGGCCCCTTGGACTCACTGATAAGGGTGCCTCCGTGTGCCGGGATGAGGCAGGCTGCAGACGGCCCAGTCAGAGCAGCGCTGATGGCATTTGCAGTCGCCGGTGCCTGGGCCTTCAGCTGTTGCGCTGCTGTGGCAAGGCTCGGAGCAGGAGCCCCTGCAACGAGGCTCGTATCAAATGGCACGGTTTCCTGTCTCGCTCCCGATGGTCACTGATGCGTGTTGCTTGCACAAGTAAGGCATAGACAGCGGCAAGGGAACATCAGTGGGTATGGATTGAGTTTCGCTCGAGAGTTTGCAGCGGTGATCTGACCGTTCTGGCAGACGGCAGGGCTCGCAAGCAGGGCGATGAACGCAGCAACCGTGCACGCCCGCATGTTGCACATGAGATCGATCACACAAATCTTGGAAACCGACCTTGTCGTGCTTTCTTGCCCGTTAAGAGTCCTTGTTATCAGCTGTGCTCTTCGTGACAATGTCGACTCGGCAGATATGGAAATCATAAAACCTTGGACTTTTTCACGTGCCTGGATATTCCTCCCTTGAGACATGCAGAGTGCATGCTGTCATTAGATTTAGATACTATAACTCCCATCTTCTGCTCACAGCAAGCAAGCAGCTGCTCACCTTTGCTGCATTCACCTGCTGTTGAAGACTACATTTGCTCATGTGGGATAGACAATGTAAGAGCTTGTAACAAAGGCTCTCAGAAACCAATGTGATCAAAACCAAAGCTCCTCTCGTGGTGCAAATGGGATCATGATGGTCTGTCCTGCTCATTGGCATAAATATGCATGGGGCATCTCGTTTGGGTGGCAAAAGGGAATTGATCATTTGGACTGGTCAGAGAGCCACCGCCCGGCATAATTGCAGGCAAGGACCAAAGCATGCAGGGTGGAAAGATGCCAAAGAAAATGTTTTAAAGCTGTTACACAGATACAAAATCAGACTTTCCACTGTCCAGCATGCCAACCTCCCAGTGCAGATAATGCTCAACCCAGTTTCCTCCCCCCTGAAGGATATTTCCAGTACAAGTGGTGTGCAATCCAGAGAGCTGTACTGAGAATTTTATGAAGTCAAATTCATGGTACATGACTCCATTCATGACCACCATTGTCACATTTGATGGGCTGCCTTAGTAAAGGAGTACCACCAGGCACCACATATGTACAGGGGCATTTTGAACTTCAAGTCTGAATCGCAACAGCAGTGCAGGGACCATGAAACCCTCAAGTACATTCTGGCCAGGTCCTTTCCAGTGCAAGGCCTCATGTCAATTTTGAACTCCTTTTCGAAAATAACTCACAGTGCAATCTTCTTGCAGAGCATCTCTAGAGCTGATACCAAATCCTGACCCTCCACTGCAGTTCAGAACAGAATACAATGAAGGCAACGCCTGTTAGTGGCACAAGTGCTAAGTCAACCTGGCAGCAAGTGGGCGTCTGTCGCATGCAGCACTGCCTGTCGGACCCGGATTTCTGCAAGCAAATTTGTCTTAGCCCCCATCCAGTAATGCAGGCTTCGGCTTTGCAAATTCCTGGCATGTCAGTTCTTTTACCAAATGGGGCATCCCAGGTGCAGTCTTCCTTGCAAGCAGTGAGACAGCAAGCACCAAAACATTAGCCAGACTGCAGCAGAGTGAAGCGGGTGTACAAGACCTTGCCTCTCCTTTCTGCTCTCACCCAGCTGAGAAGATATTTTGCAACATGGCGCAGTGCAGGCTCAATTCTCAGAGCACCACTGCAGCTCTGCCCAGCATGAAGGCCTTACCGCCCTCTCTGGCAGCAATTCTCATCGCAACTGCATGCAGAGTAGGTGCCACTTGCACGCATGCCAGTGCCAGCTGCGGCAATGACTGCCCCGTAGTCACCTCGCATCAAGAGGGAAAGGAGGAGAAAGTCCCTTCTGCTGGATTGTCTGTGCATGTTCTGCAGCACTGATGTACTCCCTCAATTTTGCCACACCTTGCTCCCATGTGCTCGCAGGTGCTCCCACCGTTGCCGCATGCAGAGTAAGTGCCACTCGCACGCATGCCAGTGATACTCATTGCCAATGACTAACCCGTAGTCACCTCACATGGGCATGGGCGCCAACATTGGCGCCATGTCTGGCGCGGCGGCCGGCGCGGCAGCGTCCTCCTCAGGCGCTGCGAACGTGGCAATGAACGCCAGGATGCTGAAGAAGGCCCCTGCGTGCGGAAGGAAACCACCGTCTGCTTAGCAATAATTCCAAAGACTTGGGGGCAAAAGAGGCCTCTGTGCTGATTCTGTTCACCTGGAACTACAGTGAAAAACCAGTCGGAATATGGGTTTCTCACAGCACGCAACTGAGCCTACTTTCCTGCTGCAGCCCGCTGATGTCCTCGTTGCATCTTAATTGCAGGGGTCTCCGGATACGCGCACAGCTACATATGGAATTGATGTGAAGGTCAATCTCACCAACACCCTCCTCACCCCAGTAACAGGCTCCTCTCGTCAAGCTGTTTGGCCCCCAGGTGGGTACCAGGAGTCTTCAAACCCCCGGGAAAAAGGGTATCAGGGGTGAGCGCACCGAGCACCATGTCCAATATAGGTAGCACGATCTGCACGGCCCACTCGTAGGCGGAGAAAGCCCCAGAAAGCTGACACTATTTATAATAACCCTACATATCATATACATCACAGCCCTCCTTAAAACCCTACACCAGGGGTGAGCGCACCGAGCAGCACGACCAGGATAGGCAGCACGATCTGCACGGCCCATTCGTAGGCAGAGAACGCCCCAGCACGGCCGCGGTAGGTGAATGGGTCCCCCACGCCCTCGTGTGCACAGACAACGCCGTTGCTCTCCGCCTTGGCATAGCCCGACTTCTCCACATCCATCGCGCTCTCTGCGATACGAAAACGTTTTTGTTAGTAATTAGGGTCTACTATCCCACACACTAGGGATCTATAATATGACACCCTGAAGATCTTTCTGGCCTGGATCTCCTTATCCATTGCACTCTCTGCAGCAACGGCATCATGTGAAATTCAAAATCAAATTCAAATTCTACCTAATCTGTTCCTGTTTTCCTGTTGTTCCGGGCTGGAGGTGGTGTCTTTAGGTGCCTGCACTGGAGAATTGCAGGGGCCAAAGCAAGCCCTGAATGCGTCAAGGCAAAGTGACCAAACTGTTATGTTTTGTGTTAGGCCTACCAATGGATGCTCTTCATTAGCGTCACTCAGCTGCCCAGCTGCGGCGCTCCACCCAAGCAGACCTGGCAGGAACGTGGGGGGAGACATGGATAGAACAAAGAGCGTGCAGATATTAGAAATTGCTTTCAGCCTTTGCTGGAACACTCCGATACCCTCCGCCCCAATCCACTGCTGTGGCATGGCAAAACATGCGACCAGCTTGCGCTCCACCATTTGAAATCAAATTCAAATGCAAGGTGGCAGCTCGGTGACTCACCGACAATGGCGCCTTCTGGAGCCTTCTTGCCGTGGAGCGATGTTTCTGCGTCTGGCATGCGGCCGTTCAGGCTTGAGTCCCAGCCGCGGCCCTCCTTGATAGCAATCTGGCAGTGCGCCCTATGCAGCCACCAGAAAATGGTAAATAGACCTTTGGCACATGCTCATTGAAGTTTAGCATCGTGAGGCGTTTCCGGCGAACAAAGACGGCGCAGATCAAGTTGGCTCACATAATGGACTGGGAGTGGTTATGAAAAGCACACTCTCAGGGCATCTTGTAAAGCAATAGCACGACATCATGACTTAATTTCACTATCACATTCGTTTAGAAGAAATACTAAATTACGTCTGGACTGTCCAGGATTGAAAATTGTCTGCTAGGGTGTTGCTTTCATGCGTTGCAGCATTCAAGATTGATATGGAGCGCACCAGCCGCAGTATAGCATGAGGTGGTTGACGATGGGGATGAGGTAGCAGGAGAGGAACACTCCAGAGGCGCCCGTGACAACCACAATATTGGCTGACTGGCCCGGGGCGGCCAGTGCGATGCCGAGGCAGATGGCCAGGATTGTGAAGATGATGATGAATCGGCGCACCGGCCCGTAACCCCACTGCTTGCCCGGGAACCAGCCCTGGAAAAACCAATCAGGAATGCCGTCAGCCTGCTGTTGCAATTTTGAATTTTACTTTTGAAATTTGGGCCAGTGAAACGTGGACATTACCGCGGAACCACCAATGTTGTTATGACTACTTATACACGCTGTTCCTGAGAGGAGGCACGGTGCGCGTGCAGAGGAGCTGCAGGTAATGGCTGCCAAAATTCTACCCCCTGTTGGACTCCTGACTGCAATTCCCAGAAGACAGGTGCACTACCCAGCCCCTGGATTGTGGCAAGGATGCTTGAGAACAGCACATGCAAAGTGGAAGACTCATAATTTGGTGCAATGTAATGATGTGCTATTTCGTGAGAACAAGACAGAACTCTGGAAACAATGACCCTTGCAAAAGGCTGGTGTACGTCCAGAATGTCCAGGATATCATTGAGGCACTTTTATTGGTGGCTGGAGCACGATAACAATGCACAGGACCCTCTTGGAGTCTAGATTTAAATTCCTTGCTGCAGGTTTCATTTCTGTAAGGCTCAACGGAGGTCTGGAGATGAAGCGCACCCTGAACACGTGGGCAACGGGGTAGACCAGGGGCGGGTTAGTCAGCGCCAGGTACACTGCATCACACATGCCACGTCACAACCTTGTCAGAGCTGAACACCCGGCATGGCAGCAAGCATTGCTGTAACCCTCCATTCCTTGAACACAAAAAGGAAACGTGCACGTGCAGGAGTCATATCGCAGATGGCTCTGGGGAAACATGGACGCCATGTCTGCCCTCACCGGCAAGAAATACTGCAGTCTCAATAGAATAGTCTCCTCACCTCCGAGCAGGATGTTGAGAATGCCCTGGTAATGTGCGGGGCCCCACTCGTTGACTAACAGGTTCCCATCAGTCGCCAGACCCCAGCGCGCAGCACCGAAGAAGCCCATCACAAAGTAGATGATGAAGCAGATCACTGCACCCGCACAGTTGTTGTGGTTGACAAATTGTTCTTTTAATGGATATTTGTTGTCAACAAGCAGTGTCTGAGCATCGGGTGCCACCAGTGGATAGTTGCTGTTGTGCTCGCAGTTTCTGAGTAATCGGGTAACCCATTTCTGAGCCAGGTGAGCTGTCTTGCAGGCACCGCCGCCAGTCACAGCAGATCAGCCAAATCTCCGGTACATGAATGATAAAAGGTGCCACACAAAACACCGAGACATTTTTTTGCTAACACACAAAATTTCGACAATGATGCGCCTTGATTGCTGGTGAGTTCCAGTACTAATTTGTTAAGCCCTATTTATATTGCTTGTAAATGTGACAAACTGACCTCGACCTGACACTGGGACGCGCCTGCAAAATGGGGGGTTTTAGGGTTTTTCAGGGTGACCTTACTGCCACGTACAAAACCCTAAGCCGCTCATTCGAAAGGCAGATGAAAGAAAGTTAGGAGCGCACCGCCAACAACGAGACGCATGGACCAGGAGAGGACGCGGTAGCCGGCTTTGCCCGGCGGCATTTCGCGCAGCATGGGCATCGCGATGGGCTGGATGTAGAAAGCAAACGCGATCGTGCTCACCGTCGCGGCGAACGAATCTGCGCCACATCAGCGCGCCAGGTCAGCCTTGGGTGACATCAGCGCCATGTGAGCACGCCATGTCAGCTTTGGATGACATCAGCGCCGCATCAGCACGCCATGTCAGCGTTGGGTGACATCAGCACAAGGTCAGCTTCTAGGATGGAATGCCGCCTCGGCTTCTGAGCCCAAGCAGCTCTTACAGTGACAGTTGTGGCAAAAGACACTGCTTTATAGATTAAAACATCCGAGGAACCTGCGTTTCTTGCAGTATGCTGGTATAATCATGCAGTGCAGGGGACACCCAGCCTGCAGAAGAAATCAGCCTGTTTTCCTTTCTCAATTTCCCAATACCAAGCACAGCACAATCTGATCCGGCGCTGAATAATGGTATTGAGAAATGGTATTGAGTAATGGTATTGGGTAATGGTATTAAGTGATGAAATTGAGAATATTACAGGAGGGGGGACAGGGGGAGGCTCACAGATGTCAGTGAAGCCCACGACCGAGAACTCTCCATTGCCGATGGCGGGAAGGCCGGCCTTGCAGGACTCCACCACCATCGTGAACAGCAGCATCAGCACAAATAGGAACCCAGCGATGGATAGGTACTCCAGCTGTAAATACACACAAAAATTCATTTTAGTATTACAATTCTGCTCATCAGCTTTTCAGCATACCCCCAGGATTGTCATGTGTACATCCTCCTCATTGCATGCCAACAATCAAAGATTCCCCGTGCCTCTGAGCTTTCTAAATGTAGGAATTTAGCGCCCATGGCAGGTCTTAGACACTCTCAGCAACAGCAGCAGACGATGCACAACAGTTCAAAACACAGCCAGCAGAGAAGTCAAACCCATTGCAGTATGCCTCACTTAATGGCTGCCATAACCCTACCCCTTGCCGGACTCGCAAGCAAGACCCAATCAACCGTGGGCACGGTGCTCAATATGTGGCACCGCTTCCTTTATAATCATCTTCAAATTCAGGGGGCTCCGCTGCAGGAGGTGACTCACCTGAGTCATGAGTTCCACCATGCAGGCAGGGAAGATGAAGATTGTGGTGAACACCATGAGAACCGAGCCCTGCCGGTAGTTCAGCCACTCCGGCACCGAGTCACTGTAGAGCTCTGCCGCGCTCAGGAAGATCTGGCCGCACTGCACGATGCCCCCTATGATGCTCCCCAGAAACAGGATCACAATGCAGATCTCCACGAAGAGCTGCACGCACATATAGGGGTGGGACTTAGCAAGCGGTTGCATCGGTAGGGTGATGCGGTTGCATCGGTAGGATGGCTGAGACGTGCAAAAGGATCCTTCTAATGGCAACGGAGCCACAGAAAAACGTGTGCATTGCACTTATCTGAGCAAGTTCTATCTCGCAGGCAATCTGCATGGATGTGGCTGGTAGTGCCTTTGCTACAGCTGCCACACCACCGGGCAGAACAAAAGGAATTATTAGCACATGTTGCTTTGGGGTGAGACCTAGCCACAAGGATCTGGTATCTCAATGAATGATGCACTACATGTTGGCATTTTTTGATAGTCCTTCTCTCATGATCAGACAAAACGGGCTTCAGCATGCCAGGTGATCTCACCATTCTGGCAGTCAGTGTTATTGACAGCAATCCTGATTGACTGCTTGCTGGGTAAACCAATATTGCATCTCAAGGATCAGCAAGTGGCAACATGTGATTTGTTACTGCTTGTATCTGGCCAGTCCAAGAATGGGTAGGACATGCGGCAGCCCTGACCTGCAGCTTGCCTGCAGGCGCACCTTGCCTCCCGAGCAGCATGCTATAGAACAATAAAATAAATTAAAAAGGGAAGTAGCGCCTACCTTGTACCAGATGCCTCCAACAGCGAGCGACAGGGTCTCATAGTCATGCATGCCAGTGGCGGTGGCCTGAGACATGAGCAGCTCGACTGTGTAGATGGTCGCAGCCGCCACCACGATCATGGCAATGAGGGCCGCGATAATACCCGTGGACTCAAAAGCCAGGGGGATGGGGAACAGGGCGCTGCGCAGAAACAGAGACAGGCCATATTAACAACAGCACCGGATGATTTGGGTGGGTAGATCTGGTAAACTTCTGTTTCCCTGAATGCAGCAATGCTGCCCTCTATTGACCCAGGGGTTCCAATTGGATCGTGTAGTTTCAAGACTGGCCATTGTTCATGTGCTGTGTGCTTTGCAGTTATACACATTGTCATGCATGATCTCGAATTGATGCCCCGTAACTTCAAAAGAACGTCACGAAAGGATTTTGCTTGGTTTGGATAAGGAGCAAAGCAGATATGCAAGGGGTCCAGGGACGAGGAAAGACATGGTGTTGACGTGGGGCTCAAGGGACCCTTACCTGCCCATGACGCCTAGCGTGAGAACCGGCACCTGCAAATGATGCAGTAGATCTTACAAATTGCATGGTAATCTATCGATCAAGACTTGACACCGAAGCATCCAGATAGGGCCGAACCCACTGTTGAACAGCGAGAGTGTTCGTATCGACAGAGACAGTGCACGCTTGGTCGGGGCGCACAGTAGCAAGGAACATCCGCCTGTCCGTTTTAGCCCTCCACATGAGGCCAAAGCTCGTGAAGAACCCCATCGCTGGAGACGTATACGTCTAGTCGAGAGTTAGGGTCGGAATTCTTGCGCTCGCTTCGACCCTGTATACGCGCTGCTCAACAGATCTGAGCCATCGATGGCGGAGCGCTGTATTCTGTATGTTGTTGTGAGGCAGTGCGTGCGCAGCAAAAGTGATCGATCTAGGGCTTGGGTCTGACGACGCACATGGCCTGACGTGGGCCTTACTCATATTCATAATCTCGCTGATGTGTCAAATCCATATCTTTCAGGCACTCCAGTCTCGATTTTTAAGCGAAGTTGAGGTGTGAAACGATAAAAATCATTAAGAATTTGTTGCAAAGGTTGTCTACATTAGGTCAGTGAGACGCATCACATAGATCGCTGCCTTCGAATCAAAGTGTGCCTCATCGAAGTGTATTCCTGCTATTCAACGTCACAGAAAGCTTGAGATATAATTTCGAGCAACAATATACCGAAGTTCGTCGATCTGTAGTATTTTCTTCGTCATCACAGTATACAGATGGCAAGCTTCTCAATCCAGCAACACAGCTGCTTGCAAGCTCCTAATTCGAGGAGAAGGTGTCTCGCGTTCACGAGGTGTCCACCTCAGTACAGCCACACTTACGTGAGAATGCGCGGACGCAAAGGATTAAGAGTGGTAAACTGCGGTACTCCTCTCCTTGCTTTCAAGCTGCAGCAGTTTTTGCAAGTGATTGAAGCAGTTGGAACGCAGCTGACTCTCTGGATTCTCGAATCCGTTTTGATATATGCAGGAAGCTCTACTGGATCAAGCCCCTGCATGGACGCTGGACCAGATTGCAGGGCTCGCCTTTGGGGTGAGCAGATGCACAACCTGCCTCAGCAAGAAATGCAGATACTTTATCTCATCTTTCGGTCACCTGCTGGATGAGGGATTTACTATGCTATTCTGTTTGCCAGGGCATCTTGCTAGCCAGCGTTCTGCTTGGGTCAAAGGTAGACCAATTTATTGCTCGGAGCCAACGGCGAGACTTGGGGCTATGTGAACAGTGTGGAGGCTTGAATGACCCAAAAACATGCCAAGAAAACCGGTGTCCAGCCCAGACTGCTATCCTGGAACGCGATAACTAGAGCAGTCTTGAGTGAAAAATCAAACTTAGTCAAAATGTGCCGTATGATCAGCACATGAACAATTTAGGAGCCAGGTGGATGGGGACACTGGCAGGGTCTGATGTGGTATGGCCTTGGTTGAACTGGGACAAATGCATAACCTGTGCATCACTCAATGCTGTGGGCTTTTAAGTTGTGAGCTAGAAGCTGCTAAATGAGGCCACTGACTTCAATTGGCTGTCTTGCAAGCATTTGCAGATCTATCGACACATGCTTGAAGCATGCTTGTGCAAAGTGAATTCAACTTTGGCAATTTCCACTGGTTTTTAGTTCCCAAGATGGTAGATCATCAAGCAACAGCGATGGTGACATCCTGCTAATCAAACCACACAAGAGTACACACAAGGATGCTATAGTCATGTTGCATTTCCCCCACAGCGCAGTAAAAATGTACTAAAGAATTGCCGAGGCCCTGCAGGCCTCTCTTCACAACGTCATACAAGGTCTTACAGGTCAGTTGCTATCCTAGGCTACTCAATTGCAAGCTAGTAATTCAGCGGTGGCAAGGTCTCACACACTTGTCTCATTCCTTCGCCGCGCTTGCAGCTGCCAGCGGTGCTTGCAAAGTTGCCGATATGACTTCGACTGTTCACCATGCTTAGTCACAGCACATTACTTTCACCCTAAATGCTTCGACAGCTTCGTCCTACTATGCTCTAAGCTTTCCGCTCCGGCCGCTGGAACATGAATCCAGTTGCGTACTACGTAGTAACACTATGCTCTACTTCTTACGCTCAGGCAGCAGGCCGCTGCCTTCCAGCAAGTTGCGCGCACCCTCGGACATCGCTGGATGCAGGTCTGGCACTTCTGGCCGCGATTGGTGTGCGCCCTCATCGCCGTGAGCGGCCGGCGCCGATTGTTTGGGGATAGGTGTCCTGGGCTCCCAGCCCCCCTTGGCCCCTGGCAGCAGGCCAGACCCCTCCAGCAGATCCTTGGTGCCTGATCATTGGCAGATAATAGTAATCTACTAAAACCCTGCATGTGTCGGTGGGTAGACACTCAGTAGTGCTGAGTCAGCACCGTGCCCACGTTAGAATTAGCCTTGCTTGACCCCGACAAAGAAAAAGGACTCCAGGGCCAGCAGGTGTCAAATGGAACTGGCTGCAGACAATACTTCTCTCCAAAAGATTTCTGGCACGAATAGCATGGTACAATCGGGAAAGAAATCAGTGTTTGAGCAGCCAAGGGAACCCCTTACACATATAACAGAGTCCTTCAGCACAAGAACAGCAAAGTCGAGGCAAGATTCCAGTGTGATTCAGGAAGTTGAATGCGTGCCTGTTGACATTAGTGGGTCTCCCAAGTCCTTCTTGTCCTTGGCTCCTCCTGCGCTGCTGTCCCCTGTACAGCGAGAGATGGTCAGTGCCTGGTCTGGGGGAAAATGGGAGAAAATTGCTGTCCATTAGGTTCTGGACGAGACGAATTTGCTCGACATCCATCAATACAGTCATCTTCGATATGTGCTTCACATGGACACCTCTAAGTACTAGGGACATGGCATCTGCTAGGGGTAGCATGGGGTACAGACCCGTACCTGACTTCTTGGCGTTTGCCCTGTCCAGCATACTAGCGAGAGAGTAGTTCTGCCCCCCTGCTGAGCCTCCAAGCACCGGTCCCGTGCCACCGAACAGGCCCATCTGATTCTCGCCCTGCACACGGAAAAACGGGCCTGACGTTTGGAAACGGCAGCTTCCGGACAGAAATAGTCGTACTTCCTGCAGTATTTTCCATCAGACCCCATGTATATGAGGTCTGGAATGCATGTGCAGTGAAAGGATCGTGCCTCGACTGGTGCAGATGTTGCAAGCCGGATTCCTCTGGAACCGAACTCATTTACATGATCTACATTTTCTGAGAGCAAACGCCGTGTCTGACATAGTCTTGCACTGCGCATTTGGTCTCACCTGCTGCGTCCTGGTTTCTTTCGCGTGATCACTCATATTTCCGTAACGAAAAGGTTGGTCAGTGGTCCTCTGGGGAAACCTTGCTTAACGTTTGTATGATGCCTTGTTGTCTGAAGTCTAACAAAGGAGCCAAATGAACCTAACCGATTTGAGAAGTGGAACCGCTGATCACAGCTTCCTCGTGATTCCTAATAGGGTCGTGTGGTGCCACCTGCTAATTATAGAACCCTATGGCTTGATTTCAAAAAATCTCCGAGCAGATTTTGATCCTTCTCAATGCTTCCCTGAGTACATCGCACAGATTTTACTTGCCAATATGGTGGCCAAGTTTCGCAGCCACCTTGCAACTGCAGCTGCCTGAATTTTTGCTGTAACATGTCTCTTGCAAGTGGCACTGCTTGGCAGGCTTTGCAGCAGATCCTTGAAGATTAACACAGTTCATGACAGCCAATTGCAGAACTTCATAATGGGATTTCCATTGCGACTCGACCTGCTTTGGAAGGCAAAGGTCACCGTCATCCAAGAGCATACAAATTTGAATGTAATTCGTATTGCAGCAGATACAGCTGCCGCCAGCACTGCTTTGGCACTGCATTGGCAATTGGGTTCAAGCGTGCGGCTCAGCACAGACGGAAGGACTCACTCTCCAGTGGCGTCGACGTCAATCATGGTAGATCAAACACATACAGTGTGACACTTGATTTCTTGAAGGAACCTCCGTCAACAGCGCACAAGCCCTGGACAGCGCAACACACTCCAACACTGCCCCTGATCCAGTCTGCGATCTGTGAGGCACTCTCTCTCACTCACTTCACGCACTGCTCTGAGGTGCTGACTGGCTTGCCGCATCATCGGGTCCACTCTTGCGGCCCGGTTGATGATTCTGTTGCTGCCTTTCAGACACAAGCGCCCACATCTGCCTCCTGAACTCAGGGTCGATCTTGCTCTCCTTTGCCAGCGCCTTTACAGTCAGTGGATCCCTGCAGCAGACGAGGAGCAAATCAGGCCAGTACTCAACTTCTTGGCAAGCATGCGGTTGTTGCACAATTGAATATTGGTGATCGAGGTAAGCCACTTTGTCCAAACAACAGAACAAGGGCTGTTCAAATGAATTTGCACTGATATAACAACGCAATCCCCTGTATCAGCAAGGATGCTACAGATCTGTATCTGTGATGAGAGCCCAAGCATGCATCCGGATGGGCAAACAAGGGGCACAGGCAAGCCCAGACATAAAATCCATTCAGTGAGCTTCTCGGCGAGTGCTTCCCACATTATTTTGAAATATCTCCTATGAGGTTGAGCATGAATAACGCACTTCTCTGACTTCTCTTCTTCCTCTTCGCGCTCGTCCTCCCTCTTGGAATAGATGAGCCGCAGCTCTGGAGCACTCTGGCCAAAGCTCTGCCAGAGGTGTTGTGCTCTGTCCTTGAATTTTTTCCTGGTAGTCTTCTGCGTGTGCTCGCCGTCCCAGTACAAGGAGGTCACCTGCAAGGTTGCAGACAGCACTGTGAGCCAAGTATGACCAAATGACCAGAGAAACGAAAGATAAGACCAGTACATTGCAGAGGGGCGAGATGACCTTCTGCAGCAAATAATTATATGCTTGTCTGATCACAATGGATGTGAAAATTGTAGCTTGGAGAGCTCACGTTTCTGCGAATAGCCTTCTGTGCCAGCAACCTGGCTACCTCTTCACACGCACGCTCGTCGTTTTTCGGAGCATACTGTCCCAGTATACGTTGAAATGTGCTATTGTTTGTGCATGCGGATACCACGCAACTGTTGTCTATCTTGGAGACGATGCTAGCATGGATGTGCTTGCCAGAGAAGAACAATTTAAGATGGTAGGGCCGCACTAACTTTGCATGCATTTCCCTGATCAACCTTCTGGGAGCCAAGCTGTCAAGACTCTGATGCTTTGTGAGGAGATCGGCGGTGAAGTGGATGCTGGGAGTGGTGGCCAAGATAGGCAACAGTAGGAAGCTTCAACAGGACAGTTTGGTGCAGACCAGAGAAGCTAAATGCGTTTGGAAAATACTCTAATTCCAATGTTGAATATATCTTTTGCAGACTGATCAAGTTATTCTTCATTTACGGTGTACGCCTGAGCGCAGATCATCAAGCATCCTCATAAATTTTAGCTGTGTTCCTTGCCCCTTTGAGAGGTGCCAAGCAAAGTTCCGAACCGAATCGGACATACGTATCAGTGAAATCCAAAATGCGCAAAGGACAGGAGGCAGACAGCCTTGAAGACCTGTTACGTTTGCAGGTATGAGCTTCCAAATATGGTGACTTTTACGTATAGAAACCATAAGAAGTGATGTTTCCAATAACAAGCTGTAATATTGTGATACATACAGATCGGCTGCATTTTTAATATGACCGGTAGCGCATCTATCCAAGCTTCTGTGAGGTGATGGCGCTTTATGACGCTGAGCTACAGTGCTCATCATCGTTCCTGATTTACCGTTTTTCTAAGCTGACTATTCCATCTAGGAACAATTCAAGACGCAAAAAGGGTCTCCAGCAGCGAAGGTGACGCTTGTCGGAGGTGCACGTTCACAAGCAAACCCCGTCTCTGGCGAGGCAGCGGAGGAAGGCACGGCTCCTGCCGGAGATGAGACGTCACCTGCAGGTGTGCAACGGGCCACAGAAATCTTAGGATGAAGATGCACACAAAGAAAGAGTCGTTTCGTGAGCTCTGAACCGCCACTGAGCGCCTAAGCAGGTTCATCATCTCACCACCCTTGAGCAAGGGGATCGTCTTGCAGGAACCGTGGAGGACTATCATCAAGAGCCCACAGGCAATAGCAGCGACTGGGTGATAGTGGGAGAGGTATCAGAGCGGGTGGTTGAGGCAAAATCTATGCCCATGCCATCCCAACCTACAGCTGGCTTTCCAGTTGCACAGCACCGAAGGCAGTCAAGGGTGTGTGCCAGCTTCAACCCTGACACAACATCATTAAAATTTCAGCCAGGTCTTCCATAGTGCTCACCGGTGTTTGATTCTTTTGGGACATGCATCGAAACCTTGCTGATCCACGTGCCTTCTGTGAATGCTGCAGTTTGCGCTGAGCCGGATGGCCTCTTCAGCAGCAGCATCAATGGCAGCTCCTCCCTTGGAAGGAGGTGCCAAGCAGACAGATGGTGCCTCAGCAGCCCCCACTGGCGGCAGGACTTTGCAGGATGAGATTGATGCAGAGAACCGAGCTGCTCTCCAGGATATGTCACCGAAAGAGGTAAGTGGATTTCACGGGTAATGGAGCTCGGTACTTTTAGTGGCCCTGATAGAGGCAGTGCTACCAGAGAGCCAAGCATTGTGGAAAACAGAACAGCATAGATGCTGCTTGATTGAAGAGGTGTGCCTACATGAACAATTGTGCAACGCATCCTGCAGGTGGAGGCCGCAAGAAGGGAGCTCCTAGAGCAGCTGGGGCCAGAAAGGGCCGCAAAGCTTCGCCAAAGGGCGGCTCAGAAGGAGGAACAAGCTGCGAAGAAACGGGCAGCTTCACAGCAGCAGCAGGAGCAGCAGCGCGGAGCTACAGATAAGACATTGCCAAGCGCAGAAGCTGCAAAGCCAAAAGGGACACAACAGGGGACCTGGAATGCGCCCAATCAGGCACATGACGCACTCCCTCACCCAACCGGTATGTCATCCATGACTGGTCACTACTGCTTTATATGCGCTGCATTTTCTCCTGCCGTTGAATGGCACACATGTCATTTTCTTTCTGATAGGGCAAGGGCTCTTCCAGCTTTGCTTGGCATCTTCTTTGAGACCCTGGCATGCCCAACATGTTTGGGCTACAAATGGATTCATGGGGTTGGTGCCTGCAGGAGACATGTGCAGCAAGAGGACAGTGTCACGTGTCCGCTTCTCTTTCAGCAGTACTGGTGTGCTGGAGCCCGTTAAGTGGAGCAGCACTGTTGGAGAGGAGGCTGGGCCAGATTCTGTAGTGGAGCGAGACATACTGCGGTGGGATATCGGCCTCTACTGTTTGGCTGTCTAGTCAGGGTCGAGAAGAGTGATGGCATAAAACTCCTTTGCAAATTTGTGATGAGATCAATCACATGCCAACCACAATTCCTTCTTTCTTTGGGCTGGAGGAGCTGTCATTCCACTTGCTCGTGTGCATCAGACTTTTTGACCACTCACCACCACAATGTGTACCCAAAATGGAAGTGTGCAGGTGCTTTACATGACAAGTGTTGCTTGTGCTTTATACTTGAGCCAAGAAGTGATTTTCTTTCTTGACAGCTTGCATGCATGCATGGTGCAGGCAGGACGAGGGGTCGGTGGGCCAGGGGTACACAGTGCGGGAGATGTGCCAGCTGGCGCGCAGCAGCATGCCAGCTCAGCGCACCGCGGCCTGCCGCCACCTGTCCGCCCTGCTGGCGCGCTCCCGGCCGAGCGCCGCCCGCTCCTACCAGAGCCTCTTCGGCGGCGGCAAACGGCCCAATCCCCTCTGTGTGCCAGGCTCTGAACAGGTGCTTTCGTTTGTTCTGCTCCCCAGACCGCCTCGTCATGTTGCAAACCAAAACCTTTACATTCCCTTATGTGTTAACAGCAAAAGCCATTTAGCTCTGCATGTCAGGCTCCGAATCGGTACCTTTGTTTATTGTGTGCTCCTGGCCACCTCATCACGTTGTAAACCAAGATGCCAGGCTCTGAATAGGTACTTTTTTATGTTCTGCTTCCCAGGCCACCACTTGATGTGGCCAAGCAAGACCTCTACAATCCCTTCGGCTTGACAAAGATTCAGCCCTTGACATCATTTATCAACACAATGTAAGTATCCCTGTCTGGTCTAGCAATCTTCAGACTACATTTCCATCTGCGTAGGAGTCTGCACTGGACTGGCAGGATGTGTGGGAGCATGCACTGGTGGACTGCCAAGTGGTGGTGGTGCTGCGCCTTGCACTGGACGACAGCAGTATGTCAGTCATGAGCGCTGCAGCAGAAGCTCTCGCCCGATTAGTCGGCCCCAAGCACCTCGGCCCAGCCCAGGCCTGCCCAACTCCCTCAGGTGCCCTCTGTTCTCTGTCGCCTTTCAGTGTAAGGGCTGGCGAGATGTCACCCTTGACGAGATCAAGTTCTTAGATATGGAATTCTTGACATTAAGGACCAAATGGGGTATACCAAGCGGGGATAAGCTGTCACAAAATACCTCGGTGAACCTCAGTGTTGACACGGGTCAATTGTGTGTCACAGGCTTTATTGTGCATGCCTGCTTGACAGCGTCCAGTGACACTGACGGTAGTTGCACTGCCGATCCACCCTTGCTGCACGTGCCTAAGCAGGCTATCACATGTTAAGACATGGATCAAATGAACTAAACCTGCTATCTCATGACATTGCATCAGGGCTTGCTGCTGTGCCGCCGCGGTTTTTGGAGCGCCCGCATGTGCTGGGAGCATGGACGGCCCAGCCACTGGAAGCCCCAGAACCTCCAACGCCTGAGAATGCCATGGACATTGACGGGGCCGAGCAGCCAATGGATGAGCGCCAGGTGGCGGCCAAGGACCCACTCTGCGGCCTGCTGCAGATGCAGGTAGAGGAAATTAATACCATACCGGCTGCCTGCGAAATGACTTGTTGTTTTGGTTGGTGTCCACTGTGAGACTGCAGATGCAGGTCCAAGAATGTTACCATGCCACCGCAATGTTCTGCAGGAAAAATGCTCCAATTTGGTTGATGTCCAGTGTCAGGCTGCCAGAGAGCTGCTCATTTTCTGCAAGCATCCTGATCGCTGTTTCTCTTGACTGTCTGATTCTTGATTGTTCCTGGCATGTGCCTATAAATAGCAAATATCAACAATCATTTTATACCACTTGGGCTTCCACATCAGAGAGGATGAAGTACAGATTGGAGACGTCGCCCCCTTCTTGACAAAAGGGCTTATCCTATGAACAGGTACTTGCACGAGCCAGCTATTTGCTGAAGCTGGCGGGGCCCGGCATGTCAGGCTCTCTTCTGGCAATCCTGCATGCAGCCGCGCTCGGCGGCACCGACATGGCCCGCGCAATCTGTAACACCCCCGGGCTGGTACGCATCATTCACCCTTTGACCCACCACATATGATTGCCTGCATGACCCCAACCCTCCATAGAAGACTGTCCTTTCTCAACATTGCATTCCCGCTCAAAAGCTACTTCTTTTCCTGTCCCACGCTATCCAACATCTTCTGCCATATGCTGTTGATCCTTGATAAAAATGCTCATGAGCCACCAACACCAGCAAACCGTGTCTGAGAGCCCGCGTCTGACCTCGTACCGCAGATAAAGGCAGTACTGCTGGTCCTTCAACCCGCCCTTCCAGCGGCGGCAGATGAATCACCGGGGGCAGCGCGAGATGGCCTGCAGCCGAGCGTGCTGGCCGCCGTTGCTGCGCTGGGTGTGCTGCGCGCGCTGTGTCAGGCTGGCGCTGATGTGGCACGCGACCTGCTCGCCCAAGGTCAGCCGCCCGCCTTGTCGACATCTACACCTTTCAGTTCAATCATTGCAGAGTATATCAATTCGATGTGCATGCTTGCATGTCTCAAATGCTCACTTCCTCAGGACTTTGTGTCTGAGTGAAGGCAAGCAAGCTCCTTGCCTCTCTGCACATTCATTTTTGTGGGCATTGGGGCTCTTTTATGATAATATCTTCAGGCCGCTCATTCGTGGCCTGCATTTTGTGATCAACGGTGGTGGCAGCCGAAACAAAAAGGCAGGATGAATGCAGACCTCCAGGTAGGACGTAGGCGATGTCTAGCAACGCTATTAAGGAAGTGTCGCTGCTTGGGCGCAGGTCTGATGTCACAGGTGACTCGCTTTGTGCTGGGCGGTGGTACCATGCCTGCCAAGGCCAGACATGGCAGCGATGGCGTGGAGGCTCTTCTGCTGCAGGTGAACACTTTCCTTCCTTGCCCTGCTTGTGTTGGGAGTACTCGGGAGAACTGAGCAGACCTGAAAGAGCCTTCTTTTGCTATTTTGCCGTGTCGTACAGCTCTTCTTACAGAGCAGAGCGCAGCATTGCTGACTGCGGGTTTCTTGCTAGGAATGCACTGGAATGCACTGCAAGAAGGCCAAGTGACTGTCCTCATCGCACTCGGGTCCAGCAAGGGTCTTGCGTGAAAACTTTTCTCTTGTGCAGATTGAGGCATTGCGGATCTGGCGGACGTGCGCCTCGTACGGCCGCAGCGGTGCATGGTCTCTGGACGATGCATATCCAGCTCTGTGGGCGCGGCTGAGCGTCCCAGACTGGGAAGCTCTGGCAGCACCTGCGCAGAGCCCCTCTGCCGCCCACAGCCGGCTCGTGCACATAATGGCCTCCGCTGAGGCACTCATGGTGGCTGCTGAGATTCTCTTCCACGCCGGGTAAGCTCAGTATTTGCTACAAACACAAGCTGTACAAGTGAGGTCAGACTGGCATGCTCCTGAGTGCAAGTGTTCTATCTGGGGAGTGGTTTCGGCTGAACCTTTTCTTTCTTTAGCATCAAGTCTTAAGTCCTTTGAAGTGAAAAGAAGATCCCACAAATCCACCAGGTGCATTGCAGCGAATGTCCTGCCACCTCACAATGCCTGCCTGGTTGTTGGGACCTTGTGCAAGACCCTTTCTCATAATTAAATTCAAACAGTTCGGAGAGACATGCCTATGTCTGAGTTATGGCTTTGCAGCATTGAACATGACCTGTCTTAGCGCGGCGTTCCCTGTTCGCAGGAGGCAGCCAGATCAGGCGCAGGTGTCTCCGCGCTGCGCAACTGCAATACTGCAGGAGGCTCTGGCCTGGCTGCAGCCGCAGTCGCTGCAGGGCCTCATCAACTTTGTAATGACGGCTGCAGCAGTAGACAGCATCAGCAACACCGTCTCTTCCACAGGCCAAGCGGCGCTGCTGGCCCTTGCCGCCGCCTTTGACATCGTCCGAGCATGCACCGCCATACCTGACATGGTACCAACCCCTGACTTGCCTCTACTGTTGTACTCCACAAGTTTGATGCAGCTTCCTTGTGTCGTCTTACTGTTACCTCAAGCAAATAGGGCGTGCATTTATCATATCGTTGTTTCTCCGGTGCAAGGGGTGTCCCAAGTGTTACAGAGTAAGTAGGAGGTGCCAATATCGGCAGTTTTGCACTGTCAGCAGGACATCATAGCATGCGCGCAGCTAGGCTTATCCTCCTATACTGTATGTCTCCGTGAATCTTGCGCGATGGAAGGAAAATGTCAGGTGCACACAAGAGGAGTATCTGTTCACACAACTACTAAACCCAAGAACATCATGCAGGATGATGCTGGAGACAACAAAGCAGCGGCACATGAGCTGCTCGACTCGTTCGATTTCAGGCCGCAAGCAGCAGGGAACGCCTCGTTGCAAGTGACACCCGGCGCCAAGAATGGCATGGCATGCAAGCTGCTGATGCTGCTGCAGCAGTGCTCCGATGCCTGCCAACACAGCCAAGGCGCAACACAAGTGTGCTTCATACCATTTGTTGCCTCAATTGTGCTGCATGCCTTCACTGCTTGCGCTCTCATGAAATACCACACTGCAGTGTTCCTACTTACATTCCCCCCTTGAAGCCATCAACGCGACCATTAGAAACAGCTTCCATGCAATGCTTGCCTGATGGAGGTTCCATGCAATGTGTGTTTCATTACGGGTGTGTCTTCCTTCCGCAGGGGCATGCTGGGTTGACACAAGCAATTGCTGAAGCTCTGCGCGCCTGCCTCAACGCCAGTCATGCTGTCTCTCCAGCAGCCAATGCATTGCAGCAGCTGACTGCCACTCTGCACTTACCTGTGCGGCTACCTCTCCTTAACCACACCTCAATACAAGTGAAATTCCATCTTTTCATATCCGCATATATATTTGATCTGTATTCCTCACTGTTTTTGGAGCTTGAGTGCTTGTCTCATCTGCACAGGCACCATAAGCCTGCATGGTAGTGCATGAGTAGCACGGGCCAAAAGTTGAGTGATATGTGATTTGCAGGCGAGGACCCCTAAATTAGTCACCATGCAGCCCAGCGATGCAGGAGCCTTCCAACTGCAGCAGACTCTCCTGGGCCTGGCCTTGACAGGCATGGAACTCACTCTGCAGCGGCCGCGCACATCGCATGACACATACCGCGGCGTGCAACAGCGGCCGTGGGGCAAATGGCCCGCAGAGATCGGGGACCCTGCAGAGGTTAGTGCATCTGACATAATCTGAACGCTTGCCCACATTACAGTGCAAAGGATTGTCTCTTGGGGCCGTCTCTTTCCTGTACAACCATGATCCCGGCTGCATGTACGGTGCGGCTGAAGAGTTTGCTCCCTTTTAGTTTGAAATCTGCCGAGCTTGAAATCTGATGAACTTGAGGGCAATTCGAAGCAGCTTGAGGAGTCAGGGGCTGTAATTGCGCAGGCCCGCAAAAATTGGCTAGGCACTATTGACACAGCAAAGGAGACAGCGTGTGTCTGCGACGCAGCGGCGGGGGCTATACGCGGGGACAAGGCCGTTTCAGACTTCCCTTCGGGTGAGGTCCCTTCACTCACCCCAATACTACTTCAGTCTGGGTAGACAGCTTGTTTAACGGCTTGCTGTACCTCTTTTCAGCGCCACTTCATTGTAAGGCAGGCGCGTGAAGCTTATCAGGACAGTGATGCCATGCCTGTGGAAAGGTGCACAGAGTCGGCTTTTCTATTTCACTATCTTTTTCGCCAGCCGGTGTTGTCCAGTCAATGGCATCAGATGGAATCTTGGGAGACTTTTATGCAGGGCACAAAAGGGATGATGCATTACATTTGCAGGAGGAGAATATATCCAGCAGGCTGTGCTGGACGCTGCACTGCGCATGCCAAGCCTGGCGCCTCCGGGAGGGGAGGATCTCGCGCTCCGGGCAATGAGCTGCGCGCTGCACATGCAGAGCATCGAGCCCGCCATTAACGGCGCCAGTACCGCCATCTCCAAGTTTGCATCGAGCGACAGCAGCTTCGCGGCGGCTGCCGCCCTCTCTGGCGCCTGGTGGCAGGAGGTGTGCTTCACTTGAATTCCACTGACCTCACCTCTGCATTGCATCTATCCTTGCAATCATACAGCAATACTTTTGCTGTGAAAGTGACATTCTCGGGGCTGGATCACAGCTATCAAACTCATCTTAAATGCTACGACAATGACTTCTGTCACGCCGAACATAGGCAGAGGCACCTAAGGCTTGGCGCCTAGAGCTTGGATGTCATCAGCGAGGTTGAAAACGCTCAACAAGAGTTGCACGCGTGGTGCAGGGCGACAAAGCGGTGCCACGCAATGCTCTGCCGGCCATGCCGTCAGCCGAGGAAGTCAACGCCGTGCTGCTGCCGGCCTACGCCGCGCACTGGCTGGGCCTCATACCGGAGCAGGGCGGCGTTCCCTCCGGCCCCTGCGCAGCCGCCGCGCAGCTGTCTGCCAAGCAGAGCCTCATCAGGCAACCTGTCGGCTCCCGCCTGCCGATTCCCTCGGTAAGCAATTACCTTGTGGTCTATGCTTATGAACTGGAAGTTTGAGACTTGGGTAAAAAAAAGATATGGGGAATCAGGCAGCTTGGGTGAGGCCCTTTATTTTTCATTCTTCTGGTCGTGGACAAGCAATGCTCATGGAATAAATCCTCAGGCCCATCAATCCCTCCAGTGTCAAGTCGTCACGATCACATTAAGTAGAAGAAGTCAGAGTGTGCAAGGGCAAAGTTTAGTATGCTGCATGCTTATTGCAGGACTGGATGTTCACCATCGAGCCTGTGCCGCCGACAGCCGAGCAGCAGGATGGCTCTGGCCTGGCCCCCATCCCGGAAGAAGACTGGGAGGACGGATCTGCGCAACCAGATCGGCCGAGCCGCGCGCGCGTCGTGGGCACCGGCCTTTGCTTCCTGCTGGCCCTGGACAACGACCCTTCCCTCTCCAGCATCCACGATCTGCCCCTAGGTACTACTGTAGTGCTCAAATCAAAGTACGCAATGAATATTGATTTTTGGCCAAATAGGATGGATTAATGACACCATATCTCCCAAATTGCTAACCCTAGCATGATTTTGAGACCAGGTTTGGATAGCTCTCGATCCAATCCAATGGATCATGACCCTGGTATTTCTGAAGTCAGGAAGACCCCGTTGCCTTGGAATGTTTCCCGCACTGCCAGGGTTGAGGGGTTTAGTTTCAGCACTGCAGTAATTGTCATTGTACTTCTGCTTGAGCCTCAATGAGCTTGTCTTTGCCCGCTTCATCGTACATCCTTCATTGCAAATTTATTTTCGAGAGTGTGTTTGCGCAATGTATAATTTTTCTTTTGCGGTTCAGTATGTATCGGCACTGAAATAGCTGTGATGTCTTTGTGTTAATGCGCTGCTGCATGCATCACTGACTGCGCGAAGGCAATCCCCTGCAGATTCTCCGCAATATCAAAGCTTAGGAATGCACCATCTTCCCGTTACAACGCTTCATACAAGGCTGTTGATGCAGAGAACTTTGCAGGACACTGCAGCTGTGTGTACTTCAAGAAATGAAAGTTTTTCTGCCTTGTGTGTGCAGGGCTGCGCCTGAAGGGCCTAATGGACCTTGTATTCTGCCCTTCAAATGAGAGCTCGTCAGAGGATGAGGCTCTGTGGCTGGACCCGCTCATCCGCTGGACTGCCGCCGCGTTGCTGGACAGCTATGGCCGGCACATGTCCGCAGACAGGTGGGCAAAACCTGCAGGCGTTCTTTGAAGTTCTTTTTTGCAGGCCTGTGAGAGTGCTGTTGGATAGCACACATCTCTCTTAAGGCCCGTGTGGGCGCTTCCTTAGTAGCAGTATTTAGTACCACCTGTCTGTCATGTAATTGCTTTGCATGCATGGCATTGTGGGTGTCTCGTCGAAGGCGTGCAAGAATTCTTCTGCCATAAAACACCTCTCCTGAGTGTTTGCTTGCACTACTGACCCTTTTTCAGACCCACATTGTCGTGCAGATAAATCCTGACTCCTGGGTGGTTGTGTCATCAGGAGCCCGGTGGGCAGCATCGCGGAGGCGGACGCTGCCCGCTGGGCACTGCAGTTTGCCACGGTCTCCTACGGCGATGCCCTCTTTGCCAGCGCTATCGCACTCCTGCTGCGGCCCAACATGCCCAAAGCCGTGCAGGTGTGTCGTCCTGAAGATTTGCGTCGATTAACCAACTATTATCTTTGGCATGCTGCAATTATTGGGGTCTTAATTACATGATGTCATGCTTGAGAGGTGAGGCCTGGGCAGAGTCTATTAATCCCGATGGCTCAATGCATGTCCACAAGCAAATGAGATCATCAGGCTTCCAAAGACTGTGCACAGGCCTCAATTGCTGTAACAGGCTTTCAAAGGCCTTGACATCCTGTGCGCAGCAAAGACTGGGGCCGATCGTCACATGCATAAGTGATTGTTTGATGAGGACTAAGCTCTTGATTGCATGCATGCAGGTGGCAGTGGTTGAGGTGCTGGCACAGGAGGGAACGCTGCACCTGTTGCCACCATCTGCCAGGGCTCCAGGTGGCAGGGAAGCCTACACCGCCAATCAGCGCCCAGAGGCATTCTCAAAGCTGCTTGGCAGGCTGTACCAGGAGGGCTTCCTGAAGAAGTCAATGGAGCACAGCAGCATGGTGCTGGACCTTGTGCCTGCAGAGGCTAAGCAGGCTGGCCATGAGTACCCAGAGGCACCCTCGAAGCTGCTTGTGGGGATGTAGCAGCTCTGAAGAAGTCAATGGAGCACAGCAGCATGGTGCTCGACCTTGGGCTAGGTAGCCTGGAGCTTTAGGCTGCCTGCACATATACCTGTTGGGGTGACAGCTCCCCTTCACAAAATAGCAGCCACTGTAGATCTTAAGAGCCGCTCCTTCACATCGTGGCAGGAGCAGCCGCCAGATCTTGCCGCTGCCACAGCAGAGACTGTCAGTAGGCGCAGTAGAACGTTCAAGCGCAATCACCATGATCTAGGGTGATGCGCAGACACTGCAGGGCTCCTGCTTGTACATCCCAAGAGAAGAGAAAATTAGAAGGGCAGCACGCAGACAGCTGCTGCAGAGGCCTGCAAGGGAGAGATCTATGGGAAAACGCATGTCGCGCCGTAGTAGAGAACATTCTAAGAAATGGCCTTTGATCTTGAGGAACATGCTGGAACTTCATCATTGAATCCGAAGTGTGCATGTCCTGGGCTTGTCCCTGCATCAGCAGACTCTGAAGAGTTTTTAGTGGCCCTAGTTAGGCCCCGGTTGAGAGCTGAGATGAAATGTATTTCATTGAGCCACATTAGTACCGACTTGCATGAAATCAGCATTCTAAACTTCAAGGCTGGCGACCCTTCGCAGATTCTAAATTCTTCGAAGATATTTGCTACTACTTGAATTTACTGATCACCTTGTTGGCCAAGTGGCAATGCAGTACATAGGTGATTTGTGGCAGCACAATACAAACAAGTGTTCGAGGGTCCAAATCTCCAAATTTTCTAATATTTCTTCTTAACATCACACAAGTTGGCCTTCCACCGGCTGAATTTCGTTCGAACCGCCTCGCAAGAAAATCAATGTTGCGTATCTGCCATACTTCTGCACGTGGGCGGAGTTGCATTTTGCCTTTCCAAATTTTGCATATGTACGCCTAGACTTGCACCACGTTGAATTCTGCAGGTTCTAGAAGTGTAAAGCGCGATGGATCTGGATACTGACAATCCCAAGGTGTTCCTTGAGATCGAGATCGGAGGGGAACCGATTGGTAGAATAGTCATAACATTGGCAGCAGATGTTGTGCCAAAGACTGCAGAAAATTTTCGATGTCTCTGTTCTGGCGAGCGGGGAGTGGGGAGGTCGGGAAAGAAGTTGCACTTCAAAGGCAGCAAGTTTCACAGAGTCATCCCTGACTTTATGTGCCAGGTAAGCTTTGCCCGGAGCAGTTGCTAGCTCTCTCTTTGCATTTATCTTGCGTCCTTCGCTCTTACTATTCCAACCAGATGCTTGAAGACAGCTTGCATTAGACAGTTCATGTTTTCTGCAGGGAGGGGACTTCACAGCAGGGAATGGGACTGGCGGTGAATCAATCTATGGGCCAACGTTCGATGACGAGAACTTCACCCTGAAGCACACTGGGCCTGGGGTGCTCAGCATGGCGAACGCAGGCGCCAACACCAATGGTAGGCAGCCATCTGAGAAATCCTGTACGGTTTTTAATCAGCAAGTCCAGCACCAAAGTTTACTGGGGGAAGGCTTGTAATTCTGACACGCTGTTATGCTGCCATGTGCAGGGTCACAGTTCTTCCTCTGCACAGCCCAGTGTCCTTGGCTGAATGGAAAGCATGGTGCGCCCGCTGCCAGACCACATCTCCTTGTTATTGTTACCATACGTGCAATGCTGTCTTTGGGCATACTCAGTGCTTGCCTCTCATGGCACAATCTTCTCACTATCCGAGCTGACTTGCTGCTCTCATGGAGCAAAGTAGTTTCTTTCTGCCATGCGTTGCAAGCGACATTCTGCTGAGGTCATTCTGTTCAATTACATCATTTGCAGAGCTTGCCATCTCTTGTGATGCATTTGCGCAACAGCACGCTGTGTCCACATCCGCCCAGTGGTTTTAGGGCGCGTGATACTGCCAGGCCTTCAGTACGGTCACATCATTCCCAGAGGTTCCCATGCATGGGTTTATCTCATGCATAACATCCGCTGTGTTCACTGCGCGCAGTGGTATTTGGGAAGGTGACAGAGGGAATGCCGGTGGTGAGGAAGATGGAGGCATGCGGCTCGAGCTCTGGTCGCACGCGTCAGCCGGTAGTCATCGCTGACTGCGGCGAGCTGCCAACAAGGCGCCAGGTGCTTGCCAAGCTGGCGGCTGAGAAGCAGATGCTCGCTGACATGAAGAAGGACGTTGTCCAGGTGCGCTCAATAGGCTGGTATCAATGTCAGTTATTATGTCCTATGGATTTTGTTCTTACACGCTGTACCTGCCAGTGGCAAGATGCGCCTCAAAATGTGCCAACTAGGCACGCGGTTTAGGTAATGCAGCACTGGACTTCGCTGACATACACAATGTTGCTGATTGCTAGTCAGCCTCAGCAAATTGCAGCTGGCAGAGAGACAAGGACCTTTGTTGCTCCAGAATGTCTTCTGGGCAGTAATAACATGTTTCATGCGCTCCCTGTGTTTTAGGTACCGTAGCAGTCTCGGTGCTTGCACAGGCCGCATTGAGTATATGGACCTGGTGACCTATTGAGTAAATGCGGTAGTAGTGAGTGGAAAGCAGTTAGGAATTGCAGTCCATCTACATACGCACCTTCTGCAGAGAAAAGTATTGGCTTTACTTACGTGAGATATTAGATCAAGTCATCGATTATGTGCGCAGGTCGACCCGGACGAGGAGTCGCGGCAGCGGCTGCGGCTGATCCGCGGCGAGGTCGATGGCCCAATGAAGGCCCCCCGGCCCTCGCACACCGCGCAGGACGACCTCGCGCCGGCGGCTGACGGCCAGGCCGCACCGGACACCGCCGCGGCCGCGGAGCCGGCGTCCATCGAGGAGGCCGTGCCAGCAAGCGCCCCGGACGGCGCCGGCGGCGCCGCGGCCCTGTCAGCCGATGATGACTCGGACGAAGATCTCAACGGTACGGGTCTGAGAAATGCTCACCTGAGCAGCTTTGGGCTCTTGGTTCCCCGCAGCGGTGTTCTCCTTGCAGATGGAGCAGTTGTGTGCTCTCTGTAATGCATGAAATATGCACCCAAAGTTGTTTTCAGAGATTGAAGTCATTTGTGTGTATGCTTCCTAACAGTGCTTTTTAGTCAGGAGCTTGGATGCGGAATTGTTAGGGGGTGGGAAGCATAACATATTGTACTATACCGCTGGAGTAGCAATGCTGAGGGCATATCGTGGGGTGTAACACAGAGGGCGCGGATCCGACGGCGGGCATGGGTCCGCGGCAGAAGAAGCTGTGGGAGCTGCAGCAGAAGCTGCGCGCCAGCCGCAAGGCCAACCAGGACGCCATGGTCGCCGAGAAGCGGCGGCAGGCAAGTTCTGTTCTCTTTCTTTCTCAGTGCCCCCTGCATGCAAGGGCTCATGGACACCATGACCTCCTTTGGGATTATGGGTAAAGGCGTGCTCATTCAGGAAGGAATTTCCTTCTTGCACCGTTGAAAGACATTGAGAGATCACCAGGGGCTCCCAGAAAATGAGTTCGCAGCTTCAGAAGCCCCATTGTTGCCGTTTTGAACAGCTCCATGTAGCATGACGTTGGTGCAAATATGGTTCTGAGCTGCACGCCAGTGCATCTACGAACATAGCCCTGAATATATTGCTGACAGAAAAGATTTGAAAGATTGAGTTGCGGCAGGCTCGGCCGGAGGGTGCGGAGGAGGCGGGCGAGAAGCGCAAATGGTTTGAGGAGAAGAAGGCGCGCCGCGAGGCCGACCTCAAGCGCATGAATCTCGACGAGAAAAAGGTGTGCATTTGTCTGGTCTGGGAAGAGCTGTATCTTGGGTGCATCTCAGAGGAACTGAGTGAAGTGTGAAAAGAAAATTTCATCGCGGCTGTGGTTTCTGAATGATCACTGTGGCCCAGCTCATTCAATTATCTACGTCTCCTGTGGGGGAAGGCGCTCTGCATGGGTGGACACCATGCCTGACATCTGCCCCAGTCGTACGGCATCGGTTCATGCATAATGCATCAGAGTTGGGCTGGAAGGCTGCGGCAGGGATGGTGGCTGGAAGGGATTATTGGAAGGGTGCTGCAAGGCACCTAGCCTTGAGGGCTGGAACAAGCGTGAAATGTTAATAGTATAAGAGTGTAAATGGAAGTCACGAAGCACAACTGCCATGTCACAGGCGTTCATGCTGGAAACGGCGGACGCGGCGGAGGCGCAGTACAAGAAGAAGCAGAAGAAGCCGGCGCCGCAGGGCGTTGCCTCCTTCAACGCGAAGACACTGTACGAGGCCTACGAGCGCCGCACCGCCAACGTGTCAATGTCTGTCGAGGAGTACGAGCACATGAAGGCGACCGCACCGGAGTTCTACCGCGCAGCCGACAGCATGCTCTATGGGGTGCGCCTCTGTCCTTATATCCCGTAAAAAGCACCGCATAAGGCGCTACCAAGTCTGCAGATCAGGCCTGCAGCAACATGTTGGGGGCCCAGAGTGGCCAGCATCACTTCCATGATCAGGCTCAATCTCTGAGGGCAGTGCAGTCATGGAATACGGATCACATTAGATTACAGCAGGGCTGTCATGCCACGATTTTGGGCCAGCGATGCACCCAAATTTGGGCAGAGGGGTTTCTCTGACCGTTTCCCTTCGGAAGAGACCACCTAGGATGAGATACTGTGGGGAGATTTTGCGGCAGTTCCTGCAGGTGGCCTGACTTTCCAAGGGTCTGCCCTGCATTCAAGGGTTATGATGTAGGGGTCCTCAAAGAATGGTCAGAGAGGGCCACCAAAGGCAGGTCATTGCATCTGAGGATCATGTGACCTCTGTGACAACAATCAGGCTTCTCAGGCTGTAAGACCAGGTTTCACACTGTTCTTTTTTACAGAAGCCTAAAGCAGAAGCTTATCCTGTCAAGGACAGCTGGCAAAGACAGCCTTACAACCTGAGAATGACTCCAGCTAGAACCACAAACTGGGATCCTTGCTACATGGAACACCGCAACCCAACGCCTTTGTACAGAAAGGGTACCTTGATCGTATTACGAGGTATAGAGAGGGACTGGGCAGTGCGCAAGGCTGTCAATGCTGTTGGAACCCTGCCATAACCCTACTCAACGACCCCGCAGGTGGCCCTGGAGGTGCCTAATCTTCAGGGGGTCAAAGAAGGAATTTCTCATCCGTGCCATGGTAAACGGAAAGGGCCAGACCCTGTTGTAACCCAAATAATACCCCGGATAACGACGCTCGCAGGTGGCGCCGGAGATTGGCGAGGACAGGATCGACGCGATGGTTGCTGAGCTGGACGCGCGCAAGACCAAGCGCGCCGAGTACAGCCGCCGGAGGGCGTTCCAGCCGGACAAGGACGTCGACTTCATCAACGACCGAAACGCGCACTTCAACCGCAAGATCGCCCGCGCCTTCGACGCCCACACGCAGGAGATTAAGGCCAACCTCGAGCGCGGCACAGCCCTGCCAGAGCACTAGAGGCGGCTTTGTACTGCTGCGCTCACGGCAGGCTGGCTGTGTGAGTGAAACAGCCAAATGGGAGACGCCTTTGGCTCTCTTGCAAAGGAAGGAAGGCCGATGGGAAGCGTGGTGCTGCGCTGCCCGAGCACTGACGGGCGGCTTTGTGCTTTGGGTGCTGCACATCAGTCCGCTGGAGCAGTGACGGTTGCTCTTTTGGTGGTGCTGCACTCTTGACAGCCTGGCGGAGCACTAGAGGGGGGCAGTGTTGTTGGCATGACAGCTGGCATAAGTGTACCTTGTGGGGTGCTTCAGGCTGGGGTTTTTTCTCTTCGGTGCTGCTGTCAAACGTGCTTTGGGGTGCTTCTGGCAGCACTGATTGGCTTCGTCGAGGAGCAGAGAGATTCTAGTGCAGACACCGCCGCCTGGTTCTGGTGTTGCACTCATGACAGCTGTGATGTGTGGGGCCCGCTGTGAGGTGCAGACAGCACTGTTCTGTTGAACTCGCGAGGAGGAAGCAACACAACTGCCTGAGCACTGGTGGGCACTTGGACTTTCTTGTCACCCGGCGGTGTTTGTGTACCCTGTGCAAAGGACATTTTCAGATCATTCATATCACATCACATAGTATGTAATGTTTCCTACAGAGTTTACATGAATTCAAGGCCGGCAAATTAATTGACCGTATGACATGATTGGGCTCTGAGATCATCTGATCCCAGTGAACACTAAATTGTGATTGCATTTGGAACGCCAGGAGATGAATGCCAATTTGCATGCGCACAGCATCAGTACTTAAGGCTTGCCAGCATTTCTTGTCCTATAGATCATTCTAATTTGAAGTCATCACTCACATATTGGGCTTGAAGGATCAGCTCTACTACATATTCTTGATAAGAACCCAAGGATGACTGAGAATGTAATCTCAAATTGTCCATCAAAAAATACAATCCATTCCCAGAATCATGCATGCATATGCTCGTGACCGGCAGGTTAGTGTGCTGAATAAGTATAAAATAACGAGCAGCCACCTTGATTATTACGTTGATTGGGAACAAATTTCCCAAGAATATGAGCTCATGAGGGTGGCCATACTCAGGCTGATCAGTAATGACAAATAGCATATAGAAACATTGATGCAGGCACTGGCCCATCGCCAGCAAGCATACTGTAACTCTCCTGACTATTAGTCGTGTTGATGAGCCATCCTTCTATTTCCAACTCTAACTCCAAGTAAGACCCACAAAGTTGCATGCAAAGGGCACTGAATTTTATAATCAAGTCCCTGAGACAGGGGAACGATAAGCAACCCTGCTCCTTAACCCTGGCGCATGCACATGCATGTACAGTGACAAGTTCATTGACAATCAGGGCAGACTTCTGTTGAGGACGTCTCTCGGCGCCTCGCTAGAAAAGAGTTCTTATTGTTTATCCAGCTCTTTCGCCGATACTAGATGGCAGGATCTCCTTATTTTCAGTCGGCATGTACTTCACCTTAATACTCCAAGACAACATTGGTCTGCTAGAATGCAGCTTATAAATCCAGCAGATGGACCTTTACACGGTGACAAGTACCTATAGGACGCCTGACAGCGACAAAACCTCTGTCCTGCTCCTGCTTTTCTACTTTTGGGCAGGTGCTGAGACAAGGTTTAGCAGCCGAGTAGTTTACCATTTCAATCAGCAAAATGCCAGCACTCTGGATCTTCGGAAGGGCATTTCACACGGCGTCCGACGATGTTCCGTTCTTTGCTCTCGGAGCGGCAATCTTCCACGCTTTCTGGATAGTAGCCATTGCCATCACAAGCCATGATATAGTCGACATGCCACAGACCTGTCACGACAGAGGCTTTGGTTACATGCTTACAGTAGCACTGCTTCTAGCTTGCTTCACATGTGGCTTCATCCTGGAGCTGCTGCTCATTTATGTGGGATGTCAAGGTAACCCCTTGCAGGATCTTCAAGCAGCAATCTGAGCTTCACTTTGTTTGTGCACAGTATGGGAAAGAAGTCACATGGCTTCCAACCGAGTTTACATATATTTCGATGTGCTGACTTCACCAATTATGATTGCAGGCGGTGTCTTTGAGCTGTCCAAGCGCAGCAACATACAGCTGCTGCTGAAGCTCAGGCTTGGGAACGTGGTCTGCGAGCTGCTTGCATCAGGTAAGGCTGCCACAGCTTTCCTTCATCTCCACACTTCAAGCCTGTTCAGAAAGCTATCTTTACAAATGAGTCGCACAAAGTGCCTGTCACCACATGCACAATGACAGGTGACTGTCCTTGACTCATACCTTCTGCACTGGATGGATAATTGATTCTGGGTTTCTTTGGATGCAGCCTTTGGCACATACGTGCTGCTTGCTGTGGACGTGAGCTGCAAGGTGAAAGAGGTGGTGATCTTCAACCCCAAGAAGGAGGTCCTCATCCTAGTCATCCTCACCTGGGTCTTCCAGATCGTCATCCTGTGAGCCATTATTCCCTTCCCCTGCCTGCTACTTGCTAGCTTCCGATGCACTTCCTTCTCTTGGCGCAACCAGCCATACCCAAAAGCTTTGATGAGGCCATAGGAGCACACACAGGCAATCTCTGAGGAGCAGGTAGGAATATTCATGCAGAGGGGATCATTGCCTAGACATTTCAAGCAAGGGATGGCCTGATGGAGCTACAGAGCTGATTCTTGTGCGTCCATTTTCCAGGCACCCAGATGGAGATTTGTCCAATACAGTTGGTGCGAAAGTTCAGCACGTACACAGTGGGACGTAGGAGTGCTGTAGAGAGTGTTTGCTTGCTGGCAACCTCATGAGAATACAAACAAACCTCAAAAGATCTCTGACATGAAAAGAGTGCTGTACTAGCACAGCCGGCAAGCCCATGAGGAATAAATAAAAATTAAGATAATTTACGTTGGAGTAAATCCTGTGTGGGCGCAGGCTCAACGTTCTTGTGTGGTACAATGCGTGGCCGGAGCATCAGGGCGCAGATAGATGGGAGCGCCGCTTCTTGTGGCTTGGGCGCTGGATTTGCTGTCAGTGCGGTGAGTCATCCTGGCCGCATGTTTGGCTTGCAATGCATGATCAAACCCATGCACAATACCGTGCTTGCAGAGAAAGAAGCGAAGAAATAGTGTTGCAGAGTCTCTTGGCAGCAAGGATGGTAGCGCATGACAGGATCTGAGAGCTTGATTTATAGACTGAACCCCCCATTCATATCTGCATGTGAACTTGCAAACAAACTTGGAAAAACTGCCAATCAGAGGAGCGGTGACTCTGGCACATGGCGCATGCAGGGAGGGAGCCTGCAGCGGACGAGGAGAGGCAGCGGTCGCTGCGGCGGATAGCACGGTAAAATGTCCGCACCTGGAAGAAGGCATTTTCTTGGCACCCTGTACAATCTGGAGACCGCTACAAATGGCACAATAACCTGCATTTGGCGCTCAATTTGAAAATTGCATGTGGTGCTGGTCTCTTCTGATGCAATGCAGCAAGTGTTCGCATGATGTGCATGTGGTGTGCCTATGAAATTCCGCATGTTTTTCAAGCGTTTTGGGTGTTTCAGGTGGGTGACGCGGTTGCTGGGGCGCGCTGATCTGACGCCGTCTGACACCGCACTATCACTTATTCTAGTGGCCACCCTGCAGCGCCAGGCGCGCAGGTAAGCGCCCCTGGGCCCACACACAAGTGCAGGCTCCTGCCTGCCCCATAAGGAAGACACTGTGCTGGATGGCATGCTCATGGTGGCAAAACTGTTGAACGGCAGCCTGGACGGCGCTCTTTTGGATGCAAAAGGGAACACTGCAACGTTCAAACAGCTCCCAGTGCAGTGAAATTAATTCCTTCTCTCTGTCTTTGCTGCACTATCTGATCCCTCTTGCCATGACATGAACTAGAGTGGTCCGCCCGTAGGGGCTTTCAAAATCATAGTAGTCTCTGCTATAAATTATCTGTTATTGTGGTGTTCTTTCGAGTCCCCCAGCCCCTTACAGTGCAGCTGAATATGGATTTTGGCAGGTCGTGAGGAGGTCGTGCCTTTTCCTCAGGTACTACTCTAGATTTAGCAGATCCAAACATGGAATGCATCTGATTTCATTCTTATTAGGGAGCGGATACGGCGGTGTGTGGCGGAGGCGGCTGAGGGGGAGGGAACGCCTGTGGAGGCCGTGTCGCTGATGGAACGCGCGCAGACGATACGCGCGCTGCCGATATCGACCTCCGGCCGCGGGTCGCGCGAGCTGCTGCAGGCGCCGTCGAGCAGCAGCCCCGTGCGGGGGGAAGTCACAGAGAAGGTGGGATTGTGGGAAAGTGGGATTGGACACAGGAATCGTGCGACAGCACATTGCATGAGCCCTACTGATGCAACCAGGTGCAGGCACCTACTGACAACAACTCTGTCAGTGGGGAAGTGACAGCCAGGGTATGGCGGTGGTATGGTTTCTGGTGTACTGCATTGCTTGGGCCGTGTCGAAGCAGCGAGGTGCAAGCGCCGTGGATTTGCGCCTTTGTGCGGGTGGAAGTCACTGACAAGGTGGGGGCCCTGGTGTGGCCTTTGGTGCAGTGTGTTGTCTGTGTATTTGTCGGTACATGCTGGTGCCGTTGGGACCTTGCACCTATTCTATAGCTTGCGAACACGAGGGTGATGATAATAAGAGTGACAAAATCCTTTTGGTGTACCCCGCCAATTCCCGGCCTCTTCAAGGCAATCCTGCATCTTGTGGAAAGCGCATGTCCTGTCGGAGCACATTGCAAGCAGTCAAGCGGGGTGCACAGGCAGGTTTGGTAAATGTCGTCATGCAGGGGAGGCTGGGTAATTGCTGTTGGGGAAGGTTGTCGTGCTCTTGCTACATGCTATTTCAAGGTCAAAAGCTCAGTCTGGCCTACAGCGGAATGTTGGCATTGTGGTACCTGTCAATCAGAGCTTTGGCTAATTTTCGCATGTAGCAGAAGAGCAAGCGCCGACGCAAGCGCAGGCAGTGCAGAATCATCTTGACCCTGCTTGGAGTCTGATATGACACAGAACCCGTCATCAACCTGACATCAGGACGCACTTCAGTGCCGAGCCCACGCATTAGTTTATTTGATGCCTGTGTGCGCAGGACGTGCTGATAGACATCCAGGTAGAAATAGCGGAGGAGGCAGTGACACTGAAGCAGATAGATGCCTCGCTGACCGCGGGTGCCACGGAGAGCAGTGTGGCTGTCGGCGCTGCAGGCGACGAGGAAGAAGCCCTGCTGCATAGACACAAGAGCCCCGAGCCAGGGGTGCGTATTGCCTCTTCTGGGGACTCTCTGAGAGCGTGTAGCAATAACTGATCAAATCTTCACATGCAGGGCTGAATCAAACATGATTATTTTTCAGCGCCTCATGTATCAGGGGCCGGACATTGCTCAACGTCCTGCATTCCAGGAGTTGGGGGCCAACTAAATCATTGTTGAAAGGCCGGTCCGTAGGGGTTGACTTGCAAAATGGGTCCGAAAGGGATCTCAAGTCCCTTTTGAGCCACCCAAGCTGAGAGATGACGGTCCAGCCTACCGACAATGATTCGGCAAGACTGAAGACAGGCCTTTCTTGCAAGGGGCGTTTTCTGGCAGACCATCCTGGCATCCAGCAATGCAGTAAGCCAATGCAGAAATTCAGCAAATTGCATTTGCAGGAGACGGGGGCTGCTGAGAGCCTGCGCGACACAGGCCTGGAAGGGCCGGGCAGCCCTTTGGGCAAGTTTTTGCGCCAGATGGCGCTGCTGCGGGAGGCCTGCATTACCCCCTCCGGCATGGACGAGGAGCTCAGGTGGGCGTGACTCGAGATGACTAACCTGTTGTGATCCCCAGTGTCTATCATGACAGGGTGCAGCATGCAATGCTGTCTTACCAGCGTTTACCTCGAGGCCTTCTCACCTCGGCCCGTGTCGATGGGAGCAAAAGGCTGATCGCGCTAAAGTGTGGTCGGAAGTATCCTTGAATGAGCAATCCTTACCATGCGCAGTGTGTTATGAATCTGCATGGCTCGATGTTTCTGCGCCTCCAAGCGCAGGTTGAAGAAGTCCAAAATAGGCTTCATTTGGTAAAAAAAGGAAATTTGAAGTGGGTTTGGATTTGTGCGTGCAGAGGTTCCTTGTCTCAGGAGCAGGCGACGCAGCTGTACACGGGAGGGCACTGGAAGGTGGAGGCAGCCGTCCTATCAGAGGTGGAGCACTTCAGCAGATTTGCGGTGCGCCAAGCTCTGCCTGCTGCACTCTTAAGATGCTTACAACTGCTTCTGCCAAGGTCATCAGCAGATGTGATATATGATGTCAGTGAGGCTTGACAGCTGGCATGGGAGGGGCCCGTCAAATGCCCGTCAAATTGTGGATGTGACAAGAAGAAGCATCTTCGAGGATCCGACTTGGGCGATTCATTTTCAACCCTGCACTCCCAGGCTCTCTGCTTCTTGTTGTGTCATGTTGTAGCAATATGGCCAGCCCAAACAGCTCACGCAAGGCTGTCACAGTCATCCGCTTAACTGGCATAGAATAGCATCTGGTAGGGGAATTCGATGTTTGCACCGACCAGTGGGAGTTCCCACATACTGCGGCATTGTGGCGTATTAGATTGATTTTGACTTTGATTTGATTTTGATTTTGACTTCGAATTCGATTTCGATTTCGATGACAGGCAGGGGTGTATGGGTACGGGGGCGAGCGCAGCAGCAACTGGTGGGTCTCAATGGCTTCGGCGCTGATTGGGCGGGAGACCAGCGAGCGAGAGGAGCGCAACCTGGAAGTCCTCAACAGGTGACAGCAGTTTGTGACAGCAGTCGAATCACAGCATCCTGACCTGCAGGACTCTAAACGCATGTGATTAGGGTAGAGCAGCTGACACATGGAGATATGCACAGGGGATTTGGTACTTTGAAAAAGTGCATGCCTCCCTTGCTCTGCATGCGCTGGGCATCTTCCGGGAGAGCAGAGCCTGGCTTTACTTGAGTTCTGGCTGTACCTGACATTTAAATCCTTTTCTGTCAATCAGACCTCCTGGTTTTCACATTCTGTTGATGGTCAAGACCTGATCCGAGCTCCAAGCAGCATCGTTGAGGCTGCCAGTGTGGCCACAAAGGTGTTGCTGCAGAAAGTCCCAACGAGAACTGATATATCAAAAAAATCAACTATAATAACATAACAATTCACGAAAAGACGATGAGATATTATTGAGTATTTGGTGACATAGGGCTGACGTGAATTCGCTAGTGGAGCGGCTGTACTATGAGAACGTGATCCGGGAGCTGGGGGACAGCAGCGAGATCATCTACCTGTCAGTTGCCAACGCAGCGCTCTCACACCTGCCCTACCTCATTGCCCTCGACCACCAGAGCAGGCGCGTTCCCTCCCTCGCAAACCCCCTGACCCTCCGCGCAGCAGGGGTAGTCAACTAATGATACTGCAGTGTTAAGTAACCCGTGTGTGCAGCCAGGTGGCCTAAACCACCAGAGCAGGCGCGTTCCCTTCCTTTCAACACCCCTTACCTTCTCTGCGGCAAGGGGCACCAAATAACAACAACAGTGTTCAGTACAGATTGTGCGCAGCAGTCGCCCTGGACCACCAGAGCAGGCGCGCTCCCTCCCTGCGATACTGCTATTTCTCAAACAAAATTTCTTTGTAGCAGACCGAACCTTCGACACCCAACTCCTCGGTCGTCTCAGCGCATATTGGTGGTGGCAGCCATGACATGAGCTCCCGCTGTTCCCTTATCAAGGACCCTGGAAAGTAACCTCCGCCATACTTTGGTGCACGTCCCTGGCGGTAGCTCTAGGCAAGAAGACCCCGTCCCCTCATTGAACATCAATTCTGAAACCCTACATAACACCCCTTTCTTCAACGCAGGTCGGTGGTGGTGGCGCTGCGGGGGACCACGTCGGTGGAGGACATAATCACGGACAGCGTGGCAGAGCCGGTGCGCCTGGAGCCCGACTGGCTGCCGGAGGAAATAAGAGCGCGCGACGGCTCCGGCGGGCACCTGTACGCACATGCCGGCATTAAGGCGGCAGCCGACGCCGTTCTGAAGGTGTGGGTTTTTTGTATTTTCTCAATATTTTCTAATGCATGGCAGCTGTGCTATCCCTCAATGCACAAACAAAATGCTGCACACATCAAGGCAATGGCCGAGAACACGCTCCCTTAAAGTTTTGCTAGAGTCTTCTTGATGCATGGGCTTTACTAGGGGACCTGCTATCCGTGGAGCATAAGAAGGAAAAGTTGCTGGCAATCTTGGGCCTGACACTGGAACCTGTAGCGCTCATGCTTGATTTGCAGTATTCATCTAGAGATTGCTACACCTCTGATGATGGAGAGGTAATGATACCACTGCCTTCGCACAGGACATGGAGGACAACAAAGTTTTGGGAGCGCTGCTGCGCGGTGACTACGGCGACATGTCCAAGTCAGCGGCGGAGGAGGTCATGTCCAAGTGGGTTCCTATATTATTTGCGTGCTGTATCATTTGTTTTGCTGCAGAAGGATAGCACCATCGAGCTTTGGGATGCAGCTGCCCTGCAACAGCGCATCTTACCTGCATGAATTTGAGCAGGTTGTGGTGCAGTGCCGTTCTGATGCTTGAGGGTGTTGTTTTAATTTTGTGGGTAAATCAAGGGGTGCAGCATCCTTGGATTGTGAGAGCAGAAATATGATATCCTGCTTCTTGGCGCTAGGCTGCCATACCCAAAAAATGAGAAAAGAGATGTTTTAGTGTTAAATGGTTGGCGCCATCTGTCTGCCTTGTTGCCAAAAGTGATTTGGTACCTCTTTGGCTGTCCATCCTTTTGTATGTGGACACGTGCAATCCAGCGTGAATAGCACACAGGCAGAGAGCAAGTCGCGCATTTCCCCATACTGGGGAAACACAGTGCTAATCTCCAGATGTATGACAGAACTGCGCATCTCCCCAGGCTCTGCAAAAGGCAGTCCAGTATTTATTTTGGGGGAAGGAGTGTGCCTGGTGGGAAGCTGGTCTGCAGCTGTCCACTGCAGCTGACTCTGCTTCGAGTTCAGTGACTGTCTTGAAACTGTTCCAAGCAGTGCAGTTCCCTGATGCACTCTGCAGCCAAAAAAATGCATCACTCACAAAGCGTTGCAGTAGAGGGTGGGAGGGGATAGACCTGGAGATTTTTCGAAAGACAAAGTTACAGGTTTGGATTTAGTGTTTATTTTGGTTTGACAGGGATGCTGGAGAGGATGCGGAAGCGCGGGCGCAGCACTATGTGGCGGCGTTGATGCAGAGGAAGCTGGACTGCCGCGACTGGCGCCTCGTGCTCACCGGACACAGCCTCGGGGCCGGCGCCGCCGCTCTTATGGCCCTGCACCTCTCCGGCCGATTCCCCAGTGCGCCCCCTACAGTTGCTATGTGTTCTTGTGCAGTTTTACTTGCCTGTACTGAACATGACAAGGATCACTGTTTGAGGTAGGTGACAGGTAAAGGGGAAACGCCTGCACAGACCTGTGCGGGTGTCTTGCTCAGTTTTGCCTGAACTGGTCCCCAGCTCCTGCTTGTGAACCTTGAAGCCCTCATGCAAAGCCAATGCAGTCAAAGAACAATCTCATGAGCCCCTGCCGCCTTGTGTGCCCAGCTGTCTTCATGTCCCAGAACCAGGTACAATGACACCCCTATGATACTTCCTGCCTTTGTGGCCAGGATAGATTTCTTGATCTCAAACGGTCTGTAAGACACCTTTGTGCCCTGTTGCTCCCAGGCTCTGCATCAGTCACGCCTTCTGCGGCCAGGGACACTTTTTTGTCTCGGCTGCTGCCAGACGTGCACTGCAAGGCTATTTTGACTGTCCTGAGCCTACAGGATAGAAGGCCCTCTGGTACACACAGAGGAACTCTCAAATCCGGGGTATTACTGTGTCTCCTTACATGGTACCTCAAATGAAAGCGTGCTTGTAAATCGTGCTCTGTTGCTGCCAGATGTGCACTGCTGGGCGCTGAGTCCGCCTGGCGGCCTGATGAGCACTAATCTGAGCCGCCTGGTGGAGCCATTCGTCACCAGCGTAATAGTCGGCAAGGACGTTGTTCCGCGTGTCTCCGTCGTCAACCTCGGCCGTCTCATCGACCAAATGGTACGCCAAAATTCTTGAATCATGCATCACCTTGAGATCTTTTATTCTCTGATTCTGCAGGCAGAATCACATGCAATGAGAGCCAAGAGGGACGCTGAGTGCGCTGAGCTGAGTCGCCATCAGAACAGGACACTGGGTTCCTGCTATGTCATGCGTCCTCACCAAACATCTCCTCTTGAGTAAGATACACAGCAGTTCGGGACAGCCTCTCATTAGGCATACAGCGAAGCGGATTGTCGAGCCGCTGCTATGCTGTGCACCTTGCCTCTGCATGCATCGAGGCCTGGTGTGACATGTTAGTCAGAGCTTAGGAGGTAGACCTGCTAGAAAGATACTCTCAAGCATGCTGAGCTGAGTCACCACCACTGCTATGTAATGAGATCACAGACTGAACATCTTTCTCCCTTGGAGAACGCAGACAGCTTTTGGGACAATGTCTTGACAGCGACTTCTTGACAGGCACAGAGGGCAAGCAAGTGACTCGACAGAAAGAAGGCGCAGTGATGAATTGTGGTCAACTGCGGTGCTTGGCAGGTGACGGCGCTGGCGTTGTGCAAGCTGAACAAGACCGACGCGTTCCTGCGCGGGCTGACTAAGCGCATGCGCCACGAGCACACCGGCGACCTCTTCTGGCGCTACGCAGAAGTCCCCGAAGAAGCCATGCAGGTCCTGCAGGCGAGTGGTTGTCTTCACTGACTCTGCTACTGGGCTGTGTTCTCATGCAAGAAGCTGTTGCCAGGTTCAAATATCTTTGAATGTGGCAATTGTGAGCTGCATGACGCTCCATGCTGGATCCACGTATCTGCAGGTTCCCGTGGGAACATGGTGACAGGCCTTTGTGCTCCATGAATACTTTGAGCTGTGTGGCTTTGGTTTGGCAGCTATGCAGCTCACAACAAACAAAGGTGCTGCTTGCGCCAGTCACTGTTCATACCAGGATCTCTTCTTTACAAAGGCATGCATAACCGCTTCAGGCCAATTAGCACACACATATGAAGTGAGCAATTGCTGCCTAGAGCTGCACAGCATCCCAAGCTTGCAAACCGCCAGGAGCCAAGTCTTCATCAGGTCCGACTTTCCCTTTTGTAGCTGTAGAAATTTGACCATGAAAAAACAAACAAGTACTGTTGAAATCTTGGTGCAGGCGTACAACGCTGGGCTTGAGGTGCGCAGCCGCATGCTGGAACTGGTCCCCCCGGGGCGAGTCATATTTCTGCGGCCGCTAAAGCGGGAGGGAACGCGCGCCGCTTGGGACGCCGTCTGGGTCAAGGCCGAGGAGGTCATCCGCGAGGTTAGTCATGCGTGCTGATAGCCACGTCAGATTCTACTTAGATATAGAACCCCCGGGGTGAGGGCTGCAAGGGGGTGTTAAGTTGGACAAGTGCTGTAGAATGTAAATCGCCTGCGGGTGGCTGCATGGGCTTTGCTGGGCTACTTGGGCACTCAGGATTGAATGCCCGGATCAGAGCAGCACCTATACTGCCTGAGTGCGAAATAGTGCATGCTTGTTTCTTGCATCACATTTTCAACGATCCTTATTGTGCTAACTCCCAATTGCAGGTGAGGTAGCTGGGGTACAGAACCTCAGGTCTCCAGCATGGTGCCTTTCACCACTGTAGACATGAGACAGCGTGTCTTGAAGCTTGATGTAGCATTTGAACTCAAATTCAAACTCGCAGGGCATCCTAGTGTCGCCCCGCATGGTGGAGGACCACAGCTGCGTGGCGCTTCAGGCCGCGCTGCGACTGGCGCTGCAGCCGGCAGGCTCCGACGCGCCGACAGCTGGCGCCTTTGGGGATTATTTTCCGCCGGTGGTGCCCCCTGCGGAGCAGGAAGGTGAAGAGGAAGACAAGTCCCCAGTCTGACATGGCTGCTGCGGCGATGAGCACACATGCAGTGGCTGACACCGCGCGTGACCTGTTAATTACTGCTGTGAAGTCTCTTGTGAAACACTTAGGACCTCACAAGGAGAATGGATGTTTGTACTTGTTAGGTCATAGACACTATCTGCTTCCATGTTTTACTTAGGGTCGCCAAAGGCGGCAACACTCACAACAATGCAGAAACCTCGACTGGCAAGGCTCAGGCCTGGGCATCCCAATGGAGTGTCTAGGAATCCCACTGACAGGTGTTGTGACAGTAGATTAATTCGTGTTGCCCATTTAGTATTTCTGTGAAGTAGCGCCTGCCAGGTGATTCTGGCTGCCACGCATTGGCAGTGTCAAGGGATTTCTTATGTATAGAAGTGTATGCTAGTGCGCGTGCATGCATGCGCGTAGTACTACGGCGTACTAGTAGTTAGGCCCGTACGCAATGTAGATGACCATGAAGGCAGACTATCACAATGGATTACATGCTTCTGACCAACCTCTGGTGCATGCTTGGAGGTCTCAAAAGATCGGGCAGTCCGCACACTTGTGTAAGCACAGCATCATGGCCAGTACACACTGACATGGCATGCGGGATCTAGGCAGATAAGCTGATGCTGCTGCAGCAATCCAATGTATTTTTCGGACCACAATCATAAAGATAATGGACACATCAGTTGCTTAGTGGCGTGGCCATGTGAGCGCAGCAGATCTGCGCGACGTCGAGGGATGATAATGGAACCGCAATACGGCCTTGCCACGTTCGTTTCCGATGGGTGAGGTCCAAAAGTCCGCGCATAAGAAGTTAGATTGTCATCTTCACATCGAACAAATTCTCCTCTCACTCCAGCATTATCTTGAAAACTTCTGCAAGCTACGAGAGCCTCATAAAAGCCAACCTTCTGCGCAGACGACACGCTAGCAAGGTAAACGCAAAATTGATTGCTTCGGCATTGACTTTAGGGTTGAAGAAGTACCTTTCAGTGTCTATTGATTAGAAGTTTGCGATAGTTGTCAGAGTGTTATTTTGGTTATTTATGTTGCCGTCACCTCACAGCAACACTGCTCCAAGAAGTGCTCTTTTTCTTTCGACGTGAGAGTTCAGCGGATGTGCTGATGGTATTGTCACGAAATGTCAGCCTGCAATTTTGCTGCAGGATGTCTACAGAGGCAGGAAAGCACACTGGATCTGGTGGACACCAGGACAACTACTCGATGGAAGATCGCGCGTCAAAGTTGCAAGTTGAGCGTGACCAGGATTCCGACGTGCAGCAGGCGGTAGGTACCCTGCAATCCCTATTGTGTACTTCTAAATGAGTCCAAGAAAATTGAATCAATTTTGGAATGGTGTTCATCAGTTCTTTGAGCATACACTTGACAACAGTATGAAAAGACGTCCCATGGGATGCACAAGGCAGCGTCGAGGATGGAAACGCGTGGTACCCATCATTGAGCGGGGTGTATCTGTTGCAGTTGAAGGAAGGGGACGAGTCTGGTGAGAAGACTCAGTCATTCCAGGAGAAGGCGGATCCTGACTACGTGCCAGGAGCTGAACCGACCAAAGAGGATGTCGAGCTTGATGAGGCAGAAGTGGAGCCCGAGGCTTGACCAAGTGTTAGCATCTGACCGTGACAAAGTCTGTGTTGGAAAGTCAGAATTCTTATGTGGGTTTGATCTGACAATTGAATAGTCTTACCCAGCAGAACAACCAAAAAAGCCTTAGTCTTTTTTGTCTGACTGGCTACAGTTTGTCTTCAGTGACATGTATATGTTTTTTCTGTCTACCATCTAATGTAAACAGGCTACGTGCCCTATCCATTATGACATTAATGTACTTAAAACAGCACGAAAATGCACTCAGCACTATTCCACCTGCCCCTGTCCCGGTGATGAAAGCCGTCAAATTGTGCCCTACATTGTTCGATATCCGTGCAAGCTGCCTGAATGAAGTACATATTCCTAGAGCACACGGAGATTGCATGGATCGTTCATACCAGGCTGAAAATGCCCGTTCTCGTCCGCTCCCTGAAGCAAAGCTGCCTTGGGCGTCACCAGTAGTGGGTTGGGTGACCACCTGCGAACCCGACGTGACGATCTGTCCTTTTGCTCCTCTTCCTCTCTTTTGCTTGGGGTTCCTTCAGTGTTCTCCTAGACCTTCTCCACACTTCGCCAGCAGGAACAGCTTTTGAAGATACAGATGAACACAAAACGAGATTTCTTCAAAGGGTCCCTGGTTCGAGTCTCTTGCGGATTTGTACTTTTTCTGTTTCTTTGTGCATACACCTGGACAAACCACACTTTGCAAACATCACACAGGGCGCCTGTGCAAAGTCTGCCTTGTCTGAGCGCTTTGTTTACCTCCATCGCTTGCCCTAACTCCCAGGCAGCTTCCCTGCCACGTGCGCTTGCTGACATCGCACATGTGACACCCCAAAGCACGTGCAGCACGATGCATCTGATTCCTGCGCACACGAGCATGCCTTGCCACCCTGAGCATGCTGCCACCCACCGTACCCATGCATAAGATTCCTATGCACATGAAAGGCCTTACATCCATGCACACGAGCTGGTCACTATGAGGAGTTCCGTGCAGTGACTACTTTGGCTGTGCGTTATCCTGTCACAGGAGCTGATGCCGTTTGGTTTTTCAAGCAGGGGCTGAATGATAAAATTCGTACGGCGATTGCCGCCTACAGTGACGATGATCTTGAAACTGCGGATTCCGTATGCTGGTAGCGGTTAAATACCACTGATTTAAATGAAGCGAAGTGCAGCAGTAGATGCTGCACCGGAGGGAACGCCATAGGATGAAGTCCCTGCACCTGCGTGACACGTCACTGGCATGTGTGCATGCAGTCAGTCAGTAGTAATACCCAAGTAATATAAGTAATGAGTGATCAATATTACACTCTCCCCCACCAACGGAGTCTTCAGCCCCTGAAGACAAACATAAAACTGAGGGTTGGATTGCTCTGACAATCCCAATGGCCTAGGGGACGGCGGCTCGCGATAACCGGCTACGTCTATAACGCCTCAAAGCAGAAGCAGGCAATTTTGGAGAAAGTGCGGTGCCAGATGCTGGGCCTAGCATGGCTAATGCAACACGGTGTTCATCAGCCATAGGGTGCTCTACTTCCTTGGCCTTGACAGAATCCCAATATGCCCGGAGCAGAATAGATGCATGCTTAAGATGCACTTCAGGCTCCCACGTGTCAAAGTCAGAGCTTTGACCGCGCCAACGAAGAAGATACTCATAAGTCTTCTTTTTCCTGTTCCCCTGTCCAGTAGGAGGTACAGGTCTATGAGCTAAAATGGCTTCAACTTCCAGTTCATCCTCACCTTCCAGCAGCTCAGCTGGAGGGGGCGGCTGATAAGACCCATCAGAACGATAAGCCTCTAAACTGGAGACATGAAAAACATCATGTATGTTGTGCCAGTTGCTCGGCAGGTTCAGCTCATAAGACTGCCTCCCTATAGCCTTAACTACCTGGAAGGGGCCTACCCATCTCGGCAGCAGCTTTGGAGTGCCTGCCTTAAAACGCAAATTTTTAGAGCTCAAAAGCACCCAATCATCTGGCTTAAACTGAACATCCACACGATTACGGTCAGCATATAACTTCTGCCGTTGTGTGGCCACTCTGTGACATGTGCGCGCTTCAAAAATGCGACGCTGCATGGCTTGAGTAAATTCAGCAGCAACAGGTGATTTGGATGTTCCCACAATGCTGAGAGGTAGCCTGGGGTTAAAGCCAAAATTCAGCATGAAGGGAGATGATCCTGTAGACTTGTGCACAGAATTGTTAATGGCAAACTGAGCTAGAGATAGATACTCATCCCAGTTATCCTGAGAAGGTGCCACATAATTTCTGAGCATATCTTCCAGGACCCTATTTACCCTCTCAGTCTGCCCATCAGACTGAGGATGGTAAGCTGTAGAAGCTGCATGCCTAATGCCAAGCAACTTCTCCAGTTCAGCACTAAAGGTGCCGATGAATCGGGAATCTCTGTCACTGATGATCTTGGCAGGGATGCCATGATGTTTAAAGACATGATCCCTATACAGTTCTGCTACCTTCACAGCCGTGCAATTGGTGGTGGTGGGCAGAATATGCACCATCTTTGTGAGCTTATCTACTACCACAAAGATTGCATCATGGCCTTTCAAGGTCATGGGTAACTGTGTAATGAAGTCCATGGACACGCATTCCCAGGGCCGATAAGGCAACTCAACTGGGTTGAGCACACCTGACGGCTTGTGCTGGCGAGCCTTGTTCTTCTGACAGAGGTGGCAGGTACGAACGTAGTCATTGATGTCCTTGTCCATCCCAGGCCAGCTATAATACCTGGACACCAGTCGATTGGTTTTATTAATGCCAACATGACCAGCGTAAGGACTGTCATGGAAGTCAGAGATGATCTGCTTCCGGAAGTCACCACAAGGAACAATGACCTGTCCGTCAGCATTGTACCAGAGACCTTCCTCACAAACAAGCTTGGCAATGTTTGACTCATCAGCAAACCAAGGGTCAATAGTACAAGCAGCCACTAGTTTGTCTCTCCAGTCATCCTGAACAAGTGCAGGCTCGGGAGTGACAAGTTCAATGTCAGGGGCAGGATCCGGCATTACTGAAATCTTCATGGGGATGAGGGGCAGCATCGTCTGAAACGACAGGCGGGTCACGCCCAGGCAGCTGGTCTGCTACAGGAGCGACGCGCGCCACTGGAGGTGTCCTAGCTGCCGCCCTAGAGAGAGCGCCACGAGTCATTACCATTAAATTCAGAAGCCTGCACTTTCCAACAGAATCTTTAGTAATAGGCCTGCGGCTGAGTGGATCTGCAACATTCCTGGCACCAGGGCGGTATGCCCAAGTAAAATGAAAACGAGACAGGAACTCTTGCCATCGAGTTTGCCTGCGAGATAAAGTAGGCTGAGTATCCAGAAAGGTGTTAGCTCTGTGATCAGTGACAACCTGCACCTCTGCAGCACCTTCTAGATAGCATCGCCAGATCTTGAGGGCATGGATCACACCCAAAAGTTCCTGTTCTGTAACAGTGTAATTTTGTTCTGCAGCAGTAAGTTGTCTACTTTCGAAAGCGATAGGACGGCCATTTTGCAATAATACAGCACCAAGACCAAAGCCAGAAGCATCACAGACAACTTCGAAGGGCAGGTCAAAATTTGGTAATGCCAAAACAGGAGCAGAGCAGAGAGCTTGCTTCACCTGATCAAAAGTAGCCTGGCACTCATCGTTCCAGATCCACTTTAAAGAATTTTCCTTTCGTAATAATCTAGTCAAGGGCAGAGTCATGATTGCATAGTCCTTGAGGAATTTACGAAAGTAATTAGCTAGACCAAGAAACGATCTGACGTGACTTATCTCAGTGGGAACAGGCCATTCCATGATGGCAGCAGTTTTACGTGGATCTACACGCAACCCATCTTTACTGAGGACATGACCTAGGAAATCCAACTCTGCTTGCCCAAAGGTGCACTTTGAAAGCTTAGCATAGAACTGGTTCTCCCTGAGAATAGTCAAGACTTTACGCAGATCGTCCACATGCTCTTCAATAGACTTGCTAAAAACCAAGATGTCATCTAGATAGACTAGCACACACTTGCCAATCAGAGGTCTAAAGACATCATTCATTACTGCCTGGAAGGTTGCAGGGGCGTTTGTAAGTCCAAAACTAAGCACTTTCCATTGGTACAAGCCAGAGGGAGTGCGAAATGCTGTTTTGGGGATATCATCAGGCTGGATTCTGATCTGGTGATAGCCAGACATCAGATCTAGACTGCTAAATACTGACGCACCCTGAGCACCATCTAGCAAGTCATCTATGCGAGGCAGTGGGTACCGGTTTTTCACAGTCAACTTATTGAGAGCTCTGTAGTCTATTACCATGCGCAACGTACCATCCTTTTTCTGTACAAAGAGGATGGGCGCACCATAGGGTGACGAGCTGGGCTCAATGTAACCTTTGCGCAGAAGACTGGTGACCTGCTCATTGACTTCCTTCAGCTCCAGCGGGCTCAGCCTGTACAGCGGTCTAAAAGGAGCTGGGGCGTTAGGATCAAGTAATGGGATTGCATGCGCAACTGGCCTTACAGGAGGCAAGTCAACCAGATCATCAGGAAACCTGTCAGGGAAATCTTGAAGCACAGATGCAATGGCCGGATGGCATGCAGATTGTTCCACCAGAGTGGAGACATTGACCATGAAAAGCTTACATCCCTGGCGTTTAGCACGCTGACACTGCATGACAGACAAAAAATGAGGATTTTGCTGAGAGTCAGATTTGCGCAGAGTCTCCGACTGACTCTGAACTACTGCTGGGTCTGCACAGTGTAAAGTCAGGCGTTTATTTGCTTTCCACAGCGACACGGTCTTGCAACCAAAATCAAGCAAAGCATGGTGCTTCAAGAGCCAGGACTGCCCTAGAATACAATCCCAGTCACCATGCAAATTAGTCACATAAAATGTCAACTGGTCACAGTACTGACCAATCTTGACCTGGACAGAACAAGTCCCAACTATATCCATTGTTTGCCCATTTGCCAGATTTATGACAGCCTGTGATGGTCTGATCCTTATGCCAACACGTTTGGCCAAAGTTTCACACATCAGCAAATCACTGCATCCGGTATCAAACAGGGCTGAGGACGGTACTCCGGCAATCTTGCTTTCACAACACATGATCAGGTGGGCATCGGCGGGCGCTGCAATAGCGGCAGTCAATACGGGCGCTTTGGGGTCGTAGAAAACATTCCATGCGCGGCCCTGTTGACACAAACGCCGAGAGCCACTGTCAATTTGCATGATGAGTTGCATGCCTCTTAGCAAACGCCTTTGACGAGACGAGCTAAACCGAGCAGGCACAAGCAAACAAGCAGATGTCCTCTGAGGAGCCTGCTTCTTGCACTCAAGATAATGCAAAATGTAGGACTCAGCAAGATGCTCTGGCATATTAAGCCATACATGATGACCAGCGGCATTGACAGCCAGAAATTGGTCATCATTACAACACTTCTCAAAACAGCCTGTGGCAGTGTGCTGTGAACAAAACGCAGCCATTGTAAATCCAGCAGTCTTCTTCTCCAGATCATGGATATCAGAAGCGCGAAGATCAACTGCACACAGATTTTGAGAAGGTGAAGCGCACCTTCACTTCTTGAGGAGGGCAGTCTCCTTGTCAGAGGCAGGCTTGAAGGGTGCAGTGCACTTCTGCCCCATGATGCCATTGTGGTTGGCAGCAGGCACGCCACAGTTGGAGCATTCCTTGTGGTCACGGCGCAGGCCCCACAGGGGGTGGTTGGCCTTGTTGTTGACGTCGGGCTTCTTGGCAGGTCCGGCCCCAGAGGGTGCCCCAGCGCTTTTGCGCTTGATTCCTGCACTCACAAAGGACCTTTGTACACCAGAAGCGGGACATTGATGGAAACGCGGACACGAGGGGAGTCCGTCATATTGCGAGTAAGTGGGCCCGTTAACAGGAGAATGAAAGTAACTATCTCCGAAACCAAGTGTAATATCGTGGATTCCGTATGCTGGTAGCGGTTAAATACCACTGATTTAAATGAAGCGAAGTGCAGCAGTAGATGCTGCACCGGAGGGAACGCCATAGGATGAAGTCCCTGCACCTGCGTGACACGTCACTGGCATGTGTGCATGCAGTCAGTCAGTAGTAATACCCAAGTAATATAAGTAATGAGTGATCAATATTACAGTCACCGCATCACCATCGATTCGCATGCATTGCAGATTGTTCACGTTCGCTTTCACTTTCCACCCTTAGAAATTCTTGAGACATTTCAAATACATATTGGTGCTTAAAGGTGTACAAGAAGCATTCAAAGCATTCAAAGCATTTTTAGTACTGTGTTTCCATATTTGAGTTATCGATGCATTTTGATTTCGCTCAAAAAGTCATAAAGGTGAAGCGGGAACCCTGTAGGAAAGAATCTGTGCAAAGAACAATCCCATTTCTTGCTAAGGGCTGTCACTGTCTGCGGCACTCACTTAATGTCCCAGGAATACCAAACACTCAGAGAGGCCGCCTGAAGAGGCTGCGGGGCATTTCCGCGCAGCTGTATTTGAACTGCTGCGCAAACAGAGTACGGTAGTCGCGGCCGGGCTTGCACACGACAAAGTCGTCCAGGTCATCGCCGTTGTCATCGTCTGAGTCACCGCTGACGTCATCACCGCTGACGTCACCGCCGTCGCCGGTTCCCCCTGCGCGCCTCTTTGAGAATCTGTTGCCCCAGTGCATCGCCATCTCGGCCATTGCCGCCTGTACAAACGGGTTGCTGCTGCGCGAACGCTTCCTCTGCTTCGGCGCCTGCGTGGCCGACACTCGCACTCAGTAGCTCCATAAGGCATAGACTGAGCCAGGACTGTCTTCAAGCATCTTTGCCTTGAATGTCATGTAAATGATTGCCCCACCTAGAGGTTATCTGTGGCCTTAGGGTCCAGAGGAATACATAAGGATTCTTTGATGTCAGCATAAGATTTTCTCTCACAAGAAATTTTGATTCCCTCCTGACCGGCCTCTTGAGCATGCGCTGTTGAACTTGCTGACTAACTCACATCAGTAAATCGGTGAGGCAGACATCAGAGGGAGCGCTTGACATATCACGAACGTCTGCCTTGCAAGTGAACATTACGCAGCAACGAGTTATTGCTCCCCCGGCCCAGGAGCACTGTCTCATCCATTTCACATGTATTGTCAGGGCGCAGGACTACAAGATTGTCCAGCGCAAAACATGCAGCGAGCAATGCCTCAGGTCCAGCATTTCACGCGAAGGCTTTCCCAAGGTTGACTGTGTCTTTGAGTGAAAACCCACCTTGCCAGCTGTGCGGGGGCCGTCCCTTGCATCATCAGTTTTCTGGTCGTCGGTCTGCATGGAGTGGTCAGTCAGCGCTGAGTCATGCAGCGCTGAGTCATCCGCGTCCTGATCAGGCTCGGCATCGGCGGAGGCAACGCCGTGCGCCGCCATGTCCTCGTACGCCTCTCCCAACCACTCGCACACCTGAGAGTGCGCCAGGGTCCGGGGGAATATTATCAGGGGTTGGGTCTCTCTGTATAATGAAGTAAGCCTCAGCGCATTGGGTCTCTCTGTATAATAAAGTAAGCCTCAGCGCACTCTGTTTCCTTAAAGAGGTGCTGAGAGGGTCCAGTTCTGACATTTCTGCCAGGGTTCATTGAAACTGCGACCCAGGGATGCCTCAAACAATGCCAGATTGAATTAAAAAAATGATGGCGCGTGTTCTCATGGTGCACTCAGATCACCGATTTTGCAGCACTGCAAAAGCAGTGCAGAAGCAAGTCGGGCTATCACTGAATGTAGTGGGAGCAGTCACAAAGAAGGCGCAAAACAAAGCACACCTGCAGGCTGATAGGGGCTTCTGTGGCGCCTGTGTCTGCATCCTCGCTGGCAGCTGCGGCCAGGTGTTCCAGCAGCATGGAGTGGCCCGCCTTGCAGCCCAGCATCGCCTGCCGCTCCAATTCCGCCACCTGACGCACATCACAACGTGTGAATACATCCAAGTGATCATCCAAGGACCTTCATAAAGCAATCAAACGACGCTGGGCAGCGAGCACCATTGCACTGGATGGCCCCCCTTCCTGCAGGAAGCTGCAGCATCATACTGGCAGGTTTTCTTTTAGAGAATTTGGGTTGCGGCATGGTGTCGGTGCAGTCTGGCCATGCAGATCAACATCGTATGCAAAAGCACAGCAGCCGACAGAATCACAGAATTACCAAGCTGAAGAAAATGCAACGGTACACATTAGTTGAGTCTCATACCTGAGCGCTTTGGAAGCCTGGTCGCGTCTTCGACAGCCACTGGCAGAACCCCAGCAGCGACTCGGCCAGATCGGGGCCATATGCAGCCGCAATGCTATTCGCCCGCGCCCCTTGCTCCTCCGCATTAGCTCCCTCGCACCCTACCCGCCAGAAAGCCCCAGCTTCAGTCTTCATTGCCTCTACGTTTGCCATTGTACACTGAACAAGATAGCATGTGTTGTTGGGGTCCTGGATGCTTCATGCCTGCATTGGATTGAATTATTCCGGCCATTTCTTGTCATACGGTATTTGTGATGACTTTCGAAATAGAGGAAAGGAGAGGTCAAGGCAGAGCGAGCACCAGAGATAAGGAAAGGAGCTGCCTCGCAAGAGAACGTCATGCAACGACAAGAGAATGATCCCTCGGCAAGTAAGGTCTGAACCATGAATTTCACAGTTATTTATTTGATCAACACACACCTGGCGGTGAGGTGAGCATCTGCAGCAGCTGGGCGGTAGCGGCAGTGCACCGCACCTGCACGGCAGCGCCCAGCTGCAGCAGGTCTCCCAACGTTACCTCCATCTCTTCTGCCTCCAGCCCTGCACGCACCCAGCCGGCCAAGATGAACACATGCCAACAACGAATCTAGCATGCTAGCAATATTGTGAAGATATTGGATTCACTCAGCAGGTCCCGCGGGGACATTCCCACAAGTGCATTACACAGTATGAGGAGATGCAAGGTTCAAGTAATGCTATGGAAGAAGGGCCCTCCAGACTCCCACAGGACGACCAGAAACAGCTGCTTGTTTTGAAACTTGAAATGAAAAATGGGGTATTGTGGAGGATCAAATTCACCCTCCCAGCACTCGGCAGCGCGGCAGGCCATGATCACAACGTCGGCAGACACGCGGAAGGCGCCAGCGTCCGCTGCGAAGCCGGCGGCGACCGTGCGCAGCAGCTGCCCGGCAGCCGCCACGGCAGCGGCCGGCTCCGCCGTCTCCGCCGCGTTGAACCATGCGTCATGCCAGCCTGCGTCGTATGCGCTCGCCCAGTGCGGCCGCCGTCTCTTCAGATCCAGCATTCCCTGCCACAGTTGCCGGCATTTGCTTCTGTGAGGCGTCCAATTGTTCACAAGCACAGCTAGACAGATCAAATGCAGCCCTGCTCGAGTAATCCTCAGGCAGAAAAAGCGCACCGTTGCGTGCAAAGGGGATGGAATACTGTGCACTGAGCAGAGACGTCCATCTTCACAGACATTGACTTTTGTTCTCCCTTTCACATGCATGCTGGGGCTACTTACTTGCGTTGCAAGGTCAGACACATCACCACATCCTAAAGTCAACTTAGTAAACGCACCTGCGAAAGGCCGACGAGCGCCGAGGCGGCGAGGACGGCAGAGTGGGGCGCGGGGAAGCCGGCCAGCACGAGCCTGATCAGGCGCTTGGCTGAGTCAGCGCCGGGGGGGCTCCGTCCGATGGCGAGGTCTCCGCAGTCCAGCAGCGCCAGCAGAAGCTTCGCCAGCAGCTGCCGCGGCGGCGTCTGCTTTCCCCGTGACTTCCCTCCGTCCCCCTTCTTGGCCAATGGAAGCACCGCTGCAGCGCACCACACAGAGGTTCTTACGCAGCGTCCCCTGGGTTTTCCACACATTGCATGAAAACAATCCACCTTTTCTTGAGTGCTTTGAAGCGGCTGGACTGGCGCGATCCCACAGGACTGTGCAAAGTTTAGGGACACAAATAGGGCATCCCATCTGGTCCAAAAATCCATTACATTTCCTGCCAGGTGCAGTTGGACAACATCTGTCAATGCATCCCCGGCGCATGAAGCAGGGCCAACCCCTAGCCAACCCCTAGCCTTGGAACTCCCAACTTTTGAATCCCATAAACCTGGGCCAAACCTGAGAGGGGTGTAGATTCCCCTGCCAGCTCATTGAGGCTCTCCAGTGCTGCCAGGTAGGCGGCTGCCAGCTCGGGCTCAGGCGGCTCGCCGCCACCCGACAGGTACCGACCCATCCGCACAGCAAAGAATACCGGTAGCGCCTCCTGCGGTGCCGCCTTGGCACCTGCAGGCAAAGAATATGATTTTGCATACAATGTCGACACCGAGTTAGGATTCTAAAAAGAAACAATTACTATGCCACTGCTGGTCACAGCCGATGTCACGCCGTCTGACCCCTTCCAGAGAGAAAATTGTCCATCTGCAAGATTTCAGAATGAACAATGGGCCGATGGTCATCAATGCATCTGTCAGGGTCCCAAAGAAACAGGCTTGGCACCCTTCAAGGCCTGTGCATGTAAGTGTCATGAGTGTGGGACTACCTTTGCAGGCTTTTGACAGAGGACAGGTATCCATGAGGGTGCAATTCGGACCATAGGTGTAGGAAGCGTGTCATATTGAATGTCGCTTCTCTTAATTCTAGTAGATTGCTCACCTGAGATGGCTGCCTGATACGTGTCCATGCCACAAGAGGGCTGTATGAGCAGGCAAGCGTTGCGCACGCTCGCCAGCACTTCTGCCTCAGGAGCCGCCTCGCTCAGCAGCCTCAGTAAAGCGTCCCTCTGCTCTGCTTCGCCTCCTCCCGCCTGCACGTATTTATAAGTTGTCCACGTACTAGCGATGCTGGATGGATATTCGTAAATATTCGTTCACAAATCTGGCCGCAAGCTCAATGGCGCAAAGCGGAGCTTCATCTTGTCAACAGGTGCCTGTCTGACAGCCCCTGCATTGCAGGCACTGGAAGTGGACTACCAGAATCATCAAACAACCAAATGGTAATGCATAGCTGCTGGCGGGTGCACACTGCTTCAGTCTCCCTTTGTGAGCAGGGTCATTTGCTTACCGCACGGAGTATGTTTGTCAGCAGTTGCAGCGCAGCAGCGTGCATGGCCTGCCAGCTGGGCTCCTTGAACGCCAGGTCAGCCACCACCATCCGCCGATGTGACATGGAACTCGCCACGGCGCCAGAAGGTTTTCCCTTCGCCATGGGGCAACCTCTCCTCATGCCTGCATTCAACGAACATTTTAAAGCAAGAATTCAAGTTTGAAAGTGAAGAGGTCACTGGTGAAGTGGTGCACATTGGCAGAGGCTCTGCAGTGCGTGACTAGGATTCATGTTGAATCTGATGTGGTCTCTGATGAAGTGATACACATTGGCAAACGCTCCATGATGCATGCTGCAATGAGCAATGTCTCGCATAAATAGAGGATACTTCCACTTGACTCTCAAGGGGCCTGCCAATTGCAGGGGGACACAAAGCAAGTCAGAAATTAGAGTTGCCTGAAAACAAGAAAGTTCAGGCATACCAGGCATGGGTGTGCTGACATCATCAGCGGCTGATGGTGTCATCATTGGACAGCCCACATCATCCTCTGGAGCCACGTCATCATTCAAGACGTTCTCCACCAGATCCAATTTCACTGCAATGTAGTGCTCCCACCATGCCTCCTTCTCCTGATCTGCCAACATCCCTGCAAGTCATGAGCATGCCAATTGCTGCTTTCATTCAGTAATTACAAAGCAAAGGCACAGCAGTGGTTCCTGGCATGCAATCTGGACACACATTAAATCTCAAAGCGCAGCAGCAGATTTTGATTACTTCTCAACATACATGTTCTGCAGTGGCCAATGCAAGCCGGTGCAGCCTGATTGCATGCATGCATCAAATGCAATGCTGATATGAATGTCTCACACCTCTCTGCACCAGAGGTGATGCCTCCTCTTCTCCCCCGCTTTCCCCTGCACTCTCTCCATCCTCTAACCGCTCCGAGCCTGCACCCTCGCTGCGTGCCGCCACCGCTGCGCCCTCTGAACGAGTGCCCTGACTCTGCAGCGGGCGGGCGTCATCTACAGACTGCCCCGTGAGCCGCTCTGGCGCCGAGACAGCCTCTGGGACAATCCGCCGTTTCTTGGCAGGAGCCTGTGCCTCCTGTTAGCACCGTGAGAGTTCTCACAAACCCAACATAGAGCTTCTCTCGCGAGTAAGAGTATGGTCACTTTCAGCCTCGAATGCCAGTCGTAGACTCCCGCAAGTGTCCAGTTTACATGCAGGGTCTAATTTCCACAGTCTCCTGAGTACAGGGAGGGCAGGGCTCTGTCTGGTTTGAATGGGGTTGCCGCTGCTAGAGGTTTGAGTGGTGCTTAAAGGCAGGTACAAGGTAACCCACCGAGGCTGTAGCACTGGTGTGTTTGCTCAGACCAGATGCACTTTGCTCTCTGCTGGGGGCGGATGGCAATTCCAAGCAGCTGCCTCGCTCATGTGCGCTTGGCTGCTGCTCACTGCATGGGATCCCCCTGCATGCTCGCTCCTGCCGCTCTCTGCGCAGCAGGATAGTAGTTTTGCTTAGATGTTTAGTCATCCGTTGAAAGCTTGGGACATTTAAGTCAGTACCCCTCCTACCCACAGAAAGCAGCACCCACAAACACCCCTGTTGCTTCAGGCCGCATGATACATATTACAAATGCCCAGCGACCCAGCTAGAACTGAGCTTTACACAGTGCATGTACTGTCAACATACAAGACACAAGTTGCTGCTGGGCATTGCTCACCTCTTGCCTAGAAGCCCTGTGGCAGGTGCAGCCGGTATATCTTCCAGCAAAAGGCTCCCTGGCTGTGCGGGTGTCAGCTCTGGCCCTGCTTACAGAGGCAACTATCTCAAAACAACGATCATTCGGTGATTTGATGATGGCATGCTGATTTGGGCTCTACCAAGCAAGGGAAGGAGCGTTACTGAGCTGCTTACCTCCAAGTCGCTCTGGCAGCTTGGTCACTGCTGCATCAAGAAGAAGAGCTGCCTGAGATGACTCATAAGTCACACCCAACAGAGGTCCCTGCAGCAGCCATCCCTTGTCAGGAGTGCACTTGAACACTTGCAGGTCACAGCAATAATTGCAGTGTCAGCTTGACCTGGAAAGTGTCAATTATAGTAGATTATCCGTTTCAGCCTCTCTGGCAGGAGCAACTCACCCCCAGACTGATGCCATACATTGCAAGCGCCAAGGTCAGAGCCCGAGCCACCACATCTTGTGGGTTTGCCTCTCCAGGTGGACCCTCAGGGTTGCAGCTGCTGTTGGGACCTCCACTTACAGGGGCAGCACCACAGTCGTCATTGCCTCTTGTACCCAATAAACCAGGCGCTTCTGCCAGCAAGGCTAGGGCATGTGCGGCCACTTCTGGTGCAACACAGCTCTGCAGTCCTTCTCTGTCCTGTAACCTGCGCATGCACAGAAAGATCTTTCAGCTCTAGCAAAAGGAAGCACTTCAATTTACATTGCACAGGATGCAAACCATCTGCCACCAAGATGTGTTTGGCTTGGTCTCTACCACATGCAATAGATTCCCATCAATACAATCCTCAAGGAGAGTATACAAGCACAGGGATGATTCACTTTGCGAGGGGTAAGGCGATGTCCCTCTTGAAGGGGTGAGTGAATGGCTTCCATCCAATTGCAATTTTGCCTAAGACCTAGCTGGCATGTTGGCAACCTACTTTCCCTTGCTGGCATGTAGTTTGGCAACACTTGGCATGAGGGCCTTCGGCTGCAGATGACTACCCAGGGAATACTTCTCGGGGTAAGAGAACGCACCCAGAGGAGGCACTAGATGTCCGGCGGTGCGTGCGCCGATGAGCAGGCTCCTGCTTCTGCATGGCTGCTCTCACCATCTGCAACAGCCCCAGGCGAGCCTCCGTGCCCAGATGAGGCTCGGTCTGCTCAGCTGTTGTGCCTGCACACGGGCATTACAAGGAGAAATCAATACCCAACTGCCAACACATATTTGAGGTGTGTTCCAAAGCAAGCAGCTCTGAGGTGTCAAACCACAAGCGCGGGGAGGACGCTCAAACGCTCAGGGCAGCATGCATGGCCCCCCTATTTTTATCTCCATATCATCAGAGACATATGAATGCATCTCTTCACGGGTATCCTCATGAGCACACCTGGTGCCTGGTGTGATTGCTGCATGCTGACAAGCTGCATGTGGACTGTCAGCAGATCCAGCACAGCACTTTCTTTGCTGCAATCCCCGCTGCCCTTCCCGTTCTCCTCTCCCGCTGAGCCGGGCCCCACAGCGGCTCGTGCCTGTCCAAGAATCCCTTCTGCAACCTGAGACAGTTGTCATGCTTCAGTGTTTTGAGAAAGTCGATAGCTGGGCAGGTCTTGCAGCCAATCAAGTTTGCGGCGACCATGGAACCTTGTACAGTATATCTACGATCATGAGCATGACAAATTCCAGATGACCACAACCTCCACTGGCAGCAAGAAGCACCAGCCCGGCCAGCACGTAGACGAAATGAAATACCACGCTAGCAATTGATACGCTGCTCTTTCTTTAAAATCAGGATGTAGTGAGATCAAGCAAAGGGAACACCCTGCACCTGGTTGGGCAGTAGCAGAGCCTGCAGCAGGACCTCTGCCAGCTGCTTAGTCACCGCCAAACGCTCATGCAGGGTTGCCAGCTCAGGCGCACCATGCATCTTGCCGCCACCCAGTAACCCAAACAGGGGCGTTGCCTCCTCTGTCCACCCTGAACACACAACACTCTCTGCATTAGCACGTTTTGCTTTAAAGTGAGGAGCGCCTCTCTCTGAAGCTCTCAACGGTTGGAAAGCTGCGGGACATCTAGGTAATTTGCACGGTGTAAGCTCTCTCTTCTTCTCCTGCACAGCAACTTCAGACAGAAATGCCCCACAGAAAAACCAGCGCTGAGGATCCAGATATCTGGAGGCGTACCTCTGGCATCAGGGCCGCTTAGGCTTGGGGCGAATGTGCTGTCATCCTGGGCTCTTTGAGCGATGTCCAGATTGGGCTCGGCCTTCAGACCCAAGAGAGAGCAGAGACTGGGGCCGTGGCGCAGGTGTGCCAACACTGTGGCGGCCGCTCGGAAGGGGGCCTGGTCTGTGCCGAGCGGATCAAGTGACGCCAGGCAGCCGCTGTCCATGTGCAAGCCATGCACCTGCATGCATGGTGAGTCACCATTAGAGATCATGTCAAATCACTGTTTGCAGCAAAATGAACAACCTCCAGCAAAATGAACAACCTCCATACAAACAGCCTGCTCGAATCCGAGATTTTGCCCATGCATGAGTTTGTCACATAGCCAGGGCCTCCCTGAAGAGCAGCTACTTTAAACCAATTTCAAGAGCTGTGGGCCAGCAGAGACAATTGCATCGGGCACCTGCCACGAGATTTTCCTGGCGAAATCTCACACACCTCTGAGTCAACACCGCTGGCAGGCTCGCTGGTACTCATGATGGAGAAGTTGGCGCTCTCTCTGTTCTGTCTGCCGCGAGGGGGGAACCCCATGGGACCCCCCGAGCTGGCATGGTCTGCGCTGAGCGTTCCCTCTCTCCCGGACCCAGAGGGAACGCCGCCGTGATTGGTGCCCTCCGAGCGCGCCGCTGAGTCATCGTCACATGCGCTGCCGTAACTGCTGCCGGGGGCGTCCCCTCCCTCCGGTTGTGCGCAGTCAGTCAGCAGCAGCAGGTGCAGCAGCCAGGGAAGCTGCCCTGCCAGCTTCACGCGACCTGCACCACCCCCAAAATAGATATTTAAAATGCAGGCATTGTAAAGAGATGGACGGGCTTAGAATACAGTAGGACGGAAGCCCCCTCAGGCTGCCAACCACTTGAGGCTGGCCTTTCACGTATTATGCATGCAAATGACATGCAGATTCACAATGAAGGGCTGTTCTCTTGGGCAAGAAAGGGCCCAATTATTTCGGTCTCTTTCTGAGCCTGCATGCAGCCCATGAGAGGACTGCAGGCGACAAGTGCCCTATGCATCAGAGATGGTAAGTCACCGGTATGAAGCTTGCATGCATTAGTCATAAGGGCAGCACTGAAGGGGCAAAACATACCTGAATTGGTGCTGGAAGGCTCGGCGACAAGCTTCTGGAGTTCCCAGGAGGCACAGCTGCGCACCACTTGCAGCGCCTGGCCCTGGCATGCAGGCGAGGGCCATTGCATGGCCTGCCCACCTGCACACATTACCCAACCCTTTGACCCGCGTGAGTCATTGCCGACACCAGCTGAGGCATTGCAGAAAGTGCTCTGCAGCTTCCCGAGTCGGTGATCGGACACGAGTCTTCTGTACTTAGATGAGGGCACTCTTTCCTGTATCGCACTTCTGAGTCCCTCATCTAAGAAACTCACACATGTCCGAGCAAAGGTTCCACATAGAATCATGTGCAAGGCAGCTGCCGCATGCAGAAAGCAACATGCCTGGAGTGAGGGATGTGCAGAGGCTGCTGTAGACGAGGCTCTGGCTGGTCTGGTTGGAGGGCACAGCTCTCAGCAGCTGCTGCAGTGCCACGGGATGCTGCAGGAAAACTCGCAGCTGGGTACACAGCAGCGCTTCTGCCAGCCTTGGTCTCTTCTCCAGGTGCCTTTGCAGTAATTGTGTGACTTCCTGCACATCACATCACGAGTCCAGAGCTGAGCAAACGTCTGTGCTCCCCACCAAAAGGTGTCACCTCCATCGCACTTGAGATAACCCAGCAGGTGAAAATGGATGCTGAACGGGCACAGCGCTGCCCCTTAGCTAGCCCTGCCGCTCATAGGGAGAAACTGCGATGATGCAGTATCGAATGGTTCCACGCACCAACTGCAGGAAGCTGGATGCCTGCGCCAGGACAGCGCCATGCTCCAGCAAAGCAGTGCACGCTTGCAGCCAAGTGTACCCCTTGTCGCTGATGCCCTGCCTTCCGGAGGTGCACGCTGCATCCACCTCCAGCAGGCAGTTCTCCAGGGCCGGCAGGAGAGTATTTGCCTGATGAGGAAGGATTAAAGCATCTCAAGAAGATATTGATGCGGTGGCTTTTATAATGAACACTCATACGCTTGACTTCCGAAAAAAAAAGTAAAGTGACGACAACAAGGGCATTCACATCAAAACAAAGCTCCTTTTATATACTGATTTTGAGTCCCGGGATGGTGCACCTGCAGGCTCGATATTTCCTTTATTAGCTGCGTGGATGCCATCAGGATCTTATGTACCAAAATTCACGTCATCTCAGCTTTGATGAACAAATCATCTGGAAATTTCTACGAGAACGTCACTGGATGATTGCCAAATAGTTGGTGCCAGCAGGATAGTAAAAGTGCCCTTCATACTGCGCTAATCAGCACATATTATTCTCAGGCACGCCGAACAATGGCACTTCTTTTGTCTTTGCAATGTGACAGCGTGCTACATGCAACGATGAATTTGGAAAGGGAGTTGGTCAAATTCTTCAAATCCTCATTCGACAGCTGCAGCTTAAAAGTTTCAATTTGCCAAAATCACAGCAATGTACTATTGGATCATCCCATGAAGCAATCAATCTGACTGAAACAAGATGCACTGGTTCTTTAAGTGTTAGCGGTGCTAAGCACACTGGCTTTCATTGATATGAACGATCTTCACGATCCTTTAGAATGGGTGTAAGTGCAGTTGTTTAACAGCTGTTTTTTTAAGGTTTTTTAGGTCTGTGCTATCCAATTGCGGCCTAGGCCAGCAATGCAGTGGTATGCCACAGTGGTATGCAACAGTAGTTGATGGTGCATTTGCCATCTGGCTATGTCAATTCCCCAAAGTATTACACCCCAAGTTTCAAACAAGTAAAAAGCGGGCAATGCTGACAGCATGCACCGTCCTAACAGGCACCAGGATCCCGGAGCCTCAAAAAATACAAAAAAAACAGTGGCACACGTACAGTACCCTTACATACAACAGATATGGCCTAGATCATATGCCATGCCCCTTGCCTGCAAACGCTTGGGTCTTCAGAAGCACCATTGGCTGCCGGAGACTGTCAAACATCGCCAGGCAAGAAGACTAGGCTTCCTGTGCTGCGCAGAGCCCCTTTGCACTGCACAGCCCCCTTTCAAACTTGAACCCAAAGTAGCACACTTGAGATACTTCGTTCTTTTAAAAAGGCCCACATCTAGGCTAGTTAAAAAAAAATTCGTGTTGCACACAGTACCTCCCTTGCCTGCAAGCAAGGAGCCCCTTGCTTGTGCGGCATACAATTTGACACGCCTGCAAGCAAGGAGCCCCTTGCTTGTGCGGCATACAATTTGACACGCCCCTTTTTAAGATTTGTAATGGCAAGAATGCCCTTGCTGTCAATGTCATAAACACCCCTGGTCTCTCGGCTCAGCCCTGCGGCCTTCAACCGTGACCAACTCCCTCACACAAATTCAAATTTCAGATTCAAACTTTGGGGAAATATTTGTCATCATACTGATCACTGAGTCAGATAAACAGCTCACGGCTGCAGGCCCACAGATTCCTGGGGCGAAGAGTCTCAGTCCAAGGAGCTTACACGCTCACGCCTACTTCTTGCACTGCACAGCACACAAACAACCAGTCAGGGGCGCTTCAACAATATTTAGATGAATACTAAGCCTCAAACTCCCATGCCTGGCAATACCCAAATGGCACAGCAGGGCCTGCCTAATTTTATGAATACCCAAGAGCCAAACGAACCAATTGATGCTGCATGTAAGCCCATCACAGGTCACAAGCTCATGCTGCATCCCTTCTACTCCATACTGCTCTGGTAGGCACAGCACAGCCTGGACGCAGTGGCTACAAGGCCATTCCTGTGCTAGGCAAAAGTTTCTACACAGAGATAGCAGATCACAAAGCGCATCAAGCCCTCTTGAGCCTCAACGCAAACCCTCACCTAACACAAACATCCTGATTCTTTCTTCCTCACCCGCACTGCCTTGCATGTCTTGGATTCAACATTATCATGATTTGAGCATAAATTTGGATTTGAAGTCTAACCTGGTAGCAGTCCACGAAGATTCCGAGGACGTGGATCTTGTCGACCAGGGTCTTGATGGACGCCCAGCCGCCGATGCAGAAGCCGAACACAAAGTAGTAGATGACGAACAGGGAGTTGACCACCAGCACTGGGCCCCAGCCTCCGGTCCAGCTGCGCAGAGCACAGTGAAAGCACCTCAGCCAACTGTTGTTATTATTATTATTATTTCACGTTTTCCAGTCCTCAAGGACTAGGTACGTCAAGCAACACCTGAATTATTGCTCTCCAGTCTTCTCGGTTCTTGCACTTCCTCCACCAGTCATATGCATGCCCGATAGCATCAAGGTCATCTCTCACAAGCCAACTGTGCAGCATGAGAAAAGGTCCCAGAGACCTCTCCAGCACTTGCAACTCAGCCAAGGGGCATATCATGCACAACCAAACACCTGAATTGAGTCCCTATCTACCACAATATAAAACCTATCATAATTTTGAGACCAGGGCTGGAATGCTCTTGACAAGCCCAGCCCAACTCAATGGAGCATAACCCTGGTAATTTTCAAGTCAGGAAGACCCCTAAAAGTTGCTTTCAAAAATTCCCCGCACCGCCGAGGGTGCGGGTTTAAAAAGACTCCTACAGTAATAAATAATTGTAAAATTAAGTTCAAACAAGTACATGGAGATGTGCTCACCGCGGGGGCTGCTTGGGGGCGGCCAGACGGCGCTGCTTGGAGGTCATGTAGTAGAGGTTGTAGGCGAAGCAGGGCAGGATGAAGGAGACCATGGATCCAGTCAGCGCGCCGATGATCGAGTTGATGAGGCCGTAGAAGGGGAATGCGATCGCAATGAACCACAACACCAGCGCTGCACACCAGCAACAAAGGGGATATTAGCATTGGTTCAAGTACAAATATTGATCACTTGATTAATAATGAGATTACCGTACATAAAGAAGAGGAAGGATCACTGCACCAATGCTGCACAGCAGCAACACAGGGAATAATAGGCATCGGCACAAGTAAAAATGTTAATCACTTGTAGTTGGCAAGATTGATGGAAATGAGGATTATGTAAAGAGAAAGAAGGAATCACGGCACAACGCTGCAGGTAGCACAAGGGGTATTAGCATCAAGCTTAGCTTATCCATAGTGCTGGCACAAGGCTGTCGCTTGCTTAAAAAGCAAAAAGCAGTAGAGTCTCTATTTTGTTGATGCTGGGGGCTCTGCTACACAGAATACAAAGCACCAGACAGTGACTACATGCATCTGTTTGACGCATCAGACTCTGCTGCAAATTGTGTGCTGCTTGAAGGTCACAGCAGGTCTCCCAACTTTGGGTCAGGGTCTTTATGGTCCTCTCAATGTAAGAAATCACCCTAGAAGGGGATTGAGGGAGCGGGCAGCCCGAAAGTCTCACCCACGGGCAGGCGGGAGGGCAGGCGGATCCAGTTCGGCTTCTCGTGGGTTCCAATCAGCTTCTCCCACATGAAGAAGATGGGCGTCACGTCTGCGCAGCAGAATCTCAAATTTCAGTCATAAAGGCACCATCTTGTGCAAAGCAGTCGTGACAATCTGCTTCCTGACCACATACTCAATACACAAAGTACTACTATAAAACGGAAGCACCAATTCTTATTTGGAGTTCCATGAGACTTGCAACTCATCGCTATCTGCCCAGAGGCCAAAATCATTCCTGCAGGCGACAGCTGGGTTTGCAGCACATGCAGTTAGACACAGGATCCCCCACTAATTGCAGGTCTTGCACTCACTCAGGAGTGTTCAAAGTAAAGACATCTCTGCCACGGGCACAAGCAAGCACTGGGACAACACAACACACAGTGACCGCTGCCCTTGCACGCATCGAGGAAGGCTAGAGAAGTAGACATCTTCTGAGGCACGAGCATGCTGAAGAGAGCAAGGAGTTAGCAGGAAGTGACTCACAGAGGGCGTAGGCCACGATCTGGTGGATGAGCATGATGATGACTGATGCCACCAGCCACCCGTTCTTGGGCAGCACGCCGTACACATTGTCTGCAGCGCAGCACCAGGAAATATCTCAGGACATACCAAGACACCACGGAGACGTACTTGACAGCGACGAAGGACAGCACTGGTACAAGAAGAATACAGTACAAGATGAACACTGATTTCGGCGCACAAAAACGGCTGCTAATGGCTACAGTGAAGAAAAGAGCATGCGCACGAAATGCCTCGAGCATGCATCCCGGACAGGAACAATTCAGCAGCCGTGAAAAGTTCAACAGGAGCAAAGGCCTTGTGCAGACAAGATACCCCGCCGAGAACGCATGCAACAAATCCGGTGAATTTGCAAGGGGTGACGTGAAAGAATTGTAGGGTTTGTATAGTGCGCGCACCCTGGGCCAGGTTTTCGGTGGGGAATGCCAGCTGGACGAGCATGGAGTGGGGGGCCGCGATGGTGAATGTGAAGAGGTAGGAGAGCGGGTAGACCAGGTCGTACTTGGAGGGCGCCCACATTGCATCGATGATCTCGCTGCAAACACATGCATTTGACTTCAGAATTGAACATTGCGAGGTTTACCTTGTACAACTCAGCCACATAGAAATACAAGGACATTGGACATTCAATCACAGAGCAAGCCAGGAGTTGGGAAACCAGAGGCACATGTCAGAAGCTTTCCTGAGATGCAATAAAAAGGCTACTGATATCCTTGATGCACAAGACATGATTGCTCTGGGCTTACGGAGACAAGACAGCTGGGGTTTCTGCTGCTTGTAGGGCTGTCCAGGAAGGCAGAGTCCAGACAGTGCAGGATGCACATAAAAGAGGAGATGCAATTATTGCGAGGGATTGGTTGAGGGGGGAGAGCTTACAAGGAGACTCCGTGGCCGCCGTACGCCCACAGGAACACATTGGCTCCGGTGAAGAAGCTCTGCAGCAGCACAGCACAGCTCGGCACATGCTGTCTGCATCACAACAAGATCAAGGAGAGACTACAATCTGCTGGAAACCGTAAATCCCAGAATCAGCGTTTAATCAGGCAGGCAAAGACCACACAACTACCAAAGAAGTCAGCAGGCTATGGCAGCTTGCCAGGGGTTGTCAGGGCAAGGCAGCCGAATGCAATTTCGAGTTTCATTTAACGGACCTGGATGTTGTACGGGGCAAGGTTGGCGGCGCCGGGGGTGAAGCCGTGGTAGTGGCACTCAATCCAGATGTAGACAGCCGTAAAACCCGTGCCGGCAATTGCGATGACATTCAGGAGGCGGAAATCGCGGAAGGTGGGAATCAGCGTCATGAGCAGAGAAAGTGCGCCCCACACCAGAGTCCACCCACTGCGCAATGCACCCACTCCAGGGTCAGTTACACAACATTACTTGAAGGGACGTGAGATTACATAAAATGACGGGAGAATTCATAAGATGCATTTCATTTATCATGATGACTGGTATACAATGGACGCATCAGCGCCTGGGCGAAGTTTGGTAACAGAGATATTTTCTTACTTTATCTATGCCCCAGGACTCGATTTTAGGTGGGTCAATACTTGGCAAAAGAGTTTCTTGTGACCGCTTCTGTGCGCAGACAAAGATCCAACTCATAAGAAAGGGGCGCGCACCGCTTGGTGAGCACGGGGTTGATGAAGTAGGTGTTGGCGGCTCCGGCCACGATCTGGGCGGTGCCGTTGCCCATGAGGTTGAGCACAGTCAGCGCCAGCGTGAACCACTGCAACCACTTGCCGCAGGTGCCGCCCATCACCTGCCACATGCGCGCACATGGGTTACTCATCGCATCTGCACCAGTGGTGAACCTCAAAGTGGAGGCGCTGAAGGGGCTTTCCAGCTTCCTTTGGTTCTAAAGTATGAACCAAGTGTGTGCAGGGCTGCGCATTGGACAGGCAGCCATGCTATGGTGAAAATAGCGGGACATAGGTGTGTGCTTCACGTGTTGGCTCCTCTCCCGTTGTTGATTTGCGTTGACGACAATGACATGATAAAGGGAATGCATGGTACTCAGCCTGAGCATGTGCGTAAAACTTGCTGATGACAGGCAGTGTCGGGGGATGTTAAGCAGGCCTTGCAAAGGTAACAAACGGGAAAATAAATGGGAAGACAAACGGGCGCACCTCAAAGTACTGGGAGGACTTGCGCTTGGTCTTGCCGTCATCATTAAACCACTCGCCGTTTCTGACCTGCAGTTGCAACCCAACTTCATTCAGGCTCTACACCTACCGTAAGATACCTGCAAGCCCACTGGAGGCAAACTCCATCATTAGCCATTCAGCTGGGCGTTGTAAGTGATGGGCATGATTCTGGTGGAAACTCATAGGTTGATCACCGGCCACTTCCATTTGAAGTGGGCGAAGTGCAGACATGGAGCAGCCTGATATGAAGGGGCACTGATCAAGCAAGCAGTTATGGCACCAGGAGTAAATTTAGTAACGCACCCGCTTGACCTTGTACTCGAGGTACAGGGCATTCAGCAGGTGCACGGTCCACATGGAGATGAGCGTGTAGCAAATGATCAGGGGGATGCCAGCCCTCACGCCAGTCAGCGACACTGCAGCAGCACATCCAGATCAAAAATAAAAACCTTTTTTGCCGCGAGGTGCGCTCTAAACCTCTCGAGAGTGCAAGGTACAGGACCCATGCCTTTGTACTTCTGTGAAAGGAAAGGGGATCAGGCTGGATCAGGCAGCTGCAGGATCGCACGTTGATATATTAAGCATGAATTGCGAGCAAGGCGCGGAAATAAAGGTAGTTGGGGTTGTCAAAGTCTCACCTGCATGGGGGAGTGTCAGCATAACCTGGCCGACCTGAGCAGCGGCGGAGGTGAGCCACGCATCCGTCTTGCTGCCGGCGTTCTGCAGTGACGGACGACAACGTCAGTGGCGTGATTGACGAGGACAAATCAGAACGTTTTTTCAGCGGCATGCACGCACTTGAATTTTAATAAGAGGGGAACAAGCGACGGAGCGTACCGAGAACCATCCGTTCTTTGCCAGGTCCCACCAAGAGTCGTTCTGGTGCACTGCGCAGACATGAGGCAAGCTCTCAGGCGACACCAAGCCCAGAACACAAAGGGACGCTCAGCCAGCACGTGGAGACCGAACACACGCAGGTTGCCGACAACATACAGACAGCCGAGCTAGGTCAAATGACAGAAACTTTCACGCTGGCAAGAAAAGGAGCGTAAAACCATCGCGAAGCCAATTGTAGAACAATAGAAGCCGAGTTACGGCGACCGCTCCCAAAAGGACCATCAGCACATGCGCCTGATCGACGCGTACCACACGCTATGGTTCCAGAAACAAACAAAGGTCAGGGCGGACACTTACACAAATCCTCCTCATCCACATTCACTTCGTAGTTTTCTACGGTTTTCTCGACGTCCATGCTCCCGTTCTTGGTGGTAGCATGCGCCGAGTCGTCGACACCGGTCACCGATTTGACGACCGCCATTTGTCACCTGCGAGAAAGCCCCCAGAACGTTCATTGCAAATTTAAAATGAGTCGCAAGTAAGGAGTCGAGAAGCTTCCTATCAATCTTGGTGGTGCCGGCGCAAGCTAGGGTTTCACCATCTGAGATATTGTGCGGCTGACAAATATGCCATTTGCGCTCTAGAAACGTGCAACAAAGCCTTTCATCGATACAAATGAATACCCAGATGCTCAAAATTCCGTTCACCGTTCCTAATGCACGCTGAGCTGCGGTCGTGCAAGCTCGTGCCGACGGATCCACGTGAAAAACAGGATAACACCCGGCAACACGCCCATAGATCAAAACACGTCGGGGAACCCAAATTTCAGGATCTTCGAAAATACAGAGTAAGAACAGGGGAGGGTAGATGCGCACGTCCCTTACATAGTCGCAGTCATGGATGCTGCGACTGGATCTCCACATGCCTGTATTGAACGGGGCTGTTGCGTCAGTCGCGCGTCGCGGAGCTATGCAGGCCAAGAGGGAGAGAAGCTGAAGTAGTGCACAAAGATGCAGATTGATGTCAACGAATGGTTTGGAGAGTGACAGATCCAGCTTATCTTCGTCCACGAGGCCCCCTGGGAGTGGGCAGGCGAAAAATGTGCAGGGTCTCTTTTGCGGCAGCCCCAATTGCTCCAAGATCATAACTTGGCTCTGGGCAACCCAGTGAAGTCTCTAGCGCTGTTTCAAATCTTTCTGGCATCCGCACAGCTCGCAGCTACCAGCACTTCCTCGTATTTACCTGCATTCGGATCCATGGCTCGTGGGAAGGTGGGCTTGACGGCCGGCCGCACAGGACACAAGGGAAGTAGTTTCGATCCCTCCCCTTGCTTCGTTCACCTTGCGCCCACCTCATCATTACTAAGAAACTGCCCATACTGGCTCAGATGCACCATTTATCGCCGCTTCCATGATCAGCTTCCTGCGGCATCCATATCAGCCGACAATTTGCTGTTGTGCCCATGTACCGAGCTTCAAGCTCGCCCATCTCCGAATTTTTTGATAGTAGGCGCTGGGGAAGACAGCCCGCCTCTCGTTGCACACGCCTAACTTTATGTGTCTGTTAGAGACAAATAAGATCATTTGTCCTTCGCAGGGAAACTCCTCTTCGAAGTACCGTGGGTATGTGTTCCTGCTAACTCTCATCGCGGCATTTTCTGCCGCGGTGGCCGGTCCTTGGGTGTACTCCGATAACTCGGAACCCGAGGAAGGCACCATCCGAGTGACAGTCCTCGGCTCTGGCACGCCCGATGTCCGTCGCCACCAGGTGAGACTAGCTTCTCCTCCCTTCTGTTTTTTTTTTCAGCAAGCCTGCACAATGTTGCTGTAACCATGTCCTCGAAGCCGATAGTGCAAAGCAACAAAGGACTAGCCATATAGCTTGAAGATGAGCCCTTATCGGCCCTTGGCCAACCTTGAATATGCTGTGCCAAACCACAGAGACCTTCAGTGCTGACATGCTTGACGGCCTGCAAGAAGTTTGCGGTTGAACTGTCTGCCCAAAGTCATATCTAATCACAGTGTGCTTGCCAAACAGGTCGCATCCAGCTTCCTCATCGAGGTGGGCAACGGGGATAAGTTCATCTTTGACATGGGCACCGGCTCCTACATCAACCTCATTGCCACCGGCGTCCCTGCTGCCAAGCTGAACAAGGCAAGTTCGCACCCACTTTGTCTTCCACCAGCGCTTGTTATCAGCCCTGAGCACAAACTTGATGCCCTTAAAATCACCCATCTTTTCCAGAACATATCATTAGCACAGGAATATCCTGCACGCGAGGCCACTGCTGTGGCTCAGCAGAATGTGCTGCAATGCCCGAGTGGATTGCCGGTTTTGGACTTATGCAATTTCCAACATAAAGTTGTGGAGATTGTCTTGAATATTTTACAGAGCTCAGAAGAGTGATATTGCATTTGCAGGTGTTCCTGTCTCACCTGCACTCTGACCACCATGCTGATCTGGCCAGCCTCTACGTGGGAGCCATGTTTGGCCGCACCAAGCCCTGGGAGGTGTGTTCACTTGCCTCACTCCTCCTGCTTCACCTTGTATCCTTGCTAAAACACAGTAAGTGTTCAACCATCTGCTCAGCATATCCGTGCAGCCCACAGCATGGCTGCTGAAGACCAGAACTTGCCTTTATTGTACGTGCTTTTAGGCTTTACTCAAAGAGACACGTGTTTGTCTTCAGCAGTTTTGCCGAGGGTATCTGTGTACCCCATGACAAGGGCACTGCTTGGGAGCTGCAGTTGGTGATACTTTGTGTGATTTCGTGTGCAGGTGTGGGGCCCCTCTTCTGAGAAGCCTGAGCTTGGCTTGGCTGCCAGCATCGAAGGCCTGCGCCAGGTGAAAATACACCCCATCTGTCTTTCATTGAAATGTGAATCTGCAACATGTTCTAACATTAATTAGGCACTTTTTTAAGCCGCACATTGTGCGTAGAAGCATCTGGCTGCTTTCTGCCTCGCCCTTGAAGGCAGATCAGAGATGTGTGCTTGCGTCTAGTCCCTACCCAGAGACACCAGTCTGCTCTGGGCAGCATGTTTGCATCAGTTGCATCACTGGTGTGAGTAGTCACTACCTCTGCATTACTAAGGTATATCATGACTAAAGGGCCTGTTCTGGCGCGCAGTTCTTGGCATGGGACACATTCGCGCGTCGTCGCGTTGACATGATTGGCCGAGAGGATCACGGCGATGAGGTCATCACGCACGAATTCGACTACAGCGTCGAGAAGCAGGTTAGTCATCACTTCCTGTGCTCTACTGCGCAAATCTTTCTCTGACAACTCCCTCTCCTGAATGATCTTGATATGTCTTGCACCCCTCGACCAGAAGATTGGATCAGTCGAAGAAAAGGTGTCTTTAATTCCATTTTGCCTGCACTCCATGGTCAGAATGTACTCTGCCTAGGCATAGCTTGCACAGCCTTAACGCTGCCTGCATTCAGCATATCCTGTGCAAAATTGAACATGTCCTGTCTGTCTTGAGGTAATGAGAATGAGTGTTTCCCCTACTCTGCGCAGGTGATCTACTCGCGCAATGGTGTCAACGTTACGTCGACCCCTGTGCAGCACTACACGACTGCCGGCCCCGTGGCTTTGCGCCTCGACTATGCCGGCCTCTCTGTCACCTACTCTGGTGCGCCCTATTCCCACACAATTTACTGTTGTTATAATTATTGCTACACGTTTTCCAGTCCCACGGACGAGGTACTTGAAGTAACGCCTGTATCATTGCTTCCACTCTTCTCGGTTCTTGCACTTCCTCCACCAGTCATAGGCATGACCAATGGCCCGTAGATCTTCTCGGGCATAGTCGTTCCAAGTCTTCAAGGACAGTTTGCTGGACTGTCCATGGAATGCGGCCTCCAACCATTAGCGCCTTGTGTGACCGGCCAGGTTCACAAACATGATTGTTTGAACGGGCAGAAATGGCGTTACCTTGTACTCCCTGAGAAAGGCTGTCACCATCCCACTAGTGCTCCAATAAATTATGGTATTATTGCTGCTACTCCTTAGGAAATGGTGCATGTGTTGCTGAACTGTAGACTCCTGCCAGTGACTCAGGAAATGGTGCTGGTTGCTGTTGGATGGGTGTCTGCTTCTAGAGTTCAGAAGTTTGGCAAAGGCCTAGCTCGAGATGTACAATCTGTTCATTGACTTGACCCTCAGTCGCTCTTTCTGAACCTTGCTCAGTCCGGGTTGACCTACACCCCCAGCACTGGCAGGGGTGGATCGAACATCTATGGCAGCAGAGGCACTCAGATGAGCCATGCTGTCCGCAAAGTTTTTTTGGAACGATTCTTCATGTGATGGTTTGCTGATGTCGATTGTTTGTTGTGAACAGGTGACACTCACCCGACCAAGACTCTCAACGAGCTGGCCAAGGGTACAGATGTGCTCATCCAGCAGATCATGGGCCCGCTGCCGGCCTTCGACACTCTGTCCTACGAGAGCCAGTACCTGCTCAACGTGAGAACCCGTTTCTATGCACTTTCCTGCCTTTGCTGTGTGCCTCTTCAAACTCTGCAAGCCTTGCGGGGGGATCTCGGTGCATGCTTGGGCTTATTGGGCTTCAAACAGCTGTGTTTCCTGTAGCTCGTTCTGCGTGAAAGGCTGTTCTAGAGGGCAAATTTTTCACGTGCACTTACTGCATCTTGCTTCTTACCACTAAGCACTGCTTGCTGTTGGCTGACATTTGGCACGTATCAGGCATATACACTTTTGCCATGCACTGGCACTCACGCTTGTCTATCCAAGTTCTCCTTCAGCACGCCAAACTCCATGTTGCTGAACACGAATCCTGAAACTTGAATTTGAATCCGCGCAGACGAGCCACTTCACCCCCAAGCAGGCTGGAGAGATCTTCGACGATGTGAAGCCGCGCCTGGCCGTCATTCACCACGCCACAGTCAACGATGCCTCGCGCGCGCCCCTTCTGGCGGCTGTGCGCGATGAATACCCCCGCGGCGCCCTCGTCATCAACGAAGACCTGGCAGTCTACGAGATCTCCAAGGCACGCCACAGACTTGGTTTGTTAGTATTGAGTGATGTGCTGTTGCAGCTCCAGGAATAGAGGATGCCTGTTTGCTTCCTGTCAGCTTTTGGATAGCCTGCCTTTTGCAGCCCCTTCACTGCAGAGCAGGGTAGCACTGTTCAGGCTGCATGCAACGGACTATACATTGTTGGGGATTGACTGTTTCACCCAGTGTCTTGTAGCTGTGAAGTGCCTTGTGGTGCTGAAGATCTAGAAGACCTAGGCGCACTTTATTGTGTACTGTTGCTTGACTTTGGCAGATGCTGGATTATTCTGGGCTGCTGATGTGTCATCATCTGACAAATTCGAATTTGAATTTGCAGGACGGAGTCCGCCACCGCAAGCGCATTGTGCCGGAGCGTTCCTGGGGCCTCTGGCACGCGGAGCAGAACTGGAACAGCCTTGACGATGACGTCAGCGCCAATGACATCAGCGCCCCTCGCGCTGATGTGGCGGCCCCCCGCGGCGGCCGCCTCATCGCAAAGTCTGGCAATGCAGTCGCATGAGTCACCCTTACTACTGCCCATGCTGTCCAACATGAACTGCCAACTGGGTCAGTTCTGGACTGCAGCCCAGGGGGTTGATCCAAGAATTCTCAAGCAAAAGTTTGTTTTACTCAGTTGACATTCAACAGAATGAATAGGCTATGGTTTGGGAGCTCAAGCAGTGATAGTACTTGCCAGTGGCACTGACTTGGATGTTGGCTGGCGTTTTGTCCGTTTAAGGAATTTTTTCTACTTTGAATGGGGAGAAGCACGTGTGTATGCTTTGGAGAGACTGGTTGGCCTGCGATTGGACATTCAGTTGGAAATGCCCATATCAGATTGAGGCTTTTTTATGATTCATTTCGAGCCTTGCCCAGTGGCTTGGTCTCTTACACGCGTGTGTATCTGCCAGACCAGTAGTATGTTAGGGTTAGTCATTTGGACTGGGGCTAGCAGGCATGTTGTGTGTTAGGTTTGGACATCTCGTCGCATGCCAGGGATTGGGCTACACTCCACTGCGCCTGGAATGTGCTATCAACGCACACTCCAAATGGGTGCCACTGGGGTGCAACCGAATACTGGCTCGACAGTTGATTGTTCTTAGTGTAAGTGTGTAATAGGCTTCCTTAAACTCGCACCATGCACGACACGATCAAAGCCCTCCATTACCAAAAGCTCTTTTTAGAAGCTATATAAGTCAGAAGCAGCTGTCTGCAGGACGCACCTTGCCTCTTGGCTGGAAAAGCGTGTAATAATAATAATAATAAGTCAGCCGGCAATACTTAGTAACTATGGCTCCCTGCTGGTCACCTCAATTGCTCACAGTTGTGGAGTGCAAGGGCATATGCATGCTGCCTTGGCATGCATATAAAGCATGCACGTGGCCTAGTGAAATTGTGGTGAAGTAAGCCCAAGATGCTACATGAGCCCGACTTGCAAATTGCACATTGCATCCCGAAACTCCATTGAAGATGTCAATTAATTTGCATCCCGATCAGCATTTTTGTCTACACCTGTACCATGGCTCAGCATCCTCCAGCTGGCGGCACGATTGTCTGTTGCTTGCCTTGTTCTTGGAGCGCTGCTCCTTGGCCGGCTCGACCGAAGCACCGGAGCCGGCGGCTGCACCATCGGGCCGGCTGCTGGCGGCTGCGGTGTCAGGCTCAAGGGGCGAGAAGCCTTCGGCTGGCATGAAGGCGGGCGCAGAGGCCCGCAGGAAGCTCTTCTTGACCTGTGATTGGTCTTTCAACTCGAAATGCGCGTATCGGATTGATCATCATGTATGATGCCTCATGTATGAGGTGTTGCGAGATGGCAGTGGCTTGGCCTCGTGTGTATCTGGTGTGCAGGCGTCAGTCATATGGACTGGGGCTAGGTAGGGCCATGTTGTGGGATGTATTTTGTGACACCTCGCTGCATGTCGTGGATTGGGCTACACTCGACTGCGCCTGGAATGTGCTATCGGCACACTCCAAATGGGCGCCAAATGGGATGCACCTGAACATTGACTGGACAGATGGATGGCTAAGGTCAGTGAATGAATCATGACGGGTCTTCCCCATGCATGTTACAGTCAGGCAACTTTACAGAGATGTCTCTGCCGTTACTGCAAATGTCTACATCTCCCAGCACTTTTATAAGATTGAGGCGTGAAAGTGCATCCCTGAAGTGGATCAGTCTTGTCCAGGACACCTACTGTGGCAGACAGACACCCTGACAATTGCCGCTGCCATGTCCTGGTGACGCAGTCATCTAAGACTGGCCGTATTGATACAGCTGAGCAGCAAAAGCACTCCGGCCCTGTGCCTGTCAGGACAACAAGCAATTGCCAAGCAAAGCATGCAAACACACATACCCCGAAAGGGTGAGCTGTATGTGCTGTCACTTATGGCGCTCAAGACAGGAGTTGAACTGCCGCCGCAGCCGGCTGCAGGCGCCTAGACTCAGGGTTCAGGGGTTTTTAAGGGGTCTTATTGACCCCCGCAAGCCTCAGAAACCCCCAGAAAGGGCGCTCAGTTCTCGGGCTTGACAACGTTGCCGCGCTCAGAGATGTAGCAGCCGTCGAGGAACTTCCGGATATCCTTGTTGCGCACGTGGCACTGGTAGTTGAGCAGCGCGCAGCTCTTGGACACCTGCAGAACACCACCAAAAACTCAAAAATGAGCACACACCACGTCATTGCATCGTTGCTTTGTCACCTGCCTAATGCTTGCATGAGAGTGCCTGACATGTTCCAGCGGCACTGACATTATGTATTTACCAAAATCCCTCACCCATTCTACATGGTAATAAAAGCAAAACCCAATTTGCTGCACGTGCTCTGGGCAGGCACGCTATCCCTGGTCGGTACGCAAGAGCCCTGTTGCTCAAAAATTCATCAATGGCACATGCAGGAAAGCATGACAAGTTATTACTCACCAGCTCAATGTCATTGCCGCTGAGCACCAACTCGTCCTTCACGGACGACCGCTCCACCTTGACACCTGCAGCACCCAACCCATATAAGATACTTTTCCCGAAAGTTGCTGAGCCCGAGACACGGCCCTTGTCTTATGAATTGCATCATGCAGCCCAGCCGTAGGAACAGTAACTCTATCCTTCAGACTAGCATTGAGCAAAGGGCAATGCATGCAGCACCACCCAGTGAGATCCAGGTGATGCTCCAAGTAGAATGTCTGCTCAAGAGAACTACCCTTCGCTGCACAATTCCGGTGGAAAATGCTTGCAGCAAGGAATGGCACTTGCATTGCTCCTGGACCCTCCTGCTGAGGACTATGTGACCTACAGAGACCTGCCGATGGCCCCACTGTCTCTGCAATAGACATCGAAATGAGTCATGACTCTTCTGGGCTTTGGTGGCATGTGCAAGTACTGACCTGGCAGGAGATCGACGATGCGCACGCGCTTCTCGCCTAGGAAGTTCCTGATCTCCACCTTGGTGCCCTCGTTCTCAATGTTGACGGAGATGGGGAAATGGGCGTACACCAGCCGCATCTTGTACTCGAACCCGATCTTGACTCCCTTGATCAGGTTCTGCGCAGCAACACAGCACGCCTCAGCACATCAAACCAAGCACCCGGCCTGACATCATGCTCCCAGCCTTGATCATGGTTCTGTGCAGAACCATGCACAACCGCACAGAACCGACCCGGCAGCCGCCCTGCTGCTGTTGTGCTTCAGCATCTGCCTTATTCGGCCCTCTTGCAGCTGACACCACAAGATACAGTTGTGCGCACAAGCAGTGGCTTTAGACTCCGCGTATGAAAAACCTTCAGCGGTATCTCTCCCCAGATAGGACAGAAGAAGATACAACAGAACAGGCAAAATCCACTGATTCCCCTGTCCACAAAATCCCTTCTTCTCCCTGGAATGCCTGCTAGTGCTGCTGATGTTGCTGCTGAGAACCAGTCGCCCTTGTTTCATAAGGTCGCAGGTGTGTAGGAACACTCCAATCTCACTTACCTGCACGTGTGAGCAGCAGGTACGGATGGCTGCCAGGGCTTTCCTCTTGCCGAAGTGGGCCTCCACCTTCAGCTGCTTCTGTCCCTCCTCCTCAATCAGGTACATGTCCACCGCAAGGTGCTTGAAATCCCGTACCAAGGTGCCTGCAACACTTTGCATCACTGGTTAAGACAATCATTGTGGACGTACTCCAGAGTCGTACGCTTCGCTCCTCGGCATATTGTGTGGGACGCTTACAAAAACAGACACGGAAACATGGAATAGAAGACTTTCGTTCTTTTTTCAACATTCCACAGCTGCACTCATAGCTTTCGAGAAGTGCCAATCCCACTTCATCGCAGAGGCTTTGATCAGCGTTTCTGCGTTTTGGCACTATTACTAGTGGCTAACGAAATATATTTCTGCCAAAGTGCCTGCACAAAGACAGGTGCTCCATGAGAAGTCGCCAGACATCGCACCTCTGGGGCCCTTCACCCTCACTTTCCTGGCCTTGATCTCAAATTTGACATCGTCCGGGATCTCAACGAGCCGAGTGGCCACGATCTGCTTCATGGCTGCTCGCTACTGTGTACCCCACACACTGCAGCTCTGTCTCTGCTGCAATGGTGCAAGGCGGCTGGCAAGTTGCCACCAGGGGTTACCTCACCGGTAACACGAGTACTCGTGATCGCCACGCTGTCATATTACTAACGTTCATTTCTGCATCTTTCCTTGCCAAGATTCGTGTTCCTTCGAGACTTCGGGTGTGTTGCTCGAAGGGATGTAGACCGGCGGATGTTCTTTGCGGTGCTGCTCATCAATACACCCACTGTCCGGATTCCCTTCAAAACACATTATGATGAGCTGGGCCCCGGAGTCCAAATGTACCAACGCTGATACAGTGATGCGTAAGGATTAGATATACATTTTTTTTAGATACTGAGGACACCGTTGGTGTGTTCTGCGTCTAGCGATGAGTGCGATCGCTGGGCAGATCGGGATGTGCGCGGGCGTCTTGTTGCGTCTCGCAGCATTTATGAGCACGATCTCGCTTCTATGCTGCGTCAGAGGTGCGTCTAAGAGTCAGTAAAAGTTTGCTGCCCATGTTGAGCGAGGTAGTCGTTTTGCTACTGCTGCCAGGCAGACATCTTGATCTGTCTGGGCAATGAACAGGAAGACTGCAAAGAAATCCTGTTGCATGCATCAAATTATTTGCATGGCAGGTGAAATGAACATGCTGGGAGGCCAGCTGAGTTTGGAGGTGCCCAGCACAAAGCTGCCCGGCACAGCATGGTTCATACAGATCTCAGACATCCATCTGAGCAAGTTTGACCACCTCCCAGACCGCCAGAAGCTGTACGGCGACAAGGCTGGTGACCTCAGGTGCACACTATTAGCCTCAAGACAGGCTGCTTGTCTTATGTACTTATCGAGCGATGTGCAATTAGACCATTTCCCAGACCATCAAGGGAGTCTCTTGCGCAGGCTCTTTGCAAGAACGGTGTTGGCTGCTTCTCAGCCGGGGGCACTGCTCATCACAGGCGACTTGACAGATGGGAAGAGGCTGATAGGCACAGGAGAGCAGCAGCTTCAAGAGTGGCAGGTGACTCAGCCCTTCTTCTTCCTTTGCTGCTGCTCACTTTAGAATTGAATTCTCACCCTGCTGAAGCAATGGTAAGACTTTCTCCGTGTCAGTCTGTCACAGGAGGCAGCAAGGTGTGAAAATTACACAATATTGTAGCCTGGCTTTCTATGGAGTTCTGTACTACTTTCCTGCAAGCGTGACTGGTGTGCTCGTGGCTTGTTGGGCAGACATACAGGAGGGTGCTGGACACAATTGTCAATGAGTCTGGGATTCCTGAGGCTGCCATTCTGGATCTGAGGGGCAACCATGACGCCTTCAATATGGCACAGAGGTTCTCATCTTGCTTCCATGCAAGCTGCACAAATCCCCCAAAGACTTGAAGATGCCAGAAAGCCAACCCCGCTCCAACAAAATGTAGTCCAAGCGCAGTTCTCCTTCTTTTATTTTGCCAATGGCTCTTTCATGACATTGCTGATTGCTCACTTTTGGATTGAGCTTGAAGTTCTCTGCCAAAGCTCTTTGTTCGGAGGCACTGTGAGCAACTGCAATTGATGCACAAATGCTGGACTTTGCACTGCACCGTGCACTTGCATGTGACGGGGGAATTGTGAGGTTCACAATCATCCTTGAGATGTAAAGAATCACATTTTTTGCGTGTCAGGGACGGCGGAGGCGATTTCTTCCCGGCCTACGCGGCCGAAGGCCGGCGCGGCGGTGGCGCGCGCATTTTCAGTCGGCCGCTCTTCGCCGGGCCCTACACAGCAGAGTACAACCTGCAGGAGCAGGTCTGAGCATTGACAGACTTTTGTGGTTATCGAACTTTAGGGACTCCGTTTGAACTACGTCTGACTGCAGGGCAAATGTGTGGGAGCCTGTGTAGCTGCAATTGGACATCAAGGAGCAATCACAACAGGGCAGGAACTACATGGCGCCTTGGGTGCCCATTCTCCTGCAGCTAGACATGCAGACCAGGTCAAAGTCAGAGCGTCACTGACAAGCGTCCCTCTGACACAACCTGTGCTAGCGCTGCGATGTGCAACATTTGTGCTTCAAGCTACTGAGGTGTGTTTGGGTGGTCATGCAGGACAAGTGCCCAGTGGCGGTGCTTGTGGGAGTTGATGCCACGCCCGACCCAGGACTGAGGGGCCCCACCAACTTTGCCGGCACTCTCTGCAGCCGTGACATAGTGCACCTAAACCAGACACTCGCAAATGCAAGGTGCGCATGTGACAAGCTGGGCTGGTTTCCTCAGTGCATGGCCACGATCCTGGCTGAATGAGACAGAATCAGATGGGCAGGGTTGGTGTGATTGCAAGTCTTGCAACAGAACTCTAGTCAGTGGCAAGGCGATGATGTGCAGCCTTGGTTCATTAGTTGCTTGTGGGTCATGTGTGGGCAGCAACTATCCAAGTGACTTCTGTTCAGGCGTGGTCAGCAGTGGACTTGAGCGAGTGGTGCTCGAGTTGGCAGTATCATCACAGTGACTGACATGTAGCCTCCTGGGGTTCTGGTCCTTATGCTTCGCCAAGCAAGCCCATCAGTTTTGGGAAGAAGTGTGCAATGACATGGCATCCACGATATTAACTTCATAATAGTGTCTGTGCAGGAACCAGGGGTGCAGCCCCGCGCTGGTGACTTACGGGCACTACCCGCTGCCCGTAATCGCGGAGCCGGACACGAAGCCATGGAGCGGGCAAGGGGACCCCCGTGCCAAAACAGGCTCGCTGGTGGAGGTGCTGACTCAGCACGGCGTCAGCGCTTACCTCAGCGGCCACCTGCACGCTGTGTTCGGGCAGCGCGTGCACCGGCTGCACCGCGCTCCCTATGGAGGTGACTCATCACTGAAACCCAATCTGAGTTTGAACAATGGAGAACCGCACATGCATACCAAAGTGAGCTATTTATCTGATCTTGCAAGATTAGGGCCCGTCCATAGTCCTGCCAATTGCCTTGCGAGCTTGCCAGGGCATCTTTTGATCCTAGCCACATAAATGGCATTTAATTTCTGCTTGTGTGGGCCCTTAGCATGCATATTTAGGGTTTGCTCGTCACATAAGCTGCTGAGTAAATGAGTCACATGCAGTGTACGCCCACATGAATTTCCGGCTTTGGGGCTTGCCGAGCATGTGATGATCAGTGATTTTGCAGGGCACATGGCTGAGCTGGAGAATGCAGCCTGGAAGGATGACCGGCGGTTCAGGGTGCTGACGTTCGATAAAGGGGCGTTGGCATTCACAGACTTTTTCTTCCACACCCCCACAAAGCCCAACTCCAGCTGTGGCCCCCCCTCCGAGCACATGCACATCGAGGAAGGCCACAACATCTCCATCACAGGTGTGTGCGCTCCTCAGCTATCAGTCGGCGTTGCTGATTGATCACAGCCCAAGGATATTTGCCGCATCGCTACTGTTGCCGGGCCTTTAAGATCTGATGTGGCGGCTGCTCGTTAGGATCACCTAATTATGGCAAGCGATCTGTGGTTATATGGACGGGCCTGAGCACATGCATCTCAAAATCTGCCAAGACGCCTCTGTCACAGCATGCCCTGCCATACTTGACTTGAGGCATGAGCCAGTGCATCCTGTTTTGATTCAGCGAGTCAAGTGCTGAAGCTCAGGGAGGGTATCTGTGGCCGGGCGCAGGCGTGGCCAAGGAGGTGGTGGTGAGGAAGCACATGGTGGTTATCACGATCCCCCCGGACGCGCGTTACAGCCCCTTGGGATTACTACCCAAGCAGCGCCAGCTGTTCTCAGAAGTGCGCGCGTTAGTCATCCCAGTCATCCCCGACCGCTCTGGGACCAAGTTTCCCGTACTACCGCAGGTGTGTCATGCCATTGTGGGATTAAGGTATTTGTAATACCCTATATTTGCAATGGAGGCAGCCCTTTCTCCCTTCTTAGCGCTCGCACTGCCTTGTATGTCTTGCATTATACCTTGGTTTGATGGAAGCACTGTTTGCTTGGATGTGGCGAGTCCAGAAGAGGGGTAGGCAGTTTGGTGGCCTTCAGCTGCAGCATGTCTGCAGACCTCCCTTGTCCTCGTAACAGCAACAGCGTGTAAGAACGAGTAAGTAACCTTCGCCTGCTGGGTTCCTTTCCCGGGGAGCAGGGTAAATGAGGAGGGAGAAATCAGAGTCCCATATGTGAAAACCGAGCGCAGAGCTTTGGCGGACAGGCATGGACGTGTATGACTTGATGTATCGTTGATTATTAAGTGCTCGATGCTGCATGCATGCAGGTGCTGCTGACGTGGACGTGCTCCAAGTCAGGCAAGACCGGGCAGGCCATGATGGCGCAGGTGCAGCAGGGGCAGAACCTATGGCGCGCCCCCTGGGGAAATTATGAGGAAAGCTGTGAAGCCAGCGACACCCTGGCATACATCCAGGTGGGCCTCTAGATCAACAGCTGATTATTCTTTCTCGGGCATCTCGCAGAACAAAGGCTGACTAGGGGTTACTAGATCTAATCTTTTTAGGTTCTTCCTGTACCTTCTGCACCCCTGCCAGAGGGTCAATGGTGGAGGCCCCACTCCACTGCTGCTGACCAATGGTAGATCCTTTGTGTGCCTGAAGGTGCCGGTGTTGATACATTTTTATAGGAGAGCCAAGGCTCTCAGCAAGTTGGAGCTTGAATCCCAGAGCACCCTGCCCTGTGCCTATTAAAACGGGGTCTGTCGGTATTTTGCCACTGTGAGGATCTCAAGTGTATGGCGTAGGCTCTGCACCGTAAGGTGGGGGCTCCAGTAACGAATCTGCTGTGGGCACAGTGTAATTCAAGCGTGAATGGTGGGCGACTGTTCTGGGTATAAGAGGGTAGATGCAGGTTTTAGGGGTCTCCTTGAAGAGCAAAAGTTGCACATGTTTATTGAGTACAATTGTTGATGATTGGGAAAGTGGCACTTGAATTCCTGGTTGAATTTGAAGTCGATTTTGCAGGTGCATGCGCTGGAGCGGGTCTACGGGGGAGAACCTCCGCCGCCGGCCAGCTCAGAGCAGCGGCCGGCCGCGCTGACAAAGGGAGATAATGGGAAACCCTGGTTCACAACCCCTCGCAGACCCCTGCCCCTGCAGCTAGGGTTCATGGAATGGCTCGTGCTGCACTTGGACTGGCAGCAGGCAGCCGCCAGGCAAATTCCGTGTTTGAAGTGTCGAGTTTGGCTTTTTATATTGAGGCTCTTCTCTCTATTAAACAAACCCTATTTTGTGTCTATAATATGAATCAAGTGAGGAGAGAACGCAAGATATGGAGGCAGTGCGAGCGCCAAGGGGAGGGAAAAGGGGCTGTCTTGATATTGTAAAGGCTGCATCCACAGTGCAAACATGTCTCGGCCCCCAGGATTGCAAACTTTGTGATGCTGCTCAAGGCTTCTTCTAAGGATCCAAGGACTTTTCTGAATGGTACTGCATGTTTCCTGAATGGTGCTGCCTCGTTGTGAATTCCTGGATGTGATTTTTTTTGCATATTCTGCCATGCAGGTTGTTTTATGGACTGTGGGCGGTGCATTTGGGAGGAATGCTGCTGCTACCAAAACTGGCGTCTGGGCGTCTGGCGGTGTTCCCTCTCTCTGCCCTTGCTGACATGGCGGCTGTGCCTTCCATCTGGCTTCCCCAGGTCATATTTTTTACCTAATGGATGCTTCTTGCTTGGTCTTGCCTAGATCTGGCGCGCTCAACAAGGGGTGGGATTTTGGCAGCCCTTGACTGCAGCCCGCCTGCAGACGCACTGAAATTACGGCTGGAAAAGCTGCTTAACAACAAAAGCTTTCTGCAAACCTTCTGATCTATTCCCTGTTCTGTAATGATGTATGCAAAGACGAGTATGACTTTGCAGTGAGAAGATAACCGCAGTGCCTGTTTTTATGGTGGCAACAAGAGCTACTGTACCAAGCATTTCCCATGACTTTCGTGCCTAAAATGAGCAGTGCAGTCCTCTATCCACGCATGCAAACCCCGCAATTGCATGGAACTGGGCAGAAATGTGACTCTTGGTTAGTAACCAACGCTTGCCTCTCTGCAGGTGCTGCACAGCGTGTATCTCTTCACAGGGCCGTGGCTGGCGGCGAACTATCTGTCGGGGGAACTGCCGGGATTCTTTTTCATGGGCCGCGTCCTGTTCAGGCACCGGGGGGCCTGGCGGTGGCGGCGGGACCCTGACACGCTGCGAGTGGGCGCCGTGCATTACGCCACTTGTGTCCTGCCGCTCACTATCTGGATGGCTGCTGTGGTGTCCTCCTGGTAAGCTCTCACACATCTCAGTCAGTTTGAACATCTTCTAGAAGCTTGAGCTCCACACACACTGTGTCACACAGGCATGCACATGTGCAGTTCTTTCACATGTGGCAATTACCCTTTTCACTACATATCTTTCACATAAGGCTCATACCTCTCCTGCAATGGATGTCAATCTCGACACAACCGAGCGCACGAAAAAATATCTCCGCTCTGAAAGGAGGTACAAGAAATAATAGAGCCCAAGAGGAGCTGTAACTGGGGTGAAGGAGGCAGAAGGCAGATGAGAGTGGGCACCGTGCTTGCTAAGAATATAGATATTTAGCCGGTGCAGCTATCTTGATCAAGGAGGCATTTCTCAAGCAATTCAAAGTTGCCCACTATTCCTTCAACTGCCCTGGATTGCTTGCACACACGATCCAGTGCTCTGATCACATGCCCTCAACAGCTCTCAATCTGTCCAGAAGTGCCTTTAAACAATGCATGTACCCTGGCTGATGCACACTGCAGCTTGAATTTATTTTTGGGTTCGCAAATAGGAGGCGGGCGGGGAAGCAGCGGCGCTGGCCGTTGACGCCGCTACAGGCTGTGTGTATAGCGCCCATTGCAGCGTTCCATATTCTGATCGTGTACAGAATCTGCGTGGTGTCTTACGGCTGGCCGGCGCTCCTGTTTTCCCCGGGACTTGCCTGGTATCTGCCCCTTGCAACATTCTTGGTGGCTAGCCAATGGAGTCAAGGGTGTTCGGCGGCTGTCAAGCAGAAGGGAACTTGAGTTGTGCCTCCTGGTCAAATTTCAAATTTATGACCTTCTGTGCTAAATTGATTAGGTGTTTGCAGAGATTCTGTGATGAAATCAGGTGCGTAGTAGGACTAATGAGCGGCATTTAGTGATCCTGTTGCGTGCTCCATGGCATTGTCCAGTCACAGAGTGCAGCTGCTAATGTAAGTGTTGGTTCTTTCGTGCATGTTTACATTTGGAGATCCGGTATAGAGTGTAATCAAAGACGAGAGGCATGCAGATGGAAAATCACAACAAATATGCAAAGACACAAAGAAGCTCAATTTTGTAGTGAATTAATTCGAATCAGCTGCAAATGATGCTGCTCTGACAGCAAACCCTCTGAGTGGTTGTATGTGCAACATCGTAAAAATCCACTTTCCCTGTTCCTTGTCAGAACAGACGACACACTAAGCACTATGTCCTATAAAAGTCCCATACCAGCGTCTTAAGAGCTTGATCTTATTTGGACCATCGATAGTCACCAAGGTCTTGTAAAAATCAGTGCCCCGTGAAATACGCTTATCGTGCTGCTCTTGACATTGCCACTGTGGCATGCGATGAGGGCTGCTTTGATGTTGCAGTACACATAAAATTTAAATCTTTTCACGCTTGTCTCCACGTAAGAGCAAGTGCAATGTTGCTCACGGGATCTTTGTTTGCCCACCACTCTTGGAGATGAGACTGTTTTTCTTGGTAAACATCAAAGTGAGCTTGACTGAACAAACTCTTGAGGTTTTTGGGACCGTCACATCAAATTTTGACACCTTGATCATGCACAGATCTTCCAGGGCGGTTATATAGGATCCTTGTGGACAAAATCATCCGCCATTTGCGGGGGTCCTGCTTGCATGCAGCACCCCACCAAGCCAAGGCTGGCTGCCAAGCAGTAATGAACTGAGAGACTTGCAGCTGCAAAAGCCGCCGGCCCTTTTAAAGTCAGTTGTCATGCGGCCTAACAATCAGGCCCTGTCCTGGAGCTGACTGCCTGCTGCCAGGTAAACTCGAGGGATGTCATTCAAGACAGAGCACCCTGCCAACATCTTTTCCAAATGTTTGCCAGCTTCAATGCTCTCGCTGTAAGGTACACGGCAGTGTCTCCAGGGAGTCACTGTGTAATTTACGTAACACTGACGCAAATTTGTAAGGCTGATGCCTTCTTGATAATCACCAGCCCTCGCTGAAGCTGTCTGCCAGCTGTCATGAGGTGCTATGCGGCCTGATCAGGGCGATACCGCATGACTTTCGTAAGGCTGATGCCTTCTTAGCAACGCCAACGCCCGCTCAGTGGCAACCAGCCCATGCTGAAGCCGCCTGCCAAATGCCAGAAGGCTGAAGCCTTACTAGTACGCTTGATGCCCGCTTAGTGATCACCAGCCCACGCTGAAGCTGGAGGTGCCACCTGGCGGCTGGCGGCGCCCGGCTGGCGGCTGCGCCCGATCAGGCTTGGGCGCGTCTAACGCGGCGTCATCACCAAAGGTGAAGCAGGAGTTGTTGCGCAGCTGCGCCGCCATGTATCCCCGGTGGCTGGCGCGGCACGGCGGCGACGGCTGCGACAGCATGGGTGTACAGGAGTCAGCACAAGCGGTATTCACAGAAACTTAAGGCCAGGTTTTGACATGACAGTTGGGAAGCGAGACACGCCATGGCCAGACTAGGCCAAAATAGGGGCCATGGGTGGCATGCGGTGGCGTACAATCATTCTAGTACTTCATCATGAAACCTCCTTGAGCAGGATGCCATGCAGGGAACATGCAAGGCATGTCAAAGTGCCAGCGCATGCAAAGACGACTCGCGAGGCCTGCAAACTGGAAACGTCTTTTCACAGGTCAGTATGATGCTGGGTTGCGTGCACTACTGGTGAAAGGGGATCCTTGTTCCCTTCCTCAGTCCCTTCTGCTGTGAGGCCTCTTGGTCAGCCTCTCTCTGAGCCCAAGACAGGGGTCGACATTTCCCAGACAGGGGCCGATCACTGACAAGTAAATCAGGACAGGAGTATCAAAGAGGACTAGTCAGCACCTCTGCTCCCTCGGTTCGTGCTAGGGAGTCCTAATTCCCTTCCTGGGCTTTTTGCTCTCAGGCCCCTCACTCATCTCAAACAGGGGGCCAGCGCTGCAGAATTATTAGTCACAATGCCAGGATGACTAAGGGCACTAGTCAGCGCACCTCTGCCGCCTCGACGGGCAGCAGAATTTTGCCAACAGTTCCGCTGAGCTCCAGCTGCTTCATGTGGGACAGCAGCTTCGCCTCTGTGGCCGCGTCTGATCTGGCGTCCCCTCCAGCTTCTCCCAACTCCACGCTGCTGTCGTATAGGAACGCCTTCTTAGCCTCGCTCAGGCCCCTGGTGACATCATTATTACATCATCCTCTTGTAATCATCTCAATGCATTTTGCATGTCCGATCGTGTCGTACATGGATGCCTTATTAGCCTCGCTCAGGCCTTGATAAAGTCATCATTATGTGATCATCATGCAATAATCATGACATGAACAGCTTGTGTGCAGCGATGGTTACTTGTTGTGTTCTACCTGGATGCCTTGATTGCCTTGCCCAGGCCCCTGAGGATGACATCACTGTAGCATCATCACATGATGGCAGCAGCCATGAGACTCTCATGCCAACATTGCCAGCATGGGGTTTCACCGATCCACTTTCAATTGCCAATAATGTGTTGAACTCAGCATGCTTGCAATGCTTGGCAAGTGATCAACTGGTGCGGCAGGACGCAATTTTATTTCTGACCAAGTACTCATTTTTAGGTCACAGAGCAGATTATTCCAATTGTAAAATGGGGGAGGAGATGACTGGTACCTGGCGCCCAGTGCCTCGTCATCAGCTTCAGGAGTTGGGCTCAGGCCCGAGAAGGTCTCATCGCCATCCCCCACTGTCAGGCTGCTGCACAGTGTCACTTTGACGCGCTCCTCAGTGCCTCTGCAGCCGGCAACACTCATGTTCCCTTTTTCTGAGATTCACAGTGGGTCCAGGTGCTTTGTCACGTTTGCAAGGCAATCATGCAAAACATCCCAAGCAGGATGGAAGAAGTATACAGCCTTGCCAGACGCAGCTGAAAGCAAAGTAAGAGGTAATGGAGGGAATGGATCACTTACGGCTTGATTGACGGCTGTGCGTCGGTATCCTGTGAGAAAAGGTGGGAAACTTCATGACATCTGTGCTTACCCGAAACAGTTGTTTGTGCTTGCAGAGGAACAGCCAAGGTCTTCCATTCACGTGGTATTACTGACAGCCACCAAGATGGCACATTCTTTCAGAGATGGGAGGTCAACCTTGGCCACGTAGCCAGCTGGTATGACGAAGTCTTCGGCATCTGAAACTGATTCAGCCCTGCGGCTCTTTCTTGAGACTCTGCATGGCAAGCGAGACATGTTTACAACAGTCAGGTGATGAGCACAAAGTTCCATGTTGCAAGGAACGCCAATTTATTTCATTTCTTCAAAAACTTCACTAAAGCAACAACTCAAGTGCAGAGCTGCTTATAGCCAACCACGACACCAACAGGTGATGTGAAGACCACAAGGTTCTTTCTACCTTTCTTCTTGCGAGTTTCCATGTGCATTCATGTGCACTTTCGGTGCATACGCTTTTAGAGAGCCATCAGGATTGTACATTCCCATCCCGTCGTGTCAACAGCGAACTAGGCAGTGTTCACAAAGAGAAGGTGAGGGAGTCGAAATAACCACTGTATTTGCTGATGTCGAAAGAATTTTGTTGTTGTTGGTTTTCTAAAAACTTTTCTTCGTCCGGCTGTCTCTGGTGATTTAAACACCATCGAAACCCTGCTGCGGCCACCTGTCGGTACCCTAACGAGCACCGATCTGCCTCTCGAATCGTCCAATACTTCAAACGCGACTGTGCATCTGGCCTCTTGGTATTTTGCAAACAGATTGCACCCTTCCTGGAATGCCTGACGATATGACGAGATTGCCTGTCGTCAAGTGCCGCTAAAATTGAGCTAGTCAGTGTTGCCGGTTACACTCCATATTAGACGCGAGGAACCGTATTACATCGTTGAAATCCGCAAATAAGCAGTAGGATATTATTCAATATCAATGTAATCATTTCTGTGGTTCGCACATAATGGGCGTGGTCACCTCATGCACGTGAAAAGCTGCAGGATCTGAAGGCCTGCTCAACCGGCCACAGATTGATGTACAACTGCATCAGCTTTGTTCCACTGTACAAGAAACCCACTGTTTCCGGCAAGGACTGGGTTGAATCAAAGTAGAAGGACAGTCCACCTAGCCGGGAAACATCCTGCGCGATGGTGTGGAAGCAGGCGCACCCGGCGTTCTCCAGCTTCGAACTGTCCTCCTCTCCGCAGTCCAGTGCTCCCAGCCCCTCGTCTCATAGTCACCTCCGGTCACCGCTCCCTCCCCTCATGTGCCCTTCCCCGCAGCCCTTGCTTCAGGTGACACTCCTTCATGGCCTCCACCTCCATGTGACTCCTTTTCACATCCTTTCTGCAAAGGCTGAGTTTAGACACAGTGGAGGCGAAAAATGTGCTAATTCTGGACACCGTGGAAGCTGCAGCAAGTGCTGCATTGAGACCTGCACTTGCCAAAGCAGCTGACATGTGTGCAAGATGCAGTGTCCTGCAAGCCACCAAAGGGCTACTGTACCTCTCAGTGCTTGCAGGTTCACGAAGGACACAGGCAGCACACCCCAGTGGGCAAGGGAGGCTCCTCTGGACTTCCGCGCAGCAGGCTCCTACCCGCGTGCCTTGTCCTCACCGCAGCCGCTATCTTGGCGGTCAATCTTGCCACGCTTATCGTTGTCACAAGGTCGTTCTGGCTGGTCAGACACATCCGAGCTCCCCAGTCTGCCATGCCCTATTCAGGTGATCGGATACCTGCCTTTCATTGACTTGAGTTCAGCTCATGTTGCCGCTGTACTACTGCTCAAGCTGCAAGGTCTTGTCTTGTCTGGAATTTTATGCTTACAGATGCAAGCACATTTCAGAGCCCCTCCTGGGGCCCGGTGTCTGACCCAGAATGTGAGCCATGAAGGTGCTTGTGACATGCGCATGCTGGAGCTAATTTGAACATTGACAAGTTCAAATCTGTGCGCAGAGCCGGATTTCCGCTATCTGTGGTCGGACGAGTTTGAGGGGTCCAGTGTTGACACCGCTTCATGGACATTTGAGAACGGGGATGGCAGCGCCTACGGCATCCCAGGTCACTGCCTTTTCAAACAGGATTGTCCATCATGGTGGCAGTGCGGAAATAGCTGCACATAGACTTCGTGTGTATATACTGCTCCTACATAGACAAAGGTTATGACGTGCATACCAAACTTGAAGGCTTTGCTGGATGGATCTGGATACACATGCCATGCACAGCATGTCAGCACTTCCTGCAATGTCCTTAAAAGTTTAGATATAATGTAGGATTGTGACACCTCAAAGATTGTGACGCCTCTATTGGGGCCCAGGCTGGGGCAACCAGGAGCTGCAGGTGTATCAGCCGCAGAACGCTGAGGTGGCAGGCGGCGTTCTGGCAATCCGTGCTGATGTGGCGCCAGGTGGCGCTTACGTGAGCTGCCGGCTGGCGAGCGCCCCCGGCCGCGCATTTGCTCCCGGCCCCGGCGAAACGCTGCGGGTCGAGGCACGCATCCAGCTGCCGCAAGGTGATCCTCTGTCATCATCAGTCACCATTCCTTGATGTACAACGTGTGAGGTCTTAGAGGTCATGGTGCTTAGTTTAAGTTGCAAACTGAGAGGCCGTTTAATGCAACTCCTGGGCACGGGATCACTCCGGACTTGATCTCCAAGTTTGGGTATGCATAATATAAATATTATTGCCACACCGTTTCCAGTCCTTGAGGATCTTACTACGACTAGGTACGTCAAGCTTTACCTGTAATATTGCTTTCCAGTTTCCTCGATACTTGCACGTCCTCCACCAGTCACAATAGCATCAAGGTCGTCCCGTGCACAATATGCATGCAATGGAGATTAGACCTTACAGTCAGAACTGGATCAAATATTTTCGAGCACAGCGAGGCATGCACAATTTTGTGTAGGTGGGGACGGTATCTGGCCAGCATTCTGGATGCTGCCGGCAAAGCAGAGCAACAGCAGTTTGGCGTACGGCCCCTGGCCGGCGAGCGGGGAGTTGGACATCCTGGAGGCGGTGAATGACTTATCTACAGTCATGGGCACGGCCCATTTTGGCAACCCTAAGGCCCAGCTTGGCGGCTCCCTGGAAGCTGACGTGGCCAGCGGAAGCTTCGCAGGAAACTACCATGTATATTCCATGGATTGGTCCTGGAACTCCATCACATGGTGAGCCCATCAGAACCATCTACAACTTTTTAGCCCTATCTGAGGTCTAGCAGTCATCAAGGAGAGTTTAGCAAAGCTGTTTGGTGTACACCCCTTTGCAATCACTTTAGGTTGGCGTATGTTCTGTCCCTGGCAGTTGTAGAGAGCATGCATGCGCATGCAAGCCTTTTGCACCGCTTGTGTGTGATTCTCGGCAGCTTCCTCACGTGCATGAAAGATAGGGCAATACCATACTAAAATAATTGGGAAGGCCGTGAATATTATGCAGGCAAACATGCTGCTGTGCAGTGCTCAGCAGGCTGTGTACTGTGCCATAGCACAGGCCTTTGATCGCTGATGCCAAGCTTGCAGACAGCTTGAGGTTACTAAGCAAGAGAGTCTCACCGTGAGGGATTTCTTAGACTCTCCCGCATCTGTTATTTATTCAAAGTAAAACAACCACAGTTGATTGGGTTGCTTGGATCTGGCGATTCCACCAAGGAATAGGATTTGTGGCAGCCTTTACCTGCGGACGCACCTTGCTACCGGCAGGCAAAACGTGCATCCCTATGATATGATTATGGTTATGATTTTTTTTTCTCGGGCTGCCAGGTATGTGGATGGCAGGCAGTATGCGATCGTGCAAAACAGGTGTGTCAACCCGGGTGGCGGCTGGTTCACGTCAGCGGGTTCCCCCTCTGCATGCGGACCCCCCTTTGACCAGCCATTCCGCCTGCTGCTCAATGTGGCAGTGGGGGGCCTGCTGCCCAGCAGATCCCCCTTCAAAGACACTGTGTTCCCGCAGACCATGCTGGTGAGTCAAAACTGTGCCGCTTTTTCACAACCTTGCATAAAAGGTGCTCTGCATTGTGCTGTTTTGAACAACCAAGACAACAAGGCCCCCATTTCGAGTGTGATCAGAGGTCATGTCCTCACGAATTTATCACTAGCATCCAGAGCGTTTTGCAGGACAATTGAAGCAGGAAGAAGTGCATTTGAAATACCCTCTACGTGCACAAAATAATAAGGGGCTACACCTGGATTCTGACAGCAAGTGTTGGACAGAGTCATATAAGCTGTTGCAATCTGCTGCAAGAGTGAGAGTTTGTTTGTGGAATTGCAGGTGGATTATGTGCGTGTGTACACCAGTAGATGATTTGATGGACAGCATATGAAGATACGACGCACCTGATCCTCATGGATTGGAAAGGCGTGTTGTAATAGTAATAATAATAATATGAAGATACAGGCCCAGCGAGATGAGAGATTTCTCATCATAATATCCTGGGTTCCTAGCTGAGCAATGTTTGAGAACGTGTGCTCAATCGGTGCGGTCAGTGACCGTGGTGGGATTGAGCCCTACAGTGCGGAGTGCATGTTTGCATGGGAATGCCCCTTCCCTAGAAATGGCTTGGCGATGAATCATCTGCACAGATCAGTCTCCTTAGATTCTATGGCCAGCTGCCTTGACATCCAAATTCGCAATTTACCTTTGGTGAATTCGAACAACTATTTGTATTCTGTATCAAGCAGGCCTCAATTTGTGCAAAAACAACTAAAATTGATTCGGCTAGCCAGATAGCAGGCACACAAAAATTAGGATGTCTACGAGCATGAGGCAATCCCGCACATGTCTGGCTTGGGGAATGTTTTATGAGCTGAGTCTGCTGTCACACCATGCACTAGCATATTCCAGATGAGCGACCCGCTAAAGTCTTTCCTGACTTGCAGCGGACTTAACCTCACCTCTGAAGCACTGATGTGGGCTTCACTTAATGCCACTGATATCCAGCATGGAATGCCCAATTGACATCTGGCCTGAGGTGGTCACATGCAGGTCAGCTTGCTCCTTGGGATCCACCCACAAGAGAAACCTTAATCTTGCGATAGGTGTTCTACTAGGACCCCCCCTACAGAACCTCAGCTAAAACGGCCGCCAGACACTCAAGAGTCACATTTATTTTCTGGTGAAGGTAGCGACTTCCACCCCGTTCTTCTTCTGCCCCTTCTCTGCAAACTGCCGATCGTGCAGAATGTCCAGTGCCTTGAGCTTGTCGTCCAGGCTCAGGTCCTTCGTGGGACCAACCGCCATTTGCGATGACCCCGCCGCGTTCTTTGCCGCGGATTTTGCCGGATCCACCAGCTGGCCAGATCAGGCACAAGCGTTAGTCAGCATATGCAAGCGTTAGTCAGCGCTGGCGGGTCATATGCAGAAAAGCTGTCCCTGTGGCCAGACCATGATTACCAACACAATGAATTATTGCAGATCTGCAAGCCGTCTACTCAAACAAAAAAAATAACTCAGCAACCCATCAGAGTCCATGCATATTTGCAAACTTTGACAACCGCTCAGCATACGGGCGGCAGTGTTTTGGTGGGTCAGCATGCATGCGCAGCCATGCCCACACTTTCATTTGTCAGCAGGGCTTTTTTACGGAATGTTTGCATGCTATACAAAAGGAATCGCATTGCAGGCGATTGGATAGACATCGCCCCTCAGTGACTAAATGGTGCCGCGCAAAAAGCCACTACAAGAGAGAAGGAGGCTATCTGAATTTACCTGTCGGTACTCCACGTCTCTGTTGATGGTGAGACCGATGGTTGGCCGCGTCGGGCGGTTGTCCTTCAACTTTGTCCGCAGGCTCAGCTGCACAGCGCAGAAACACTTGTGAGCAGATGCCTAATTTGGACAAGCAATGAAACAAGCCTGTCAGGATTGGCATTCAGCACTTGCTGGCCGACTCATGTTTAAATCTATTCCAGCACGCTATTGCTGCCAGGGGCGAGGTGTCTGCAGACAACTTGCTTGAAGATGCAGGTAAAAGGCTGCCACAAAGACCTACCCCTTCAACCATTGGCCAATAGCAAGCATAATTGCACGAGGTAGGCTCCCAAACAAGGAAATACTGATTTACTAGTGAGGTGTGGCTAGTCCTAAAACCTGTGTCAGGCAAGAGGGCAGGCCTTGCCTCTTGAATCCAAGAGCACAGGCCAAGACTTGGCATTCCAGTGTCTGCTCTAGAATTGAATTAAAGTTAAAGCTACACAGCTGTACTGAGACAAGAGCTGAAGAAGCACCGTGAGAGGAGCGACGCCCAGCTCGAGCACAGCGGCCTGGTCTTTGAGCGAGTAACTGCCCTTGAGAGTCTGCCCACTGCTGAGCTTCTTGCTGAGGCTGACAACCGTGGCCTTCTTGGCAAAGTTGTGTGCTGGCGTCAGCGTGAAGCCCTTGTGTGTGAATGAGTATGCGCCAAACGCCGTCCGCGTCTGAGGCACCAGCCTGCGCGCATGTGCCATCTCTTACATTTAAATTTGAGTTTGAAATCAATCCAAGATAAGCAACCAGACCACTGGGCCTGCCCGTTCTTGAGGGTGTTCTGAGTTGGCAGGAAGATATCGGGGTCATGATGTGTGACAACATTGCCTCTTTGTAATGGCTGGCGTTTCTGTGGTAGAGCTTGTCTTCACGGCTTGCTTGTCAGGTAGACAGACGTGCACAGGAAATCATCAGACGTTGATGCTGCTATGGGATACTGATGCACTCAGCACCTGCCGCAAAGTGGCAGCCACTGCAGGCAAGTGCTGTCCTGGCAAGCATGTCACAAAAGGGGTCCCTGTGAGCATGCTTTGGCATGCGTTCCATCATTTCATGAAAGGTGACGTACGTGGCAGTGAGCCTATGGTCCTTGTGGGGCTTGATTGCCGCCTCCAGGTTGAAGACGCCGCTCTTCTCGGCATAGGCTGTCCCGAGCTCGACCAGGCGGCCCTGCGCGAGCTTTATGCTCTTGATAATGCCCAGCGTGAAGGCCCTGCCTCCCAGGTCCCACTTCAGGTTCCCAGTGAAATCGTTTCCTGCATCCAACACAATAATAAGATATTGATCGCACTATATCTGAACTTTCATGAACATGACAGCAAGGGAGGCCTGATGCCAAGGCATCAGTAAAACGTCCTGTTCTTGTACCAAGGCTTGCCCCTAAGCTTGAAACTACCTTGGATTTATCAATGATGATCTCAGAGGTGTGAGTGATGCAAATCATGGGATGAGATATGAGACAGGCTCTCTGCGAAAATGCCCCTTCCATGCCTCTCACCTAGGGGCTTAGACATCTGCACGAGGGCTCCATTCAGGGCTCGGATGTTCTTGATGGTGGACTCCGTGGCTCTGAGTGAATACGTGGTCTCTCCATACTTCCTCTTCACCGCCACAGACGCTGTGGTGTCCACTCCCTCCGGCCCATCCCTGCCCACGTTCCTCAGCAGCACATTGCCAGTGGTGTTCACGCGCAGCGCCATTCTGCTGGCAGCTGTGCCTACCCTCTGACTCTACACAGATCTGTACCAGCGTGCCTGTGCAAGTGTCGAGAGCTCAGAATGGACCTCTTTCAGAGTCCAATGCAACCTCCATAACCTGCACTATCTCCCCTCCAGTTTTGTGAACCCTGGACTCGCCATGTAGATGAAGTTGATGTCATGATCCTTCTTGGACAGAACGCCACGTCGAGATTCGCCACTGTGGACAAGCCACGTCCCCATGCATCGAACCTGCGGCCAGGCTTTGAACTCTCGGTGCGCAGGCCGAAGATGTTAAGTGGGCATCTTCGATCTTGGGGCGCCTGTGGTGTAGCTTGAATCCAGGAGCGACCCTAGGAGCACTGTAGAGCAGAGATCTGGTGCATCGGCGGCGGACAGACGCAGGAACCGTTGTGAGCCCAGCACAATCCAGCGAGGCGCGCGCTGCAGGGAGTGAGATGCGATCCCTTTTGGAGTTGCTGACCCCACCGGAGGGAACCTGCGAGGTACCGCGACGTGCTGGTGAGGAGCACGATCTTCTGGGTTCCCTGCTCGCTCGGATCCAGCACGCATTCTGGAATTGCCATCGAGTTCTAGAAGGTGCCGGTTGGCTGATGCTCTTCACAACGGCCACCGCCCATGAGAAACATGCTTTCAAGACCTATACGCATCTGCTGAGATAGATGATGGCGTGGGGACAGGGATCGATCTGGGGAGCCGGCAGTTGGACACCGAGGCATCGACGGGGCCTGTCTGGGCAGAGGTCGAGGAGCCCGAGCCCCTGACTGCAGACTCATTCGAGAAGAAGACAAAAGCGGAGCCTCCCACCTTCATCAGGCCGGGGCTGTTCATCGGCTCCATCTCTGCCGAGAGGGACCTGCACGTCCTGAGGAAGTATGGCATCACCCACGTCCTGCAGGTGAGCACGGCATGCGGTGCCATGATCGACCCCATAAACAGCGACTTGCGATAATATTTCTTTGTGACATCCTGTAAATGATCAGGCCCATCTGTACTGGCAGCCTGCTGAACGAGTTGTTGCTTCCCACGGTGCAGGTTGGAATCAGCCTTCGCCCTAGGCATGCCAGCAGCCTGGTGTATGCATCGGTGAAGTGCCCGGACTCGCGCAACTTCGACGTCTTCCACGCAATGATCCAGACCGGGGCACTCCAATTTGTGGAGCAGGGCAGGAGGGCTGGTGAGTGCACCCAGTCCACCTCCCGAGCCAGTCAGACAGCAGTGTACAGATGACTGAATGGACTGTATCCTGAGCAACCAGGATCCTTTGTCTTGTGCTTTGTGCCATGAACGCCAAGTGTCACTAATGCCCTGCATCTTACTGTGCTCATCAGACCCTAGTTTGGTTGGATGTGAAACTGCTCAAGCCTTGCATTTGCAAACTAGCAATGGCTGATCTCTATGCTTTCACGGGTCCACAGCAGTAGTAGTCTGCTGCGCGCAGCATCAAGCCAAAATTGCCCAACTCTTCACTTCACTCTTATAACGAAGAGCGCAGCCGGTGTGCTGGCGCCCTCTGCGCGACCCCCGAACCCTTGGTTTCAACCCCTGAACCCTTCTTCTTTCACAGGGGGGGTGCTCGTGCACTGCGCGGCCGGCCGCAGCCGCAGCGCGACGGTGGTGGCGGCTCACCTGATGCAGAGGGAACGCCTCAGCGCAGAAGAAGCAGTGGATGACATCCGCCAGAAGTGGTGGATCTGTCCCAATATCGGCTTCCGCCAGCAGCTGGAGCTCTTTCACAAGCTTGGCGCTGACATCCGGCGCTGGCCACAGCCCGAGTCCAGCACCTGGCCCAAGAGGGTGAGTCCAGAGTGGATCAGTCATCGTCAATTGGGCCCTTCCTTGTAAGCTTGGAGGGAGCACAGCCCCTCCCTAGCCACAAGTTCCTTGACATCCTGCCCTTCCAAAAAGAATCCCCAACATAGATCTTGAAGTTGCCCGGTGCACGCCTCAGACTTGATTGACAGGTTACTTCCAATGGTCATTCAATCTGGCACTTTGCCACTAGACACAAGTATGCAGTAGGAATTTCAGCTGTTTCATAGGTGCTACCCACTCAGCGGCAGTGTGATTTGCGCTGTGAAACGAGCCTGAGATGTACCTGAGGCAAGTTTGGGCTGTTTGCCAATGCAGATTGTTGACATCAGCAGCCGTCCAGTCGCGCCGCCACCCCAGCGCAGCAGCTTCCCCTCGCAGACCCCCCCGCAGACCCCTGTGCAGTCCCCCCAGCGCAGGGGTCCCCCGCAGCCTGCGCAAATTCTACAACCTGTTCAGGCAACGACGCCTGCCAATTCGCCTGTAAGGCCGCAGACGCCCGCCCCACTGCAGCCGCAGCCAGTGCAGATCCTTGAGCCAGTGCAAGCAGCCAAGCCGGTCCAGGCAGCAAAGCCCGCGCAGCCGAGGCCGGCCGCGCAGCAGCAGGCACCAGCCAAGGCTGCAGCTCAGCCCTGCAGCGCGTGGATGGCCTTCGCCGACCTGGACGGCACCTACGCAGTCAAGCCCAAGCTGGAGCTGTCCGGGTTCCAGACAATGTCTGCTCCGACCTCCCGGGGGGTCTCCCGGGACCCCTCCCCGGACCCGCGCGCAGCCGCAGGCCCCCTGGCGGTGGCGCCTGGGACCCCCCGTCAGGACCCCTCCCCGGTGTCAAGGGCCCCCCCGGCGACGCCGGCGGGGGCCCCCCGCCGGCCGGCCGGCCAGCGCGGCCGGGTCCCCTCCCCGGAGCCGGGGCCGCGCCGCTCGGCCGCAGGCGATGCGGCTCGGCACCCGTCCCCGGCGCGCGCCCAGGTTGCATACCGGGCCGTCTCCGCGCCGCGCCACTCGCGTCCAGACGCTGACGGTGCGCACCCCTGGAACACACTCATGTTCAACTCTTCATCTGAGCTTTTGCAGTGATTCTGAGTTGACCAAGAAGGCAGTATCTGCATGTCTTTGTGGAGGTGTGCCCATGACCTGCGAGGCCACTCAGTATGCCTCTCTGCTATCGGGAAAGAGCTCGCTACAACTGCATTCTGCAAGCTCTCTTCAAAGCCAATCTCCTGCTGGACGCAACAGAAGGGTGCTGACATTTATGTGTCACATGCTTGCAGGCCCGTTCCAGTCGGTGTTTGTACCGCCGAGCATGTGGCGCCGTCAGGACGGCTGGGACTTGCGCGCCGCGCTACTGTCGGCCGGCCTCTCAGCGGATCGCAGCTCAATTGACTGGGGCCGCCGCTTCTCATTCTCCGATTCCCCCGAGCTATCGCCACTCAAGGCACCCATTGTCCGCGCTTACTGAGTGGATTGCAGTAGTTTTCAATTAGTCAAGTGCCGCATAGGCTGCCTGCGTCTGCAAGCACTGGATTCTTCAAATACACAGAGGCCTCTGTACTGCATCAGTAGCAGCTCACCGCCGTGAAGTGCGATTGCTCAAGCAGCAGAAGTGCTCTAGCAAAACCCAGGAGGCATCTCCTGCAACCGTCTAAATTGATCAGACCAGCACATGCTGTGTCACATAGGGCATCTGTCCAGCCGCCAGTGAGCCAACTTTACAATCTGCAGTAAAGCAGGCGCCAGCTGTGCGGGTCATAGTGTTTATGTGGCTAGAAGGTGCAGCATTCCGAGATCTAGCATCGTCATTTGCCATCTTTTTCAGGGGTTTAGTGACAGAATTGACTTCTGCAGATGCAGACTAAGCTGAATCCGCACCATTAGTGTATGTGTTCAAGACTTCTGTCACCACCTGCTCAGCTAGGCTTGCCTTCTACTAGATGCCATACACGATTCCATTCATTTGCATTTCTCAATGACGCATTGCAAGAAATGCAAGACGTCTGGTCTTTCGTTTGACGTGTAGCATCTTTGTGCTTCACAAGAGACCGCCAAGCGAATAGAGTTTTTAGAACAATTACTGCAGCAGGGGTGTTGTTTCATCCGCTTGATAGCCTTTTGAATTAGCCCACCCATTGATTGTTGCAAGCACTGTATGTTTGCTGCTGTGCTAGCGCTGTTCAAGACAAATGCATGCCCTTTCAGGAACTTCTAGAGTCTGCAAATAGGGTCAAAGGGTCAAGCCTTTGATTATGACTGGGATGAATCTAGTTAAGGTTGTTATTGTAGGCGTTCAAATTTTGTAGTTTGTTTGAACAGCTGGTTCAGACATTCATTCTTGTCCCTCGAATTCATCAAATTCAGTTGCAATGCATGTGAAGGTGCTCGTAAATATTAATGCTTGCTCATTGCCAATCACGTGCTGAGCTACATGTAAGCAGTGACGCTGAGGCACCCTGGCCCGGTGGCCCGAGACACTGGACAGAGCTCCATGCTGGCATGCCACCTCATGCAAAATTTAAACGCGCAAAAACAATGAATGACAGGCTATTGTAAGAGTATGGCTGGGCGGCTAGAGGACTCTAGCCTGGAAATCCACCGGTAATTTGTGTGCAAAGGGTGGCATGTTCTAGACCGGCAAGTCCCAGATATATCATCATGATGATCAGGACGATCTCAAGCTTTCCTCGAGGAGAAACACCCGAGGGCTTGGCATCCAAGAGCTGCATTACTGCGTCAAGCTGCCCAGGTAGCAATGCATCGAACCAAATGGTGATATCAGAAACTGGTAGTAGTTTTCACTTGTCCCAAATTGTCCCAACCCTAATCCCTAAATATAGGGATATGCAAGGGAATTATATTGTGGAACCATCCAGTGCCACTACTGGACGTCTGGGCGTGGCTATCGAGCGTATCCCTCATCATAGATTTTTAAAGGCAGGAAGAGCAGCCATCACAAACCAAAAGCATCCCTGAGGCCTCGGGAGCAGTGGACATCGACGACTCCAGCAAAGACACCCGAAGCTCATCAGAAGGTGCGTTGCAAAGCATTCCTTCCTACAGGCAGTGGTTGCGGCTTGTGTACACTGCAGACGACCGAGTTACATCGTCTTGTCTTACTTATGTTGGCCATGCAACTGAAAGCCTAGACGCCTCATAGATCTTTCCTTAAACAATAGAGTATATTGCGGAGGTCCAGACGTGGGGAAGCCATTGACAGCAATGTAATATTGCCCGCTCTTTTCACCATCTGTAAGACCCCACCTTTTCGGGCGTGTTGTCAACATAGCTTGTGCAGAGCAGTATACTATGTGTGAATAGCACCCTTTGGAGTCAATAAACGGCAAACCGCACAGGGTTCTCCTGCAGAGGCCTAAAGGTCGAGTGACGTGCCACTGGCCTCAACTTTACATCTGAAACGAGCAAATTAAGAGGCTTGCAAATCAAAAGGCTCCAATATCGGTTGGCTTAATTCCTCGGTGCTGCAGCAGCCTCCTGATCCGCTGATGTGATGCAAGTCAGAAGGCGAAAGAACTATGACGACCTTCTATAGCAACGCCCCCAATAGCGTGTTCTTCTACAGATGTGTCCGTCCTGCCTTCATAGAAGCTCCAGTCATGTCGCGCTTCCGGACCCCAAGCGACGACTCTGTCACATCGGCCTGTCACACGATGATTGAAGAGGTGGGAGGCCCCTGTCTGCGGCGCTGGCATTGTCGGTGTGAAAATATTGCTCATCAGCGAGCTTGGTGACCCATCAGGACATGAATTGTGACGCAGGATTGCGATGCCATGCTGCTTGTCTACTTGTGCTGGAAAGAGCTCGCTGACATGAGCCTGCTGCGATGCAGGCGATATCAGTGTGGAGGAGGCGGGCCGTAGCCCAAGTGCCATACGGATCTGCGCACGAGTCAATCGGATGCATCACAGCGGCCTTGGAGCTGCGAAAAGACAGCCTGGAGCTGCTGCTTCTCAGAGCAGCCCTGCACATCGCCTGGGGTGATCTGGCAGCGGCGGTGAGGCATCCTCCCTGTGCCTCTCTTGCCACTCACTGGCTTCCCTTGTCACCCGAGTGCAAAGCATACAAGCACCCGCGCCTCTGGGGAGGTGTTGTCTTGTCGGAATCCATTTGATCTCACAGTTCCTTCCGGCCTGGAAATCTACAGGAACTGGATGCCAGCACGTGCGCGGCTCTGTACCAGGGAAGACCGGACGTGTATTACGTGAGAGGGTGGGCGCGGGCCGGCCTCGACAATGTGAGCGGCGCCGAAGCCGATCTGCGCACGTGCATCTCGATGCTGCATCCCAGCGATCCCAACCGCCACAATCAGGAGCAGGTGAGTCACAGATTCGTTAGCCCCTCAATGCTGTCCCCTCTTGCACCTCATCCAGTCGCTGTGGGAGCCCAGAGGTAAAAAAATAAGTAGGACAATGGGTCTAATGGTAGTAGACCTTCTGATCAGCTCGGACTCGAAACAGTCGCAAAGCAGGCACGAATCCCTGGATGGCACATCTCAGCTGACTGGACACGTTTTGGGATTTGGCCTAGTGGCCCTGATCGGGGGTATTAAGGATGTAGAGCAGTGATATATCATACCTGGCGCTGTCTTCGTGCAGCAGTTGCAGTACCTGACTGCTTTGCACCGCCACTGGCAAGCGCCTGACTTGACTGCATGCGCAGGAGCTGTGGGCGCTGCTGCAAAGGGCACCCCAAGTGCCGGAGCAGCAGCGCGCCGCTGCCATTCAGGCATCCGCTGCACGCCTGGCGCAGGCCGACCAGGTGGCCTTGGAGGCCTTGGCACAGGGCAACCAAGTGTTCTCGGAGTGGTACTCGGCCGCGGCTGCTCAACAAGTTGTGAGCGGCCCGCAGAGGCCCCCCGGCCTTCCACGGTGCCCGAGGTACATCCCCCGCACTGCATGCTGATGTCATCAGGCAAAAACACCTTCCATCGACACAGCTCAGGCGCTCTGCTTTGTGAGTGTGTTCAACAGGTAATGCCAGACGCAGAATTATTGGCACGGGGGGATGTCTTTGTTGTCTGTTGGTCAGGCCGGCCTCGCGCCCAGCGCCAGAGCAGTCGCTGCAGCTCTGCTCAGCGGCCGCTTCCAAGGACGGCAGCCCAACTTCAGAGGCCGCGACCACTCCAGCCGCGGCCCACAAGGAGGCTCACGGCATACCCCTGTCTCCTGTGAAGACGGCAGTTGCGGATGAGCTCTGCACCGCTGCATCGGACGGGTGCAATCAAGCCCTCACTCTCTAGCAGCCCATTTCACTGCTATTCATGTCGCTTCAATTGATACTGCTCAAGTGCATAGCACTCTCCGACAGCCACAGCATATGCTGACACTGGCGAGGCTGCTGTGGCGCAGGGCGAAGGCGGCCCCCACCACAGACCCCATCAGCCCCAACACCCCGTCCTACCTGGGCCTCTCAGAAAGCCACCTACGAGGCCGGCCAGCTCACGAGCCGACACGGCTGATGATGTCAGCGCTAGCCTGGCCGCCAGCTCAGCGCCGACCAGCGCCGGACGGCGCACCACACCTGCCGACGACCTCGCAGCAGACGTTGACAGCCTCATCAGCACCTGCAACTACCTGTCTCATGAGAAGCAGGTGACATCTGCCCTCAAAGGCATCGCACATTCCTCGTGCCAAAATAATGATTTGCAAGTGCATGCAAAAGTGTCTCCGAGCCTCTGGAGCAAGTGCGAAGATCATGCAAACCACTGGGCACTTGCTGCAGTTCTCTGCGTAACCTGCGATCTTTGCAGTTCCCCATTGCTCTGCTAATGCTATTAATCATCTCTGATCTTGTCTGTCTTGTGGCTGTGCAGCCCCTGAGCAGCGCAGAGCTCCCTCATCCGGCACCACTGGAGATCTGCCCCGGCCTGCGCAAGCTGGAACGTAGTGACGGCAGCGCTGAGTCATCACCTGCGCTGTCAGCTGGAGGGTGCGCTGGCGCTGGCGAGCTCGATGTCAGCAGCGCCGAGGATGACGTCAGCGATCGCGTTGTCATGAAGAGCTCCCTGCGGGCCTCTGCGCCCGCCTTTATGCCGGCCGCCGGCTTCTCGCCCCTTGAGCTTGACACCGCAGCCGCCGCAGACGGCAGCCGGCCCGATGGCGCAGCCGCCGGCTTCGGCGCTTCGGCCGAGCCGGCCAAGGAGCAGCTCCTTGAGCAGCAGGTGACATATGCGCTCAAAAGCATAGCACGCAGGGTTTGACAACCCAGGAGGATTCCCGGAAGGAATGCCCAGTGACGAGGGGGAGAGGAGGCTGAAGAGGGGTTCACCGTGAGGAAATTGGCCCAGGCACTCCTGTGACAAGGGGGTTTAAGCCCCGAGATTGCCTGGGGAAAGTCCAGGGGGAGCCCGACACTTTTGGGCAGATTTATGTAGGATTGGCTGCCACTATTATTGATAGGTCTAATACCCAATCTGTGCATGTGGATCCATGCAATCGGCATGCTTACAGCCAAAAAATCTTCTCTGCGAGGCTTCATTTTGGGGTTCCCCCGAGACAAAATATAGATTGTATGGGGTCACCCCGGCAAATCACAACTCTGCTGCCATAAAGTCCAGGGCGTAGCTCCGGAGGTTTTTGCCCAGACCCCAGGGCAAACCCGGGTTTCTGGCCACCCCCTGTCAAACTTTGATCGCACATGCCCTGAACAAGCAGAGCCTCATGCCAAAATGCCCGTTACAGTATTTTGCAAGTGCATGCAAAAGTGTCACCGAGCCTCTGGAGCGAATGCAGGGATTGTTCACAACACTGGGCATTCGCCGCACTTTTCTGCATGACCTGTGATCTTTGCGGTTCCCAACTGAATTGCTGATGCCATCCCTTATCACTGATGTTGTCTGTCTTGCTGTCTTTGCTGTGCAGCCCCTGAGTGAGTCATCTGGGCATGATCTGGCGCTGGCAGTTGCAGTCGCTGACATGGACAGTGAGTCACCCGCACTTGATCTAGCGTTGGCAGCCGCCGGCTCTGGCGCGTCGGCTGAGCCCGCCAAGAAGCAGCGCTCTAAGAGCAAGACCAATAACGCACAGAAGAAGAGGAAGGGGCGCAAAGGCCGCACTTGAAGGATTCCTTCACAGAGGTCAAAACATGCGGGGGGATTGATGGACCAAAGTCATGGAAATGAACAAAAGTTGACTGGCACGCGACGAAGCCGGATGCAGACCACTGGATGCATTGCCTCAATGTGTTGTGCAGACGCAGGTGTAGCAAGCTGATCTTGGCTGGTATGCCAGTCAGTAATCTGTTTGCATGTCAACCTTTTCTGATAATTTCCCTGCCCTGCCTGTTATAAGAGAGGAGGTCATGACCAGTGTGTCATAGTGGGAGATGGTTCGGATCGGACTGATGCAGTAGTAGTGCTGCACTTAGAAAATACCCTGTTGCACGCCCGAAATTTATTACAGTAAGATTTGACTTGTACACCTCGTTATCACTTGACCGCCACATTAGCCACCATGCTACCATGGCAAGACCACTCAAACCCACACTGAAGGTGCACAATCAGACATTTATGCATTTAACGATTCGACGTCTATTTCTCACTCGCCTCGTTCTTGTTCAGACATGCCCATGTATGCAGCTTATGTGTACTACTATTAGTAATCCTCACTTGAGGGCGCATATATGCATATATAACAAAATTAGAGCAATCGCCACCTTAACAATTGAGTGCAGAAACGCAACAGTTTCGGCAAAATCGATCTACAACAAGAAACCTCGCAGATATTCACTCAAACAAATGGAGGTTGCTTAAATCGCAATGGCTCAACGCTCTTCTCACAAAAGGTCCAAACGAAACGCAGCTGTGCCTTCAGTGAAGGTACCTTGCTGCTAGAAGCTGCAGAGCGCATTGCACTGAGGCTGAGATTGTTCAGCAGCCAGAGACTAATGAAGAGCAAACTTATTGTCAAAAGAATTGCCACAGCAACAAATGCAAGCCACTGAATGGGCTGGCCCTTCTTGCTTGTTCTCTCAAAACACCCATCACAAGGTCAGAACATAATGTGACGCCCACGGCAAGTATCCTCTTAATGGTGTGCATTGCTGCACTCCTTCTGCACGCCCTGCAGCGTGGCTCAGATTTTGCTGCAGAACCTTCATCAAATATCTTGACGGTACTTCAACGCCTTTCATGGCGTTTAGACATCAAAGAATGCTACAGTGAGGGATCTGTTTGGCGCTCAGGACCCCCCCGAGCGCAGACGGTGGCAGAATGGGGGTCCTCCGGTGGGACTCCGGTGGTGGTGGCTGGGGACCGTGGGGTCCAATAAAGTGGCGGTGGCTCCAGCGGTGGCGGATCGGGGGGTCCTATGAGGTGGCGGTGGTGCTGGCGGTGGGGGAGCTGGGGGCCTCCTGCCAGATGTCAGTGCGGATGGGGTCGGCGTTTGAGTTGACTCCCTTCTTGATCGGGTAGCCCGGCTGTGATGCCAGTCCGAAGGCCGCCAGTGGAGCGCCCACATTGCGAGGCACCCTGCGCGCAACAAGTGTATGTCAGGACAAAGTAGCACACAATGTCACCAAAGGAGCAAGCCCAAGCCTTGGGGAGGTTTGGTGAATGTTCTGTTGAACAGAGGGGGAGCTGCATCTTGGGAGATGTCCCCATTTACCAAAGATGCACCATTTCGACAGAGGATGCGCTAACAAAGACACATGCGTCATATGAGATAGATACACTACAATAGGGACTGTTCATATGCTGTTGCGCACTCGCAAGGGGAAGTTTGCAGCAGAGGCAATCACAGAGGGCCCCACCGAACAACGTCGTGCTCAGATCTCAGCCCCAACTCAGTCAATACGATAGCCTATTACAAATGAGGTTAAAGAAGTCATCTGCGGCCTTAGGTTCCAGAGGAACACATACGATAGCTCCCTGACAATCGCAGAGCAAAGGGGAATAGAGAGGGCCCCACCTGAAGAAGCCCTTCTCGCCCCAGGTCTCCCCCCAGCTGTTCTTGATGATCCAGAAGTCCTCTCCCTCTTCGGTGGTGCCATATCCCACCACCACAACTGCGTGGTCCAGAGGATCTGTGCACCCGCCTGGAATGTCTGCACAATGCATCACATCCTGTCAGCTGCTGTCAGAGTTTCCCAGGATGCTCTTAAAAACAGTCTCTGCTCGTTTATCTCAAGTTATGTAACGGGAATGAGTGGAATTAGCTGTGGCTGTTGATGCGCTCACTTTCAAAGCGTAAGGTGATGCCCTGAAGGGGCCACGGCACGAGATATGGTGGCAAGACATCCTCCGGAATAAGCATGCCAGAATTTCCTTTTCGTGCCATGTTCCTTATATCAGGCAACACCGAGCTGGGCTTGATTCTTGCAATATTGCCCTGACGGCACTCTTCAGGCATCCATGGTCCTTAAGTCCCTTCAGGGCAAGGGTATTGCTTAGGGTGATGCATTAGGGTTGTTACGGTAATAAAGGGGCCGCGCACCGGTGCCTGGGATCCTGAAGATGCCGCCGGTGTATGCGTGCCAGTTGTCGATGTAGTCACCGCAGCACACCGCTACCGCCACCGGGTGCTGACTCACTGCCTGCGCCAGCGTTAACATTAAATAAGCCACCCTCTTTTGCTCTGGATTCTAGAATGGGCTTTCTCAGCAATGTCACATACAGAGACGGTCTCTGTATGACTTGGCCCTTTGTAGGCCTTAGTGAGGCTTCTAAGATGACCTCAAAGTGGGGCAATCTCCATATAACAAGCAAAGCAGGGATGCTTCAGACAGTCCGGACTCCGTCTATGCTTTCGTCACTGGCAATGCAATGGTGAGTGCAGGGTCCAGGGTACATCAAGGGGGATGACTGACACAGAAAGGGGGTGAACAACAAAGGAGCACCTGTGCAAGGGCCGTCTCGTTCTGCACCGGGACATGTCCGAAGCCGTCCAAAGTAGAAGCCTTGGGTGCCAGGCCCTCCTTGTCACGGCTGCAGCCACGCACAAATAATGTGAGTGCGTAGCACTTGATAAAGAGGGATGAATCCTTCACACTGCCTTATAACTTGTGCTTGGCAGTGTTGCATGCATAACCGTGCAAAGTTCTGCTAGCTGCATGCCATGACCAAAGCTATGAGTCAAAACAACGATGAGGCCAAGCCTTCAGACCACGATTTCAAGCAGTAGATTTGTTGTTTTCTCTGTATTCTCGACAATATAAGAGGATGACATGCATGCGGCGAGAGGATGCAACATTGCTCAGCATCACTTGTTTTCACAACCTCTTGTCATCAGATGACTTGAACTGGGCCTGAGACTCCTGCAGGCCTCAGGAGACTTCAGTCTTGAATTTAAATTTGAAGATTGAATGCGCACATGCACTTGTCGTCGTGGGCCAAGTAGGGGTACTCTTTCTCTGTGTCGATGCCCCCGTTGTCTATAATGTAATCCACCCCGCCCTCAAAATCGCCACCCTCGCAGCCCAAATCATACCAGGGAGCTGCGCGAGACAAAGCACACCATGTCAGAGAACCAAAAGTCACAATTCCATTGGGACGCAGACACCACGTCTCTACTCTACATCTGAAATATGTAAGGCCCTGCCCACAACCGCGCGCACCAGCCTCTAAGGGAAGAGAGGACATGCCAGGCAGGGACAAATTTCACTCTGTGCCCCTCCAGGGTTCAGCTTTACTTGGTAGATTAACATTTGACAATGAGTTATCTCCCCTCTGGGGGAGCCTGCAGACATTGTCAGCCGCCGCTATAGCACTGACAATCCCACCGAATGGAAACACTTCATCAGCAACTACTTCTGTCGCCAGAGAACACATGCCAGCCCATCTTTTCTTCCAGGTAAGCAGGGGACTCTAAGTCACTAGACTGCCCTGAGGTGAGGGTTGCGAGGATGAGCAATGCAATCCCACTCTTCCCATGCAGCCACATGTGGGATTCTGTGCGCTGACACTTTCTCAAAACCACTTCTGCACCTGCAAGAGCTGCGCACCCCTGACTGCCCTACCATGTGCCTTCCTATCTAGCAGGCCACGCCAGCACATCACAGTCCCATTCATTCAAGTTCAAATTTAGTAAAGGGTGCGCGCACCAGCCTTGTCGCAGTCGATGAGCTGCTGCTCGCTGAGAGAGATGGGCTTGCCGGTGGCCATGGCAACGATGCACTCAGTGACACCGATGGTCGCAAATGCCCAGCAGCAGCCGCAGGGGGATCCGCCAACGTGCTGGTTCTTGATGGGGCCCACGATGTCCTTTGTTCGCCAGTCCACCTCGGCTGGTAGCACTATGTTCTCGTAGCGGTACCGGTGATCCTTCTTCTTGCCCGCCCTGAACACAGAGAGAACCGGACTACTTAGTTCTCTGATTTGTGGAACTATGTTTGTTACTTCTGTGGGCCCAAATGCATGTCAAGACTGTTGTTGCCCCAGACAGACGAAAGCAAGGGATGAGATGCTATTATCCCATTGTTGCACTGAAACAACATACCCGGGATCCGTGCTACCCTCAATCATGCACTGGTCGTTTCCTGGCGTCCTGACATTGATGTAAATGGGTTGTCGTCCTGCCATCCCTAATGAGTAGAAGTGCATGTCAGCCTCTCCTATAGGGAAGGTATTAACAAGGGCTAGAGGTGAGTAGAATACCACCTCCCGCTCTTTCATTATGAGAACACAACCTGGGAAAGCAAGCCAGCAGGCAAAGCACTGGCGGTCTGTATGCGCACCCGAGGGCCTCCACGTTCCTCCTGGACACCTGTCCCAGGTAGCCTGCCTTGAACTCCTCCAGGCTGACATCAGCCAGGCCGTTCACAGACACCTCCGCCGCTGCCCCACTGGCATCAGCGGCCGCCAGCTTTGATGCTTGGCGCTGCACATTGGCAGTCCAAACTGCGAATCTGCGCTCCGCCTCCTCTGCGCTGCTGTATTCCTTGTTGTTGTTGGCTGCCCAGGCGTCAAACTGCGCGCGCGAGCCCTCCTGGATGGCACAGGACACAGGTTTTAATGGGGGCTGAATGCACTATGTGACAGTCTATCAGGCGCCGCAGGAGGAATCTGCGATCACGGTATGATCTATAGGCGGATCTTTCAGCCAAACTTATCGACCAGGAGCTTCAAACTTACAGAAGCTTGCACTCTAGGGTAAAAACTGCCATCTTGCTACACGAAAGTACCAGAGAGACTGGCAGCATGTGCCTTTTGCCACCTGGTGGATGCTACACGCTGTAAAGCTTGTTTATTCCCACATTAGGGGATGGCACTGCGCTGAGGCTGTGCTCAGCGGGAGTTTAGAAGCACGTGACCTTGCAGATGCCGTGCTGATATTTTGCGTAACTGAAGTGATAACGCGGAACCACAACACCACGGAATGCATACAAAACAACATTAAAGGCTGCTACAAAGTGGTTGTCTCTCCTTTCCGTGACATGGGGGCATATACCAATGTAGAGGGCGCCCGCACGCGGGCCAGGCCTCACCTGTAACTGTGCGACGCTCACAATGAAGTGCTCTGAGCTTGGCTGCAAAAGCTCAGTCGCACCCGCTATGCAGACAAACGCCAGAAACAGCGCAGCCACGCAACCGCGTGAAGACATCCTGTTCAGCTGTTTTCTCCCGAACACCCGTCTGAAACCCAACGATACTGTGGAGTAAGGGTCAATGACTATCGTATGCTTTATTGAGATTAAATAGCAAACTAGTCGCATCAGTGCGTCTTGCGTCTTGACGGAAGAATTTCACGTGACTGGAACCCGTGTCGCGGCGATTGGTAAAGGGGCGGAATCTCCCTTGAATGACGATCGAGCCCCAAAAGAATGCCGCTCGAATGCCCACTCGTGCAATGACCAGTATGTCCTGAACTTTACCTTGGTCTGAAGAACAAGAACTTGTGGTGGTGTTGGGAGAGATGGAGTCCATTTAAGATTTAGAGCATCGCCATGGTGACCACCATTGATTTGGGCCCCAATCACCTTATTTCCAGCAGCTGCAGAAGACCATTTTCAAGGAATAGTTGACAGAAGTGCAGCAACTCTGCTTTTACAGTTCTCCTACCATCTCCATTGGTCAGACGTATATAAGAAGAAGATATGCACAGCAGCGTCGCGCAAAATCGCCTGCAAAATCGCCATAGAAGTTTCACCTGCAGACAATTCCATTTTACAGATTGCTGAAGTCACTGGGGCAAATGTACCCCGGTCAAAACACTCACACTCTCTCACATCGAAGCTCATTTGCGCCCATCAATACCCCGGCAGGCCAAAATGTTCCTCAACAGCATGTCCCACAGTAGCCATGCAGTGGGAAATCAATGAATCCCCAAAACTTCAAGCAGGATCCCAGATCGCTCCCAAAGGAAAGGAGGCAGCGACTCCATTCTCCCGCTCAAACAATTAGAGTCAAACCTCACTGCTCCTTTGTTGCCTGCAAACAGAGAACAGGCACTCACAAAGGACTTCTGTGAGGGTGGACTTCTATGCCGGTCTCAACAAGCATCTTCTGACAGCAGAACAGTGTGGTGTTTGTGCTACCAAGGGCTCGCACCTGTCGCCTCTCGCGCTGCGCTGTGACGCGTTTGTGCCAGGCGAGTGCGGCGCGTGTCGGGTTGAGCATGCGGAATCTGCGCGCGGCCGATCGCCGTTCCACGGCTTTGCCGTCCGGGCCCAGCTCTGCCGGCAGCGCAGCCGCCGTGTTGGAGAAGAGCTGCATGATCACACAATCCATGACTCATATCACTGGATTATTTTGACAGTGAATGATGTCATCTGAATTGACTAATTCCCGCTCATATCACTAACTCTTCAATATAACGGATTTATCGCATGCTTCCAGATCAAGAACGCTGTGCATTGGCTCCCGCTTTGTAACGCTTCCTCATACATGTTGGCGTGTCAGGATATCAATTCATCTTAGCTGTGCTGATCAATGCAAGCACTAGAAGTGCGCAAAGCGCTTCGACTGGCATAAGGGTCTCCACAGGGTGTTCAGCAGCAGAAGGGCATCGCTATACGAGGGTGAAAGCAAGAAGGTAACATCAAGGGATATAAAGTCGACAAAGAAGGGGCGCACGTCGAGCACGATGAAGGCCAGGATAGGCGAGAGGTCCAGGGTTCCCCCAATCGGGGGAATCAGCCCACGGAACAAATTAAGGTACGGATCGCACAGCGTGCTGCACGCATGGCACACCAATTCTCAGGGGTCGCATCAACAACTATGCACGCAATCTGATATCACAATAAACATCTGCAGGGGAGAGCTCCACACAGCTTCAGTAACGTGCACCTGAGACTGGTGCTGGAACAGGGCTCATGCAAGCAAGTCAAACTTCCAGGAAGCTTGAGAATGTAGTACATAATACGTAGTGAGCTCAAGCAATCTGCACAAACTTGTCAAACAAGAGACAGAGCTCGAGCATTCGACCAGGAACTTCCAGACAGCCAGGAGCGGGATCCATGGGAGGGCTCTAAATACAGGGATGGCAGCAGGTAAAAGGAAGTGGCACACCTGAGAGGGCCCGCAATGACCTGCGGTGGGTTGGGGAACCAGGTGAGCAGGATGCGCACGATGATGATTGTGTTGTACAGGCTCCTGCAATCAGCGCATCAGATCATGCCCAGACTTCATTTGATCAATATTACCAAGGCTCAATTGAACAACACCCAAGCTGCTGCCCCTGGACTGCTGTGAGATGCTTCATCAGGGGTCGGGGTGCTCCATTCAATTGCCAGAGCGTGTAGCATGCGGCATTGTGCAGCATGCATCAACACAATGTGAGCGCCACCGTCACAAGTGCACAGTCATGAAGGAGGAGATTGGGTCGTACAGGAAGCTGGAGAAGCCCGTGGTGAGGACCTGCTCCACAGCAGAGTCGCCTGGGATGACAGCTGCAAAGGGCGCGGCCCGAGGGAACACCATCTGTGGTTTCCTCCGCAGATGCGCCCTCACGTGCAGGCTCTTCCCAGAGGGCTTCCTGCAGCACCAGGGCAAGGTGAAGAACGGATAAATATAGTCCTGATAGAAGGGCGCAGAATTCTCATCATGGTGTCAGGCACCAACAGGTGTACTGCTGGTCACCGCATAAATGCTCTTAAAATATGTTCATATAAATGAAGCTGCTAGCCAGTCATGGGCGACATCGACATTAGCTCAACGAATTTACACGTCTGCAGCAATCGAGTATTGCTCGAGTCCAGCTCAGTTCCTTGATCTCGGTTGTGGGACAGCAACGATCCAGCCTCTCTCCGCCAGTGTACACTCCAAACATGGGTGTCTTCAGGCTGATGCCTACAAGATTCACCTGAGCTCTGACTTCAGCTGCTCGAACGAATTGCCCATTTCCGCAAGCTTACTGGAGACACCGTTGCACAATCGCATGCCAAATTCCGTTGCTGTCTCCGGCCTCCATCCCAATGGCTGAGGCCCTGTCGACGCCATCCTCTCGATGATGTCCATGACTACTGTATTCAGCTGATTAATTGACTATCTCTGTTGATCTGCATCCTTGATATTCGGAGGCATGCCCACGCTTGATGCGGTCCCCCGCTCTCACCCTCCAGCTGGCTTCGGCGGCCGCTGCTGCCCTCCTGAGCCATGACACATCTCGAGTCCGATATTGTCCTGGGACGAAACTGCTGTGCGGATTTGTACGTAACTTTTCGTACATATGGATGTCGACTTGTGTAGGTAGATCTGCAGCAGTGAAGGCTGTGCCCGTAGCTGCAGCCTAACTTCCGGGTGCAGCGATTTTCTCGAGACGCTCACTTTCTTCGATTGTTCTGAGGCAGCCCCAGCCGGCGCAGTCATGAACAGGGTTAAAGATGAAAATAAGGATCTTCCTACCTTTCCTAGGTGCGTGATTGGCCATGCTCCAAACAGTGCATTAGAAGGGACGGCCGTTGAACGATGTCTCACAGATCCACACCTCGGCTATTTTGCCTGGACAATATCTTCATTCCTCATCTCCGATGTCAGACCAGCATCAGAAACTTGCAAGACGGATGTGGGTTATTATGGCATTTTAATCTACCGGTCTAGTAGTGTGCTCTGCCTTGTCAAACCTCACGACTTTGAGCAATGTGGCATAATAGCTTCCTTGATTGAAGAGGAGGATGGTCGTGTTATACACGAAAGTGGCATCAGCCCTTAGCATGAGGCTTGAGCTCCCAGCTTCACTGCAGCTGTAGACCATTGCAGTGGCGGTCCTTTCCTTTTCTAGGGGGCTTCTGTTGGAGCCAGCGTACACAGCCTGCAGAGCTGCCTTTGCTGTGGCAGTGCTGGCCTCTTTTGGGGACAAAGAGGCAGGAGGCAGCCCTGCAGATCCTGCATGGCGTCACCCATCCAGCCATGAGGCAGCAAGTGTATTATTATCATGGTGTCTGCCAACTCTGCAGGGCGACGAAGGTGCAGAAGCACACGGCATCGTGGCGCCTCTGGCACGTGAACCTGAAGTTTGTGATTGCCAGCCAGCAGTGGGCCACCATCATTCTCACCATCCTCATCTGCTGCGTGCCTGTCGCCATCCTGCATTGGGGCCCTGGCCGCCACCCTCGGTGACCTTCCTTCTCTCCCTTTTCCTGCTGCCTACCCTCTTCCTCGCTGGCTCGGGACCCAACCAGTGCTGGAATCCGCGCGCGCATTGTCTGCGTATATTTAGGATTCTCTAATCACCCGTATTGATCATAGAGGAACGAGCAGCATGTAGTCTCCTTACATTCGTTGGCAGTGCTGCCTTACAACAAAACCATCCCACATTCAAGTGCAACTTTGAGAGCATGCGCGGCAGTATTTGGCATTCTGGCAGCCAATCGCCCCAAGGGGGTGGGGTGATGTGGCGTCTAACAATGAGTCGCTGCGGTGAAAGCATTGAATTGAAGGCGGCTACTATTCTGGGGCAGGGAGCGTGACGTTTTTCTGTACGATGGGACGATTAGTTACCCGCTGGGAGATGACTCAGTGCCTGCCTGGGTGGCATGGGTCATCCCCCTCATACTTCTCATTCTGACGGTGCGCTGAGTCGTCTCTTCACCTGCTCAATTTAACAGATCATGCAGACTTCTGTCTGCACCTCATCAAATCTTCCCTATAATAAGACATGGCCTGAGATCCCGAGAGTGCCTTCACCTCTATGCCGTCATGTGCATATCTGTGACCGATGCTTAAAGATTTAGATTTGCCCCATTATTGGCTGCCAGAAGTAAAATACTTTCTCTCTCTCTGTTCCGTAACACCTCTGGCATTGCAGATTTTGGGAAAGTGATTTAGACGATGTTGGCTCTCTGCCGCTCGGCTCACCGCAGTCTTTGTTCAGAGATCTCCTGGAAATTTGAAGTTTGAATGCCTCTCCTGACAGTCACAAGTCCAAACTTGAACAGGTGCTCGTGGGCGAGTTTGTGCTGTACAAGCCGCTGCACGCCAACATCACCAATGCAATCACCACGACGCTGCACTTTGTCATCGATGCTCTCGCGGCTTTCATAGTGGCCATCCTGGTGCAAGTGGTGCGCCCCTTTTTGCTTAGCTCTTTGAATGTTTGGAATCAGATTAAGCATACTCTGGAGACATGCATGCCTGGCAAAACGTGTCTGCTTATATCCCTTGTCTCTTGCATTTGAGGGGGCCCTAATCTTCCCTGGCTCTCAGTCTGTCACCTCACACATCACCATTGCTTTGAACAATTCGCGCCATCCATCCGCCACAATCACAAACTTGACCCTTCTGTTAATTTGTGTTTGAGGAAACCGATTCAATGATCTGTGTTTGAGGAAACCGATTTAAAAACCAATCTTGCGGCAAGTGCATGCCTGACAATGTGGGTGCGTGGACAGGCCACAAAGTCGGCTGTGGGTAGGCTGCGCCCCGACTTCCTTGACCGGTGTCAGCCAGCCGGAGGTGCCAACTACCAGTTCAAACCCCAGTACGGCACCGATACCGGCGTGGTGTGTACCCAGACCGACATCAAACTTCTGGACGACGGCCGCAGCAGCTTCCCCTCAGGTGCGGCTTCACCCAGCTTCCGAGTAGGATCAATTGATACTTCTCCTTTGTTCATCTCTCTTCGGAGCATGAGTCGCATGCTGCATGTCTTGTTTGTTACTGCAAAGTTCAGGGAGTAAATAGCTCATGGATCTTTGACGCAGCATGTCTTGTTGTACATTGTACCGTCTAGGTGTCCAAAGCCTTGTGATGTCAAGGCCCACCATCTTCGGGCAGACCCTCCTTCTTGTGACCTGCAAGTTTGTTGTTAGCAGACTGCTTCCATCGCATGGTGCTGTCTCCGTAAGGTCTATGTGTGAGTCACCATCCCTTCGAAGCGGTGATGTCATGCTGTGATGTCATGCTGTGATGTCATGCGGGCAGGCCACGCGTGCATGTCGGCGGTGTTCGTGTGGTACACTGCGGGCTACTTCATGTGGGCCATCTACTTCCGCCACCGGCAGAGCGTCTTTGGCCGCTTCATTGAGCGCACCTCCTGGCTCGGCTTTTTCATCAAAGATCTGGGCCACGCACTCGCACTCTACTGGATCCTTCTCAACGTGAGCTCCCTTTCGAAGAAATGCTGTTCAGCAGGCTTGCAGTGTCATTTGCGCTCAAAATGCATGATGGCTCATTGATGGGTCTCTTGTGCCCTGATTGCTTATGCAAGTCGATCTGCCGGTTCATTGATGGTTTTTCCGCTACTTCAGTCTTGGACCCTGATGCCATTGAACCCACCAATGACCTTTGCAGATCAGGCTTGCCCGAGGTGTCATGGCGGGAGTAACACACAGATACATTTCTTCTTAAAGCTAGACCTCAGATCCCAGATGCATGCATCCCGCCTCAGAGCATTATGCTGGCTGGATACACGGATCCTTCTCTGGGTAGAAGCTTTGCGAGCGGGAGTAAACTGTCCTAATGAAATGCTCGGATATAATGTCCTGCTGTGTGCATTACAGGTGGGCTTTTCGTGGGCAGTTGCTGGCTCAAGGGTGGTGGACAACAAGCACCACCCTTCTGACGTGGTCGGCGGCTTCTTCCTGGGTGCCAGCGTGGCGCTCATTTTTGTCATCCGCGCCACTGCCTGCCTGAAGTGAGCTCCCCTTCTCGTCCCTCTACTTTGACACCGCTCGAGACATGACTGTCAAATACTGCTTGACTCTCGAGCGCAGTGTGGTAGATTGGCAGAGCAAGTGGGGTGCACACTCATTGCTGAGGCCTTCAGGCCAATTGCAGGTGATTTTGTCGCAGTCACTGCTCTTTGTCAGATGCAAGTGCACGAGAGACAATCTTCACTGCAATCTTATGAGTTCAGGGGAAACTTTGGCTTGTTGTGTATGACCAGAGGCGTGCAAGGAAGTTCTTGAAATTAAAATACTTCATGTGACACAGTAACACAGAGTGTTCACGCTGCACATGGTCTAAACAGAGTGCGCCATGTCCTTGTGATATCATGAGATATGAAGACATAGAGTGTTCATTATAGACATGGTCTGAGCAGGTCCTGGTTCGCAAATTCATCCCGGTATATTTCCGACATAGCCTGCATGTTCTAAGCAATTTGCGCCATGCACTGCCTCGCAGGTTCATCCCGGTTTATAACATCGACACAGATGGCGCGGAGCACTTGAGAGGCGGCGAGCACGGCGTGGGAGATAATCGATTGGAGATGGCAGAGATGGGGGACGCACCCCCCGCTGGTGGTATCCCCATGAGCTCCGTCAGCCCTCAGCCTGGGAGGGCCAACTCCCTGGGAGTCGCGCATTCAATACCCCTGAACTAGAGCCGGGGTTGGGGGTAATAACTTGACTATTACCGAGTGACAGCCTGCTCAAATCACGGGGCGTTGGGGGAGTTTGATGCTAGCTCAAGGGGTGTTGAGAAACCACATGGATTGTCAATGGAACTACTGCAGCGGTCCATTCTCCTGAACTGGCACCAGATGCATCTTTTCTTGGGCGACCCCAAAGTCTTGTATCTTTGCGAGCCTGTTGGCAGGGGAATAGGAGAACTTCTTGAGGAGGCTTGGAAGACATGCAGGGGCTCTGGGATGTTATATGCCGGGAAAAATTCATTTGCTGGTTTCTGCCTGCCCCTAGACAATACTTGGGTTGCCGATGAGATGGTATCCTGAAGGTTGGCAGAGCTTTGGCAGCCTGGTTTTGCGTGTGCACCCGGCTTGAGCAATTGCCAGGGGCGTGTGTGCAGCCTGCAGCTGTGTGACAGTGTACCATTATGACCTTCTGTCAACACCTCAGTGACCTCTTTTGTGCTTGTCACAAGCTGACTGACCCTCCATTTGGGGCCGTGCTCTTGCTGCTCAAATGAAGAGTGCATGGCCGGCCCTTTGTATGGCTACCATTTACATATGGCACTGTTCTTAGACAAAGGAATGTTTGTTTGTTAAGGGGACACCTCTGGGCACTGGATTTGTGAGTGTGCTGCCGCTGCGTGCTGCATTGGGCACCAGATGAGCTGTCATTTCATGCTTGGTGTCCTGCAAAAGCCTCTGCTGTGCAGGGAATTTGCCACTTGGGTCATTGAGAATGGCCTCGTGCTGCTTTCATGTTAGGAAAGCCTGCCTTGCAGTATTGCACTTTGAGGGGGATTTAGAGCACTTGGAACTCACTGCTACACTCCTCTACTGTGGAGCATCTTTAGACCCTCTGCTGTTACTACACATGTTGTTTGCTGTTCTGACCTTGTACGGTGTTGTACTGGCCGTGTGTAACTTCGAGGGAGCTTTGCATGACAACTCTGAATCTAAAGGGTGCTCAAGAGTATTTCATGGTTTGTACGGGTTTCTTATTACAAGTAGGGTCCCATCCAGTTTATGCACACATGTATTGCCACTTGCATCCGCATAAAACAATCCCGGTATTTCCATTACTCTGTGAAGTGGTAGAAGTAGCAGCACAGTCCATATATTTGACATTTCAGCACTTTTTTCGTACGTTACGTTTATACGCTTCTTGTAGTTTTCCGCGAGGTCGCCGCCGCCGTTGGTTCCAGATAGAGTTTTTTTGTGATGTACAATGCAAAATGGATGACAATTGTGCCGCACTGTTCTGAAGCCCAGAGAATCTGCAATACTCCCACATTCATGAAGTTCTTGGCGGGGTATTGGCAGGATCATGATCTCCTGCTGCAGCTGCAGTGCTGCCAAGCACTGCTTGGCATGCATTTAGTAAGGCAGGCCTGCAGTGGAGCAACCCTGCTGGACACAACACACTGCACCCAGCCGCTTGTGAGCGATAAAGAGAAATGGGCTGCACAGTTGTTCTTGTGCTTGTTTCACTGGTTCCTCCTGATGCATTAGGTTTGGGCGTCTGTGGCTGGCTTGAAGGTACGCCCGGCGGCTGCGCCCTGAGACAGCAGCTTGTTAATCTTGTCCCGGTACAACTGCCAGGTCTCAGCCTTGGACGTTGCCCTGGTGTTTCTGTGTATGATGCGCTCCCCTGGGCCCCCACACGACTCCCTTCAGCCCAGACTGAAGGGTGCGCAAAGATTCATACCTGAAACACGTCTGATTAGACACAGCATTTCCTAAGGGTCCCCGGAGAGACACACGCTTCAGCCCCTGCAGCAATGATGGCAGATGCACCATACACAGGGATCCACCACCAAGGCAATGACTTGAATGCACTTTGCAACAGCCATGCGAATCTGCAAAATTTCAGGAGTCTTGATATGCCCACTCAGAGGGCGTTCAGGCCGCGCAACTTTTATAAAGCAAATATTCTAGGTACCCTTCGATTACAGCGGGCACTCTTAACATTATATTATTAAGTGAGAAGGCGGCGGGAAGTCACCGGAGAAGTTGAGCAGGGCGCGCAGGCCGCACTGGGGGGTCCAGCCGGCGGCGGCCAGCACGGCGGCGTCGGCCGGGGGGAGGCTCTGCGCCAGATCAGGCGCGCCATCGGCCAGCAGCGCCCCCCGCGTCACCGCCGGCACCGACAGCACCGCCACCAGCCGCTGCACCTGCATTTCAGGCAGCCCATGGGGATTTAAAAAATGAAGAGGGACTGTGGGGTAATAAACAGGGGTTTCAGGCCAATGTTCATGGCTGCCATGAGCCATAAAACCCCTTAATCAGCGTGCTTCAGAACCACGCCTCGCGCATCTGTCGGGATGTTCATGTGCTGGCCATAAGAGGTACTCTCCGCCCATCAAAGTGCTCTACCAAAAATGGCCTCTATCAGGAATAATTGCTGGCAATGACATGGGCAAGGTGATTTGTTGTCTACTGTGGTGCTTTTACAGTCCTGCAGCACTGCTAGTGCATAGCATGCAGAGCTCGCCGGCAACCGCATTCTTCAACACTGGCCGCAGGCAAAACGCATGCATGCAGAAACAGCGAAAATTCCTATCAAAATCCAATAGTCTGCATCCTTTGAAAGGACAGTCCTTGGCATTTGGTCGCTGCATGCAAATTTCAGAGCAATGGCTTCTCAGGCTGCGGCCTTCTGAGCGTAGATTATATTCCATTGATTGACTCCATTGGTCATGCATGAATCACCTGGGCGGCCACCGGCAGCGGCTGCTCCAGGTCGAAGAAGTAGGAGGCGTTCCCATACTCTGGCTTCTCCACCACAATTCGGTTGGCCGCCTCAAACACAAACACAAACGCCTGCAGTTCCCTGCATCAGACACCATGCGCCATTCAACACTGATCTCACTTGGGTATACATAAAATCCTACAAGTGACTTCCTCCCATGGCGGAGTCTGCTCAATACAACCAGACTCACCTGCCAGCGCTCCTGGGCTGCACTCACCTCCATCGATGGACCAAGGTTGTTTCAATAGAAGATAGAACAAGTATGCCTTCAATGTAGAGACCATTTAGGAGCCACCTATTGCTCATCAGTCTTATGGGCAGTCTCTTGCCTACAACACTGTAGTCAAATTCCCCTCCAAAAAGGACGCACCGGCACCATCCCCAGCGCACAGGCGCGGCCGAGGTCCCATATTTCCCGGCAGCCTCGATCAGGCACTGCAGCGCGCACAGCGTGTACCGGTCCCGCCGCTCCGCAGCCGCCGCGCCGCCGGCCGCCTCGGCCCCGGCCGCCGCGCCGTCGGCCGCGTCAATTTCGCGCTCGCCGCTGCGCTTCCCTGCCAGCGGCGTCAGGATGCGGGCCAGAATGGAGTGCACCTGCGCAGCATACACGATCAAACTCAATATTAGTTTCAAACCCTAATTTTCAAAATATTCAAACGGCATAAAGTATGGGCTGTATCTGCCTCGCAGCCCTGCAACCTAGCCCCACGTATGCCAGAGGGCATGCATAGATGATGGGCTCATGATAGGGAGATGCGCCTGCAGGCCCCAGCGAGTAACAGGGAGCCTGCAGCTACACATGAGAATGTCCTTGCCCACCACCAGGATCTGCTGCCTCCCTCTGCTGGATCGACCATCCTGTCATTGGCAAGAGAAGGAGCTCTGAGAGGCAGAATCCACCTTGCCGTAGAGATCGGTCAGCTTGGCAGCATTGCTAGGGCCACCATCGCTGCTGCCATCATCGTCAGGGGCTGCAGGCTCTAGCAAGGCCATATGCTGCAGGATGTTCTGCTCCTTCAGCAGGCTCAACAGCGCCGGTGCGTCCGCCTGTAACCAGCAAAAGCAACGTTTTCTTTCCTGTATTGCTGAAAATCTCTCACGCGCTTATCTATCATGCCAACTCAAGTTGCTGCAAGGACACATGCTGACGGCTTGCCTCCTTGAGACAGCGACCATCACCACCCATGACTTGTTTCACTTGCTGCAGTGCAGTAAACATCTGTTACAGACATTCTCTAACGGCTATATTTTTCCATATATAGACAACTTTGCTGTAGATCAGTGGCCGCGGTGTGAAGGGCCTTTACCTGGAGAGCAGGGTGTGCCGGCACGCTGGGATGCAATTGGGGCCTGCCGCCAACGCCTCTATTGGCGCCATTTGCATGGATTCCGCTGGCATGCGCTGCCGATCCAGGCTCCGTCTGTGCGCGCAGCATCTTCACTGCCTCGTCCAGACTGTCCCCATCTGCAGCCCCATCTGCAGCAGGGAGAGGCATGCATCAGGCCACTGACAAGACGCATCGCCGTTCAAGCGGCAAGCGCTGCCGCTGCGGCTGAAGAAGGAATCCTGCCTAAGGATACTGCGCCCAGTGAGAGAGTCAGACCCCACACTCAGCAGCTACATGAGGGCAAGCTTGCCATATCCTGTCAGCAGCTTGTGACCATAGAATGCCCTCATGAAGCTGAAGGATGTGCAGTGTTACAACCACATCAGGTCATTACCACCATGCTAAAAAGTTGCCTGTTGTTGTCCTGAAGCATTTACTTCATGTATAAATGGCCCTGCATCGCACCCGTCTCAGCCCTGGCGATCCCGCGGCCGGGCGTCTGCCGGCCCCGGCCCCGCCGCGCGTGTCGGCCGCCGCCGCCGTCCATTGGGGCGCGCCCCTTGGCGGCAGGGACAAAAGTCTTTGCGGGGCCGCCCCTCCCTCGCCCTCGCCCGGTCTGGGAAGGCAAGCCTCTCTCGGCAGTCTGGCCGGCTGGTGCGCCGTTGCCGATCGGCTTGGCGCTGCTGCCCGGCACGCCGCCGTTCTGCCGCGGCCCAGCCTGCAGCTGTCGAGGCAACTGCATTCCGCGCAGGATGTCAACGCCGGCAAACACGGACGCCGGCGCACCGTTCGTATTGGCCGCCTCGGCCCTCAGTGGCCTTGGAGGTGTCGGACACCACCCATTGCTGAGGTTCCCGCTCTGCTGCTGTTGCAATTGCTGCAGCTGCTGCCGCCATTGGGGCTCTTGTGCCGGCCGCGCGCCATTTGCGGCTGCCGCCTCCGAGCCGGGCCGAGAGGTGGGAACAGTGCCCGGGGCCCGTACATTCCTCACATCATTCGTCGTGGCGTGCTGCCGCTGCTGCTCCCACTGTGGCGCATCTGGCGGCTGCGGAAATGGTCTCTGCAAGGGCGTCGCCTGAGGGCCCAGCCAGGAGGGGCCTCGGAAGAGGGGCCCCCAGATATCTTCCATGTTTCTCCGTACCTGCTGCGGATGCTCCGGGGGCCGCGCCTGCTCAGGCCGAGGGCCAGTGGCCGTCTGCCCCGCATGCGGCTGTGCTGCTGATGTCACGTTGGGCGGTAGGCTTCCCTGTGCAGATGCCGGCTGCTGCTGGGATTGTGCATTGCGAGGCAGCGGAGGAAGGGCAGATGGGCATGCAGCGCTCTGATTCGCATCATTTGATGCACCAGCAGCGAGCTGCACCCTGCAAGAGAGAGGCAGGCGAGTTTTTAGGGCAATACTGTGCAGTGTCAAGCCTGAGCATGCAACACAGATACAAGCAACACACGGGGTCACTGCATCTACGGGCAGGTAGGCAAATCTGAAGCACTTCATCACAGGATCCGACCTGGCCCGGATGTCAGGAAGTTGTCGCACTAGGTCCTCGAAGAGCTTTGTTGCCTCAGCACGTAGTGCCTGCAGCTTCTCTGTCTCACGTGCAACATCTTTTTCTCTCTGAGCAACCTGTAGCTCCCTGCGAGAGCAAATGCGTGAAGCTTACATGCGCTACCTTGCAATCAATTTCTAAAGTAAGTCTTTGACACATCACCGCTGCTGATCTGCAAGCATAGTGCAGGGTTTCGCACCGGGCATCTAGGCGTTTGGACGCTTCCTCAAGCTCCGCTCGACTGGCTGCCTCGAGTTGTTCTATCTGGAGCTTTCTTTCGTCGACATATTGATCTATCTTCTGCAACCTGGACATGCAAGAAACGATGAGAAGAGCCATAAGGATGTAGCGGCCATGGTCACCAAACCTCACATAGGGATTGGGCCAGCTACCTGCTTTGCAGCTCGCTCTGCAGCTGATCCAACAATCCCTTACAGCTTTCTTGATCATCCCAGCTGTAGTCTGGATCGTCCAAGCACTTGCGTTTCCTCGACATCAGTCGGGTGATGATTGAGGCATTTTTGGTGCCTTTTTCTGGCACTACGTCAATATCATCGCGTGCATGTTACCAAAGAATTACCGGACACCGATCTGAAAGGCCGAAACACGATGTGCAAAATGATGGAGGGGCAGAAAGTCCCATTCATCCATGCATGCAAAATACGGGCCGCAAAGTCCTCCGAAAGCGTCGAAAGTGAGCCCGTAACAAATCGAGGAAATCTTTTGCCCGGCGACGTGGCCCACCTTTGCATCCAGGCCAAGCAAAGGTTCTTTGGTGTGACTTATTTTGACTGAAAGAGCATTTCTTCACCCAAGATCAGAGGCCTTTGATTGCAGAAATGTTAATGCTCAATACTATAGGCTGTGATGCTGAAGGGGTGCGCTGCTGAGCGGCCCCAGCAAAGGCTAGATGGCCACCGTGGAAACGCCCTGCCCGCCCGCTGACTGTGGCAGTCAGCCGGGCACATGCGGGGTGAAGACTTCAAAGACGGTTGCTCCGAATGACGTGCACATTCTGCTCGTGGATGACGAGCGGCTGTCGCGAGTCGTCGTTGGCAATCTGCTGCGGAAGTGTTCCTACAAAGGTGAGCCACGTTGCCCAGCATTTTTTGCTGCAGCTGGTAGCACGAGTGGTCCCTGTTGCTACATTTAGTCGAGATGATTTTTTTGCTTGACATGGTGTGGGATGTCTCTTCAATTCTCTGAGGACTCTTTTTGTTCCCAAATGTGCAGTAACCGAAGCTGGGAGCGGCATGGAAGCGCTGGAAATATTGAGAGGACAGCCTCCAGGAACTTTCAGCCTCGTCCTCACGGTGAGATGCCTTAAGGGTGATACTTGACTCCAGTTGTGAAGCTCTGTGCCTTCCAACATCTGCTCATCGGTGCAATCTACTCATTCTTCATGGCCTGTGACAGGATGTGATGATGCCGGACGTGGATGGGATCGAGCTTCTGAGGCATGTCAGGGGCGACGAGGCATGGAGCAACCTGCCTGTCATAAGTGAGTTGCCCCTCGGGCACCGTTTGCGCAGATTTGTTTTTGTGCGAGAAAGCAGTTTGATCCCAGCCATGCTGGTGACATGATACACGTTCCATGTACCATTGCAGGGTATTCTTGCATTTGTGCTGTGTGCGGAGTGAAGAGTTACTGTTGACTTGCATTCTGAACATGACTTTGTTTTTGCAGTGATGTCAGCAAATGAGCGGACAGAGACAGTCTTCGAGTGCATAAGGGGGGGAGCAGAGGACTACCTGCTCAAGCCAGTGACCAAGAAGGAGGTCCAACACATGTGGCAGCATGTGTGGCGTCGGCAGCAGCAGAATGCTCTGCGCGTGCCACATCTGTGCCCAGAGGAGGTGAATCCCTTGCTCTGTCGAGTTTGTCTTCACCATAGAGTCATGCTTGAGGGTCCATGTCACGGTGGGATTGAATATGACATGTCAGCAATCGGCTACCGTCCTATCAAAGCAAAACAAGATCTGCAGATCAAGGCTTTGGAGACTTATGGGGGACCTCAGAATATTTGCTGCGGCCAAGTATGAGCTTAGAATTTTTAAATCGATTTCAAACTCATCAATGTCTAGAAGCTAGGAGAACATTAATTGATTGTCAAGTTGGTGCATGAACAGGCAGAGGACTTTCTGCGAGCGCACAGCGCAACAGCGTCTGTCCCGAGTGCGCCGCTGAGCGTTGTCCAGGCCTCGGCTGAAGCCTTGGAGACTGACCTAGACCAGAAGCCAGCTCATGCTGCGGCCCACAGCGGGGAGCAGCAGTTGAGCAGGGAGGAGAGCGTTGAACGAGCAGAGTCTTCTGCCAGATGCCAGACTGCTGCTGGTGAGTGGAGCCCAGTTTCAAATAGGAGCTGGATAATCAGCCCTGCTGCACTTGTGCTGGCCTCATGTGTGACTTGTCACATCATTGTAAAGGAGGTTTTATGAGAAAGTGGGCTGGCAGCCTTCTTGCAGTCTTGACATCAGCGAGTAGTGTAGCAGTAGTGATGTAATATCTCTGGGCAATGCTGTGGTATTTTTGTTGAAGTTCTCGGCAATGCTGGTGCCACAGGAGGGGAGGGAAGCGCCAGCCAGGATCAGGAAGGGGATGACAGGGAGCGCCGGCAATCAGGCGCTGAGGCCGGCCCCTCGGCTGTGCCAGCGCCTGGCCGGCCGGGGCCGGCAGGGGGCGCACCCCGCGGCGGCAGCCGTGAGATCCCGGCAGTGGGCGCCAGAAGGGGAAACCAGGGGGCGCCGCCGACGCTCGTGTCCTACTTTGGCCGCCGGGGGTCGACGATACGGCCGGCTGACTCGTTCAGAATTTTCTGCGGCGTGCTGTCGCTACTGAAAACGCTGCACTCGCGCGGTGTCACCCTGCGCCGCGTGCGGCCCTCCATGCTCCGCATCACTTCCAGCGGGGTGAGCAATCATTTTGTTTTTGCGCTTACAGTTGTTATTTAGATGTGCTCTTTCTCTGATGCATGTGAGCGATCCGTTTCTTTGATGCGGTGACATTAATTCATATCAGGTTAGGGATACTGAATGACCTGTATGACAACATACTGGAACGGCATGTTGGCATGGGAATATGGCATTTGCCCACCGCACCAGTCAGTTGCAGTCATCCAGTTGCAGCAATACCACCCCAGAAGTTGCATGGCATGCATGTCTTGACCTAAACATTCATGGTATGCAGGTGGCGGTGTCCAGCAGTGCGACGCCGAACCCACAGGAGGAAGCGATGTATGCCTCGCCAGAGGAGCTGCTGTCCGCTGGGACAACTGTGTCGCCCAAGAGTGATGTGTACTCTCTGGGAGTGCTCTTCTTTGAGCTATTCAACCCGGTCAGCGATGACGTGGAAAGGGACCGCGCTCTGCAGGCGCTGCGGCATCGCATTTTGCCCCCGCATGTGCTCCAGGTGAGGCGCTGGCAAGGGAATCTGTCTTGTGTGAAATTAGGGTTCTGCGGTGGAGGAGATAGGTGCTCTGTTTTTCCCTGGGAGATACTAAATAAAGTTTGTGACCTCTTTAATAGCCATAACATATCAGCCATAACTTGTAGCATTCTCTGTGGAGAGCCAAGGAGTCCATTTTTGGGTGAGTGTGCTTCAACATGCCAGATATGCACGTGATGAATGACGAGTTGATCCCTCGTTTGTGCCTGCAGACGCGGCCCCAGGAGGCAGCGTTTGTGCTGTCGCTGCTGCACCCAGACCCCGACTGCCGACCCTCTGTGGACGCCATAGTGCGCTCAGAGCTGCTGCTGGCCCTGCACAAGTCCATCCGCCAGAGGAAACACTCCTCAGGTGCGCCGCTGTGCTTCTCTTATTTTTTTTATTTTGTGTGCTCTTCTGATTATGGTGCGAGCACAGCTGCCCAAAATGCAGAGCTTAGGAGGATGTTTGCATGAGGAGACCATGCTAGTGTGCTGTCAAAAGTCCACGTATGACATCAGCAAGCATCATTTGCAATGCACTGCGATTGCCTCCTCGAGGCAAAGAATGTCACCTAGCTAAAGGCAGCTTAGGCACTGTTCTTGACTGTCGCTTGCTCGTTGCAATTCAATTTCTTCTGTGGCCAAGGCAACGGGCCACTAAGTAATCCGCCAAATCTTGATGTCTGGTGTGTTCATCAGGCGCGCCTGAACCAGAGGTGCAGAGCCGGGAGGAGGCGCGGCGGGCGGAGGCGGCCAGGGATGCCCAGCGGGCAAAGGCGGCTGCCCGCAGCAGTGCCCAGGACGACCAGGACATCCTTGTTGACTTCCTGCGCCTCATGCGGCAAGCCAAGGTGTGCAGCGCCTCTTTGAATACTTCAGCCTCTTGATCGGAAGTACGGGACGTCACTTGGTGTTCCCAGGTCTTATAAGGGAAGCTCCTAGGACTTTATCTGCTGCCTATGGTCACCAAGCCTGGGGGCAATGACGTGGCCAAGGCAGCACATGAGTCGAGAGGACTGCCCTGATTAGGCAAGGATTCTTCAAGTGGACCTCCCGTACTTCCAGGGTGCTGCAACATAACGGCACTGTAGCATCAGCAAATTCTGGTTGCGTATGTGCACAAAGGTTGAAGCGTTTCAGCAGCTCTCCAACTAATGTTCATTGCTCCCATCGCAGGAGGCAGAGGGTGAGGAGTGTGTCAACAGGCTGGGCGCGCTGGACGCTGACATCAGGATGGTGACTCAGCGCTTAGCGAGGGTGACCAACAACAACGTTCCCCTGCTGCCGGACGGTCTCCAACGGGCGATGCTCGGCAGCAACGGCGTCAGGAATGGCGGTGCAGTCAACGGCAGCAGGAAACGCAAGTCCTGCGACATGCAGACATCCTCAGCGCCAAGTCCCGCCCCGATGCCGGAGGCTGGTCCTCTGGCACAACATGGTGCGCCGTGGCTGGACTTCTCTTTGCAGTGTAGCTCCTTCCATGGGTGTTTTTTCCTGTGTAAGTGCTTTTTGACTGCTGTCTCACAGATTTTGGATGCTCCTATTTTCAGTCTGGAGACTGGCAGAGAGTGCCAGCCATTGTCTGCGTGCCTTGCATCTCTGCAGAGTGGTGTGCATGATGGGCATTCAAACGTGTGTCCAATTTTACGAGGAGAATGTCGACCTCGACTTTTGTTAATCTGATTGTGAGTTGGGAGTGAGCTGATTGCTGTATCGCACTGATGCAGGCGGCGGCGCCAACAAGGCGGTGGAGGCGAGCTGGCGACGCGTCTCCACAGCGTTCCATGCGCTTGAGGGCGCCTTCTTCGCGCGGCGCAAGGCCCTTGCTGCACAGCAGAGCCCGGGGGATTTGGCGCAGCAGAATGCAAACCCTGCCATGCTCAGCACATCACGCAGGCTGTCAGAGCTGGGCATTGGACCCCACTCCTCGAGCGGGCTACTCGGCAGCAGCCAGCAAGACCACCTGTCGGCCTTCACCAGCGACCTCAGCAAGTTTGTGCGCTACAGCAAGCTCAAGGTGCGGCCATCTTCTATGCCCGCTGCTCTTTGAAAGGATGTACATGGTCTGGCATATCCATAAAAATGTTGCATCTGCACAGTCTGTGACTGTAAGCATAATCCTCCTCGTGTGGGATGACTGTGCCTAGATTGGACATCATCCCATGTGAAAGATGCTCGTGCCCGCTGAAGAGACACTGGAAAGCAGAGGGCATGCTGTCAGATTTAAGTTTGTATTTGTACGTGCCAGAGTAGGCTTGGTTTTATGTGTAGGTGAAGGCAACGCTGCAGTACGGCGACATGATGCACTCCGCAGACATGCTCTGCTCCATCTCCTTCGACCGCGACGACGAGTATTTTGCCACCGCCGGAGTCTCTCGGCGCATCAAGGTACGTACTTCTTCCCTCTTCTCGCCAAACTCTGCTTTCCTGCAGCTCCTCTGTGGAAGGCATTGCACTTTCAGTGCACCAATATTATCTGTCTATTATGCTGTATATGGTGGCATCCTGCCGGCTCTTTGCCATTCTGTAAGGACTGTTCAGCAAAGCTACAGATTGCTGTGTCTCTTCGGTGGTCCATGCAACACATCTGTACCTCCAGTGACGATTCTCTTGAAGGCCATGTGTATGTGTTTCATCGGTCCCAATGCAGCTCAGCAGAGCAGTATTTTTTCATTGTTTTTCATTGTGCCGGAAGGTGATTGCTCAGATCGCATGCGACGTGACAATCGTGGCCCACTGCTCGGCACATTAGATTTTGTACACCCTCACAGATGCCTGGTTTAGATAATATACCCTGTCACTGCTACAGGTGTACGCCACGTCAGACGTGCTGGAATCGAACAGCGCGGTGCACTGCCCGCGGCTGGAAATGGCGTCGCGCTCCAAGCTGAGCTGCGTGGTGTGGAACTCGTACATCAAGCACCTCTTACTCGCCGCTGACTACGACGGCTGCCTGGCGCTGTGGGACGCTGAGACCAACACTTGCACTGCCACTTTTGAGGAGCACGCCAAGCGCGTCTGGAGCGCCGATTTCTCCCAGGTGAGAGACAGTCCCTTTCTTTTCCTCGGTTTCCGAGCGGGGTCATTAGGGTTTATTGGGGTACTTTGCCTTTGGGGCTCCCTTTCTTTTCCTCGCTTTTTAATTGGGGGCCAATCAGGGAAATTTGGGGTGAAGGTTCTGTGATGCTCCCCGCTGTGAGCAGCTTGGAAGCCCTATGTGTTCAAAATTTTTGCTCACGCTGACCTCTTTCGAGTGACTTGGACGAGTTGCTTCATTCGGGAGAGCAATCGCGAGCAGAGGGGTGGTCACTGGGCTCCCAGATTACCCATGTCATGGCATTGGCTTGTTAACACACTAGACTCGTATGAGATGCCAGTAGTGTGACGCGTCAGTTCTGTGCATGCAGTTTATGCACACCTTCTAAATCGGGTCACTTGTGGGGGGACTGTTGATTCTCATTGATCCGGGTAGGCTTCAGGGACTGTAGTCTGGATGTCACAACGCCTTGATCAGGGGTGCTTCTTGCTCCTTTCACCCTGGATTTCAAGAAGTGTGAGGAATTTGAAAGGGATGACAATGGCTGGTGACTGATTGGCTGCACTGTTGTGTGGCGCGCAGTCGGATCCGACCCGCTTTGTGTCCGGCAGCGATGACGGCACAGTGCGGCTGTGGAGCATCCGGGAGGAGGCACCCACGGCTGTGATTGATGCCAAGGCGAATGTTTGCAGCGTGCAATTCAGCCCCGTCTCGGCCAACCTGCTGGCCTTCGGCTCTGCCAACTACCGAGTGTATCTGTACGACCTGCGCCAGATGCGGGTGCGCTTCTTTTTGGTTTGCATGTGAAGTGGGGCAGCACTTGAGCCTGTGTAGAGGAACTGGCATAGAGGAGATGCGACAATGGGAACCTGCTGCAGACAACAAGCCTCCCACTGGCAGTCATTAGGATTGCCCCTTGACTGCCGTTCTGAGAGGCTGTTGACTGCAGCAGGTTTCACCAGTGCCTTGGGCTGTCATTTTGACAGTTGACGATTATATGCCTGTGTTCAACAATTTGGAAAAGTCACACAGCATAGAACCAAACGTTGACCGCTGCTACTGCATGATGACCGTTACAAGCCCGATCGTCACTGCAGCAATCCACAAGGGCCTCTGTGATTACTGGACAGTACAATGCATCTGCGCGAGCACGCACTTTTTATCGCATAAGTTCCAATTCTTGCATGCAATATTGAATGATCTGTTCACTGCAGGTGCCCCTGGCGGTGATCGGGTGCCACTCCAAGGCGGTGTCTTATGTCCGCTGGATGGATGGCTCTCACCTCGTGTCGGCCTCCACCGACAACCAGCTCAAGCTGTGGGACCTGGCCGGAGCCGGTCGCCACAGCCGGCACCAGGAGTGGCGGCCCCAGAACGTGCTCACAGGTGCGCGCAGCAATATCACTCTTTGTTTTTTCTTTGCCACACAAGATCCCTCTGTGTACAAGGGATCTGACTGATGTGCTGGGCTGGGCGCGAATGTCCTGTGGCGTGGTATGTAAGGCATGCTTGCTTGCTGCCCGCGTGACCGAGTTTAGCAATATCTCACTATGAAATCAATGGCGACAGATGCATTTCCATACGCATGGTGAAGCCATTTCATCTGAGAGGAGAAGCGCATCTGTTTCCCTTGATCATTGCAATGGTCAATTACCCAACTGCATTGCGTTCAATTGCCCTGAGCCAAAACACACGTCCTGCAACACCCTGACGTTCCAGCAATGCTCGTGCATGGCATCTTCTGCCTTTTTTGTGTATTGGTGCCTGGCTGACGCGCACGTGCTGTCTGAGTGCAGGGCACACCAACGAACGCAACTTCGTGGGCCTCTCGGTGACATCAGACGGCTACATAGCGTGCGGGAGTGAAGACAACAGCGTGTACACATACACCTCCACTCTCCCCACGCCCCTTGCCCGCCACTGCTTCTCCAGCAACGAGGGCTGCGCCGACTCGGTGCGCGCCCCTTTTTTAAACCTGACAAGCAAAACCCTGTAAAACTTGACTCGAGGATGAAAAGCTACAGGGTCATCTTGACGTACCTGTGTCAGTTCTTGGCGGTATGTTTTGTGAAAATACGTCTACCCCAGATACGAGCGAGCAATCTTAATGGGCAGACGTATTCTCACAGAACATACCGCCAAGAACTGACACAGGTACGTCATAATAGAAAATGCAGCACTGCCAGGTTGTCACCTGACATGCCCAACGCAACATGTGCACCCTGACTTGTCAATTTGCGAATGTCATGCAAGCAGACAATCCTGCAATTTATATATTCTTGAAGAGCAAAGCTGCCAGCTGAGTGGAGTGGTAAATCTGCTCTTCGCAGGGGAATTTCTGAGGATGAAATGAGTTTGACTGAGTCTCTGTGTGTTGCTGGTGTGCAGGAGGGGGAAGATCTGGCGGCCGACTCGCACCAGTTTGTGAGCAGTGTCTGCTGGAGCCGCAAGGGCCACACTCTGCTCGCTGCCAACTCACAAGGCACCCTCAAGCTGCTGGAGCTGGACTGACTTTGAATCCAATTTCAAATCTGAGTTTGACTCAGGCCGTGTTTCTGTGGCCACCAAATCACAGGGCACCCTGAAGCTGCTGGAGCTGGATTGAATCCGAATCCAGAATCAAATTTAGAAATAGGCCGCTGCTTCTGTGGCAAGAGCCTGCTCGCAGGGTCGAGCAGTCAGGCTTAGGCCAAACACTCTGAGATGCATGGAGGCAAAAAAAAACAGCCCAGCTGTATACTGCTTGCGTCTGCAGGTGGGGGGATTGATCCTTGCATCGTGAGCCCTGGATGCCACGGCTGGCAGAACAAGAACATATCGGACCTTGTAGAAAAGGAAGGGTGACCTACTCTTTATTTGACCTGGTGACTTGTTGATGCTTCTTCTAGGCAAGCGCATAGTGCCGCTTAGTCAACAGACTGCAAGAGAGCCAAGCCCTGCTGTTTGGGCATATGTGCCGGAGGGAAAAACGCTTGGGATTGCAGGAAAAGGGTGTATTGCAAAGAATTCTTGCTTTGAGACTGGGAGTTTAGGAGAGACTGGGGGGTTCGGGCAATTGTGTCCTCTGTATTGGCGGCACTGCTGCCTGTCACAGTCAGGCCTGCTGCCTTTTGGGCATATTGTGTGTGATAGCAGACGGGGCCGGACTATTCTTGGATTCAGGGTTTGATCAGAGACTCCTGCCGCTTGTCAGGGGATCATGAAAATCCTGGCCGATATTTGTGGTGCATGCAAAAAGATCTGCATGCTGAGTGCTTTTTGCACTCTTTTGCTAGCAGCGCTGAACCACGGTACACTGGTACACTGGTTGCGTCTTGGCTGCACCTTACTACATTGCTTTGTTTGCAACGCATTTCGCTAGCGTGTGTCATGTTTGAGAAGACCAATGACTTTGACCATGGCATGCCTGGTCTTTGGTGCCTATGTCTTTTGCTTTGCGTTGACACCATAGCACCGCACTTTGTCGCTAGAACTGGTGCCAGCAGGGAATATGAGCACAAGCCAGCTGGCCGGTTTGCTGAAGAATTCACTGTGAATTCCACAAGTTGTGAATTAATCACATAATTGAAATGTTTTGGAGCTGCTCTGGAGCTACAGTTGGTTCTGCACTGACATGACACAGTACTGGATTGATCTTGTAATGTTTGCAGCTTACCTCGAGAGTTTCGAGACACCCTAGGTGTTGGGCCCCAATACAATTTCATTGATCGATACCGTATCGACAGTGACTGCAAATGCGCATCATTCCCGTACAAAGCAGTCAACTGATCATGACCTGATTGTTGCAAGTTTGCATCTCGACATAAGCCTGCACGGCAGTGGTCTATTCAGGAGAGAGTGCACACAGGAAGGCACTGTCTCCAGCATACCATACTATGGTATAGTAGCCTACTAGCTGAGATCTACTACTATCTGAGTCTCAGATTCTGAGATAGCATCATCATGATATGGTATATGCATGAGCTCACTTTGCTTGCGCAACAGACAACTTGAAGGGCTGCCTTGCAGAGACCGTAGTCATCCCCTTACCTGATGCACATGCAAAGGCTGTTTCTAGAGCTCCTCGAGCTGCACATGCATCCACTCTGCAGCCATGGGTTCTTTGGCCCAGCTGGGCTGCCCTCCCAACACCCTTGGAGGCACAGGGTTTAAGGGGTGAGTACACCGCACAAACGATATCAGAACGAAGGACGATATGAACAGATCAGGCCTCGTTTGCTCAATTGAAGCCGCTGGTCTCTCCCTCTCTGCACCTAAGACAGAAGTCGTTACATCGAGAGAGATAGTATCCTGCTGCTAGTGTAAACCAAGCAAATTAAAAGAAGAGATCTTGCCTTCGACAAAGCTTGTGTGCTTTTTTCTTTTGCAATCAAGCGATCTAATATTAAGATATGATGGCAGTCTTTACACATTCTGTCAGCTGCATAGGGTTGCATCCTCGGGGTGCTCTGGAGTTCGGCCGATGCCGTCCTGGAATGCAGCAAACTTCATACGGACGGTACTGATCGCTGAAGTTCTGTAGTCCTCTTCGTGTTGTATATATATCCCTGGGACTCTGCCAAAGCTTGCTTGCCAAATCTCTGATTATTAGCAGGAGAACACCCGACTGCAGCAGGACAAGCACCTGAGAGGAAAATCGCTTTTAAATTTTCTTAGATTTGCGTGACCTGACTGATGTGTCTCATTTGCCTCACTTATTATGCAGGTGTGGACCCACGTGGCAGATGCAGCCCACTGCACCGAAAAGCTGTAGAGGGCACGATGGGAGGTGCTTCTCGAGTAGGATGAAGGTTGCTGCCATGTCAGACAGTCTCAACGGTACCGAGGGGACACCCACCTCGTCTTTCACGCGCCCCAGCATCCCTCGATCGGAACCAGGTGAGCGGGCCATATTCCCACAAAGCGGATGTTCACATCTTCCAAGCATCATGCCTCAGGATATTCCAGTTTTAGCAAGAACCGACAGAGGTGATAGCACAGCTGACGAGCGGCTGCACCGGGCCTTGTAACAGTATCAATTGTTCAGCATCACGCATAAAGAGTGCACTTTCAGCCTTGCTTCTGCACTGTTGCACAGGCCAGGACCAGCCAAACCTATACGGGGAGGTGGGTCTGCTTGAACTGCAGCAGAGGCAGGCAGCTGCCGTGCACCTGCCGTCAGCCAGCGCGTCCAGCTCAGCACAAGGCGGCACTGCCTTGCGGGGAGATGATACGAGCAGCAGGGAACGGCAGCGGAGACTGTGGTTTGCTGCAGTCAAGCCCCCCATGTACGCTGTCGGCATCGTGCCTATTCTGGTGCGCCCTGCTACCATAAGCCTTGCAGTACGCTGCAGACTTGGGACACTCTTGTAGTGCCTACATGGAGCATCCCTTTGGCAGTGTACACGTCCTTGCAAATCAGCACAGGCAACAGTGGAGAATTAGTTGTAGCTGTGTTTTGGGTGCATTTACCTTGTGCAAGATAGGTGGCATGCATAGAAGTAGGCCGACTGGCCATGCATGGCAGGACAATAGACTCAGCAGCTGAAGTGGGATGTAAGTGTAAGAAGATAAGGACACGTGGGTTGCCTAGGAATGACATAACTGCAGCACCTACCTATTTCTGTGAGTCAGTCTGCAAAGCAGCTCACAATCCGCTGACATTGCGGTGTTTGCAGGTAAGTGCTGGCGCGGCGTACTACAGCACAGGAGTGTTCATCAGCGCATGCTTTTGGAAGCTTGTGGCTGGCGCCACCCTTGTCATTGCCTGGCTCAACCTCAGGTGAGCACCTCCTCAGTGGCTGCCCTTTAATATTTGTAAGCCACTGAACACTTCACAATCCTACAATTGAAAATTCAACCTGGATGCCCAGAGGAACCATAGCCCATCAACACGTGCTCTATCGCAACAGATATATTCAACATTTCACTCTTAGATTTGCCCACTTTGTTTCATGCTTTGTGATTTAAGAGGAAGAGATTGAAGAGCTGAACTTTGGTCAATTGTGGTTTGCTAACAGTCGCAAGCATCACAGAAGCAATCTAAAGGAGAGTTCGCTGGGTCGAGAACTGAATTAATTTCTGTGTGCTGTGGCCGCAGCAATGACGCCTACGATGCAGAGACCGGCGTGGATCAGGCGAAGGAAGAGTCGGTGGTGAATCTGACTGGGGGAAATAAGAAGGGTGTGCTAGCGCTGGCAAACGCATGCCTGCTGGCCGGCGCATGGCTGCTGCACACCGGCACCAAAGCCGCGGTGTGCAAATACATCTCCCCTGTAGGGTTTCTAAGCTCAGGGGTTTGCAGGGTGAAAGAATTTGCTGTGTACGATGTATTTCCACACCGCTCGCTCAGGGCTCAACTGGAGTCAATGAGGGATGCAGCTTTGCGCAAATGACCTGGGGGCTGTAATGTCCCGTGCCAATATCTCCCTGTTGCAGTCTCAAAGGTTCGAGCTTAGTGATGTCCATGCGAGGCCAATATCACCATGTGCGGGGGTGCTTGGATAGGGGTGATATAAAAGACAAGTGGCGCCCGCAGCGGCCGCGAGGCCGCTCAACCCTGATGGGATTGGTGCTGATTAACCCCGGTCTCCTTCATCACCTCATCTCTCAGGGGCGTTAATAATACCTATCCCACACCAAGCCAAGTGATCACAATCGCAAACCGACTTGGACTGACTTGGCCAATTCTGCTTTATATGCAGGGGGATGTGCATGTGGGAATGGCGCTAGCGCTCGCAGTTGGCATGGGCTATATGTACCAGGGCCCGCCCTTCAGGTGAGCCTCCTGCAATATTGTCATTTCGCAAGTGTGCATCTGCAACGCAGACCCTGGGCGCTGCCTTGCATTCGAGGCATCATTATTCTCATATAGATAATAACTACTGTTACTGTTACTGTTACTGTTACTGTTACTGTTACTGTTACTGTTACTGTT
>JADEYI010000096.1_pt1 | contig 164412 bp, 141 predicted proteins | sample 8542331 | NCBI WGS metagenome assembly JADEYI01 (sample SAMN16510988, study PRJNA670497) | mine drainage metagenome | isolation source: biofilm near Copperflume 1 | place: Germany: Marsberg coppermine Kilianstollen | collected 2018-02 | reverse complement strand
TTACGGCGCTCTGCCTGACGAAGCTCGACGGCACGTCGAAGGGCGGCATCGTCTTCGCCGTCTCCGATCAGCTGGAGATCCCGGTGCGCTTCATCGGCACCGGCGAGCAACCGGAAGACCTGACGCCGTTCGATGCCGGCGAGTTCGTCGATGCGCTCTTCCGGGAGTAGCGGCGACGGCCGGGCACCACATGCCGAGCGTACGCGAGGCGGTGCGCGAAGACGCGGACGCCGACCGGAGCGATGCGGAAAGCCGCTGGCCGCGTATGGTACTTTACGTAACGTTGCACACGGGCGGTCGGCCGGCTGGCCTGTTGACAGGATCTTCCTTGACGCGCGTTAAGCTAAGGGACGCATGACCGAAGCGCTTCGTTGGTGGCTGATCCTCCAGCTCGCGGGCGGCATCCTGCTGCCGCTGTGCCTCGTCCTCTTTCGGCGCCTGCCGGACAGGGGATACACCTTGTCGAAGCCGTTCGGGCTGCTCTTCCTTGGGTACGCCTTCTGGCTGCTGAACAGCCTCCACGTCATCCCCAACTCGTCCGGAGGCATCGTCTTCGCGCTCCTCGTGCTGGCGATCATCGCTGGCGCCTTCGCCTACGGCGGCCGTGGCGAGTCCCTGGCTTGGCTGCGCGCCCACTGGCGCTACATCGCCGCCGTCGAAACGCTGCTGCTGGTCGTCTTCCTCGTCGCCGTTTGGCTGCGCATGCAGGTCGGGGCGATCGGCGGCACCGAGCAGCCGATGGACCTGATGCTGGTCAACGCGACGACGCGTGCCGCGCACTTCCCGCCGCAGGACCCGTGGCTCTCCGGCCGCACGGTCGCCTACTACTATTTCGGATACCTGATCGTCGCCATGGTCGGGCGGATGGCGGGCACGGCGACCGAAGTGTCGTACAACCTCGGCCTCGCCATGGTGGCGGCGCTGGCGCTCGTCGGCGCCGCCGGTCTCGCCTACAACCTGATCCGCATGCACGAGAGCGCCGCGGCAGAACCCGATGCGCCGGGTGCCGAAGACGGCTTCGCGGCGGACGACAGCGGCGACCATGCGCCGCTGCCGCCGGCCTCCGCGCCGCCGCCGATGCCGGCGCCCGTGCTCGTCGCCCAGCGCTCGCAGGGCGCCGCGCGCGAGGCATTCGCCGAGACCGCCACGATGCGGCCGCCGTCGCCGTCGAAGCCGCAGCGCGCGGCGGCTCCCGGCGCCGCCGGCATTCCGCTCAGTCCGCAGGCGCGCGCGTCCCTGGCGTCCGCGTGGAAGCGCGTGCGGGGGCCATCCGTCGCCTCCGCATGGGCGAGCGTCCGCGCGCCCGCCTTCGGGCTGGCGGCGGGGCTGATGCTCGTGATCATGGGCAACCTCGTCGGCGTGCTCCAGTTCATGTCGGCGTACGGCATCGGCAGCCGCGGCTTCTTCCGCTGGCTGGACGTGCAGGGGCTGACGACGGGCATCCCCCGTCACAGCTGGTACCCGAGCAACTTCTTCGGCTTCTTCAACGCTTCGCGCATCTACCCGCTCGACCAGAGCGGCGGCCGCGTGATCACCGAGTTCCCGATGTTCAGCTTCATCCTCGGCGACCTGCACCCGCATGTCATGGCCTTGCCGTTCGTGCTGCTCGCCGTCGCCGTCGCGCTGGCGTTCTATCGCAGCCCGGACCCGCTCGATGTGACGTTTTGGATCCGGCGGCCGCTGGCGCTCGTCGCCGCCGGGATCGTCGTCGGCGGCCTCGCGTTCCTCAACACCTGGGACATCGCGACGCTGACCTTCGTCGTGGTCGCCGCCGCCGCGCTCAGCAACTTCATACGCGTGCGCGCGCTGACGCTCGACCTGCTGGTGCAGGTCGTGACGTTCGCGCTGCCGCTGCTGATCGCGGCGGTCGTGCTCTACCTGCCGTTCTACGCCAGCTTCACGTCGCAGGCGAGTGGCATCGGCGCCGTCGTATCGAATCGCAGTGTCACGGTGCCGGGGACGCGTCCGGTGCAGGCGTTCCTGTTCTGGGCGCCGCTCTTCGCGATCACGCTGCCGTTCGTCGGCAGCCGGCTGATCGCCGCGCGCGAGCGCATCACACTGCCGCGCGTGGTCGTGGCCATCGTGCCGTCGGTGGTGGTCGTCGTCGGCTGGGTGCTGGTGTTCGGCTACGAGAAGGCGGTGGGAAGCAGCAAGCTCAACGGCGCCCCGGGCCTCCTCACGCAGATCGGCGACCGCGGCTCCGCCTGGTGGACGGATGCGTTCTTCGCGGCGGTGCTCTCGGCGGCGCTGCTCGCGCTCTGGCTCGAAGCGACGTCGCGCGAGGAGCGAGGCGAGCGTGAGGGCCCGCTCTTCACCCTGGGCCTGATCGCGACGGCGCTGCTGCTCGTGCTGGGGACGGAGTTCTTCTACGTCGGCGACGTCTTCAACTCGCGGATGAACACGGTCTTCAAGCTCTACTACCAGGCGTGGCTGCTGCTCGCCGTGGCGGGCGGCTTTGCGCTGTACTACATCGTCACGCGCTGGCGCTGGTCGTCGCCGCGCGCGGCCACCTACCGATACGCCTGGGGCGCCATCGCCGTCGTCTTCATCCTCGCTGCCGGGCTCTATTCGGCGGGCGGCACGATGGACCGCATCCGCCAGTACGAGGGCGACCAGCTCGCGACGCCCGTCGACACGCTCGACGGCCTCGTCGCCTACGACGCGAGCGACCGCGCGGGCATCGACTTCCTCAAGCAGCAGGCGCAGGGGCAGGGCCTGGTGATCGCCGAGAGCGTCTGTCCCGTACCATTTGCGCAGTGCACCGGCGACGACTACAGCTACGCCAGCCGCGTCTCCGGGGCGACCGGCATCCCGACGATCCTGGGCTGGGCGGGGCACGAAGACCAGTGGCGCGGCGGCACGGCAAAGGCGCGGGCCGGGCGGTTCGAGGACGTGAACGAACTGTACACGACGACGGACATGGCGCGCGTCGCAGCAATTGTGAAAAAGTACGGCGTCACCTACATCTACGTCGGCCAGCTCGAACGCACGGCGTACGGGCAGGGCGTCGATAAGTTCGCATCGATGCCGGTGGCATTCCAATCCGGAGCGGTTACGATATACCGGGCGACAATTCCGACGGGCGAGGTACAGACGACTCCATGAGCACACAGGAACCCTCTTACGGCACGACGGCCGAGCGGTTGAAGGCGCTCGCGCCGAATGAAGCCGCGCGCGAACGCATCAGCGCCCTGGCGACGCGCTACTGGGAGATCGCCGCCTACGCGCTCGTCGGCACCATTGCCGCCGTCATGCGCTTCTGGAACCTGGGCGCCCGCGCCTATCACCACGACGAGAGCCTGCACGGCTTCTTCAGCTACCAGTTCACGCAGGGGCTGCGGTACGTGTTCAGCTTCGGCTCGCAGGGCCAGTCGGAGACGTACAAGCACGTGCCCTTCATGCATGGTCCGTTCCAGTTCCTTGGCAACGGCCTGATGATGTTCATCTTCCAGGACGGCAACTTCCAGGGCCGCAGCCTCGCGGCGACTATGGGCACCGGGCTGGTGCTGCTGCCGTTCCTCTTCCGGAAGCAGCTGGGGACGATCGGCGCCCTCGCCACGGCCATCTTCCTCGCCTTTTCGCCGACCCTGCTGTACTACAGCCGCTTCACGCGCGAGGACATCTACACCGCGTTCTGGACCTTCGGCATCGTCATCTTCATGTGGCGCTACATCGCGACGAAGGAGAACAAGTTCCTCTACCTGACGGCCGGCTTCGTCTCGATGTCCTTCCTCACGAAGGAGACGACGTACATGACGGCCGGCTCCTTCCTCGCCTTCCTCGACTTCATGTTCGCGACGCACCTCGCCGGCAAGATCCGCGCGAAGCGGCCGATGTCCGAGGTGCAGCACAGCGCGCTGCTCATCGGACTGCTGCCCGTCGCCTGGCTCGTGGCGCTGTTCTGGCCGCTGCTCGCCAGGCAGCGGGCGATGTACGACCTCGACGAGATGCCGGCAGAAGCGAACCTCCTCGTCGTCATCGGCACGCTTTCGGCGCCGATGTACGCCGCCGGCGTGCAGTTCCTGCCCGGTTTCGGCGAAGCATGGAAGAACCGCGCCGGCGCCAATGGCGCCTCCCACACCGCGTCGCAGGAGTGGTCGGTCGCGATCGCCTCGATCGTCTTCCTGATCGCCCTCGCGGTCGCGCTCGGCATGCTCTGGCGGCCGAAGGTCTGGCTGATCGCCGCCGCCGCCTTCTGGGTGCCGGTGGTGGTGCTTTCGACGACCTTCTTCTCCAACGGCCCCGGCTTCATGTCGGTCGTCTGGGGCTCGTTCGACTACTGGATCAGCCAGCAGGCGGTCGCTCGCGGCAACCAGCCCGAGTACTACTACTTCATGACGATCCCCGTTTACGAATTTCTCCCGTTGATCCTCGCGTCAGCCGCCGCGTTCTACTTCACCATCCGCGGCCGCCTCGACCACGCGCTGATCATCGCCGGCGGCTTCGTCGCCATCATCGTGCTCCTGCTGCTGCCGCCGGGTCCGTTGATCTCGAAGGCGCCGCTCTTCCACGTCTGGCTGCCGTTCGGCATCGTCCTCCTCGCCATCATGACGTTCAAGATGGAGATGCTGCCGCGCTTCCTGATGTTCTGGGCGGTGGTCACGAGCCTGACGCTGACGGTCGCCAGCGAGAAGATGCCGTGGCTGAACGTGCACATCGCCCTGCCGCTCGCCGTCATCGCCGGCCTCTTCGTCGGGCGCATGCTCTCGACCTCTGACTTGCGCGCCGACCTGCCGAAGATCGAGCGCGTCGCACCGTACCTGTACGCGATCGTCGCGACGGCGCTGTCCGTGCTCGTGTTCGTGATCGTCGGGCCGTTCACGCTCGCTTCGACGGGCGCATGGATCCTCGCGGCGGTGGCGGCGGTCGCGTTCTTCTGGGCCTTCAGCTCGTACAGCCGCCGCACGGGCCTGCAGGTCGCGCTCGTCGGGCTGATCGCCGCGCTGATGATCTTCACGATCCGCGCCGGCGTCCTCTCCTCGCTCGACCAGGCCGATGTCAGCGCATCGGTCGCCGGTTACTCGCCGGGCCTCTCGCAGGACGACAAGGGGGCGCTGCCCGTCGAGCTGCTCGTCTACACGCAGACGTCGGGCGACATCCCGATCCTCGTCGACAAGCTGGCCGCGTATGGCCGCCAGACCGGCAAAGGGGTAAACCAGCCGGTCGTCGTCGACAGCGTCGATGGATTCACATGGCCGTGGGCGTGGTACCTGCGCAACTACAAGAACGTGCAGTACACGACGATCACGCAGGGCTACCAGCCGCCCGCCGGCGCGGTGCTCTTCGTCGCCAGTCAGAATGCCTCGAACCTCAGCCTGGGCGACGGGTACAACCCCGGCATCCAGTACCACCACCGGCGCTGGTTCCCGGAGAGCTACCGCGGCAGCAACGGCACGTACTCGACGCGCGACTTCTTCCGCGCCCTGGTCTCGAAGAGCCAGCTCTCGTACTGGCTGGACTACTTCATCCGCCGCACGCCGCCCGATACGCTGGGCACGGTCGATGGCATGGCCTTCTTTCCGAAGGACGCGAAGGTCATCCCCACGCGGCCGGTCGGCCCGACGGTGCGCCGCGAGGGCACTCAGCTCGTCATCGGCGGCCAGGGCTCCGCGCCGGGGCAGCTCAACCAGCCGTCCGGCGTCGAGACGGACGCGCAGGGCAACATCTACGTCGCCGACACGAGTAACGACCGCATCGACAAGTACGACAAGGACGGCAAGTTCGTGGCGTCCGCCGGCGGCTTTGCGCAGGCGGGCGGCGCCAGCCTGAAGCAGCCATGGTCGATCGCCGTGGCGGCAGACGGGACGGTGTTCGTCGCGGACACCTTCAACTGGAACATCATCAAGCTCGATGCCAATCTGAAGCAGGTGCAGACGTGGGGCACCGGCTGCACGACCGTGCCCGACTGCAACGAGTTCCAGCTCTTCGGACCGCGTGACATCGCCCTGACGCCCGATGGGCACGTGCTGATCACGGACACCGGGAACGGCCGCGTCATCGAATACACGCAGGACGGCAAGTTCGTGAACAAGTGGGGCACGAAGTTCGACCCGACGAAGGGCGGGACGCCCGGGCCACTCGACCTCCAGGAGCCCGTCGGACTCGCCATCGCGCTCAACGGCGACGTCTACATCGCCGACTACTGGAACAAGCGCATCGTGCGCGTGAACAAGGACTTCGCGCCGATCGGCGCGCCGATCCCGGTGCCGTCGTGGGGCAGCAACGCTGTGACCAACCGGCCGTACCTGGCGCTGCTGCCGGACGGCCGCCTGCTGGCGACGGATCCGGCGAATGGCAAGGTGCTCGTCTTCGCGGCGAACGGTAACCCCGCCGGCACGTACGCGCTGCCGGCGGAGGGGAACACGACGCCGCGCCCCGTCGGCATCACGACGGACGCCACGAGCGTCTACGTCAGCGACGGCGCCGGCAGCGTCGTGCGCAAGATCCCGCTCGCGGAGGTGGTGAAGTAGGGCCGGGTGCCGGGACTGGAGACTGGGGACTCGGAAGAACACGGGTGGTCGTGCTGTCACAACGCGAGGCAGCACGGCCGCCGTCTCACGTCCCACGTCCCGGCGCCCCGACACCACGCCTCATGCCCCAGCCCCGGCGCCCCGACGCCATGGCCTCACCGCGACCTTCCCGCTTCCGCGTGGCTGACAGACGGGCAATTGGCGAGTGCCGGTGCGCTCGCCCTATAATGCTCCGGCCTCTGTGCCGAACATAAGTACAGGCGGGCTGGCGCGACGGCCGCGCCCCGGCGCCCGTTGTCGGACGTAGAATCTGTGCTCCCCGGAGTCCGTCTTGCTCAAGAGCCGCGGTTTCTGGATTGGCATGGCCGTCACGGCCATCTTCGTCGGCTGGTTCGTCTGGAAGAACTGGGACAAGTTCCCGGACATGAAGCGCGCCTTCGAGCAGGCGGACTGGCGTCTGGCGCTGCTGGCACTGCCGGTCTACTTCGCCGGCCTGCTCGTGCGGACGGTTCGCTGGCAGTACCTGCTGCGGCCGGTGAAGAAGGTCAGCACCCGCCGTCTCTATCCGGTCGTGATCATCGGCCTGATGGCGAACAACATCCTGCCGGCCCGGGCCGGCGAGTTGGCACGCGCCTACGTGCTCGGGCAGCGCGAGCGGATCAGCAAGACGACGTCGCTCGGGACGATCGCCGTCGACCGCCTGTTCGACGGCGTCACGCTCATCCCGCTGATGTTGATCGTCGCCGCCGTCGCCGGTGACAAGGCGAACTTCCCGGTGTTCGGCCGCAACCTGAACTTCGCCGGCCTCGGCGTCGTCATGGCGGCGCTCTTCGGCGTCGCGCTCGGCGCCCTGTTCTACCTGGCGCTGTCAGATAACGGGCGCCGCCTGCTGCATCGCATGGTGCACCGCTTCGCTCCGGAGCGCGTGAAGCCGCACGTCGAAGGCTTGCTGCTGTCCTTCTTCGAGGGCCTGCACGCGCTGCGCAGCCCGATCGACCTCGGCGTCGCCTGGGTGATGTCGCTCGTCTCCTGGCTGCTCGAAGCGACGATGTACTACATCGTCGGTCGCGCCTTCGGCCTCGACGCCGGCTTCGACGTCTTCCTGCTGATGACGGCCGCCGCCAACCTGGCGATTGCCATCGTGGCGACGCAGGGCGGCGTCGGCGCCTTCGAGCTCGTCGTGTCGAAGACGATTATCGCCTTCAGCGGGACGGCGGCGTCGGGCGTGCAGAAGGACGCCGCGGCCTACGCCATCGGCCTGCACGCACTGCTGCTCATCCCGGTCGTCATCATCGGCCTGGCGCTGATGTGGTCGATGGACCTGAGCTTTAGCGAGATGCTGAAGGGCCGCGTGGAGGACGAGCCGGCGGCCGCGGGCCTGCCGGTGGCCGGGGAAGACGCGGCAGCGGGCGTCGTCATGCAGCCGCAGCCCGCCGTCGAGGGGACCGGCCCGAGGTGAGGGTCGCGGTCATCGGCGGCGGTGTCGCGGGGATGACGACCTCCTACCGGCTGATGCAGCAGGGCCACGATGTCGCGCTGTTCGAGGCGTCACCGTACCTCGGCGGCCTCGTGCGCACGTTCGATGTCGGCGGCTCGCGCCTCGAAGCCTTCTACCACCACCTCTTCTCGACCGATACCACGGTGCTCGCGCTGATCGAAGAGCTCGGCTTCGGCGACCGCATGCGCTGGATCGACTCGAAGGTGGGCTGGTTTACGGACGGCACGATCTACCCCTTCGTGACGCCGCTCGACCTCGCGCGCTTCTCGCCGCTGCCGCTCATCGACCGCGTGAAGCTCGGGTTGATGGGGCTGAACCTCCGCAAGCGCGACGACTGGGAGGAGTTCGAGCACGTCACAGCGAAGGACTGGATCGAGAAGAACGTCTCGAAGAAGGTGTTCGAGCAGGTGTGGGGGCCGCTGCTGCACGGCAAGTACGGCGATGCGTACGACAAGGTGGCGATGGCGTGGCTCTGGAGCAAGATCCACCTGCGCTTCGCCTCGCGCAAGGGCGGACCGCTGCAGAAGGAGCAGCTGGGCTACCTGATGGGCAGCTTTGCGGTGTACGTCGACGAGCTGGAGCGCCGCCTGCGCGACGGTGGCGTCGACGTCCACACGGGCACGCCGGTGCGGCAGATCGTCGCCGAGGACGGCCGGGCCGCCGGCGTCGTGCTGCCCGATGGCACACGGCATGCGGCCGATGCGGTGGTCGCCGCGGTGCCATCATCGATCTTCAAGCAGATGGCGCCGCCGCTGACGCCGGACTACGATCGCCGGCTCGACGCGGTGGGCTGGCAGTTCGCGCTCTGCATGGTGCTGACGATGCAGCACTCGCTCTCGCCGATCTACTGGATGAACATCCCGGACCAGAGCATGCCGTTCCTGGCGCTCGTCGAGCACACGAACTTCGTCGGGCCGGAGAACTACGGCGGCAACCACATCCTCTACATCTCGAACTACCTGGAGCCGGATCACCGGTACTTCGGGATGAGCGAGGACGAGCTGTGGGCGCTCTTCGAGCCGGCGCTACGCACGATCAACCCGCAATTCTCGTCGGAGTGGGTGAACCAGCGCTGGCTGTTCAAGGGGCCGTACGCCCAACCGATCATCACCACCGAGTACCGGGACAAGAAGCCGGACCATCGGACGCCGGTGCCCGGCCTGTACCTGGAGAACATGACGCAGATCTACCCCGAAGACCGCGGCCAGAACTACAGCATTCGCATGGGCGAAGAGGTGGCGCAGATGGTCGTCGAGGATCACGCCCGCCGCCCGGCGGCGGACGCGGCGCCGGGGGCGGTGGTGTAGGCAGGATTCGCCGCGCCGGTATCGTGCTGCCGGCTCCAATGCTCTGCTCAACTACTGCTATGCCATCCTCGGAGCCGAGTGTCGGCTCGCCCTGCTGACGATGCGGCTCGATCCCGGCATGGGCGTCCTCCATGTCCGATCAACCTTCACGCGACTCGTTCGCCGGCGGCCGACCGCGATGCGCCTTCGCCCGCCGGCGCCCTCACGCTCGACCTGCGCTACAGCATCGCGATCGGGTTCACCAACGACCCGGTGCCGCCGATCACGACGAGCGGCGCGACGATGAGGAGGAACTCCCGGCGTCCGGCGTCCGAACATGCCGCCGCGAGTTCCTCCAGTGCGGTGTTGTCGAGCAGCGGGAGGCCCATGTACGGGATGGCGATCGAATGAATGGGCAATGCCGGCGCCCGATATTCGTCCTGTCCCGGCGCCTCCATGAGGTCCCATCCGAGGAGGGCGGCGTTGGTGTCGTACAGGAACTCCAGCACCGAGGCGTGCAATCCCGGGGCGCGCCACGGCGGCTCAAACGTGGGGTGCCGCGCCCAGAACGCATCGCTGCCCGCGCGCACGATTACCGCGTCGCCCGCCCGCGGCGCGATCTGTTCCGCCTCAGCGATATCGGCCAGTTCCCAGCCGTGTACCGGTTCGTCGAAGGACACGTGCGCGACGCCGCGATGGCGCGGCACATCGTACAGCACGCCGCGCGTCACGATGCCAGAACGCCATCCTTCGATCGCGTTCGACCGCGCTCCGTCCGCGCCGACGTCGCTCGCCGGCCGGTCGTTGTAGGCGCGTCCGCCGTCGGCGAAGATGTGGCAGAGAGCATCGATGTGCGTGTTTGCGAACCCGTGATATGCGACACCGATCGCGTCGCCGCTCCCGCGTTCGTCGACCTGTAGCTCGAGGGTCGCCGGCCGCGGATTGCGCGCCCCGGCGAGGACGCCCGCAGTCGCCAGGGGCCGGGCGAGCGAGACCGTGCGTCCGTCCCGCACGAGCGCGACGGCGGCACGACGGACGTCTTCCGTGATGAAGTTCAGTGTCCCGAGTTCGTCATCCGGTCCCCAACGCCCCCAGTTGCAGAAGCGCACCTTGTAGGCCTCGTACTCCCGGCGGCTCGGTGGAGTGCGGGTCTTCATCGACATGGTGGGACGCGCAGGCGACGGTGCCGCGCGGCGTGATGGCGTACCGTCGGCCGGTCGTCGCTGCAGCCGGTCGCGCCGTCTGGCTCCTGGGCGTGGTTGCGGCGTAGAGAGCCGGCGATCCTGCCGGGCATCGTCACCTCACGGGAACATCGCGGCGTCGCTGCGCCGGCTTGCGTCGAAAGCGTCGCAGTATATCGGGCGTGAGGGGCTCGGCTCTGGCAGGCCTCATCGCGAGCGATGGTAATCTCACCGCGTCGCTGGTTGTCAAGCGCCCCGGACGCGACGGCATGGCGCAGCAGCCCGTCGCACGGTTCGGCGCGCTCTGCAGTTGCACTCGCGGCGCGGCAGGGCTTGCTTCGCCGCGACTCACGCTCGGCGCGCGATGCGCGGGGTCGCGCCGGGCGCCGCGCATGCGCCCGGCGACTCATTCGCAGCACGATGCCGCGCCGGCCGCGACCCTCACCACCGCCGATAGCTCGTGTGCGCTGCACTTGACGTGGTAGCGCACGCATTTCGGGCATCTTCGTCCCCTATCCCGTCGTCCGCTTGTACCCGTCCCCGGCCGCGCCTATAGTGAAACTGCGCACAATGACAGTCGACAACGAAGCCACGCTCGAGATCCAGCACCTCCTCCGCGACTTCCGGCCGCAGGACGGCGACCTGCTCGGCGCCCTGCACGCCGTGCAGCATCGCTACGGCTACATCCCGCGCATCGCCTTCCGCGTCGTCGCCCGGCAGCTGCGGCTCAGCGAGGCGAAGGTTTACGGCGCGGCGACGTTCTACAGCGAGTTCCGCCTGACGCCGTCGCCGGCGACACTCGTCGGGTGGTGCAGCGGCCCTGCCTGCCGGCTGAAGGGCAGCGAGGGCGTGCGGAGGATGCTCGAAAGCCGCCTCGGCATCACATTTGGCGAGAACACCGGGGACAACAAGCTCGGGCTCCACTTCGCACAATGCAACGGCACCTGCGAGTACGCGCCGCAGGTGTGGGTGAACGGCGAGGTCGTCGGCCCGCTCACTGCCGCTTCCACCTCGGACCTCGTGCAGAAGCTGAAGGACGAAGCCTGATGTCCGCGTACGAAGACCTGCGCGCCGCCGCCGATGCCGTCTGGGCGCCGATCGCCCGGCCGCAGCGGCCGCTCTTCGTCGTCTCCCTCAACACATCGTCGATCGCCGGCGGCGCCACGCACACCTTCGACGCGCTGCGCAAGCTCGGCGAGGGCGCCGGCTTCGACGTGATGCTGACCGGCGACACCGGCATCGCTTGGGCGGAGCCCGTCGTGCAGGTGCAGAAGCCCGACGGCCAGCGCATCCTCTACGGTCACGTCACCGGCGACCGCGCGGATGCCTTCGCGCAGGCGGCGCTCGCCGGCGTCGCGGCGGACTTCGCCGTCGGCGTCGTCGCCGGGCCGCCGGTCGCCGGCGTGCCGATGCTCGCCGATCTGCCGTGGATGAAGATCCAGGTGCGTTGGATGATGGAGCACTGCGGCGTCATCGACCCGGAGAACATCGACCACTACATCGCCCTCGACGGCTACAAGACGTTCGAGGAGGCGCGGGCGATGGAGCGCGACCAGCTGATCGAGGTGATCAAGGGCTCGACGCTCCGCGGGCACTCCGGCTCGTTCTTTTCGACCGGCACGAAGTGGGGCTTCCTGAAGGACGCGAAGGCCGAGCCGAAGTATCTGGTCTGCAACGCCGACGAGGGCGACCCCGGCGCTTGGGTGAACCGCGTCGTCATGGAGAGCGACCCTCACCGGCTGCTCGAAGGCATGCTCATCGGTGCCTACGCGACGGGCGCCGCCTACGGCTGGATCTACATCCGCGACGAGTACCCGCTCGCCATCGAGCGCGTTCGCACTGCGATCGATCAGGCGCGCGCGAGGGGCATCCTCGGCGAGGACGCGCTGGGCAGCGGCGTCAGGTTCGACGCCGAAGTGGTGCGCGGCGCCGGCTCGTACGTCTGCGGCGACGAGACCGGCCTCATCGCATCGGTGAACGACGGCCGCGGCATGCCGAAGATCAAGCCGCCGTTCCCGGCTCAGAGTGGCGTGCTCGACCGGCCGACGAACGTCAACAACGTCGAGACGTACGCCGATGTGACGACGCTGCTGAAGCTGGGCGCTGCAACGTACAGCAGCGTCGGCAGCGAGGCCAATCGCGGGACGAAGATGTTCACGGTCTCGGGCGACGTCGCGCGCGGCGGCTGCCTGGAAGTGCCGTTTGGCACGAAGGTGCGGGATCTGCTGGCGGCGGCCGGCGGCATCGCGCACGGGCGTGCGCTGAAGGCGATGCAGCAGGGCGGGCCGCTCTCCGGCATGCTGCCGGCCGAGGTCGCCCTTGACCTGCCGCTCGAGCCAGAGCCGTTCCGGCCGCTGGGCGCCGGCATGGGGGGCGGCGGCATCGTCTTCGTCGATGATCGGGCGTGCGTCGTCGACCTGAACCTCATGTTCGCCCACTTCCTCGAGGACGAATCCTGCGCCCGCTGCACCACCTGCCGCATCGGCAACCAGCGCATGGTCGAGATCTTCGCCCGGACATCGCGAGGCGAGGGCGAGGCCAACGACCCGGACCGGCTGCAGTCGCTGGCGGCATCGTTCCAGAACTCCAACTGCTTCCACGGCCAGCTCTCACCGACGATCATGAACAACACGATGCAGCACTTCCGCGCCGAATACGGCGCGCACGTGCTCGAACACCGCTGTCCGGCGAAGGTCTGCGCGCCGCTGGTCCGCTATCGCGTCATCGACCAGGGCCGCGCAGTGGACGACGCGGCGAAGATCTGCCCCGTCGAGGCCTTCGAGAAGCACGGCGGAAAGTGGCAGATCGATGACGTCAGGTGCATCCGCTGCAACGCCTGCAAGGACGTCGCGCCCGACGATATCGTCATCGAAGACCGCTACGTCGACGCCATCCCGCTGCGGATGATCGAGTCGGCCGAAGTCGCGCGCGCCGGCGGCGTCCGGGCGTAGCGCGCGGGTCTGCGGGTTGGCTCGACGACACGCCGAGGCTTCGGCGCCGCCGCCGCGCTGTCCACACATCCCCGGATGTCGCCGCCCTCCGGCGTAGCTCCCGCGCCGCTATGGGCGCTCGCCGCCTACCGCCGCATCGAAGCGCTTGCCGATGATCGACGCATGCCCGTTGAGGTACGCCGCCGCCATCATCGCCCGGCCGCCGGGCGCCTGCACGGCGATCACGGCTACCTGCCCCTCGCGCGCGACGACGCCGAAGCCGGCGCCGAAGAGCGGCGGCTCGCCGACGCCGCCGAACGCGAAGATCGTCCCCGGCTCGTCGTCGAAGGGGTGCGTGATCGGGATGCATTCGAGGATGCGCAGCGGCTCGCCGTCGATGGTGCTGCAGGCGACGGGCCACGGGTTGTACGCCCGCACCTTGCGCGCCACCGTAGCGGCGTCGTCGCGCGCCCAGTCCAGCCGGGCGTCGGCCTTCTCGATCCGCGGCGCATACGTGGCCAGCGCCTCGTCCTGCTCGACCGGCGTCAGCCGGCCGGCGGCGTATCGCGGCAGCACATCGATCAGCAGGTCCGCGCCCGCCTGGGCGATGCGCTCCGTCAGCGTGCCGGTCGTGTCCGCAGGGGCGATCGGCAGCCGCGCCGACGCGAGCAGCGGGCCGGCATCGAGCGCGAGGCGCACCTGCATGATCGTCGCGCCCGTCTCCGCGTCGCCGGCGAGGATCGCCGCAGGGACGGGCGCGGCGCCGCGCCAGCGTGGCAGCAGCGACGCGTGGACGTTCAGGACGCCGAGCGGCGGCACGTCGAGCACCGGCTGCTTGAGGATCTGTCCGTAGGCGGCGATCACCGCCAGGTCCGGCGCCAGCCGCCGCAACTCCGCGACGACCTCCGACTTGCTTATCGAGCGCGGCTGCCGCACGTCGATGCCGCGTTCGAGCGCGAGCGTCTTCACCGGCGGCGGCGAGGTCTTGCGTCCCCGGCCGACGGGGCGATCGGGCTGGGTGAAGACAGCGACGACCTCGTGCTCGCTCTCGACGAGCCGCCGCAGCGTCGGAAGCGCAAACTGCGGCGAACCGAGGAAGACGATGCGCATCACGCGAGCATACCACGCACTCTCCGGCGCACCGTATACTCAGCCGTGGCCAGAGCGGCCGGCGAGGCGGCGATGCAACGATTGCACGCGCGTGTCTGCGGACGCGTGCAGGGTGTGGGTTTCCGCGAGTACGTGCGGCGGGAAGCAGCGGCGCGCGGCCTCACCGGCTACGTCCGGAACGACGAGGACGGGCGCACGGTCGAGGTCGTCGCCGAGGGCGAGCGCGCCGACGTGCAGAACCTCCTCGACGCGCTGCAGGAGGGGCCGCGGTTCTCGCGCGTCGACCGCATTGACTCCACGTTCAGCGAAGCGAGCCGCGGCTTCTCCCGCTTCAGCGTCGAATTCTGAACCGGCGAGCTGGTGACGGCTTGTGGCGAGTGGGGACTGGCGACCGGTGTGGTGATTGGTGACTGGCGGGTGGTGACAGGCGGCGGCGGGTTCCCCTGGCTAGAGCATCATGCAGTCGACTTCTTCGCCCGCCGCGATCATCCTACGCCGGGCACGATCAGCCGTCGATCCCCTCCTGTACGGACTTTTTCAGCACCCTGCTACCAGCAAGCGGAGATGCTCGTCCCGATGACGCCGGAGCAGTTCGTGCCGGTGACCTGACCCCGTTTGCTAGACCACGTTCGGTGTGAATCGCATCCGCACCATTGCTCCGCACTGTACCACTGACCTGACCCCCGAAAACTAGAGATGCCGGCTCTCCCGAAATTGTACCGGCGCCATGTTTCCCAGCGACGAGTGAGGACGCACCGTGTTGTAGTCGAGCCGCGACGCCTCGACTGTCTGCCGCGCATCGGCGAGGCTCAGGAACCAGTGCTGGTTCAGGCACTCGTCCCGCAGCCGCCCGTTGAAGCTCTCGCAGAAGCCGTTCTGCTGCGGCTTCCCGGGCTCGGTGAAGCGCAACCGCACGCCGCGTCCGTAGGCCCAGGCGGCGAGCGCCCGGCTCGTCAGCTCCGGCCCGTTGTCCCTGACGATCTCCTCCAGCTGCGCACCGCGCTCGGCGATCACCCGGTCGAGCACCCGCGCTACCCGCCCACCCGAGAGCGACGTGTCGACCTCGATCGCCAGCGACTCACGGGTGTAGGTGTCGACCACCGTCAGCATCCGCAGCTTGCGCCCCCAGGACAGCGCGTCCGAGACGAAGTCGAGGCTCCAGCGCTCGTCGGGTGCCTGGGCCGGCTGCCACGTCTGCGCGCGCACGCCCGCCGCACGTTTCCGCATCCTGCGTCGTACCGAGAGCCCTTCCGCACGGTAGATCCGCTGGACCCGCTTGTGGTTCACCATCGTCCCCTCCCGCCGGAGCAGCACGTACAGCCGCCGGTAGCCAAAGCGCGGCCGCTCCATCGCCAGCTCGTGCAGCCGTTGCCGCAGCTCCGTGTCATCACGGGCGTGCTTCCGGTAGCGCGCGCTCATCCGGTCCATCGCCAGGAGCCCGTAGGCGTGCCGCTCGCTCATGCACCACTCGGCCTCGAGGTAGCGCACGGCGGGATGCCGGCCTGCGGGCTTCACCAGTTTTTTTGAGAGCAGCGCAGGCCGGCACACCGGGGTGGATGTAACACAGACTTCATCGCATCCCGGGGGTGTGGCCGGCGGCGCTGGTCCGGGCGCGGCGTCGAGCCTGCCTCCTGTGCGGCGAGTTACGTCAGAGCTGCCGGCCGGCGCCAGATCGCCGCCGGCCGGCGCTGCCTCTGGCCCCAAGCATCGTCGCTCGTTACCCTGAATCGGCCTCAGGGGCCGGCCGCCGCTGCACGCCTGCTGGCGTTCCCCTGACTGTCGAGAGTTGCGCAGATTCTGCCCACAGGGAGGGACGACGTTGCATATTGTCGTGTGCGTGAAGCAGGTTCCGGACTGGGACATCCCGCCGGCGAGCTTCAAGGTCGATGAAGCGGCGAAGAAGGTCGTGCCGCCGCCCGGCGTCGCGCCCGTGCCGAGCCAGTTCGACGCGATCGCCGTCGAAGCGGCGATGCGCATCAAGGACGCCGCCGCCGACACGAAGGTCACCGTGATGAGCCTCGGCGCGGCGAGCGCCCGCGACGTCATCAAGCACGGGCTGGCGATGGGCGGCGACGAGGGTGTGCTGCTGGTCGATGACGCCTTCAACGAGCTGGACAGCACGGGGACGGCGAAGGTCCTCAGCGCCGCGATCAAGAAGCTCGGCGACGTCGACCTCGTGCTCACCGGCCGCCAGGCGGTCGACTGGGACCTCGGCGTCACCGGCACGCTGATCGCCGAGATGCTCGACGCGCCGGTGATCACCTTCGCCCGGTCGGTGAGCGTGACCGATGGCAAGGTGAGGGTCGAGCGCGTGCTGCCGGACGCCTTCGAGACGATCGAGGCGTCGCTGCCGGCCGTTGTCACGGTCAGCAACGAGCTTGGCGAGCCGCGTTACCCGAAGCTGCAGCAGATCATGGCGGCGGCGCGCAAGCAGGTCAACCAGTGGGGCGCCCAGGACGTCGGCCTCGACGCGGCGGCGCTGGCGCCGCGCCTGACGCTCGAGCAGCTGTACGTGCCGGTCACCGAGACGAAGGTCGAGATCATGGAGGGCGACACGCCGGAGGAGCAGGCGGCGAACCTCGCGCGCCGGCTGAAGGAAGCGAAGCTCATCTAACGAGGCCGCCGCCTGCACCGCGGTGGCGGCGATGAGCCGGTGAAACGCGCCGCCCGCGCTCGCGCCGGTGGCCTGGACGGCAGGAGCATCACACGATGGCAAACCGAGTCCTCATCCTCGCTGACGTCGTCGACGGCAGCATCACGCCGATGACGGCCGAGCTCGTCGGCGCCGCGCAGCGCCTCAACGCCGGCCCCGTGTCGGCGATGCTGCTCGGTTCTGGCATCGCCGCGGCGGCGTCGCAGATCAGTGGCGTCGAGAGGGTGTACGTCGTCGACGCGCCGGCGCTCGCCGAATACACGAATGACGCCTATACGCAGGCGGCGCTCGCCGTCACGAAGCAGGCCGATCCGGCGGTGATCCTGCTCGGCCAGACGAACGTCGGCCGCGATCTGGCGCCGGCGCTCGCATACAAGCTCGATACGGCCGTCGCCATGGACACGGTCGCACTCGAGATGAAGGACGGCAAGCTGCATACAACCCGCCCCGCCTACGGCGGCAACGCACGCGCCGTGAACAGCTTCGCCGCCACCCCGGCGATCGCCACCGTGCGGCCGAAGTCGCAGGATCCGGTGGCAGGAGGCGCAGCGGGCGAGGTCGTGACCGTCGACTTCCAGCCCGGCGAGGTGCGGACGGCGGTCAAGGACCGCACCGTCGCCACGGCCGAAGGCGTACGGCTCGAAGACGCCGACGTCGTTGTCACGGGCGGCCGCGGGCTCGGCGGCCCGGAAGGCTTCCAGGGCATCGAGGAACTGGCGCACATGCTCGGCGGCGCCGTCGGCTGCAGCCGCGCCGTCGCCGACCTCGGTTGGCGGCCGGTCGCCGAGCAGGTCGGCCTCACCGGCAAGGTCGTCAGCCCGACGATGTACATCGCGGTCGCCGTGTCGGGCGCCAGCCAGCACATGGCCGGCTGCTCCGGCGCCAGGAACATCATCGCCATCAACAAGGACGCCGACGCGAACATCTTCAAGGCCGCGCGCTTCGGCATCGTCGCCGACTACAAGGTGGCGCTGCCGGCCGTGATCGAGGCGATCAAGAAGGCCAGGGCCGAGGGGTAGCGCGCCGCATACGCAGGCGAGCACCGGGGAGGCCGACGCTGCCCCGCCGCTTCGTCCGTCGACAAGGCCCGCGACGCCATGAGCGCACCGACGTTCGAATTCGAGGTCAGCGGCGACGTCGTCGAGCGGCAGCTGCTGCTCAATGGCACGCAGATCGTGACGCTCGAAGGCGAAAGCGCGGACGGTGGCTGGACGCTGACGGCCGGACTGTCGTGGAGCATACGGCCGGCGGCGCGGCCGTCCGAAGGTGACATAACGCTGACCGCCGCCGCCGGCGACGAGATCTTCGCGTCGCTCCACGAGGGCGGCATCCGGGAAGCGCCCGCCAGCGACGAAGCCGACCACACACTCGTCCTGCGCTACGACATCGACGGCGGCAGCGGCAGCTTCACCGGCGTAGGCGGCGGCATCGAGGCGGCCGGGACGCTGGCCGGCGATGCCTTCCGCCTGCAGATCGCGGTGGCGCTCGGTCACGCTTGATGCTGTTTTGGTCCGCGGAACGCGACTCCAGGGTATGCAGCCTCGGAAGCTGTCTGCCGAGAAGCATCGGGGAGATATACCGGAGTAGAAACGATCCCGCTGTGACCGAGTCGATTGGCAGCCTCGCTGAGCCCTTGCCTCCGGTGCCCACTGTCTCGCGATCCCCCGATCTGCGCGCGTGGCTCTCGCTCGCCATCGTCGCTGCCGGCGTCGCCTTGGCCGGCCTCTGGCTCTGGCGCGACTTCGGCCAGGCGGACTCCGGCGATGTTGGCTTCGCGGTCACGGTGGGCGTGCTCGTCGCGCTCCTCGTCGGCATGGGCGCAGCGACGTTCCGGACGCTCGCCCAGCAGCGGAGCGACCGGGCGCACTTCGCGCAGATCCAGCACATGGGGCGCCACGACGACCTCACCGGCGTCTACACGTACCACGAGCTGCGCCGGTGCCTGCGTGAGAGTATCGCAGCGGCGCGCGAGCACGCCGCTACGTGCGTCCTCCTGCTGCTCGACCTCGACGACTTCAAGCGCATGAACGAGCGCGTCGGCCACCTGGCCGGCGACGCGGTGCTGCGCCGGATCGCCGCCGCGCTGCGCGAGACGATCGCCGCGCGCGGCGTCGTCGCGCGGTTCGGTGGCGACGAGTTCGCCATCGTCCTCCCCGGCGCCACGCGCGAGCAGGCCACCGCGGTCTGCGCGGAAGTGCGCGCCGCTGTCGCCGACGCATCGATCATGGCGACGCGCGAGAACCAGCATCTGCGCGTCGGCGCGTCCTGCGGGACGGCGCAGTTCCCGCAGGACGGCGATGACGAAGACCAGCTCATCGCCGCCGCCGACATCGCCCTGTACGACGCCAAGGCGCGCGCGCTCGAGGCGGGCGAGCGGACGGCGGAGCGGCACGCGCAGGACGTCTTCTTCGCCATCGGCGAGGCGATGGGGCGCTCGCTCGACGCCCAGGAGACGCTCGACAACCTCGTGCGGGCGGTCGGCGCGACGCTGCAGCTCGACGCGGCGGCGATCCGGCTCTTCGACGCCGATGGCAACGCCTGGGTGCACTCGTACTACCTGGCAGATGAGGAGCAGGCGCACGCATACCTTCCGATCGAGAAGGCGCAGCCGATGACGCGCGACGAGGTGTACCACAGCGGTCTCCTGGCCGCCGGGATGACCTACATCGACGACGCCCACACGTCGGAGCGCCTCGGCGAGCGCTACCGGTCGCTGATCGAGCCCGGCCGCTGGATGGTCAACATGCATCTCGCGGGCGCCCGCGAGGGGATGCTGACGCTCAGCGCCAACCACGCGCGAGTGGCGCCGCCGCCCACGGAGTTGATCCACGCGATCGCGCGGCTGGCCGAGGCGGCACTGCAGAACTGCGACGTCTACGAGGGGGCGCGGCGCCAGGGCGACCAGCTCGCGCGGCTCGCCGGCATCGGCGGCTTGCTCGTCGGCGGCGACGACTTCGAGGAGCGCCTCGGCGCCGTCGCGCGCGAGGTCGGCGAGGCGTTCGGGGTCGATTCGCTGACGATCGACACGGAGGATCCGGAGGACGCGAAGCCGTTCTGCCGCCACGTCTACGCGCGCCTCCGCGATGGCGTCACGCCGGAAGACCACCAGCGGGCGATCGATGCTTGGCGATCGCTTCGGCCCGCCCTCAAGGACGACGAGACGATGCGGTTCCTCGCTGCGCTCACCGAGCCGATGATCATCGATGATGCCGGCAATAGCCCGCTGGTGGTCGATGCCTACCGCGATATTGTCCGCGACAACGGCATCCAGAGCATCGTCCTCGTGCCGATCATCTGGCAGGGCGAGCTCAAGGGCGTGTTCTACTTCGCGAGCTATCGGTTGCACGCCTTCGGTGCGCAGGACGTCGCGATGATGCACACGGTGGCGTCGCAGATCGCGCCGTCGCTGCAGATCGCGGCGCTGCACGTCGAGCTGAAGCACTCTTACGACGAGCTCAAGGAAGCGCACCTCGAGGCGATCCTGCGGCTGGCGTACGCCGCTGAGGCGCGCGACCCGTACACCGGCCGCCACCTGCACCGCATCCGCGCCTTCAGCGGCGCCCTCGCGAGCGAGATGGGGCTGCAGGGCGAGGATCTCGAGCAGCTCGGCTACGGCGCAGTCGTCCACGACCTCGGCAAGCTGCGCATCCCGGACTCGATCCTGATCAAGGCCGGCGAGCTGAGCGACGACGAGTGGAAGGTAATGAAGCGGCACCCCGAGTACGGCGCCGAATTCCTCGGCAGCAGTTCCTTCTACGACGTCGCGCGGGAAGTGGCGATGCACCACCACGAGCGCTGGGACGGCAGCGGCTATCCGCGCGGCCTCACCGGCGAGGAGATCCCGCTCGTCGCCCGCATCGTCTCCGTCGCCGATGTGTACGATGCGCTGACCAGCGACCGCCCGTACAAGGTCGCGTGGCCGCCCGAGCGCGCGCTCGCCGAGCTGCTGCAGATGCGCGGCAAGTCACTCTGCCCGCACTCGGTCGACGCCTTCCTGCGGCTCTGGAACAACGGCACCATCGCCGCGATCGAGCGCGAGAGCGGCCACGCCAGCTTCGAATTCGACTTCCGCGAGCGCTTCGCCGCCTGAACCGCCGCCAGCGGAGCCGGATGATGCCTCGCCGCCCCGGCGCGACCCCGCGCGCTGCCGCGGAGGCAGCCGCGCGATCGGTACGGACGCCGACGTCTCGGGAGCCTCGCCGGCGCGATAGTGCGCGAGCTCGCGCTTGAGCGCCTCGGCGCGGATCATCGTCTGGACCGCGCCGCGCGGCAGGTCGAACTCCTCCGCCAACTCAGCCGCGACGCCACCGCGCGCCATGCCGGCATCGGGCAGCGCGCTCACCCGCCGCCGCAGCTCGGCCCGCCGCGGATCGAGGCGCGCCGATGCGCCGTTGGCGCGGCTTCGGCCTTCTGCGTAGCGGCGGCGCGAAGCTTCACGCTTGCGCTCGCGCGCCGCCGACGCCGCCCGTCGTGCCGCCAAACGAGGGTCATCGTCGGCGCCCGCGCCTTGCCGCTCGGCGCCACACGAGGATGCCCCACGGCGCGACCCTGGCCTGGCGGGCCGGGCCTCCTGCACCGGCCTGCGTCCGGCGACGCGCGCCGCACCCCGGTCGTCGGCCGCGTGCTCGCGCCGCTGACCGGCGACGATCTGCGAGACGCGCTGCCGGCTGACGCCGAACTCACGCGCGAGTCGTGTCTGCGCGCCGCGCGGCAGCTCGCCCATTGCGAGCAAGTCGGCGACGGTCGCCTTCAGCGTGCGCGGCATCTCGCCGTCGCCGCCTCGTGGGGACGGCCGCGTTTCGCTCGCCGGGCGTGCATGCGGCCCGCCCGGTGCGCGCTCCTGCGACGCCGCTGTCGTTGTCAAGCAGGGCTCCTGTCCAGTCCTGGGCTGCCCGACGAGAGCGGATGAGATTCGAGTATACCCCGTCACGCGCCGGATTCAACGTCAGCGCCGTTCGCGATGCTCTCCGTGCCCCACGTGCGTGCGATTGTCATGCCATCGCCACGACGCCCACAATGAGGGATGCCGTCGAAGCCGCGCACCGCCGCAGCACGAGCGCCCAAGGGCCGGCGCGAGCCGAAGCCGGCGCCCGACCTCGATGCGTTGCTCAAGTATCGCCAGAAGCGGGACTTCGAGCGCACGCCCGAGCCGTCATCGGGCGCAGCCGCCGATGCGGTCGACCTGACCTTCGTCGTCCAGCAGCACCGCGCGACGCGCATGCACTGGGATTTCCGGCTCGAGGTCGACGGCGTCCTGGCGTCGTGGGCGGTGCCGAAGGGGCCATCGCTCGACACGAGGATGAAGCGCATGGCGGCGCACGTCGAGGACCACCCGTTCGACTACGGCGGCTTCGAGGGCGTGATCCCGGAGGGGAACTACGGCGCCGGCGAAGTGATCGTCTGGGACAATGGCACGTACACGCCGGACGAAGGCGGCGAGTACTCGTGGGGCGACAAGGCCGAAGGCAATCGTCGCATGGGCGAAGGCATCGCCGCCGGCAAGCTCTCCTTTACGCTCCGCGGCAAGAAGCTGCACGGCTCGTGGACGCTCGTGCGCATGGGCGGCGCCCGCAAGAGCGACGGCAAGGCGTGGCTGCTGATCAAGCATCGCGACGCCGAGGCGTCGACGCGCGACGTGCTCGAAGAAGACCGCTCGGTGATCAGCGGCCTCAGCATCCGCGACCTCCAGGAGGGCCGCATGCCGCGGGTGGGCGCCGACGGCGCGGCGCCGCATCCGGACGCCCGCGAGGCACCGTTTCCCGACGCGAAGATGCTGCGGCCGATGCTGCCGACGCTCGTCGCCGAGCCGTTCTCGCGCGCCGGCTGGATCTTCGAGCCGAAGCTCGACGGCGTGCGCACCCTGGCGTTCGTGCGCGACGGGAAGGTGGAGCTGCGCAGCCGCCGCGGCAACGTCGTGACGGTGCAGTACCCGGAGGCGGTCGATGCGATGAAGCGCCAGCGCGTCGAGTCCGCGGTGTTCGACGGCGAGATCTGCGCGCTCGACGAGGATGGCGCGCCGGACTTCCAGATCCTGCAGGCCCGCATCAACCTCTCGCGGCCGGCAGAGGTCGCGCGCGCGGCTTCCGAGACGCCGGCGATCTTCTTCGTCTTCGACTTGCTCTACCTGAATGGCTTCGACCTGACGGGCGTGCCGTGCGTCGAACGCAAGGCGCTGCTGCGCCAGATGCTCGCGACCGACGACCGGGTCCGCTACGTCGACCACGTCGAGGACGACGGCAAGACGCTGTACGCATCCGCCGTCGACCTCGGCTTCGAGGGCTCCGTCGGCAAGCGCGGAACGAGCACGTACGAAGCGGGCGTCCGCAGCCAGGCGTGGCTGAAGGCGAAGGACACCAACGAACAGGAATTCGTCATCGGCGGCTACACCGAAGGCGAGGGCGCGCGGCGGAAGACGTTCGGCGGCGTCCTCGTCGGCTGCTACGCCGGTGACGACCTGCGCTTCGTCGCCAGCGTCGGCTCCGGCTTCACCGACCGCACGCTCGATGCGCTCGCCGCGCGTCTGCAGAACCTGCGTACGGACCGCTCGCCCTTCTCGAACCCACCCACCGTCATCGGCGGCCGCTGGTCCGGCGGCAAGTCGGCCCGCTGCCTCTGGGTGAAACCCGAGCTGGTCGCGCGCGTGCGCTTCAGCCAGTGGACGCGCGATGACAACCTGCGCGCCCCGGTGTTCAAGGGACTGCGCGACGACATCGAGCCGCGCACCGTCAGCCGCGAGCCGGTGGCGCCGCAGGCCGTCGATGTGATCGCCGACGAGCCTGCGCGCGCCCGGGACAGCGGCAGCGCGCTCGCGGCGATCGTCGCGTCGGTCGTCGAGCAGCTCGACGCGCATGCGAAGGACGAGTTCCCGCTCGATGTCGGCGGCGTGCGGATCAAGCTCACGAACCTCAACAAGGTCTTCTGGCCGGCGACGAAGGAGCATCCGCCGCGGACCAAGCGCGAGCTGATCCGCTACTACGCCCGGGTGGCGCCGTACATCGTCCCGCATCTGCGCGACCGGCCGCTGACGCTGAACCGCTACCCGAACGGCATCGACGCGAAGAACTTCTACCAGAAGCACTGGCCGCAGGCGTTCCCGAAAGAGTTTCGAGTCGAGCGGGCGATGCTGTACTCCGCCCAGAACGATGCCGACGGCGAGTACATCCTCGTCAACAACATCGAGACTTTGATCTGGCTCGCCCAGCTTGCGGACATCGAGATGCACCCGTGGATGGCGCGCGTGAACCCGCAGCCGGACGCGCCGGGCCGGCCCACGACCTTCTCCGGCTCGGAGGAGAACATCGAGCGGAGCGTCCTGAACTATCCCGACTTCATGGTCTTCGACCTCGACCCGTACATCTACGCCGGCGACGAGCGGCAGGGCGACGAGCCGGCTCTGAATCGCAAGGCCTTCGAGAAGACGCGCGAGGTGGCCTTCGCGCTCAAGGACCTGCTCCAGCAGCTGCGGCTGTCGTCATTCGTCAAGACGACGGGAAAGACCGGCCTGCACATCTTCGTGCCGGTGCTGCGGCAGTACACCTACGACGAGATCCGGGCGGCGACGGAGGCCGTCGGCCGCTTCCTCATGCAGGAGCACCCGAAGACGGTCACGATGGAGTGGTCCGTCCCGAAGCGCGCCGGCAAGATCTTCTTCGACCACAACCAGAACGCGCGCGGCAAGACGCTGGCTTCGGAGTACTCCGCCCGCCCGTCGCCGCCGGCCGCCGTCTCGGCGCCGGTGACGTGGCAGGAGCTCGGCCGCGTATATCCGACCGATTTCGATCTCGATACGATGCCGGAGCGCCTGCGCGAGCACGGCGACATCTGGGCCGACATCCTCGACGCCAAGCAGGACCTGCGCGCGCTGCTGGAGGTCACCGGATAGCCACACCGGCGAAGCTGCCGATGGCCGCGCCGACCGGTGCCCGAGCGGACGTCGCAGCCACCGCCAGCCCGACGGCGGAGCGGTGGCGGCTCTCTGCTATCCGCGCAGCGTCGCCACCGGGGACGCGTCGGCGACCGCCAGCCCCGTGCGGGCGAGGTTCTTCGCCTGCACGCCGGTCGCCTCGAAGCCGCTGCCGACGGTGCCGCCTTCGAGGAAGCGCGCGTAGATGCCTTCGACGATGACCGCGAGCTTGAAGTACGCCAGTACGATGTAGAAGTCGAGCTGGCCGATGTCGCGGCCGCTGCGCTCGGCGTAGCGCTGCATCGCCTCGTTGCGGCGCATGAAGCCAGCGAGCGCCGTCACGCTTCCGGAGATGCCCTGCGTGCCGACGGGGCCGTCGTCCGCCGCCCAGTACATGTACAGTAGGCCGACGTCGGTCAGCGGGTCGCCGAGCGACGCCATCTCCCAGTCGAGCACGGCGGCGATGTGACCGTCGGCGCCGATGACGCTGTTGTCGATGCGGTAGTCGCCGTGGATGATCGACGCGCCGGATTCCGGCGGGATCGACGCGGCGAGCCGGCGTGCCAGCTCCTGGAGCTCCGGCACGTCGCGGGTGCGGTGTTGCTCGATCTGCCCGGAGAAGCGCCGCACCTGGCGCTCTACGAATCCCGCTGGCTTGCCGAAGTCGGCGAGGCCGACGCTCGCCGGCTCGGTGGCGTGCAGCAGCACGAGCGTGTCGACGAGCTCCTCGGACATGCGGCGCAGCGTCGCCGTGTCGTAGGCGCGGGCGACCGTGGCGGCGTCGTTGGGCACCATGCCGGCGACGTACTCCATGACGTAGAACGGGGCATCGTTGACGGCGACGTCGTCGCAGAAGGCGATCGCTTCCGGGACGGGCACGCCGGTGGGCGCGAGCGCCGAGATCACCCGGAACTCGCGCTTCATGTCGTGCGCCGTGGGCATGACGTGCGATAGGGGCGGCCGCCGAAGCACCCACGACGCATCGCCCGACGAGACGCGATAGGTGATGTTCGAGCGGCCGTGGCCGATCACCCCCGCCCGCAGCGCTTCTACGGGCGCCACGTGCTCGCGAAACCACGGCAGCAGGCGTTCGAGGTCGAGGCCCTTCGGCGGTGCGTCGTTCATGCCCGTCTCCCGCTGCCCTGCTCACCGGGGCTGTGCCTAACAGCGCCGCGCTCTAGAATGCTCGCACGTCAGTGGCCGCCGCGACGGCAGGAGGAGAACGCATGCCCATCGACTTCACGCTCTCACCCGAAGTGGAGGACGTACGCCGGCGCGTCCGCGCGTTCATGGACGAAGAGGTACGTCCCGCCGAAGAGAAGCTACGCCAAGGCGAGGCTGACCGCAACGGGTACGTCGCGGCGATCGGCGGCCTGCGCAAGCGCGCGCACGAGCTGGGCCTGTGGAACCCGCACCTGCCGATCGAGTGGGACGGCATGGGCCTTGGTCCCGTGGCGATGGCGTTCGTCTCGGCAGAAGCGGGGCGGACGGGCATGGGCCCGCACATCCTCAACGCGCAGGCGCCGGACGAAGGGAACATGCACACGCTCCTGCATCACGCGGACGATGCGCAGAAAGAGAAGTACCTGCGCCCGCTCGCCGAAGGCCGCTCGCGGTCGTGCTTCGCGATGACGGAGCCGGAGGTCGCCGGCTCCGACCCGACGGGCATCCAGACGACGGCCGTAAAAGACGGCGATGACTGGGTGATCAACGGCCACAAGTGGTTCATCTCCGGCGCGAAGGGAGCGCGCTTCGCGATCCTCATCGCGCGCACGGACCCGGAAGCGGACCCACCGCAGGCGCGGAACTCGGCCTTCCTCGTCGACCTGCCGGCCGCCGGCTGGGAGCTGGTGCGCGACATCGACACGATGGCGGGCCAGGGGAACCACTGCGAGATCCGCATCACGGACCTGCGCGTGCCCGCCGCCAACATGCTCGGCGCCCGCGGCCACGGCCACCTGCTGGGGCAGGCGCGCCTGGGGCCGGCGCGCCTCGCCCACTGCATGCGCTGGATCGGCCAGGCGGAGATCGCCCTCGAGATGCTCGTCGACCGCGCGCTCAAGCGGGAGGCGCACGGCTCGCTGCTCGCCGACAAGCAGGCGATCCAGTGGATGATGGCCGACTCGGCGATGGAGCTCTACACGGGCAAGCTGATGGTGCTGCACGCGGCGTATCGCATCGAACAGGGCCTGCCGTTCCGCCAGGAGGTGTCGTTCGCGAAGCACCACGTCGCCAACATGCTCTGGCGCATCGTCGACCGGGCGATCCAGGTGCACGGCGCGCTCGGGTACTCGACGGATACCCCGCTCGAGCGAATGATGCGGAACGCCCGCTCGGCGCGCCTCGTCGACGGCGCCGACGAGGTCCACCAGCAGACGATCGCCCGTAACGTCATCGCCGCCTACAGGGAACACGGCAGCACGCGCACGGCGACGGGCGACCTGCTGTAGGCTCGACTCGATGAGCGCCGACGTCGCGCGCCTGCTCGCCGCGTTCGGCGCCGGCAGGCTGCTGCGCCCGGGCGCCGGCGCGCCGGACTCGCTCGACCTGTCGCTGGCGCTGGCATCGCTCGGCGGCGTGCCGGAGATCGAGCTGACGGCGGCCGCGGAGCAGATCGTCGAGGCGATCTCCTACCCGCGCGGCGCCGCCTCGCCTCGCCGGGGAGGCCGGGCGCCAGATCCTGCGCACATCGTCTTCGTGCTGGTCGACGGCCTGGGGATGAAGGTCGTCGAGCGGCTGCCGGCGGCGAGCTTCCTCCGCTCGCACGTCGTGCTCGAGATGCGGGCGCTGTTCCCGACGTCGACGGCGCCGGTGCTGACGTCGCTGGCGACGGGCCTCTCGCCGGCGGAGCACGGCGTCGCCGGCTGGTGGTCGTATCTGCCAGCGCAGGGAGTGACGGCGACCGTGCTGCCGTTCATCGAGCGCTTCACGCGGCGGCCGCTGACGGAGTTCGGCGTCGTGCCAGACGACGTCTTCCTGCGGCCGGCGCTGCTACCGCGATACGCGCGCGACGTGCTGTCATTGTTTCCGGCGCAGATCGCCGGGAGCGCGTATACGCGATACAGCACGGGCGGCACGGCCAGCGCCGGCTACGACGGGATCAGGTCGGCGGTCACGGTGGTGGTCGCGCGCCTGCGTCGGGCGCCGCCGCCGACGTATACGTACCTCTACCTGCCCCAGTTCGACGCGGCCGAACACGAGCACGGGCCGTTTGCGGCGAGGCCGGGGCGCGTGCTGCTGCGGGTCGACGCGGCGCTCGCGCGGCTCGCCGAGGCGCTGCCCGAGGAGGCGCGCCTCGTAATCAGCGCCGACCACGGGCAGATCGCGACGCCCGCAGCGAGCGTCGTCGAGCTCCGCCGCGACGACCCGCTCATGGCGATGCTCCTCGCGCCGCCGGACGGCGACGGGAGAGCGCCGCGCTTCCACCTGCAGCCGGGCGCAGGCGACGCCTTCGCGGCCGAGTTCCGGGCGCGGTTCGGCGCGCACTACGCGCTGCTGACGATCGACGAGGCGGCGGATCTGCGGCTCTTCGGCCCGCACGCCATCGCCTCCGACGTGCGCCAGCGCTTCGGCGACCTGCAGGCGGTCGCGCTCGACGACACGCTGCTGGAGTATCGCGACGGGACGGAGGAGCGGCTGCGCGGAAACCACGGCGGCCTCTCACCGGACGAGATGCGTATTCCACTGATCGTCGCTTGACCGCGGGCGCACGGACGGCACGCCGAGGCACCGGCAAGAGGCGCGATCCTCGGGCCGCCGTCAGCGGCTCCTGCCGACGGTAGAGGGGCGGCGCCGACGCATTGTCCCGAGTTCCGGGCTCTTGCTCCGCGCTATGCGCGGATCAGCAGCACCGGCAGGCTCGTCTCGTGCAGCACCTGTTCCGCGACGCTGCCGAACATCAGCCGGTTGATGCCGCGGCGCGAGTGCGTCGACATGGCGATCGCGTCCACATCGAGCTCCTTCGCGGCGGCGACGATCTGACGCGCCGGCTGCCCGTGCCGCACCAGCGTGTGCGCCGTCGCGCCGCCGGTGGCGAGCTGCGCGGCGACGCGGTCGAGGTACGTCTGCGCCTGCTCGATGAACAGCGAGCGGATCGTGGCGTCGGCCGAGGCCTTGCCGATGGCGCCGCGCTCGCTCCAGTCCGCCGTGCCGGACTCGACGATGCGCAGGAGCGTCAGCTCGGCGTGCATCGAGCGGGCGACGTCGGCGGCGTAGGGGATGACCGATTCGCCGCGCGGCGTCCCATCCAGTGTCACCAGGACGTGCTTGAACATGGCTTCGCCCTCCGAAGATGCGGCCGGCGGCGACGAGCCGTGTCGGCGCGCTCGTGGGGCGAGCGTCGAGCCGGCGCGAGCGTGCGGCGGCGCGACGAATCACCCCGACCCTGATTCCCTCACCCACGATCAGTATCGGCAGCGCGCCGGCGACCGTGAGGGTGGCGAACGAGCGGGTGGTTCGGCGAATCCCCGCCGGGCGGGCGCGAAGCTCGACCGTGCCGGTCGCCGGAGCGTCGGTCTCCGGCGCATCCCCTCGAAGGCCGAGGCGCCGCGTCGGCGCCGCCTCGTCCGGCGCCAGTGCGGCCCTCAGCGTTGTGTTGAATCGATCCGATACTTCCTTGAGAATGTATCCATCGTTGCGAAGCCGGCTCGCCGGTATCTGCCTCTACCCCGCGCGGCACGTCCGCTGGCGGATCATCGCGCCCTACGCGCTGCTGACGCTCGCGCTGGCAGCGGGCGGCGCCTACCTCGTTACCCGGGTCGTCGTCAGCTCCTTCGAAGAGCGCTTCGACAACCAGCTTGCCGAGGCCTCGCGGGTCGCCGCCGACGCCGTCGTCCGCCAGGAGTCGCGGCACCTGGAGACGGTGCGGGCGGTCGCCTTCACTGACGGGCTACCGGCCGCTGTCCGCCGGGGCGACGCAGCGGCGGTCGAGCGGTTGACCGCGCCGTTGGCGGCGAACGCGCACGCCCATCTCGTCGAAGTGCTCGACCGCGGCGGCCGCCGCATCTACGGCACCCGCCTCGTCGACGACCCATCGCTGACCTACGCGCCGCTCAGCGATGCCAGTGACCGCTCCTCCTGGCAGATCGTGCAGCAGGTGCTGGCGGGGCGGACGGACCCGGTTGGCAACAAGTACGCCGCCATCGAGCCGACGGCGCAGGGCGCTGCGCTCTACACCGCCGGGCCGATCCTCGACAATGGCGGGCTGGTCGGCGTCGTCCTCGTCGGCACGCCGCTCGTGCAGCTCGTCGGCGACCTGAAGGGTCAGGCGCTCGCGGACGTCAGCATCTACGACCCGCAGGGCGCGCCGCTCGCATCGACGCTGGCGCCGGAGACCGGCGACCTGCGGGCGGACCTGCTGCCGGCGCCGCGCGTGGTCGCCGCGGCCGGCAACGAGCCCGTGCGCGAGGGCAAGACGCTGTCGCAGCGGAACTTCGACCTGCTCTACAGCAGCCTCAGCGTGCGCGGCCGTCCGGTCGGGCTGTACTCCGTCGCGCTGCCGTCGTCGTACGTCTTGAGCGCGGGCGTGGCGACGCGCGCCGACCTGGTCCTGCTCTTCGCCGGCGCGGCCGTCGCCGTGCTGGCGGTCGGCTGGCTCGTCAGCCGGACGATCACCAGGCCGGTCTTCCGGCTCGTCGCGGCGGCCCGCGCCGTCGGCGCCGGCGACCTCTCGGCGCGCTCCGGCGTGCGCGGCGACGACGAGATCGGCGCCTTCGGCCGCGCCTTCGACGCGATGACCGACCGCGTGCAGCGCCAGCACCTGGCGACGGTCGGCGCCCTGGCCTCGGCGATCGACGCGCGCGACCCGTACACGATGGGGCACTCGATGCGCGTCGGGCAGCTCGCTGTCGAACTCGGGCGCGAGCTGGGTGTGACGCCGGCGCAACGGCAGGACCTCGAGGTCGGCGGCTATCTACACGACATCGGCAAGATCGGCGTGCGCGACACCGTGCTGCTGAAGGACGGGAAGCTGACGCCGGAAGAGCGCGAGCAGATCGAGCGCCACCCGCGCATCGGCCTGCAGATCCTGGCGCCGGTCGAGCTGCCGCCGGACGTGATCGCGTTCGTCGGCGGTCACCACGAGAAGCTCGACGGCAGCGGCTACCCGGCCGGCCTCAGCGGCGATGCGATTGGGCTCGTGGCGCGCATCGCGACGGTCGCCGACGTCTACGACGCGCTGACATCCGACCGCCCCTATCGCCGCGGCATGACGGCGGAGGAAGCGCTCGCGATCCTGCGGCGCGAAGTCAGCGGTGGCACGGTCGACGCTGGCGCCGTGAGCGCGCTCGAGCGCGCGTTGCCGCGCTGGGAAGAACGGCTGCGCACCGACGCCAAGCTGGCCGGCATCCGCTTCGACGGCCCACCGCGTCCGCTCGCCGCATGAATGCGGGCCGGCTGGGCGGCGGAGCGCTCGTCGTCGCGGTCGTCGCGGCCGCCTTCGCGGCGGCGTTCGGCGGCGCCACGCTGGCGCTGCGCCGGCCTGACATCGCCCGCTTGCAGACGACCACGGCGTCGTCGCTGCGCGCGGATTATTCTGCGGAGCCGGTCCAGCAGCTGCAGCCGCCGCTCTCGCCGGCGGTGATCGCCGCCGCTGCCGCCGATGCCCGCACCCAGGCCGCCGCCGCGCCGGGATCGCCGCGCGCTTCGGCGACTGCCGCCCCGGGGCGGGGATCGCTCACCGCGACGGCGACGCAGCCTGCCGCGGGCGCGATGGCATCCGCGACGGTCGGAAGCGGCGGCTCGCCGGTGGCGCCCCGGCCGGGCGAAACCCGCACGAGCGGCGCGGCGGCCAGCCCGACGGTCGGTCGTCCGCCGGCGGGCGCCACGGCGACGCCGACGAGGGGCGGTGGCCCCGCTGCGACCAACACGCCGCGTCCGGCGGACACGGCGCGCCCGACCGATACCGCGCGGCCGCCCGACACGCCCAGCCCGACCCGTACGCCGGCGCCGACGCCGACGCGTACGCCAACGCCGACTCCCACCCGTACGCCGACACGCACGCCGACGGCCACGGCGACGCCGTGCGTCCTCAATCTGCTCGGACGCTGCCTGCTGTAGTCGTCGGCATCGCGGCGGGAACGGCGAACGCGACGCCTACGGTTGCCACGCCGGCGGGGAACCATCGTAACAGGAGGCGGGTGAGACATTGGTCGTTCAAGCGGCCTTGACTTGAAGCGTTTGCTGGCGCTGCTGGCTTTGGCCGACTCGCGGCGGAGCAGATTCAGCGCCAGATGCCGCAACGTGGCCAGATTCCGGGCGCTCTGGCCGTCGCCGCGGCCCTCGTCGATCCCGCACAGGACATGGGACCTGTTGTGTCGCAGCGGCGAGCGTGCCCCTCGCCAGCATGCCGACGAGCGTCGTGGTCGCTGGTCAGAATCCAATACACGCCGCTACCATAGACGATGTGAGTGCCATCACGATGCCACGGCACGGTGCCTCCACCGTTGCAGCGAGACGCAGGTCACAAACGTGGTGTGTGTTCCCGATGATGTTCCCCAAAGCCTTGCAGCACGTCGCAGCGAGACTCGCATGTCACAAACCGTCATCCGGGCGAACAGAAGTTTCCCGTTGGTCCGGGCTTGTGCGCGCCGCACGGCTGTGACGCTCGCCGTTGGCCGGACGCCGAGCGAGGGCGTCTACCCGGTTCCGGCAACACCAGCGTGTCGCTGGTGAATGTCCGGCGGCTCGCCGCCATCGACATGTACGGCGCCAGTGGTTCTGCCCGGCGACGGCGGATCATCCTCGCGGAGTTCATCATCGGTGTCATTGGCATGGTTGGGTTAGGACTCTGGGCATTGACGCAAGCCTCCGGCCTGACGACGCGAATGTTCGGGCTGTGGCTCGTCGGCGCCGGGCTCAACTACGCGCCGCTGGCCGTGTACGCAGTGGTGCTGAGTCGACCAGGCGCGCTGGAGTCTGAGCTGGCCGGCGTGGATCCTTCTGCGGGGCTCCGCCGCTATGGCCTCCTGTCGCTTTGGATCCTTGTGCCGCTGTCCCTGATTGCTTTCGCGCTCCACGCAGCAGTCAGGGATCGCAGCGAGGGCTGATCGGCTCTTCCAGGCTTGCGCGGGCAAGGCTCAGCCGGTTCGCGACGCTGCGGCCCACCCGAAATTCGGGCAGGGATCGCATTGGCTCTACTCGCCGGGTGAAGAGAATTCGTGCCCACCCTCGACCGAAGACGGTTCGGAGACGGAAGCCGCCGGGCGGGGGCGGGACGAGCGCGCACCTGGGTGTAATCGCCGGACGACGGAGGGCGGTATGATCCGAAAGATCTGCCCGGATCTGCGTGCTCTAGTCGTCGGCATCGCAGCGGGAACGGCGAACGTGACCTCCGGTTCTGGCGCCGGGCGGGACAACCATCGTAGTCAGAGCTGGCGCCACGTTCACACACGACGTACAACCCACGTATCGACCCGGCCGGCAGGGGAGGAGAGCGCCGAATGGATGCGACTCACGACGTCCTTGGTGAGGTCCGCGCGCTGGTGCGCGCCCGCAGCCTGCTCGAGCATCCCTTCTATCAGGCGTGGCAGCACGGCGGACTGAACCTCGAAGATCTGCGGCTCTACGCGGCGCAGTACTACCATCACGTCCTGGCCTTTCCGCAGTACGTGAGCGCCGCGCACGCGCAGTGCCCGGACCAACACGACCGCCAGGCGCTGCTGGAGAACCTCATCGAGGAGGAGCGCGGCGACGAGAACCACCCCGAACTATGGTTGCGCTTCGGCGAGGGCATCGGCGCTGCCCGGAGCGACGTCGAGACGGCGCCGCCGCTGCCAGAAACACGCGCACTCGTCGATCTGTACCGCGACGTGACGGCGCGGCGGTCATTCGCGGAGGCGTGCGCGGCGCTGTACGTGTACGAGTCACAGGTCCCGGACGTCGCGCGCACCAAGATCGCCGGCCTCGAGCAGTTCTTCGGCATCTCTGATTCGCGCACGCTGCACTTCTTCGCGGTGCACGTCGAAGCGGACGAAGTCCATGCGCAGGTCGGCGCCGACATGGTGCGGCGCCACGCGAGCACGCCCGCTACCCGCGCGGCCGTCCTGCGCTCGGCGACGGAGTGCGCCGATGCGCTCTGGACCTTCCTCGACGGCGTGGAGCATGCCCGGCGTGCGGCGTAGTCCGGTCGCGACGCCGCGGCTGACCGCTCTGTGCTGGCAGGCGCCGCCGGCGCGATAGCCGGCGCTCGATGGGCGTTCCCCGTTCGCTGTGGGGCAAACGCAGCACGCCAGCCGCGGATGACAAGCTGCGCGCTTGACGTACAAATGTTCTATATGCGACACTCGCCTCATGCCGCTCGCCAAGATCCTCTCCTGCGCCGTCGTCGGGCTCGAAGGGCAGATCGTCGAGTGTGAGGTCGATGTCTCACGCCGCGGCCTCAACGGCCTGGCGATGGTGGGCCTGCCGGACGCCGCCGTCAAGGAGGCGAAGGACCGCGTCGAATCGGCGATCAAGAACTCCGGTCTGCGCTTCCCCAACGGCCGCATCGTCGTCAACCTGGCGCCGGCCGATCTGCGGAAGGAAGGACCGACGTACGACCTGCCGATCGCCGTCGGCATCATGGTGGCGGCGGGCCAGGCGCTCGCCGATGTGAGCGACGCCGTCTTCCTTGGCGAGCTCTCGCTCGACGGGACCGTGCGCCACGCGCAGGGCATCCTGCCGATGGTGGCGCTGGCGCGCGAGCGCGGCATCCGCACGGCCTTCGTGCCGTCCGCGGATGCCGCGGAGGCGGCGCTGCTGCCGGACATGATGATCATCCCCGTCGAGACGCTGACCGCGCTCATCGGGCACCTGACGGGCAGCGAGCTGATCGCGCCGGCACGCTCGCAGGGGGTGACGCGGTCGACCACGGCCTGGGAGGGCAACGACTTCTCGGACGTGAAGGGGCAGGAGCACGTGAAGCGCGCGCTGGAGGTGGCGGCGGCGGGCGGGCACAACGTGCTGCTCTCCGGGCCACCGGGCAGCGGCAAGACGCTGCTGGCGCGCGCGCTGCCTTCCATCCTGGCGGAGATGACGCCCGACGAGATGCTGGAGGTGACGAAGATCTACTCCGTCGCCGGCCTGCTGCCCGGCGATACGCCGCTGATCTCGCGGCGGCCGTTCCGGGCGCCGCACCACACGATCTCTCACGCCGGCCTCGTCGGCGGTGGACGGACGCCGCGGCCGGGGGAGATCAGCCTGAGCCACCGCGGCGTGCTGTTCCTCGACGAGCTGCCGGAGTTCGGCCAGCAGGTGCTGGAGGTGATGCGGCAGCCGCTCGAAGACCGCCTCGTCACGATCTCGCGCGCCCAGGGCTCGGTCACCTATCCGGCGAACTTCATGCTGGTCTGCGCGCAGAACCCGTGCCCCTGCGGCTACGCGGGCGACGCCGCGAAAGAATGCTCGTGCTCGGCGTCGACCGTCACGCGCTACCAGAAGCGCATCTCCGGCCCGCTGCTCGACCGCATCGACATCTTCGTCGAGGTGCCGCGCGTCGACTACGAGAAGCTGGCGGGCGAGACATCCGGTGAGCCGTCATACGTGATCCGCCAGCGCGTCGAGGACGCCCGGCGCGTGCAGCTCGCACGCTTCTCCGGCGGCCACACGCTGTCGAACGCGGAGATGTCGCCGACGGAGGTACGGGAGTACTGCCAGACGCGCATGGACGAGCAGGCGCAGTCACTGCTACGGCTGGCGATGGCGCAGCTGTCGTTGTCCGCGCGGGCGTTCCATCGCATCCTCAAGCTGGCGCGCACCGTCGCCGACCTTGACCACGCGGAAGTGATCGCGTCGCACCACCTCGCCGAGGCGGTGCAGTACCGGCAGCGCCCGGTGTGAGCTCGCCCCTGCGTCGATGTCAGCCGGACGCGCCCGTGTCGTCGGGCCGACCATGACCGCGCGGAGCATGGCGACAAGCGCGCGTAGATGGCACCATCCTCCGCATGACGAAGAAGACCGTGCGCGATGTCGAGGTCGCCGGGAAGCGCGTGCTCGTGCGCGTGGACTTCAACGTACCCATCGAGAAGAGCAGCGGCGCAATCCTCGACGACACGCGCATCCGGGCGGCGCTGCCGACGATCGCGTATCTGCGTGAGCATGGCGCGCGCGTCGTGCTGATGTCCCATCTGGGCCGGCCGGACGGCCAGGTCGTGCCGGCGCTGCGCCTGGCGCCGGTGGCGGCGCGGCTCGGCGAGCTGCTCGGCGCCCGCGTGGAGGCCGCGGACGACGTCGTCGGGCCATCGGCGCGGGCGGCGGTCGAGGCGCTGCAGCCCGGGGACGTCGTGATGCTTGAGAACGTCCGCTTCGAGCCGGGCGAGGAGCAGGACGACCCGAAGCTCGCCGAGCAGCTGGCGTCGTTCGGCGACCTCTACGTCAACGACGCCTTCGGCACAGCGCACCGGGCGCACGCTTCCACTGCCGGCGTTGCGAAGTTCCTGCCGGCGGTCGCCGGCTTCCTCATGGAGAAGGAGGTCGACCAGCTCGGCCGCGTCATCGCAGAACCGGAGCGTCCGCTGGCGGCGATCATCGGCGGCGCCAAGATCAGCTCGAAGATTGGCGTGCTGCGCCACCTGCTCTCGATCGTCGACACGCTGCTCATCGGCGGCGGCATGGCGAGCACGTTCCTGAAGGCGGGCGGCGTCGCAGTCGGCGCCTCGCTCGTCGAGGACGGGCAGCTCGATGCGGCGCGCGCCATCGTCGCCGAAGCCGCCGAGCGCGGGGTCGACCTCGGCCTGCCCACCGATGCCGTGGTGGCGGAGCGCTTCGCCGGGGACGCCGCGTCGCGCATCGTGGCGCTGGAGGCGGTGCCGGACGGCTGGATGATCCTCGACGTGGGGCCGCAGACGGTGCAGGCGTACGAGGCGAAGCTGCAGCCGGCGATGACGATCGTCTGGAACGGGCCGCTCGGCGTCGCCGAGTGGGAGGCGTTCGCGCAGGGTTCGCGGGAGCTGGCGCGCTTCCTGGCGAAGTCGCAGGCGAGCGTGGTCATCGGCGGCGGCGAGACCGTGGCGCTGGTCAGCGACCTCGGGCTTTCGCCCGCGTACTCGCACGTCTCGACCGGTGGCGGCGCCGCGCTCGAGTTCCTCGAGGGCAGGACGCTGCCCGGCGTGGCCGCGTTGCAGGATCGCTGAACGGGCGGTGTTCCCGCCAGAGCGTGGGATCCGGGCCGGTCGCCCTCGTTTGAACTGACTCGATGCCTTTGTTACGCTGCCAGCCGTGACCCGCACGCGCGGGTCATCCTCATGCGCAGCATTGGCCTCGGGCGCCGGGAGAGATGACATGGCGAACAACGAACTGGCGGTCGCGCCGCGCACCGTCTTGGGCAAGAAGGTCAAGGCACTTCGCCGCAGCGGCGTGACGCCCGCGAACATCTACGGCCACAAGATCGAATCCACCGCCGTGCAGGCGGACACGGTCGCGCTGACGCACCTGCTCCGGACGTCGACGCGGAACGCGATCATCGACCTGCGCGTCGAGGGCGAGGGCAAGGCGCGGCCGGTGGTCATCCGGCGCGTCGAGCGTGACGCCGTCAGCACCGAGATCCTGCACATCGACTTCTACCAGATCTCGCTCACGGAGAAGATCCAGGCGGATGTGCCGGTCGTGCTGACGGGCAGCTCGCCGGCAGTGTCGACGTTCGGCGGCGTGCTGCTGCAGACGCTCGAGCGCGTGCCGGTCGAGGCGCTGCCAGCCGACATCCCGGCGCAGTTCGAGGTCGACGTGAGCGGCCTGACCGAGCTCGAGCAGTCCTTCCACGTCCGCGACCTCGAAGTCGACGCGACCAAAGTAGCGATCCAGGTCGACCCCGACGTCGTGCTCGCGCGCGTCGCGTCGCCACGCCTCGCTGCTGCCGAGGAGGGTGCCGCCGAGACGCCGGAGGGCGCGCCGGCGCCGGCCGGAGGCGAGCCGGCTGCGGCACCGGCTGCGCCACCGCCGTCCGAGTCGTAGACGCCCTGCCTGCACGTCGCCTTCGGGCAGATGCCTGCGGCCGCGCTCATCACCGGCGCGCCGTCGCGCTCATCCCCTCCGCACGCCCGTCCTGTGCCCGCCGATACGATGAGCCGCGCGCGGCGTTGCGGCGGCGGGCCGGTACGCCACGCGGATGCGGACAAGCGCCACGAGGCGTACCCTGCGGCATCGGCGGCTGAAGGTGCAGGGAGGACAGATGATCGACGCGACGCGCGTGACCGCGAAGCCCGAAGACCTCGGCATCGAGCCGGAGCGGCTGGAGGCCGTGTTCGCGCGGGCGAAACGCGACGTCGACGACGGCGTGCTGCCGAGCGCGCAGGTCGCCATCGCACGGCACGGCCGGCTGGCCGGCATGCGCAGCTTCGGCTCGGCGGTGCAGGGTGGCGGCGAGCAAGCGGCGACGGACGACACGTTGTACCACATCTTCTCCTGCACGAAGGCGGTCGTCGCGTCGGCGGCGTGGCTGCTCTTCGAGTCCGGCGACCTGCGGCTCGATGAGCGCGTGGCCGAGATCATCCCCGAGTTTGGCACGAACGGCAAAGACGTGATCACCGTCGAGCAGCTGCTGCTGCACGCCGGCGGCTTCCCGCTCGCGCCCTTCAAACCGGAGCACTGGGGCGACCGCGAGGCGCTGCTCGCCGCGTTCTCGCAGTGGCGCCTGAACTGGCCCGCCGACAGCCGATACGAGTACCACCCGACGTCGGCCCACTGGGTGCTGGCGGAACTCATCGAGCGGCGCACCGGCACCGAGTGGAAGCAGTTCATCCGCGACCGGATCACAGGGCCGATGAAGCTCGGCGAGCTGTACATCGGCTGTCCGCCGGAGCAGCAGCAGCGCGTCGCCGACGTCGTGCACATCGGCGAGCAGGTGGCGCCACCGGGCGGCTGGGGCGAGGTGACGCCGGAGTTCATCGAGCGCTTCAACCGGCCATGGCAGCGTGCGAAAGGCGCGCCGGGCGCGAGCGGCGCCGCATCGGCGGCAACGTTGGCGCTGTTCTATCAGCCGCTGATCAACGGCGGCGTGACGGCCGACGGGACGCGGATTATGAAGGCCGAGACGATCGCCTTCGCGACGACCGTGCGGTCGAAGCCGCATCATGTCGAGCAGGTGACGGGGATCAGCCCGAACCGCGGGCTGAGCATCGTCGTCGCCGGCGGCGACGGCAATGCGTTCATGCGCGGCTTCGGGCGGACGTGCTCGCCACGCGCGTTCGGCCACGGCGGCGCCGGCGGCCAGATCGCCTGGGGTGACCCGGAGACGGGGATCTCGATCGGCTACTGCACGAACGGATTCGTCGACGTGTTGACGGTCGGTCGGCGGCTGACGGCGCTGGGGAGCCTCGCCGCGGCGTGTGCGACATAACGGCGACATGGCCGGCGACGCGAAGGCGATGCACTTCGTTACTGGCGTAGGCGCCCGCGCTACGGCCCGAAGCGACCACCTCTGCACGGCCACTGCACCATCTCTGCGTTGCTTCCATCTCTGCCAACGCGCGCCGGGAGTGACCGCGATGAACAGCGCGTGTTCCTGTTGACGCGCGCTCGCCGAGGCGAGATGATGTGACTCCACCGGTAAGCAAACCGAAAGGAAGGTCCGACGATGAGCAGCAAGGCGGAGGAGATGGCGACCCGCTTCGAGCAGGCGAGCGACGACATGGCCTCCACGGTTCAGGCGCTCAGCGACGATGAGTGGCGCGCGCAGACGAAGGAAGAGGGCTGGACGGTGGCGGCGTGCGCCCACCATGCCGCCACCTCCACGGGGCCGATCGCGATGATGATCGCGGCGGCTGCCGGCAAAGGCGACATGCCGGACATCACGGTGGACATGCTCCACCAGATGAACGCAGACCACGCCAGGCAGTTCGCCGGCTGCTCGAAGGAAGAGACGCTTGCGGCGCTCCGCGAGACCACCGGCCCGGCGGCCTCCGTCGTGCGTGGCCTGAGTGACGACGAGCTACAGCGCACGGCGACCTTGCCGCTCGGCATGGAGATGACGGCGGAGCAGATCATCGAGAACGTGCTGATCGGGCATCTGCAGCAACACGGCGCGAGCATCGCCGCTGCGGTGCCGGCGTAATCGCCGACGCCGGTCGAGACACGCAGAGAGCCGGCCGAGGCGTCTCGGCCGGCCTCCTGTCGTCGCGTCGTGCGGGCGCGCCGCGCGCCGCCAACGCGCGGATCCCTGTTGCTACTTGCGCTCGATCTTGTAGATCGCGTTGGCGAAGGTGACGAGGTAGAGCTCGCCATCCTTTCCCTGCATGAACGACGACACGGGCTGGCCGCTGTCCATCAGCTGGATCGGCTTGCTCGCGTTCTCGGTCGTGTTCACCGCCCACACGCGGCCGGAGCAGAAGTCGGAATAGACGAACCAGCCGTCCATCTCCGGCAGCGCCTTCCCACGGTAGACGTAGCCGCCGGTGATCGAGCAGCCGACGTCGTGGCCGTATTCGGCGCGGGGAAGCGCCAGTCCGCTCATATTGCAGCCGCTCGACGGGTTGAAGCAGTGGGCGCCTTCCATGATGTTCCAGCCGTAGTTTTGCCCGCGTTCGACATGGTCGACCTCCTCCCAGAGGTCCTGGCCGACGTCGGCGACCCACAGATGGCCGGTCCTGGAGTCGAACGAAAAGCGCCACGGGTTGCGGAAGCCCCAGGCGTAGATCTCTGGCCGGCCGCCACCGCGCGCGAAGGGGTTATCGGGCGGGATCGTGTAGTCGGCGCCGGAGACGTCGATGCGGAGGATCTTCCCGAGCAGCGTGTTGACGTTCTGGCCGTTGCCCATCGTGTCACCACCGCCGCCGCCATCGCCGACGCCGAAGTACAGATACCGGTCCGGGCCGAACACGATGTTGCCGCCGTTGTGGTTGCTGTACGGCTCCCCGATCTCGAGCAGCACGCGCTCTGACCCCGGGTCCGCGCGGTCGCCACTGGCGACGAACCGCGCCAGCACGTCGCGGCGCGGGTTGCCGGCGCTGTAGACGATGTAGAACTTGCCGCTGCTCGCGTAGTCCGGGGCGAAGGCGAGGCCCAGCAGGCCCTCTTCCTCGCCGGGGTTCTGGATCAGCTTGTCGCGCACGTCCATAAACGTCGTCGGTTGGGCGTTCGGCGTGTCGAGGTTGGCGCGATAGATGACGCCCGACTTGGAGAGGATGAGCGCGAAGTTGCCGTCGCCGGGCACCGGGAACATGCCCGTCATCTGATCCGTCTGGATGCCGGGGAAGACCGGCGTCGCCTTGTAGCCGTTCGGCTTCGGGCAGGCCGATAACAGCAACGCCGACGCGACCACCAGCCCGAAGAAGATCGCGATCCGCGCCCGTCCCATGCTGCCACCTCCTGTGTCCACGCAGTCTCCCGCCATCGTACCGTCCGAGGCCGCTCACGGCCTACTCCCGGCAGCTCCCGCACGCCGGGGCGCTGATGAGGGATCGCCCGTGCGTCGAAGGCCATCGGCGCCGACGGCGATGTGTTCGGCTTCGCCCGCCCGACCCGCCCGGATCCTTCATCCTGGGTTCACACGCGTTAAACGCTCGTTAACGTCGTCGCTCTATCATCGGCTTCGGATGGCACGCACAATGATCAAGGGAGCAATATGCGGATATTCCACCCACGCTTCGGTCCTGCCGGCGGCGCTTGCGGTCTGGCGCTCGCGCTCGTCGGCGCGGCTGTGCTCGCCGCCTGCGGCGGCTCCCGAGGCCCGCTGCTCGCCGAAGGGACCGCCAGTGTCACCGCCAGCGGCTCGCCGGTCCCCGCTGTGGATGTGTCGGGCATCCCGCCGGACGTCGGCAGCTCGGACGAGGCGCAGATCACCGCCGCCGGCTCGACGTTCGCGGCGCCGCTCTACACGCGCTGGTTCATCGACTACCGGGCGCGCGTCGCTGCCGGCGTCAGGAGCAACTACCAGGCGATCGGTTCCGGCGGCGGCATCCAGAACATCATCCGGAAGACGATCGATTTCGGCGCCACCGACGCACCGATGACGGACCGTGAGGTAGCGAAGGCGCCGGGCATCCAGCACATCCCGACGGCGATCGGGCCGGTCGTCGTCACCTACAACATCAACGGCATCAGCCAGCCGCTCAAGCTCGATGGCCCGACGCTCGCCGGCATCTACCTCGGCAAGATCGCGAAGTGGAGCGACCCGGCGATCGTCGCCCAGAACGCCGGCGCCCGCCTCCCGGACGCGGACATCATCGTCGTCCACCGATCGGACGGGAGCGGCACGAGCTACACGTTCACGGACTACCTCAGCAAGGTGAGCGCCGATTGGGCCGAGGGCGTGGGCAAGAGCAAGAATCCGCAGTGGCCGAAGGGCATCGGCGGGCAGGGGAACGACGGCGTTACGCAGTATGTGCGGCAGAACGCGAACTCGATCGGCTACGTCGAGCTGATCTTCGCCGACAAGAACAACCTGCCGAAAGCGCAGCTGAAGAATGCCTCCGGCGAGTACATCACGCCGACGACGCAATCGGCGTCGCTGGCGGCGCAGGGCGTGACACTGCCGCCGGACTATCGCGTCAGCATCGTCAACTCCCGGACCAGCGGCGCCTACCCGATATCGACGTTCACCTGGATCCTGCTCTACCGCGAGCAGTCCGACGCATCGAAGGGGAAGGCGCTCGTCGACATCCTCTGGTGGGCGATCCACGACGGCCAGAGGACATCGCAGGAGCTCGACTATGCCGCCCTGCCGGCCGACGTCGTGCGCGCCGTCGAGCAGACGCTGGCGACGCAGATCACGTACGACGGCCGGCCGCTGCTGCGTGCCGGGCGTTGAGGAGTGCGAAGTGGGGCGAAGAGAGGGACGCTGGGAAGTCGCACGTGGGAAGTTCCCGAACGGCGGGTGATCGATGCAACTGACTGAGATGCGGCCGGACTTCGAGCGGGCGGACGGCGTGCTGGCCGGCGTCGAGCCGCGCGAGTGGCTGTTCCGCGGCATCGTCGGCGGTGCTGCGCTCTTCGTCTTCGTCGTCATCATCGCGATGATCTATGAGCTGACGCGTCAGGCCTGGCCGGCGATCGACGCATTCGGCCTGGGGTTCCTCACGTCGACGACATGGAACCCACCGAGTGAGCAGTTCGGCGCGGCGCCGTTCATCATCGGCACGCTCGTCACGTCGTCGCTGGCGCTCGTGCTCGGGACGATCATCGGCGTCGGCTCGTCGCTCTTCCTCGTCGAGGTGGCGCCGCGCTGTGTGCGGCTGCCGGTGAGCTATACGGTCGAGCTGCTGGCGGCGATCCCGAGCGTCGTCTACGGCCTCTGGGGCGTGTTCGTGCTGGGGCCGTGGATCCAGCACACGGCCGGCCCGTTCATCGTCCGCTGGTTCGGCTGGCTCCCGTGGGTCGAGGGCCCCGCGCTCGGCGTCGGCGTCTTCGAGGCGGTGCTGATCCTCACGATCATGATCTTGCCGACGATCGTCGCCATCTCCCGCGACGTCATCGGCGCCGTGCCGCGCTCGCAGCGCGAAGGCATCCTGGCGCTCGGCGCTACGCGCTGGGAGATGGTTCGTATTGCCGTGCTCCCGTACGCCCGCTCGGGCATCCTCGGCGCCGCGATCCTGGGGCTGGCGCGGGCGATCGGCGAAACGCTGGCGGTGGCGCTGGTGATCGGCAACAGCACGCAGGTGCCGGATTCGATCTTCTCGCCCGCGTACACGATGGCGAGTGTCATCGCCAACCAGTTCCGGGAGGCGGAGAACGACATGCACGTCGCGGCGCTGATCTACATCGGCCTGCTGCTCCTGATCATCACGCTGCTCGTCAACGCCGGCGCCCGCCTGCTCGTCTGGCGCGTGACGAAGGGCCAGATCACGACGGTGATCGAATGATCGCGACGAGCAGCCGCAACCGCCGCCGCCGGAAGGCCATCGATACGCTGGCGACCGCCGGCATCATCGGCGCCGGCGCCGGCGCCATCGTGCCGTTGTTCGCGATCCTGATCTTCCTGCTCCTGAAGGGGCTGCCGGCGCTCAATCTGCAGCTGTTCACGCAGAACCCGGGGCCGACAGGCGTCGCCGGCGGCGGCATCCAGAACTCGATCGTCGGCACCGCCGTCCTGATGGCGCTGTCGCTGGCCATCGGGCTGCCCTTCGCCATCGCGACCGGCGTGTACCTGGCGGAGTACGGCCGCGGGCGCGTCGGCTTCGTCGTGCGCTTCCTGGTCGACGTCCTGGCCGGCATCCCGTCGATCACGATCGGCCTGTTCGTGTACACCGTAGTCGTGCTGCGGATGGGCACGTTCAGCGCGCTCGCCGGCGGCCTCGCCCTGGCGTTGATCATGGTGCCGATCATCTCGCGCGTGACGGAAGAGATGCTGCTGCTGGTGCCGCAGACGATGCGCGAGGCCTCGTACGCGCTCGGCGTGCCGAAGTGGCGGACGGTGCTGACGATCGTCGTGCCGGCGGCGCGCAGTGGCATCATGACCGGCGTCATCCTCGCGTCGGCGCGCGCCGCGGGCGAGGCGGCGCCGCTGCTCTTCACGTCGCTCGGCAACAACTTCCGCAGCACGAGCATCACCTCGCCGATCGATGCGCTGCCGCTGCGCATCTTCACCTACGCGACGGGGCCGTTCGCATATCAGCACGCGCAGGCTTGGGCGGCCTCGTTCATCCTTGTCGCGTTCGTGCTGGTGCTCAGCGTCTCCGGCCGCCTGCTCCTGCTCAGGGGGCGGCGATGATGGCCGGCGACCGGGCGACGCAGACGCCATCTCCGGCCACGCCGTCGGCGCCGGAAGCGGCGGTCGAGGTCGAGCGCCTGAGCGCGTGGTACGGCGCGACAGCCGCCGTGCGCGACGTGTCGCTGACGATCCCGGCGCGCCAGATCACCGCCATCATCGGCCCGTCGGGCTGCGGGAAGTCGACCCTGCTGCGCTGCATCAACCGCATGCACGAAGTGGCGAAGGGCGCGCGCGTCGAAGGCACTGTGCGCGTCGACGGCGAGGACATCTATGCCGCGGGCGTCGATGCCGCCGTCGTGCGAGAGCGCATCGGCATGGTGTTCCAGCGCCCCAATCCGTTCCCGACGATGTCGATCTGGGATAACGTCGGCGTCGGCCCGCGCCTGCTCGGCATGCGCGGCAGCGTCCTGTCCGACGTCATCGAATCGTCGCTGCGGAAGTCGGGCCTCTGGGATGAGGTCGGCGCGAAGCTGCGGACGCCGGCGATCGAGCTGTCCGGCGGTCAGCAGCAGCGGCTCTGCATCGCGCGCTGCATCGCCGTGAAGCCGGAGGTGATCCTCATGGACGAGCCGTGCAGCGCGCTCGACCCGATCGCCACGATCCGCGTCGAGGACCTCATGCGCGAGCTCGCGCGCGAGTACATGGTCGTGATCGTCACGCACAACATGCACCAGGCGGCGCGCGTCTCCGACAAGACCGCGTTCATGCTGGCGGAAGACCGCGACGGCGGCCGGCTGATCGAGTTTGACGCGACGGACTCCGTCTTCACCGGCCCCGCCGACCGGCGGACGGAGGAGTACGTAACGGGGAGGTTCGGGTAGCGATGGCCGGAGACTCGCCGCTCCGCACGCCGCCGAAGGTCGCCGCGCCGGTCGTGCGGCCGCGCGCGCGGGGCGCGGCTGCCGGCGCCGTCAGCACCGACGTCCGCATCCGCGCCGAGCATGTGAGCGTGAGCTACGGCGACAGGCGCGCGATCGAGGACGTGACGATCGACATCCACGATCGCGCTGTGACCGCGATCATCGGGCCTTCCGGCTGCGGCAAGAGCACGCTCCTGCGCGCCTTCAACCGCATGAACGACCTGATCCCGAGCGCGCGCTCGACAGGCCGCGTCGAGATGGATGGCGTCGACGTGCTTGGTCGCAACATCGACATCGTGCGGCTGCGACGGCGCGTCGGCATGGTCTTCCAGAAGCCGAACGCGTTCCCGATGAGCATCTACGAGAACATCGCGTACGGCCCGCGGCAGCACGGCCAGAAGCGGCGCGCCCGCCTCGACGAGATCGTCGAGAGCACGCTGCGGCGGGCGGCGCTCTGGGACGATGTGGACGACCGGCTCGGCGCCTCGGCCGTCGGGCTGTCGGGCGGGCAGCAGCAGCGCCTCTGCATCGCCCGCGCCCTGGCCGTCGAGCCGCACGTGCTGCTGATGGACGAGCCGTGCAGCGCGCTCGACCCCATCGCCACGCTGAAGATCGAGGATCTGATGCGGGACCTGGCGCGGGAGCTGACGATCGTCATCGTCACCCACAACATGCAGCAAGCGGCCCGCGTCTCGGATTACACTGCATTTATGCTCGCGGGCGAAGAGCGCATCGGGCGGCTGGTGGAGTTCGGCCTGACCGACGTGCTGTACACGACGCCATCGGACGCGCGGACGGAGGAGTACATCACGGGGCGCTTCGGATAGGGACGAGGGGAATTCGAGGGCAGGGCGAGATGACACGACAGCAGTTCGACAAGCAGCTCCGCGAGATGCAGGACGAGGTGCTCATCCTGAGCAGCATGGTCGAGAAGGCGATCCAGCGCTCGGTGGAATCGTTGCGGACGCGCGACATCGCGCTTTCGAACACGGTCATCGAAGACGACCTGGCGATCAACAAGAAGCGCTATGAGATCGAGGAGAAGTGCATCCACACGATCGCCCTGCAGCAGCCGATGGCCGCGGACCTGCGCGTGCTCGTCGCGGTCCTCTTCATCGTCACGGAGCTGGAGCGCATGGCGGACCACGCCGAGGGCATCGGTCGCATCAACCTGATGCTGGGCGAAGAGCCGCTGCCGGCGCAGCTCGGGCAGATCTGGGAGATGGGCGAGCGCGCGAGCGATATGCTGCAGCGGGCGATCACCGCCTTCATCGACCGCGACGCGCAAGCCGCGCGCGCCATCTGCGACGAAGATGACGTCGTCGACGGCCTGTACGACTCGGCCTACGACGCGCTGATCCACATGATGATCGATGAGCCGAAGGATGTGCAGCGCATCACGTACCTGATCTGGACGTCGCACAACCTCGAGCGCATCGCCGACCGCGTCACGAACATCTGCGAACGCGTGATCTTCATGGTCACCGGCGTGCTGGAGGAGATCAACGTCTCACGCTATTAGGCGCTCGCCCCGCGCAGCGCAGGCACCGGCCGGTGGCGGCGCCCGGCCTGTTGGCGCGCCTCGCGTGCACCGCCCGTCCACGACGTTCGCAGCGACGCGCGAGGCTGCGCCGTGAACGCCGACGCCGCGACCACGCGGCCAGCCCCGGACGCGGCCGCCACGAAGCGGGTGCTGGTCATCGAGGACGAGGCGAGCCTGGTCGCGACGCTGTCGTACAACCTGCGCAAGCACGGCTTCGGCGTGCTGGCGGCGACCGACGGCGTCGCCGGCCTGCAGACCGCGCGGCGCGAGCGCCCCGACCTCATCGTACTCGACCTGATGCTGCCGAAGATGGATGGACTCGAGATCTGCCGCCGCCTGCGCGCCGAGTCCGACGTGCCCATCCTGATGCTCACGGCGCGGACGGAAGAGGTGGACCGCGTCGTCGGCCTGGAGCTGGGCGCCGACGACTACCTGACGAAGCCGTTCGGCATGCGCGAGTTGGTGGCGCGCGTGCGCGCCCTGCTCCGTCGCGCACGCTCATCGGACGGCCCGATGCCTGACCGGGTCATCGCCGGCGCGATCGAGCTCGACCTGCGCGGCCACAGCGTCACGCGCGAAGGTGCGGCGGTGGCGCTGAAGCCGAAGGAGTTCGAGCTGCTGGCCTTCCTGGCGCAGCACGCCGGACAGGCGTTCACGCGCGAGCAGATCCTCCAGCGCGTCTGGGGCTACGACTTCTTCGGCGGCAGCCGGACCGTCGACGTGCACATGCGCTGGCTGCGCGAGAAGCTCGAGTCCGATCCTGCGCGACCTGCGCACCTCCTGACGGTCCGCGGCGTTGGCTACAAGTTCAGCCGCTAAAGGCGGTCGCGCCGCCGCCGCCGCACTGCGCGCGGCCGCGCCGGCGGTCCTCGCGCTCGCCCTCGTCCTACTGTCGCTGTGGCTGTATGTCGACGCGCACGCCCTCGCCTTCGTCCTCGCGTTCGTGGCCGCGAGCGCGGCGCTGCTCGCGTTCAGCGCCGCCACCGTCTCGCCGGAGACGCGCCGCATCGAGGACGCCGAGGCCGCCGCCGATGCGCTCGCCGCCGGCCGCTTCGGCGCGCGGATGGAGGTGCGCGACGACGAGTTCGCGACGCTGGCGGCGGCGCTCAACTCGGCGGCCGCGCGCATCCAGGCGCACGTCACGTCGCTGGACGAGCAGCGGCAGCAGCTCGAATCGCTGCTCAACGCCGGCGCCGACGCGAGCATCGCCGTCGCCGCCGATGGCACGATCGTCTACATGAACGACGGCGCGCGGGCGATGTTCGGCCCGGCAGCGAGCGCCGGCCGGCCGTTCATCGAGGTCGTGCGGGACCACGACCTGAACGACGTCGTCATCGCAGCCGCCGCGCGCGGCGAGCGCAGTGTGCGTGTGGTGCCCTACGGCGCCGCGCAGCGCTGGCTGCAGGCGACGGCCGTGCCGATCGAAGGCGCCGGCGCGTGGGCGGCGCTCGCCGTCTTCCACGACCTGACCGAAGTGCGCCGCCTCGACAGCATGCGCCGCGACTTCATCACCAACGTCTCGCACGAGCTACGCACGCCGCTCGCCGGCATCCGCGCGGCGACGGAGACGCTGCAGGAGGGCGCGCTCGATGAGCCGCGCGCGGCGCGGGAGTTTCTCGGCCACATCCAGCACGAGACCGACCGGCTGTCGCAGATGGTCGAGGAGCTGCTCGAGCTGTCGCGCATCGAGTCCGGCGCCGCGCCGATGAGTTTCGCCGAAGTGGACGCGCGGGCGCTCGTACGGGGGGCGGTCGGGCGCTTCGCGCAGCAGGCGTCGCGCGCCGGCCTCGCGCTGCACGCCGACCTGCCGGATGCGCCGCTGCTGGTGTACGGGGACGCGGAGCGGCTCGAACGCGCGCTCGGCAACCTCATCGCGAACGCGATTCGCTTCACGCCGTCGGGCGGCGCGGTCACCGCCGGCGTGGCGCCGGCAGACGACGGCACGATCGCCATCAGCGTTGAGGACACCGGCGTCGGCATCTCGCCGGGCGAGCGGGGCCGCGTCTTCGAGCGCTTCTACAAGGCGGACCGCGGGCGGGGCGACGGCGGTGTCGGCCTCGGCCTGGCGATCGTCAAGCACACGGTGCTCGCGCACGCTGGCAGCGTCGGCGTCGAGAGCCGCCCGGGCCGCGGCGCGCGCTTCACCATGCGCCTCCCGCGGCGCTAGAGGCGTGGCGGCACGTGCGTGGTGGCCTGCCGTGCCGCGGCCAACGTTCGATGTGCTGTCGGGCAATGGTGCCGAGAGCGGACGTTCGAGGTTGCAGCCTGGATGGACGTGGACGCCAACGGCTGGCGTCGATTCGGTGATCTTCACGACACGGACTTCGATCGTTCAGGCCATGGATGATGCGCGGCGACAACCGCGCACCGTCAACCATCCGGAAGCCGAACGGTACACTACCTTCGATGCGTCGCGGCCGTGAGCGAACAACCACCTCTGATCCGCCGCCGGCGGCGCACGACCTGATCCCCATTCCGGCGGGCGCCTTCATGATGGGCGACGACGCCGGCCGCCCGGACGAGCGGCCGCGGCATCGCGTCTACGTGAGCGCGTTCGAGCTGGCGCGGCTGCCGGTGACGGTCCGGGAGTATCGCCTGTTCCTCGTCGCGACCGGCCACGAGCCGCCGCGGTTCCGGGATGACGCTGCGTTCAACGCGCCCGGGCAGCCGGTGATCGGCGTCAGCTGGGACGACGCCGTCGCCTACTGCGCCTGGCTGCGCGCGACGACGGGTCGCGGCTTCCGCCTGCCGACGGAGGCCGAGCGCGAGAAGGCGATGCGCGGTGGCATCGAAGGTCGCGCGTATCCGTGGGGCGAAGCCGGCGACGACGGCGGCCTGTTCGGCGATGCCTCGCCATCGATCGTCGATGCCTCGCGGACAGGCGCGCGCGAGGGCGTGTTCCCGCAGGATGCGCCGTTCGCCGTCGGCCTGTCGCGCGCCAACGGCTACGGCCTCGTCGATCTCGCGTACAACATCCACGAATGGTGCGCGGACTGGTACGGGGCCACGTACTACGCCGATTCGCCGGAATGTGACCCTCGCGGTCCGGCGAACGGCACGCGACGCGCCTCCCGCGGCGGCGCCTGGCGGCACCACGTGAAGATCTGCCGCAACGCCGCCCGCAGCAGTCTCGTGCCGACGTTCCGCTACAACGACTACGGCTTTCGCGTGGCCTGCGACGTCACCGAGGAGCGAGAGCCGTCACGCGACCCAACAGCCGGCATCCAACATCCGGCCTCGCGTCGCTCGCAGCCGCGCCCGCCGTCCGTCGCACCCGCCTATCGTCCAGCCAGCGCCCGGCTGATCACCAGTCGCTGGATCTCGTTGGTGCCCTCGAAGATCTGGAAGATCTTCGCGTCACGCACCCACTTCTCGACCGGGAACTCGCGCATGTAGCCGTAGCCGCCGCAGATCTGCACGGCATCGATCGTGATCCGCATCGCGGCGTCCGACGCGTAGCACTTGGCCATCGAGCCTTCGGCGCGCAAGAGCGGCTGCCCCGTCGCCGCCATCCAGGCGGCGCGATGCACCAGCAGCTTCGCCGAGTCGTAGGCCATCGCCATGTCGGCCAGCTTGAAGGCGACTCCCTCCTGCGCGATCAGCGGCTTGCCGAACTGCCTGCGCTCCTTCGCGTACTCCGTCGCGTACTCGAGCGCCGCGCGCGCGATGCCCAGCGAGAAGGCGCCGATCGACGGCCGCGTGCGTTCGAGCATCTTCAGCGCGCCGAGCGCGCCCGGCACCGCCGGCGCCCCGCCCTCGCTGGCGGCGCGCGGCGGCGGCCCGAGGCGGTTCTCCGCCGGGATCCGGCAGTCCTCGAGGATCACGTCGGCCGTATGCGACGCCCGGATGCCCATCTTCTTCCAGACCGTGCCCTCGCTCAGCCCGGGCGTGCCCTGTTCGACGACGAAGGCAGCGAGCCCGCCCCAGCCCTTGCTGCGGTCTTCCGTGGCGAAGATCACGTGCACGTCGGCGATGCCGCCGTTGGTGATGAAGCGCTTCGTGCCGTTGAGGATGTACTCGTCGCCGTCGCGCGTCGCTGTCGTGGCGATCGCCTGGACGTCCGAGCCGGCCTCCGGTTCCGTCAGGCCCATCGCGCCGAGACGGACGTTGCCATCGGCGCTCATCGCCATCGGCAGGAACTTCGCCTGCTGCTCCGGCGTGCCGATGCCCATAATCGCCGCGCCTGCGAGCCCACTGGCGGCGATCGCGAGCGCGATGCCGGCGCAGCCCCACGCCAGCTCCTCGGCGATGAGCACGCTCGAAAGACCGCCCGCGCCGCCGAAGATGCCCGATGCCAGCCCGACCTCGCTGGCCCGGGCGATGATCTCGCGCGGCAGCTCCTCGCGCTCGTCGTAGTAGGCGGCGCGGGGTCGGATCTCCTTCAGCGCGAAGTCGTGCGCGAGCTGCTGCACCATCCGCTCTTCTTCATTGAGGCCGAAGTCAGCCATGACTGTCTGTCCCTCTCCAACTGCGCGACATTGCCAGCCTGGAATTCTGGCGGGCGATCGTTCGTGCGGCGGCGCGTGCCGGCGCCGCTTGACGCCCGCAGCTCCAGGCCGAGCGCGTGCGCGTACGCAATGATCGCGGACGATGTTCCGCCAACTCGAGGCGGCTGATCACGTTTGGGCGGACGCCCATGCGACGGGCAACGTCCGTTCGCCTACAGTGCAGCGCAGTCCGCGCCGAGATCACCTCCTGGATCACGGCGAAGCGCGATCCCGGGGGTCATGCTCCAGCCGCAACTGCGGGATTGGCGGCCAGGACGCGCTTCCGTACGTCTTCCCATGTCGTCGGCCCCCACCGGGCGACGAAGCCAGACCCACTCGCAATGTAGACGCCGCCCGCACAGCGGAGTGTCGCATCGTTGCGATTCCCGGGCAACCCGCTGCTGGAGCGGGATGTTTCTGGACGAGGTCACCCGCGAGTCCGGTTCTCTCCACTGCCCGCCGCCTCTGTCCGCCATGCTCTCCGCGGGCGGCCGGCACACCGCTCAACCGCTTGCCCGCGCGGGATTTACGTCGCCGCGGCCCGACGCAACGTCGCCGCGATGACGCGCTGGTTACGCTGGGATGTCCCGTGCGGCGTGCTTCGGCGCGTCCGCCACGGCCCGGGAGTCCTTCGTGGCGGAGCGCGCACCCTCGCCGAGCAGCCTCGCGAACGGCAGCAAGCTGGCGCGCGAGTTGCCGCCGTCCGCCGTGAACGGCGACGGCTCGTTTCTCGACCGCAAGACGCGGCAGGCCGGCGACTGGATCGAGGCGCATCCGAAGGGCCGTTGGCTCGTCATCGTCGGCATCCTCGTCGTCACGCTGCCGCCGGGGATCGTCCTGGTCGCGTTTCCCGGCTTCAGCCAGGAGCTGCAGGGCTTCTCGTTCGCCGGCGTGTTCCTGGTGAACTTCCTGGCGAACTTCCCGGTCGTGCCGATCCCCGGCCTGTCGCCGCTCGGACAGGCGGTGATCCTCAGCCAGGCGGCGCGCTCGTCGATGCCGTGGCTCGTCGGCGTCAGCGGCGGGCTGGGCATGGGCCTGGGCGAGACATCGGTCTACTACACCGGCATCGCCGGTCAGCGCGCCGCGCGGGGGAAGCAACTCCCCGGGCCGCCCTGGTTCCGGCATGCGGCGATCTGGATCGGCCGGCTCATCGCGCACCTGATGCAACGCTGGGGCATGATCACGATCTTCGTGCTCTCGGCAGTCCCGAACCCGATCTTCGAGGTCGCCGGCCTCACCGCCGGCACGACGCGTATGGGCTTTCGGCGCTACATCATCCCGGCCGTTTTCGGGAAAATCGTCCGCGGCATGCTCCTGGTCTACCTCGCCAGCTACATCCCGTTCACCTGATCCGCCGGCCGTCGCCTGCCGCTTCCCCCCGCTACCGCCTACACTCGAAGCGATGACCGACGCTTCGTCGCAACGCGCGCTCGACCGGCTGCTGCGGCTGCTCGCGCTCGACCAGCTCGACCGCGACCTCTTCGTCGGCGAGACGGGCGAGGGGCAGTACCGGCTCTTCGGCGGGCTCGTGGCGGCGCAGTCCGTCGTCGCCGCCTGCCGCACGGTCGAAGCCGGCGATGCGGCGCTGCACTCGCTGCACGCCTACTTCCTCCGACCCGGCCGCTACGGCACGCCGATCCGCTATGTCGTCCAGCGTATCCGCGACGGCCGCACGTTCACGACGCGCGATGTCGTCGCCTACCAGGCGGGCGAGGCGATCTTCAACCTCTCGTGCAGCTTCGCGAAGCCGGAGCCCGGCGCCAGCCGCGGCGCCCCCGCGCCCACCGTCCCGCCGCCCGACGATCTGCCGGCGTGGACCTTCGGACCCGAAGCGCCAGGCGGCCGGGCGACCGAGATCGAGCGCTTCCACCGCGACAGCCCGGTCGACGTCCGCAGCATCGACCGCGTGCAGCCGCCGCCGGGTGATATCCCGCGCCGGCGCGTCTGGGTCGGCGCGCGGGGCGTGCTCCCCGAAGATCCGGTGCTGCACGCCGGGCTGCTCACCTTCGCCAGCGACATGGGGCTCATCGCGACCGCGCATCTGCCGCCGCCCGGCGCCACGGAAGAGGCGTGGCAGCCCGGCAGCTGGGCTTCGGCGAGCCTCGATCACGCGATCTGGTTCCATCGCCCGCCGCGCTTCGATGGCTGGGTGCTCTACACGAGCGAGAGTCCCATCGCGCACGCCGCGCGGGCACTGATCTTCGGGCAGATGTACCGGCAGGACGGCACGCGCATCGCATCGGTCGTCCAGGAGTCGCTGATCCGCTACAGCCGCCCCTCGCCGGCCCGCTGAGCGCTCGCCCGACGCTTCGTCGACCCCATCATGAAGGTTGACGCCCGCGGCCGTTGACAACGCCGGCCGCCGCGCTCATTCTTCTACTCGCATACGGCCGCCGCACGACAGGATCGATGACATGCGACCGGAGCGTCTTCGCACATCCGCAGCATGGGGCTGCCGCCGCATGGCCGTCGCCACGCTCGTCGCGGCGCTGCTCCTCGCCCTCGGCTTCGGACCGCTGCCGACGCGCGCGCAGCAGCCGGCGCCCTCGCTCGCCGTCACCCAGATCGACGCCAGCGCCTACCCGCGGCTTCGCGCCGTCGTCACGGTGCTCGATGCCAGCGGCGTGCCCGTGCCCGGCCTGCAGACGCAGCAGTTCAGCGCCAGCGACGGCTCGGCGCCCGTCTCCGTCGTCGGCGTCGAACGCGTGCAGGATGCGAACCTGCGCCTGAGCGTCGTGCTGGCGATCGATACCTCCGGCAGCATGGCCGGCGCGCCGCTCGACCGCGCGAAGCAGGCGGCGATCGCCTTCGTCGACGCCCTCGGCGCCAACGACGACGCGACGCTGATCGCCTTCTCCGACGCCGCCCGCCCCGTCGTCGCAGGCTTCAGCTCCGACCACGCGGCGCTCGCGGCAGCGATCCAGTCGCTGCAGGCGGGCGGCTCGACGGTCCTCTACGAGGCGGTGCAGGCGGCGGTGTTCTCCGCGCGCAGCTCGCCGGCGCCCCGCGAGGCGATCGTCCTGCTCACCGACGGCCAGAACGATTCCGCGACGTCGCCGGCGACCGCCGCCGGCGCCCTCGATGCCGTCCGCCGGGCCGGCGTGCCGGTGTTCACCATCGGCTTCGGCGACCAGCCCGATGTGGCGTTCCTCCAGTCGCTGTCGCAGGCGAGCCAGGGGCAGTACAGCGCCGCCAACACGACGAACGTGAGCGACGTCTACGCCGGCATCGGCCGCCTCCTGCGCGGGCAGTACGTGCTGAACCTGACGGCGCAGCAGGCGGCCGACGGCAGGCCGGCGGCCCTGCGCGTCGTCGCCTCCGTCGCCGGCACGACCGTCGCCGCCACGGCGAGCTTCACGCGCGGCACGGCGCCGCCCATCGTGGCGCCGGCGGCCACGGCGGCACCGCCGCCGCCCGCGCAGCCCGCGGCCGGCGGCAGCTCGACGCTCCTCGCCGTCATCGGCGTGCTGGTGGTGCTGGCGCTGCTCGCCGGAGGCGCCGTGCTGCTCGGCCGCCGCGCCCACGCCGCCCGCGCCCAACGGCGGCGCGAACGGGAGGCGGGCCGCCAGTCCGACGAGGCGCTGCCGGTCGCGCCGGGCACGCTGCTCGCGCCGGCCGACCCGGCGGCTACGGCCGGCAGCGGCCGCCTCGTCGAGCGCGCGCCCGCGAGCGACCGTCGCGTGTTCGAGCTGCGCGGCGGTCCGGCCGTCATCGGCTCATCGCGCAGGGCGACGATCCTGCTCGACGGCGACGGTGTGGCCAGCGAGCACGCGCGCATCTGGCTACGCGACGGCCGCTACCTCCTCCATCACACCGGCGGCATCCGGCGCAAGACGCTCGTCGGCGGCGTCATCGCCGATTGGGTGACGCTGGAGTCCGGCGACGAGATCCAGATCGGCGCCCACCGGCTCGTGTTCGAGGACGCTGCGGCCGCTGGCGGCGTGATGACGGAGGCCGGAGCCGGTGCGGCGACGCGCGAGAACTGAGCGCCGAGCTCATCCCTTCAGATCCGCGACGCAGAATCGGGCACGCAGCGCGGCGAGCAGTGATGGGCAGGTTGGCTGTGGATGGCCAGCCGGCTGCTTCTGAGCGCCGCCATCGGCTTCCCGTCGGCTCAGCTCAGAATTCGCCCTCGCCGCGCAGGTTGCCGTTCGACCGCCGCAGCTTCTCGAGCGCCTGCGCCTCGATCTGGCGCGCGCGCTCCCGCGTCACACCCAGCTCGTTGCCGACGATGTCCAGCGTGCGCGGACGGCCGTCCTTGATCCCGAAGCGCAGCTCGATCACCGTGCGCTCGCGCGGCGTCAGTACATCGAGCGCGGAGCGCACCCGCTCGCGCAAGAGTTGCCGCGACGCCTCTTCTTCCGGCGATGGCGCCATCACGTCCTCGAGCACGCTGCCGAGCGTGCCCTCCTCTTCCTCGCCCACCGGCGTCTCGAGCGACACGACCGACTGCCGCAGCGCGCGGGCCGCCTCCCGCACCTTGTCCGGCGGCATCCCCATCAGCTTCGAGAGCTCGGACGTCCGCGGCTCTCGGCCGAGGCGCTGGAAGAGCCGCTCGCGCGCCTGGGAGTACTTCGAGATCAGCTCGGTGATGTGGATGGGAAGGCGGATCGTCCGGCCCTTGTCGGCGATGGCGCGGCCGACGGCCTGCCGGATCCACCACGTCGCATAGGTGCTGAAGCGGAAGCCGCGGCGGTGCTCGAACTTCTCGACGGCCCGCATCAGGCCGCCGTTCCCCTCCTGGATCAGGTCCATCAGCGGCATGCCGCGGCCGGCGTACTTCTTCGCCACGCTGACGACCAGGCGCAGGTTCGCATTCACCATGTGCTCTTCGGCGCGCTGCGCGACCTGCCGCCCCGTCTCGACATACGGCGTCAGCGCCCGCAGTGCGGCCGCGGCCTCGCGCGCGGCCTTCCGCGCCGCTGCCTCGGCGTCCTTGTACGCCTGCAGCGCCTCCTCGTACTCGCGCTGCGCCTTCTTGGTGACGCGGCCCGTCGGCGGCTCCGGCTTCCGGTCGGCGCTGCCCCGCGGTTCGTGCTGCTGGCCGGCGAGGGCGCTGCTCAGGGCCGGGTGCGACTCCGGGGGGAAGATCCGCTGGGCGACGGCGAGCGTGATCAGCATCGGCCGCACCTGCGCCACGTTGCGCTTGGTCGCCGTCGCGATCTGCTCTTCCATCTGCTCGTCGAGGCGGTCCTGGATGCCGTCCTTGAGCGCCGGGAAGAACAGCTGGTCGACGAGGTCGCCGCGCGTCGGGAAACCCTTCAGCGCTCGCGACCGCCGCACCATCGAGAGCGCCTCGATCACCTCGCGCAACAGGCGGGCGCTGATCTGCTCGGTGGTGGGCAGCGACGGCAACTCCTCCGTCAGCGCGTAGCCGATCTCCTCGAGGATGCGGCCGTTCTCGATCTCCTTGGCGAGGGTGACCTCTTCGTCGGGCCGCAGCAGCTTGTAACGAGCGATCTCATTGAGATAGAGCTCGACGGAATCCGGCGTTTCGCCGATCGACTCCTCGGCCAGGGTCGGCTTGACGGTAGTGACGCGGGTGCGGGCAGGTTCAGGCAGCGGACGCTCCTCTTCTCGATTGACGCCGATGTTGCGTTCTTCGACCTTGTCTCGTTGCTTTACCATGAGTCACCTGATTGACAGAGCAGGCAGCGGCCACAGGCGCTCGCGGGCGTGTGCCGATGCCGGAGGCGGGCTCAGACGACGTCTGGCAGGGGCCACTTCAGGTCGCAACTGAGGCAGCGCGCCTGCACGAGCACGTCCCCGCTCCAGTAGCTCGCCGTGAAGTTCTTGTGGCACCGGGGGCACTCCGGCTCCCCCATCCGCACCTCTCGCGCCCGCGCAGCAGCCGCCGGAGCGTGATCCGTGCCTTCCGATGCGTTCATACGCCTCTCCGATGACATTCTACACGTCTCTTCCCGTGCGTTCTATGCCTCTGGAAGCCAGATCGTTGCGGATTCGCGCGAGTTTGTCCTGGGCGGCTGCACATCCGTGTCGGTACGACTGTATCGTGCCGATACTTCGGCACGTTGCGGCCAAAAAACCCGGGAGGATGTCCGTGTCCGTCCTCGAGATGAACTCCATCGTCGACCTGCTGATCTCGCTCTGGCCGCAGGATACCTGGAACCACGTCGAGGGCCTGCTGACCTCGTGGCGGGAGCGCCTGGACAGCCGCGACAACTACTCCGGCCACCACGCCGGCCTGGCGAGCGAGTACGCGATCCAGCTCGCCAACCGCCAGGACCTCCCGTTCGATACGATCGCCGCGCTCTGGATCGCCGGCCATGTCTACGATCTCGGCAAGATCTCCGTCCCGGAGAACATCCTGCTCAAGCAGGGACCGCTCTCGGCAGCTGAGACGATGGTGCTGCGCAGCCACGTCAACACCGGCTACGACATCCTCCGCGACTGGGATGTGTTCCGGGTGAGCCCGCGCTGGATGTCGCAGGTGGTGCTCGAAGTCGTGCTCTTCCATCACGAGCGCTGGGACGGCGAAGGCTACCCGAAGGGGCTGCGGGAAGCGAAGATCCCGCTGCCGGCGCGCATCATGGCCATCGCCGATGCCTTCGCCGCGATGCTGATGGAGACGCCGTACCGCCGGGCGCGCGCCGAGGAGTTGGCGATCGAGGAGATCGAGCGGCACGCCGGCGCGCAGTTCGACCCGTATCTTGTGCGCTCGTTCGTCAGCCTGGTTCGCGTGAACAGGCTCACCGGTCGCGGGCCGCGGATCGCTGACATCGAAGCGGCCTAGAGCGCCCGGGCGGTCAGCCCTCGACGGCCTCGTCGTCCCCCTCGTCGTCGTCGGTCGCGAGCCACTCGCGCCAACTGACGCAGCGGCCATCGATCTGCGGGTGCCGGATGACGAAGTTGCCCTCGCGCAGCCGGCCGAGCATGTGCCATTCGAAGCCGACCAGCGCCTCGGCCTCGTCCGCCTCGGCGATACGATCGAGGGCGACCGGATACTGCGGCGGCAGGTAGCGCTTCGCCGCCAGGCTGCCGACGTAGCGGCCGCAGCGGTCGCATACCAGCCCCTCGCGGAGGGCGGCGATGAACTCCTGGAGCGACTTCGGCTGCGTGTTCACGGCGCTATTCTATCGAAGGCCCGGCGCGCCCCGGAAACCGCGGGGGTTCCCCGATGCCCGCCGATCCGCGAATCCGATCTAATGGCGCTATGACGACACGCTCTTCCAGTCGCCGCCGCCAGCCCGAACGCCCGCGGCCGCCGCGCCGTCTCGATCCGGAGCCGCCCGTCGCGCAGGTGCTGCGCGGCGATTGCCTCCAGATCATGGCGACCTGGCCGAGCGGCTGCATCGACCACTGCATCGTCGACCCGCCGTTCAATATCGGCTCGGGGAGCGGACGCAAGGCGAAGGCGGGACTCGGCTGGGCCTTCTCGTCGCACGTGACGATGGAGGAGGGCTGGGACGCCTTCACAGCGGACGAGTTCTACGAGTTCAACGTCCGCTGGCTCAGCGAGGTCTCGCGCCTCGTCAAGCCGAACGGCAACATCCTCGTCTTCGGCACCTACCATAACATCTACCAGCTCGGCTTCATCCTGCAGCATGTCCTCAAGCGCCGCATCCTCAATTCGGTCGTCTGGTTCAAGCCGAACGCACAGCCGAACATCACCGCGCGGACGCTGACGGAGAGCACGGAGCAGATCATCTGGGCGGTCAACGAGACACCGGCGAAGGCGACCCGCTGGACGTTCAACTATTGGCATGCGAAGGAGATGAACGGCGGCAAGCAGATGCGGAACCTCTGGGAGTTCCCGGTGACGGCGAAGCGCGAGCGCAGCGAGGGGAAGCATCCGTCGCAGAAGCCGCTGGCGCTGATCGAGCGAGCGGTGCAGCTGGCGTCCAACCCTGGCGAGCTGCTGCTCGACCCGTTCGGCGGCGCCGGCACGCTCGCCGTCGCAGCGGCGAAGCACGGCCGCCGCTGGCTGCTCGTCGAGAGCGTCGCGGAGTACGCCGACATCGCCGAGCGCCGCATCGAAGCCGCGGGCTGAGCGAGGCCGGCGTCGGCGCGCCGCGCTGGCCGGGGGCCGGCATGCTGCTGCAGGCACGAAGCTGCCGGCGGCGGCTGGCGCGCCAGCGCTCGTCGGGATCGTGCTGCGAATCGCGAGTGCGAGCGCGTGATCGCTCGCTCGCCGGGCTTTCCATGCCGCGATGATGACGTCGTCGCTCCCGACGTGGCGGTCGCTGCCAGCGGCGCCACGCGCTCGGTTGCTCCAGCCGTCCGCCCCTCGTACGATCATGCACGCCGCCGGCCGCATGGACAGGAGGATCCCCGATGAAGGCAGCCATCTTTCACGGCCCGCACGAGCCGCTGACGATCGAGCAGGTTGACGTGGACAAGCCCGGCCCGCGCGAGGTGCTCGTCCGCACCGTCGCCAGCGGCGTCTGCCACAGCGACCTGCACTTCGTCGATGGCCTCTACCCCTATCCGGCGCCAGCGGTGCTGGGGCACGAGGCCGCCGGCGTCGTCGAGGAGGTCGGCGACCAGGTGACGTACGTGAAGCCCGGCGACCACGTCATCGCCTGCCTGTCCGTCTTCTGCGGCCACTGCGATATGTGCGTCACGGGGCGCACGCACCTCTGCCGCAACCCGGAGCTGCGCCGCGGCCCCGGCGAAGCTCCCCGTCTCTCGCAGGGTGGCTCGCCCGTCCATCAGTTCCTGAACATCTCCAGCTACGCGGAGCGCATGCTCCTGCACGAGCACGCCATCGTCCGCATCCGCGAGGATATGCCGCTCGACCGCGCCGCGCTCATCGGCTGCGGCGTGACGACGGGCGTCGGCGCCGTGCTCAACACCGCCCGGGTGCCGGCGGGCTCGACGGTCGCCGTCTTCGGCGCCGGCGGTGTCGGACTCGCGGCGATCCAGGGCGCGCGCATCGCCGGCGCCGGCAAGGTGATCGCCGTCGATACCGTGGAGAACAAGCTCGCGACGGCGAAGCAGCTCGGCGCCACCCACGTCGTCGACGCCTCCTCGCACGACGCCGTGCAGGCGATCCGCGAGATCACCGATGGCGGCGTCGAATACTCGTTCGAGGCGATCGGCAACGCGAAGGTCGCCGCGCAGGCGTTCGACGCCCTGGCGCCGGGCGGCACGGCGACGATCATCGGCATGATCCCGGTCGGCCAGAAGGTAGAGATCGACGGCCCATCGCTGCTGTCGGAGAAGCGGCTGCAGGGCTGCACGATGGGCTCGAACCGCTTTCGCGTCGACATGCCGCGCTACGTCGACTTCTACATGGACGGGCGCCTGAAGCTCGATGAGATGATCACCCGGAAGGGTCCGCTCGAAGACGTCAACGACGCATTCCGGGCGATGAAGGCCGGCGAGGTGGCGCGCACCGTCCTCGAGCTCTCCCCGGCGTAGGCACCGCGCTCGACGAGCCGGGCCGGCGACCAGCGCAGGCGCTGGTGATGCAGCCGCGCGCACCGGCGTCCGTAGGAACGGCGAGCGTGCGCTCCCGAACACCCGCATCGGGTTCCGCTGCTTTGAGATTCGCTGCGTCGCAGGCCCTCCACCGCCGTGAGACGGCGCGGTGCCGCGTAACCTGTCCGCAGTCGCGATGTTCATCAGCCCCGTGCCACGCCTGCCCTCGCGCACGCCGTGGGAGCGAACCTTCCCATTCCTCCACGAGGACAGGCGCAGACGCATCCTCGTCTGCGAGCGCCTCCGACCTCCCGCATCTGCGCCATCTGCCTCTACCCGGATCACCTGCCCCGCGCGCGCTGCCGGCGCTCGACCGATGCGCTCTGCAGCTCCCGCAGCGCGTCCGCGGCGATCCAGCGGCCGCTGCGCGAGCCATCGGCGCGGATGCCGATCGCCGTGTCGATCGCCGCCTGGCGCAGCCGGAAGTTGCGTTTGCCGATCTGCCGCAGCGCCCAGTTCACGGCTTTCTTGACGAAATTCCGCTCGTCGCCCGCCTCGCGGCGGATCAGCAGCAGGAACGCGAGGAACACGCCGTCATCTGCGGCCTTGTCGTGCGCCGCCAGCGCCGCCATCAGCACGAATCCGGCACGCTTTACGTACTCTTCGCGGCGTCCCGCCCAGGCCAGCGCGCACTCGATGGCGTACGGCGTCTTGTCGAACAGGTCCATGCAGCAGCCGTCGCAGACGTCCCATGAGTCGAGGTCCCGCACCCAGCGTCGCATCTGCGCCCGCGTGACGCGCGACGGCTCGTCGATGAGGGCGGCGAGTGTCCGCGCCTCGTGCACTCCCGTCGCCCAGAGCTCGGCCGCGAGCCGATGGTCGCGGCCGATGCGCTTCGCCAGCGCCCGCTGCTTCGGCACGCTGACGCCCAACGCGCGCTCGGTGACGATGGCGAACCGCGCCATCGTCTCGCGGGCCGCCGGATCGGCGAGCGCCTGTAGCGCCGCCATCGCCTCGTCGAGCGACCACCGCGCGGGCGCGGCTGCCTGCCGGATCATCGCTGCCTCACCGACGCCACTGCGCCCTCTGCGTCATGTGCGGTTTCCCCCGTATACGCGCTGCTCTGTTCGCCGACGCGATCCTTCGCTGCGCTGAAGGATGACAGGACGCCTGCGTCTCCGCACGACCTCCGGCCTTCGACCTCCATCACACCGTGATCGGCGTCCATCTGCGCCATCCGCGCTTCGCCCGCGCTCCAGCCGGGCTCTCCCTCCGCCCATGACGCCCGCCGGTGCGGTCCGCTTTCGCCTTCGCTCGCTGTAGACTGATCCCCGGCATGGTTCCCGTCTCCCGCTGGCTGCGCCGCGTCGTCATCCGCGCCTGGCCGCTGCTCGCCGCTCTGGCGGTGCTCATCGGCCTGCCGCTGCTGATTGCCCGGACCGAACGCGGCCGCGTCGCTGTCGAAGCGGCGATCTACCTGCCCGATATGGTGCTCCAGGTACCGATGCCGGTGCGGCCGGTCGAGCTCATCTCCGAGCCGCCGCGACGTCAGCGCGTGACGATCTCGTACGAGAGCCGTAACGGTCCGCGGGCGATCGAGGCCGACCTCTACATCCCGGCGCACGGGACGAAGCGCCAGGCGGTGGTGTTCTCGATGGGCGCGCCACCGCTGCCGCTCGATGACCCGCGGCTCGTCCGCATCGCCGAGGACGCTGCGCGCTCCGGCGTCGTCATGCTGGTGCCCTTCTCCGATCGCCTCGACGCCAACCGCATCGAGCCGGAGGAGATCGATGCGCTGGTCGCGGAGTTCCAGTACGTGCAGCGCCAGCCGCAGGTCGACCCGAAGCGAGTCGGCTTCTTCGGCGCCAGCGTCGGCGGCTCGCTCGCGCTCGTCGCGGCAGGCGACCCGCGCATCGCCGCAGACGTGCAGCAGGTGGTGTCGTTCGGAGGTTACTTCGACGCGCTCGCGACGTTCGGCGCCATCGCCACGCATCGCATCGTATCGCAGGGCGTGAACGAGCCGTGGACGCCCCAGGTGCACGCGGAGAAGGTGATGGCGCAACAGCTCATCGACGGGCTGGACAACCCCGCCGACCGCGACCTGCTGACGGCGATGTTCATCGACGACAAGCCCGAGGCGCCGGCCGAACTGGCGACGCTCAGCCCGTTCGGGCGCGGCTCGTACGACTTCCTGGCAAACCGCGACCCGGCGGCGGTGCAGGCGCTGATCGACCGCCTGCCGCCCGATGCCGTGGCAGCCATGAACTACCTCTCGCCCCGGACGAGCATCGCCAACGTGAAGGCGCAGTTGTTCATCCTCCACGACCGCGCCGATCCCTACGTGCCGTACACCCAGTCCCGCGAGCTGAAGGCGGCCGTCGCCGGCCGGAAGAACGTCTATTTCGACGAGCTGCGCCTCTTCCAGCACGTGCAGCCGAAGCTCGACCAGCGGCCGGAGATCATCGCCGTCGACAGCACGAAGCTGCTGTTCCGGCTCTACCAGCTCATGCTCAGCTGGCAGTAGGCGGCGGCGTGGGCGGGGCGATCGTGCGACAGGGCGCCCGGTCGCACGCCCGCTCATCGGGTTGATTGCGGCTCGCGCCTGGCTCAGGCTTGCAGCACGGAGAGCCACGCATCGAGCGAGCGGAGGAAGCGCGGCAGCTGCCGGGCGTTGGCGTGGATCGCCTCGGCGCCGGCCGCGCGATCGACGTCGTCCCGCGCCCGCTCGCCCAGCGCGCGCCGGACGTTGAAGTTGAACCACACGAGCTGCCGCGAGACGAGCTGGGCCAAGTCTCCGGGCTGAAACCGCATGTCCGGGCCGGCCCGGCGGTAGGCCCGGATGAACGCTCGCAGGCGGACGCGACGTACGCTTCAAGCTCGCGCAGCACCGGCAGCAGCGAGCGGAGCAGCGGCGCCCACTCCTCGCCGCGCTCGTCTGCGCGCGCGAGGTGCGCCCGCCAGTCGGCTTCGCCGAAGGCGCGCAGCCCGGCGCGTGCTCCGTCGGCCGTCATCCCGAGGGCGTGGATGCGCGCCAGGATGACGGCGACCTGCGCGGCATCCCCGGGCGGGTAGACGCGGCTGTTGTCCAACGGCTCCCCTTCGACCCAGGCGTGCGCGCGCACGGTCATCGGCCGCGGGCCCGTCGACGGTAGCTCGGCGAGGCAGCGGCCGCTGGCGGCGACGGGCACGGGACGCGGCATCGGCAGGCCGGCGCGGTATGCCGCCTGCTCGAACACGAAGGCGCGCTCGCAAGAGCCGACGTAATCGGCGTTCTCGAAGTCGCGGTTGAGCTCCTTCACGGCGAAGGCGGCGCGCGTCGTGGCGATGCGCCACATCCGGTGCGTCAGCCCGCCCTCCACCGGCGACGCGGCGCCCGCCGGCTCGCCGAGGTCGAACAGCCGACAGATTGCGCGTACCGTCTCCGCGTCCATGCCACCACTCTATCGGCCAGCCACGAGTCGCAGTACGCGCGCCATGGCGCCGACGAGCGTCCGCACCGGCCATCGACCGTCAGCGCCGCAGTGGACACACCAATTCGCCTCTCCTACGATCCTCACATCAACAGGTCGCATTCAGGAGGGCGGACGAGATGGGCATCGATGACATCAGGCTGGTCGGCGTCATGGGCGGCGGCGTCATGGGCGGCGGCATCGCGCAGACGTTCGCGGCCCATGGCTTCACCACGATCGTCCGCGACCTGAACGACGACCTGATCGAGAAGACGCGGCAGTCGATGGTGGACGGCCGCTTCGGACTCAAGGGGTCCGTCGAGCGCGGCAAGATGTCGCCGGCGGACTACGAGGCCACAGTCGCGCGCTTCTCGTTCACGAGGGACGTCGCCGACCTGCGCGAATGCGACCTGATCGTGGAGGCCGTCCCGGAGAACCTGGACCTCAAGAAGGGCGTCTTCGCCGAACTTGATGACATCGTGAAGAAGGAGGCGATCTTCGCCTCGAACACCTCGGGGTTCGCCATCTCGGACCTCAACCGCGCCGTCGCTCGCAAGGACCGATTCGTCGGGTTCCACTGGTTCAGCCCCGCCTTCATCATGAAGATCGTCGAGGTGATCTACGCGCCGGAGACGTCGGCCGAGACGGTCGCGACGATGGAAGCGCTGGGCGAGAGGCTCGGGAAGACGACCGCGCGCGTGAAGGACGCGCCGGGGAAGTACGGCTTCGTCGGCAACCGCATCTACTTCGCGATGGTGGCGGAGGCGCGGAAGGTGCTCGATGAGGGTGTCGCATCGGCGGAGGACATCAACACCGTGATGCGCCTCGGCTACAACTGGCCGGCAGGTCCGCTGGAGATGGTCACGGGCGCGCGCAAGGGATGGCAGTGAGGTCGGTGGTGCGAGGAGGGCTCGTCCCGGCTCCCACGCTTGTCGCGTAAGGCGCACGCCTCGTCGCTCGCCGGCGCCCGACGCAGGTGCCGGCAGTCGTCGCGCTACCCGCCTGACGCCAGCGCCGGCTCCGCCGACGGGGCGGCGGCGTGATGCGGCGGCAGGCCGGCGAGCGTGCGCAGGGCGTTCTCGAGCAGCGCCGTCCCTTCCGGGATCGACGCGACCCCTGCGAGCGAGACCGGCGGGCCGATGCGGGCGCTGACGGCCGCCGGCCGTGGCGTGCGCTGCCCCTTCGGCATGACGTCGCGCAGGCCCTCGATGTACACCGGGATAACCGGGCAGCGCGCCCGCATCGCCATGATGGCGACGCCGTGGCGGAAGCGCTGCACCTGGCCGGAGCGGGAGCGGCCGCCCTCCGGGTAGATGAGGATCGACCAGCCGCCGCGAAGCAGCGACAGCGGATACTCGAGCTGCTTCGTGCCGCCGCCGCGCGCGACGGGGAACGTGCCGTGAAAGAGCGAGTACCACCAGGTGCGCTTCTTGCGGCTGGCGTAGAACTTGTCCGCCGCCGCCGCGATGAGGATCTTCCCCGTGATCCGCTCCGGCAGCGCCGAGAGCACCGCCGGCGTATCGAAGTGCGAGCTGTGGTTGGCGATGACGATCGCCGGGCCGCGGAAGTCCCGAAGCTGCTCGCCGCCCTCGATCTCGAACGGGCGGCAGTAGCGCCGCACGTAGCGCGTCGAGACGAAGTAGCGGCCGGCCCGCCGCAGCAGCCGCGCCCACGGCGCCGTCTGCCACCGATGCGGCTCCGTCCGATAGGGCTGGATCTGCAGCAGCTCGGTGAAGCGCTGCAGGCCGATCGCCGGGAGCGCCGCCAGCACGGTCGTGCCGATGGCGCTGATCTCCGCCGATACGCGGCTGACGGCGGCGTTGTCCGGCGCCTCGATGACGGTGACGAAGTCGTAGGCGCCGAGCGTCGCGTACTGCTGCCGCACCTGCACGCCGCAGCGCTCCGCCTGGGCGCGGACGACGGCGAGCCGGCCGGGGTCCTCGTTGACCGACTTGCGTCCGGCGCTGGTGAGCTTCGTGAGGACGACGTAGGTCGCCACGATCCGCCCCTCAGCGCGACTTCAGCATCTGTGTGAAGGCTTCGACCGGGATCGCGGCCAGCGTCGTCAACTGCACCGTGCCGCGGGCGCCGAGCTCGACGGAGATGCGGGCGACCGTCTCGTTGTCGGGCGCGTCGATGATGTTCACGAAGTCGTAGCCGCCGAGCACGGCGAACTGCTGCGTGACGCGCGCCCCCATCGCCTCGAGCTCGCGGTTCACCTCCTGGAGGCGCTCCGGGCGTTCCTTGAGCGTCTTGCGCCCTTCGTCGGTCAGCGTGCTGAGCATGATGTAGGTGGCCATCTGTGCACCTCGCGTCGTATGCCTGTAGATGATGATCGTACAGCAGCCTGTCAAGCGGCGTCACGCCGGCGGGAGCGCCGGCAGACTTCCGTCTGCAGCGCGGTCGGCGACAGCCGTGCGGCGCTGACTACAGCGCGGCGATGAACGTCCGCACGAGCTCCGGGTCGAGCTGCGTGCCGGCGGCGCCGAGCAGGATCCGCGTCGCGTCGGCCGGGAGGAGCGCGCCGCGATGCGCGCGTTCGGCGGTCAGCGCGGAGTAGACGTCGGCGACGGCGAGGATGCGCGATTCGAGCGGCAACTCATCGCCTGTGAGCATCTCGGGATAGCCCTTCCCGTCGGGCCGCTCGTGGTGACGGGCGACCCAGAAGGCGATCTCCTCGAAGCCGTTGAGCGCCTGCAGCACCATCTCGGAGTTTGCCGGGTGCTGGCGCATCACCTGCATCTCCGTGACCGAAAGGATGTCCGGCTTCGACATGATCCGCGCCGGCACGCCGAGCAGGCCGATGTCATGCAGCAGCGCGGCGATGCGGATCATCTCGACGTGCCCGGCATCGAGCGCGAGCGCCTCCGCCAGCTTCTGTGCGCCGTCCGCCGTGCGCCGGGAGTGGCCGACGGTGTGCCCGCCCTTGGCGTCGGCGATGTCGGCGAAGACCTCGGCGAAGCGCAGCACGCGCTTGCGGCTCTTGCGGGAGTCTGCCGGCGGTCGCAAGCTGTGGAGGGTGTCCGGCATGTCTTCGGCATAGAGCCCCAGCCAGAACTCGTCCGACTGGCCGAGCTCGAGCAGCCGGGCGACGACTGCCGGGTCGAGCGTCACGGCGACGTAGCGGCCGATCGCCGGGGCGAGTCGGCGACGAGCGGCGAGCGAGCTCGATTCGGCGGCGATCAGCGACTCTGCCGTGTCGGCGACGGCGATGACGCGGGCTTCGAGCGGGATCGCCTCGCCCGCCGTGCCGGCCGGGAAGCCGAAGCCGTCCCATCGCTCGTGGTGGGCGGCGACCCCGGCCGCGACCTCGTCGGGCAGATCGAGCGCCCGCAGCGTCTCGGCACCGAGCAGGCTGTGTTGCTGCACCGCATCGACGACGGCCGAGAGGTCGGCGAAGGTGAGGTCGGCGCGCAGCTCCTCGACGGACTTCAGCGGCGCCGGGCCGAAGATCGTGTCCTCGTCGATGCCCGCGACGCGGCAGATATCTGACGCGGCCAGGGTGACGCCGACGTCGTGCAGGAGGGCGCCGAAGTAGACGGCGTTGCGGGCTGGCGCATCGAGCGCCAGGGCGTCGGCGAGGAGCGTGGCGATGTAACAGACGCGCTGGGCGTGCCCCACCGCCTTCCCTTCGGCCAGGTCAAGGCCCAGGCTGAAGGCGACGGCGAGCTCCGACGCCGTGAGCGCATGCAGCCGCTCCGGCCGGTGAGTGAGTGGCCGGGCGAGTTCATCGAGCGTAAGGACAGGACGGCCGGAAGGATGACTCTCGCTGACCACGCATACCCCTGGAGCGCATGAAACCGGCGGGCTGGGATGTCTAAGCTCAATATCGGCACGGCGCGGGTCAACCTTTCAGGTGCGCGCCCCCTGTACTGGGCCGCCTGGACTGGGATCTGAGGAGGGCGGGCAGCCAACTGGCGCCTGGCGGCTGCCGATTCGGGCGCGGCCGCGCTCCATCGGCGCTCAGGGTCCGTCGTCACGCCGGCCGCCTGCGCCATGCTTGCCCGCCCGAATCTGCCTTGCGACAATGACCCACGTGAATGCTGACTTCGGGATCGACCTCGATGAGATCCGCCGCGTGATCGACGCCGCCGATGTCCTCGTGATCCGATTCTCGATCACCAGTCGCCGCCTGCTCGTCGACGCCCGCACGAGCGACGACGAAGGGCCAATGATCAAGGTCGTGCCGGCGGCGGCATCGGCCGAAGAGCGCTTTCGCAGCCTCAAGGTGCTGCGGCCGCGCTTCCACGTGCCGGACCGCATCCTCACCTTCCACTGGCCGCGCCACTGCCGCTCGATGGCCACCTGTGGAATCTGGGATCACCTGGCGCGCCGGCTCGTCGCGCTCGGCTGGTCGGGCACCGCCGGTCACTGCGATGCGGCGTTCGCCGAGATCGTCGAGGAGGAGCGGCTCGTCGAGATCGCGGCGATCCGCGGCGCCGAGGGGTTCCAGACGCTGTGGCAGGCCGATCATGCCTGAGCGGCGCGTCATCGACCTGCGTTCGGACACGGTCACGCTGCCCTCCGAGGCGATGCGTCGTGCGATCGCCGAGGCGCCCGTCGGCGACGACGTGCTGGGCGAAGACCCAACCGTCATCCAGCTCGAGGAGACGGCGGCTGAGCGCACGGGCAAGGAAGCGGCCCTCTTCGTGACCAGCGGCACGATGTCGAACCTCGTCGCCATCATGACGCACTGCGACCGCGGCGACGAAGCGATCGTCGGCGGCGAGTCGCACATCCTGCACTACGAGGTCGCGAGCGCCGCCGCGGTCGCCGGCGTGCAACTGCGCGCCGCGACGAACGACGCCCGCGGCCGCTTCGACCCCGCAGAGGTGCGGTCGTTGATCCGCGGCGAGAACGTCCACTTCCCCCGCACGGCGCTGCTCTGCCTCGAGAATACGCAGAACCGCTGCGGCGGCGCCGTCATCGCCCAGGAGCACGTCGAGGAGCTGGCCGCCCTCGCGCACGAGCGCGGCGTCCGCGTCCACATCGATGGCGCGCGCATCTTCAACGCCGCCGTCGCACAGGGCCTGCCGGTGGCGACGCTTGCTGCGCCTGCCGACAGCATCGGCTTCTGCCTCTCGAAGGGGCTGGGCGCGCCCGTCGGCTCGGTGCTGTGTGGCGACGCCGGCTTCATTGCGCGCGCGCGCAAGGTGCGGAAGATGCTCGGCGGCGGCATGCGGCAGGCGGGCGTGATCGCCGCGGCCGGCGTCTACGCGCTCGAACACATGGTGGGGCGCCTGGCAGAGGATCACGAGCACGCGCGCCAGCTCGCGCGCGGCCTGGCGCAGCTGCCGATGGTCGAGCTCGACCCGCTGCGCATCGAGACGAACATCGTCATCTTCCGCGTGCGCGGCGACTGGCAGGAGTTCGCCCGCGCGCTGCAGGCCGCCGGCGTGCTCGCGTCGGTGTACGGCGAGCGCACCATGCGCATGGTCACGCACGATGGCATCGACCGCGCCGACATCGACGACGTGCTGGCGCGCGTGCGGGATCTCGCGGCGTCACGGGTATGAAGAGATGGCCCGTCGTGGCGCTGGGCGTGGTCGTCTTCGTGCTCCTCGTCGGCGGCCTCGTGCTGACGGCGTCCTGCAACGCGAAGGCGCCCACGGTGACGACGATGGACATCGTCACCGGCGTCCCGTGGTCGGCGCCCGAATCGCTGGCCTACGAGCTCAAGCAGAACAACACCGTCCAGGGCACAACGACGCTCTCCATCGAGCGCACGGAGGCCGGCTTCGTGCTGACGCAGGCGACGAAGGCGCCGAGCGGAGTCAACAGCGACATCTCCGTCATCACGGCCGATGCGTCGACGCTGAAGCCGAAGAGCGCGACGCGCACGATCATCGACAGCAAGCAGAAGACGCTGCTCGAGGTGACGTACACGGACGTGAGCGCCGACCAGTGCTCGTCGAAGCGCCAGGCGAAGATCAAGCAGTCGGTCTTTAGCCCGCCCGGCGCGGCGAAGCCGGACAGCGTGCGCAGCAATCCGTTGTGCCTGCCCGACCACTCGTACGACAACGACGAGTCGCTCTTCATCTGGAGGACGATCGACTTCAGGAAGGGCGCGCAGGTGACGTACACGACGGTCACCGCCGGCCGCCGCGACACGCACCTGGTGACGCTGACGGTGACCGGCCAGGAGAAGGTGACGGTGCCTGCGGGCACGTTCAACGCCTGGCGCGTCGAGGTCGCCTCGGAGCGCAGCCGGCAGCAGGCCTGGTTCGCAACGACGCCCGACCGCCGGCTGCTGCAGTACGTCAACAACCAGGGGCAGAGCTTCGTGCTCCAGGGCTCGGGCGGCTAACGGGCGCTGTCGTGTGCGCGTCTTGATCTGCTTCGCGCCAGACAACACAACACCTACCGACGACAGACAACAGACGACAGCGTTCGGATAACGCGCTTCTGTTGGGCCGTTGTCTGTTTGTCTGCTCTCGGCGTCAGCCGAGCTTCACCGCCAGGCAGGTCGTCGTGCGCTGGACGCCTTCCACGCGCTGGATGCCCTCGGTGATCGCGTTGCCGAGCTTGTCGAGGTCGTCGGCTTCGAGCCGGACGATGACGTCGAAGGGGCCCGTCACGGTGTCGACGGCGACGACGCGGGCATCGTGGTGCGCCAGCTCCTGCACCGCCTCGCCGACGGCGCGCGCCTTGCCGACCTCCGCCTCGATGAGCACGTAGCCGCGTACCGTCATCGCACCTCTCCCCGCTTGTCCGGCGTCGCCGGCGCCGCATGTTGGACTACGGCGATCATAGCGGATCGCAAGAGGCGAACGCGGCCCGCAAGGCCGGTTCCCGGCGTCTGACCTCCATCACCCCTCGACTGCGTCCCCCTGCGGTTTCCCCCATGTCTGCGCGATTGGCGCTTCCGTCCGATATTGATATCAGAGCCCAAGACCGCCGAGGCGACGAACACGTCGGCGCCGACGGCGCCAAATACGGTTCATCGCGGCGAGAGGTCCCGGGAGCCGACGATGCCTCGTGATGCCACGCACGCCCGCATGCCCGAAGCGACGCCAGCTCTGCGCTTCCCGCCGCTCCAGGAAGCCATGGCCATGCGCGCCCTCGAAGACGTCATCCGGACGCACCCGGACCTCGATCAGCCCCTCCGCCGCGACGCCGTGCGTCCGCTCCTCGCCGCGGTCGACGCGCTCGTCGACCGCGCCTACGACTCGCCGAATGCCCCCGTCGACATCGCCGGCGCCGAAAGCCAGCTCGGCCACGAGTACGTGCACCCGATCAAGACAATGGAGCTCTGCATCATCATCGCCCAGGCGGCCGGCCTGCCCCGGTCCGAAGTGCGCCCGCTCGCCATTGCCGCCGCCCTGATGGACATCGGCTATGCAGCGCTCCGCCGCTTCCTCATCGATGAGCCGCGCCGTCTCGAGGAGCGCGAGTGGCGGCACCAGGTCGCACGCCATCCCGAGTACGGCGTACGCATCCTGCGCGATGCGGCGCTGCCCGATACCACTCTCGACGGGATCGCGCAGCACCACGAGCGCTGGGACGGTGCCGGGGCTGGCGCCCGCGCGCGCATCGCCGTCGCGCCGTTCGCCCGCATCATCGCCATCGCCGATGCCTACGTCACCCTGCGCTCGCGCGCCGCCCACCGCGCCGCGCTTTCACACGAGGATGCCGTTGCCCAGCTCGCCGCCGAAGCCTCGCGGGCCTTCGACCCGGACCTCGTCACCGCGTTCGTCGACATGTCCGGCGCTCTCGTCGCCGCTCAAGCGACGACGCAAGCGTCTGCCGTCGAACCTGGTGGCGACGACCTTGACCGCGACGACGACGGTCCGGATGCCGATCAGCTGCTCGATGAAGCGGCGGTGCTGAGTGCACAGGCGCCGCCGACGGAAGCGCCGCCGGCCCCCGCGACGCGGCTGGCCGTTGTTGGCCCGCCGCTCCCGCCGCCGCTGCGCATCGCTCCGCGTTCCTCCGACGCCCTGCCGAAGCGCCGTGTTGCGTCCGTCGCCGCGCAGCCACCCGCCGACACCCCGCGCGCAACGCGGCGTCCGTCGGCATCGCCGCAGCCGTCGCGGCGATCGGAGCCCGCCGGCCGCCACCGCCGCGCCGGCGGCCTCTGGTCCGCGGCCTTCTACCTCACCACCGGCCCGGATCGCGGCGGCGCGCACTCAAACACGTTGCCTGCTGTAGACTGCGCTCCTCGGGCTATCGAGCAGCCGCTCGTCTACCGGGAAGGCGCCACACGCGAGGGAGACGCGCGTTTACACGAGGTGCGGTGAGATGCGTGCGAACACGTCGGAGATGCTGACGACGGCCGTCGGCGTCCCGCCCTGGAGCAGCGGGATGTGCCGGAAGCCGCCGACCGCCATCTTGTTCACGGCGACGGCGATGTCGTCGTCGTCGCGCAGGAACACCGGGTCCGCCGTCATCACCTGACCGCAGGTCACGGCGTTCAGGTCTTCGTTCGATCCCGCCACCTTGTGCAGGATGTCCCACGCGGTGATGATGCCCGCCAGGCGCGCACCGTTCATCACCAGCACGCACTCCGCTTCCTGGGTTTGCATCAGTCGCACGGCGAGCCCGACCGGATCCGGCGTCTGCACCTTCACGGGCGTCTTCGCCGGCACGTCGGCCAGGCGTTCGTAGATGAACTCTCGCCCGCGCTGCGCCGCCGCGGCGTCCGGCAGATCGAGATTCCGCAGGTCGTGCCCGCAGTTCTCGCAGTGATCCACGCCCTCGATGTTGTCGTGCCTGCACTCAGGACAGATCATCGTTGTTCCGCTCCAGGCTTGCTGCGGGCAGCACTTGCTGTTTGCTGTGTGCCGTTTGCTGTCGCCGCGCCGGAGAACACGTCATCGATTGCCCCGCGCAGCCAGGCATGCGCCTCGGGTGGGCGTCACTCGACGACCCACGTGTCGCCTTCGGTGAACAGCGTCCGCAGGTCGCCTTCGCCCTCGACCGCCACCGCGTGCTCGATCTGCGCCGTCATCAGGTCGTCGTACGTCGGCCGCTGGACCGCCCGGATGACGCCGATCGGCACCGGAAAGTCAGGGTAGCTCATCCGGCTCAGCATGAAGGCGATCGTCGGGTCCGGCCGCGTCTCGTCGTGGACGAGCAGGTCTGCCTCGGTGATCCCGTCGACCCCGATCTCGACGACCTCGGGCTGGAGGCCGTTGATGCGGATGCCCTTGTTCCGCTCCTTGCCGAAGATCATCGGCTTGCCGTGCTCAAGGAAGAGCATGCGGTCCGCGCGCACCTCCTTCGCCGTGAAGTCGGCGAAGGCTCCGTCGTTGTAGATGTTGCAGTTCTGGTAGACCTCGCAGAACGCCGACCCGTGGTGCTGGTAGGCGCGCTCCAGCACCCCCACCATGTGGTGCGGGTCGACGTCGACCGTCCGCGCGACGAAGGTCGCTTCCGCACCGAGCGCCACCGTCAGCGGGTGCAGCGGCGCGTCGATCGTCCCGACCGGCGACGACTTCGTGCGCTTGCCGAGCTCCGAGGTCGGCGAATACTGACCCTTCGTCAGCCCATAGATCTGGTTGTTGTGCAGGATAATCTGCAGGTCGATGTTCCGTCGCAGCACGTGCAGCAGGTGGTTGCCGCCGATGCTCAGGGCGTCGCCGTCGCCGGTCACCACCCACACGCTCAGCTCCGGCCGCGACGCCTTGAGGCCGCTGGCGATCGTCGGCGCCCGCCCGTGGATGCTGTGCATGCCGTAGGTGTCCATGTAGTACGGCAGCCGGCTCGAGCAGCCGATGCCGGAGATGAAAACGATGTTCTCGCGCGGGATGCCGAGTTCGGGCATCACCTTCTGCGTCTGCGCGAGAATCGAGTAGTCACCGCACCCCGGGCACCAGCGCACCTCCTGGTCGGACACGAAGTCCTTGCGGCTCAGCACCTGCACGCCGTCCTTCTTGTCTCCGTTCGCCGTTACCATCTGCCTCGTCCCTTCGTCTCGCCCCGCCTCATACCTGGACGCGAGGCTCACCGCCCTGCATCTGCGTCCGTCTGCGTCATCCGCGGTTCCGAATCCATGCGCTACGCCAGCTCGCCGATTCGCTCCTCGATATCGCGGATCGTGAACGGCCGGCCCGCGACCTTGTTGAACCCCACCGCATCGACGAGGAATGTGCCCCGCACCAGCAACCGCAACTGGCCGAGGTTGATCTCCGGGATCAGCACCTTGTCGTAGCGCGTCAGCACCTCGCCGAGGTTGCGCGGGAACGGGTTCAGGTACCGGAGGTGCGCCATCGATACGCGCTTCCCCTGCGCGCGCGCCCGCTGCACCGCCGTCATGATTACGCCGTAGGTGCTGCCCCAGCCCAGCACGAGCAGCCCACCGCGCTCGTCGCCGTCGACCACGAGCTCGGGGATGTCCTGGGCGATGCGCGCGACCTTCTCCGCGCGGAGGTGCACCATCTTGTCGTGGTTCGCCGGGTCGTAGCTCACGTTGCCGGTGATGTCCGCCTTCTCGAGGCCGCCGACGCGGTGCTCGAGGTCTGGCGTCCCCGGGATCGCCCACGGCGGCGCCAGCGTCTCCGGGTCGCGCGCGTACGGCTTGTACGTCGCCGGGTCGCTGGCGAACACCACCGGGATCTTCGGCAGGCTGTCGTAGTCCGGGACGAGCCACGGCTCCGAGCCCATTCCCAGGTAGCCGTCCGAAAGGAAGACCACCGGCGTCCGGTACTTGATCGCGATGCGCCAGGCCTCGATCGCCATGTTGAAGCAGTCCGACGAGGTCGCCGGCGCCACCACCGCCACCGGCGATTCGCCGTTGCGCCCGAACATGCACTGGAGCAGGTCGCCCTGCTCCGTCTTCGTCGGCATGCCGGTGCTCGGGCCGGCGCGCTGGACGTCCATCACGACGAGCGGCAGCTCCAGCATGACCGCGAGGCCGATCGCCTCGCTCTTCAGCGCCAGCCCGGGGCCACTCGTCCCCGTGAGCCCCAGCGACCCGCCGAACGAGGCGCCGATCGCCGCGCCGACGGCGGCGATCTCGTCCTCCGCCTGGAACGTCTTCACCCCGAAGTTCTTGAAGCGCGCCAGCTCGTGCAGCACGTCGCTCGCCGGCGTGATCGGATAGCTGCCGTAGAACAGTTGCCGCCCCGCCAGCTTCGATGCCGTCACGAAGCCCAGCGCCGTCGCCTCGTTGCCGGTGATGTTGCGGTAGAGCCCCGGCTTCTGCTTCGCCTTCGGCACATGGTAGTGCGTGGCGAACATCTCCGTCGTCTCGCCGAAGGCGTAGCCCGCCTTCAGTGTCTTGATGTTCGCCGCCGCGACCCCCGGATTCTTCCCGAACTTCTCGGTGATCCAGTGCACCGTCGTATCGAGCGGCCGGCTGTAGAGCCAGAACATCAGCCCGAGCGCGAACATGTTCTTGCAGCGGTCGACCTGCACGGCCGTCAGGCCGCTGTCTTCCAGCGCCCGCGCGTTCAGCGTCGAAATCGGCACGCGGAACGTCCGGTACGACCGCAGACTGCCATCCTCGAGCGGGTTCGATGCGTAGGTCGCCTTCCGCAGGTTCGTCTCGGTGAACTCATCCTCGTTCACGACGAGGATGCCGCCGCGCGGCAGATCGGCGAGGTTCGTCTTCAACGCGGCCGGGTTCATCGCGACGAGCACGTCGGGCGCGTCGCCCGGTGTATAAATCTCCGTGCTCGCGAAGCTCACCTGGAAGCCGCTGACGCCCGGCAGCGAGCCCTGCGGCGCCCGGATTTCGGCCGGGATGTCCGGGAACGTGCTGATGTCGTTGCCCACCACCGCCGACGTCTTGGTGAACTGCGTGCCCGCCAGCTGCATGCCGTCGCCGGAGTCGCCGGCGAAGCGGATCGTGACGCGGTCCAGCTCCAGCAGCTCCGGGTGCTCCGGCCCTTGCGATTCCTTCGTCAGTGTGGTCACTATGCGCCCTCCGGCTCCGGGATCATCTGGTGGGGCCGCGGCGGCAGGTTCAGCACCTGCGCGGGGAACGTCTCCGCCAGGAAGTGGATGATGTCGAGCGTCCTCAGGACGGCCACCGCCCTGCCCGACGCATCGACGATCGGGATAGTGCGCTCGCCGCCGCGGTTCATGATCTGAATCGCGGCGCCGATCGGGTCCTTCGGCGTCAGCGTCTCCTCGATCGCCGACATGTACAGATCGACCCCTTCGTCGTACTTCACGTCTCGTGCGACGACCTTCATCAGCACGTCGCGCTCGCTCATGATGCCGGCCGCCCGGCCGCTGTCGTCGACGATCAGCACGTAGTTCATCCCATGCTGCTGCACGGCAGCGAGGGCGGCGCCGACGCTGGCATCACGTCCGATTGAGATAGGGGGTGGCAGCCCTAGCGAGCTGATGGGGTCGGTCTGGAAGATCTCTTCGACCAACGTTGCCTCTGCCGCGCCATCAACGTCTGCGCGGCGCTTTCTCCGGGGCCGGTGCCCGCCCGGCACATTCATGGTAACGCACCGTCCCGTCCGCGGCGAATCCGGCCAGGAAACGCACTCTTCATACGCCGCGGATTGACGCCCACGCCCGAAACCGGGTACGAAGAGCGCAACCGCGCCGCTCGCCGCCGTCACGTCGCCGCGGCCGCGCCTCGTACGCCGTTGAGTATCGGACGCACACGCAGCTTCGACAAGAGTCGATACAGAGGTTCGATAGGAGGGAGGCGTCACGTCGATGATCAAGGCCTACGTCCTCGTCGTCACCAATCCGGGCGCCACGAAGAGCGTCGTGGCGGCGATCAGCGAGATCCCGGGCGTCAACGAACTCCACGAAGTGATGGGGCCGTACGACATCGTGATCGAGCTCCAGGTGTCGTCGCTCGCCGACGTGCCGCCGATCCTCAGCGACAAGATCCGCACGATTCCCGGCATCGAGAGCACGACGTCGCTCGTTACCTTCCCGGAGGGATGAGCGAAGTGAAGTCGACGCGCCGGGGGGCGCCGCCCCGGCGTGTTCAACGGATCCGCCGGAGGCCAGACATGGAGACGTCACGGCCGCACATGCCCGGATACGGCGTCCTGCCCGCCGACGAGGGCGCCGGCCTGCTCCCCTGGGCCTTCGCCGTCGAGCGGCTCGCGCGCACGCGCAACTACATGCTCGCCAGCGTCACGCCGCGGGCGGCGCCCCACGTCATGCCGGTGTGGGGAGTCTGGCTCGAAGACCGCTTCTACTTCAGCACCTCGCCGACGTCACGCAAGGCGCGCAACTTCGCCGTAAATCCACGCATCGTCGTCACCGCCGACGACCCGCGGAACGCGATCATCGTCGAAGCCAGCGTCACCGCGCTCGATGACCGCGCCGTCGCGCGCCGCGTCATCGCCGCCTACAACGCGAAGTATGACTGGAACACGGCCGAGGATGAGGCGTTCTTCGTCGCCCGCCCGCGCGTCGCCTTCGCCTTCATCGAGACGTCGGACAGCGAATCACAGTTCACGCAGACCGCCACCCGCTGGACCTTCGATTAGCTGGCGCGGCGTCGATCATCCGGCCCTGATGGGCAACCCGGGCTCACGGCTCCATCGCCGCGCTCGCCGTCTTCCGCCCTCAGCGCAGCATCACGCGACACCATTGTCGATCAGCCGCTCCGCCCGCATCGCCCGCAGCGTGCGCCGCAGCGCCTCCTCCGTGCGGTCGACGTCCGCCTCCGTGTGCACGGCCGATACCATCATGCCGGACGCCATCAGGTCGACGCCCTCGTTGAGCATGCCGCGACGCAGCGCCGACGCCGCCCTTCCCGGGACGGCCGGCGGCCGCTGCGGCATCGCGTGCCAGCCCCAGCCGTAGCCGTCGTCCGGCTGCTCCCGCAGCCCGAGCGCGATGTGCAGCATCGACGCCTGGCCGTAGACGGCGCCGGCGACGCCTTCCTCACGAAACACTGCGTTCAGGCGCTGCGCCAGCGTCCGCGCCGTGGCCGACGCCTGCTGCTGCGGCACGCCGTTCTCGATGACGGCGAGGCAGGCAGAGCCGGCGGCAGCCGAGAGCGGGTTGGCGTTGAAGGTGCCGGGATGGGCGATGCGCTCGCTTGCGTCCTGCCGCATCGCGATCCGGTCGACGATCCGGGCCTGGCCGCCGACGCAGCCGCCGGGCAGGCCGCCGGCGACGATCTTCGCCATCGTCGTCATGTCGGGCGTGATCCCGTAGGCGGCCTGGGCGCCGCCGGCCGCCACGCGAAAGCCGGTGATCACCTCGTCGAAAATCAGCACGACGCCATGCTCGCGCGTCAGCTCGCGCGCCCGGCGCACGTACGTGACCGCGATCGGTTCCGTGCCCCAGTGGAGGCCCGTCGCCTCGAAGATCATCGCCGCGATCTCGCCGCCGCTCTCGCGCATCGTGCGGTCGAGGGCGGCGATGTCGTTCTGCGGCACGACGATCGACGCGTCGAGGATGCCGTGCGGCAGGCCGGGCGAGCGTGGCAGCGTCTCCTCGGCCGGCGGCTGGCCGGTGACGCTGTCGTTCCAGCCGTGGAAGTGGTCGCGCAGCCGCAGGACCTTCTCACGCCCGGTGTGCGCGCGTGCCAGCCGCAGCGCCATCATCGTCGCTTCCGTGCCCGACGACGTGAAGCGCAGATGCTCGACGGACGGCACGACGCGCTGCACGAGCTCGCCCCAGCGCACCTCGAGCTCGTGGGACGCGCCGTAGTGGGTGCCGCGCGCCAGCTGCGCCGCCACGGCTTCGGTCACCGCCGGATGCGCATGGCCGAGGAGGAGCGCGCCGTGGCCCATGACGAAGTCGACGATCTCGTGGCCGTCGATGTCCCACTTGCGGCTGCCGGCGGCGCGCTCGACGGCGATGGGGAAGGGCTGGACGTAGCGCATGTCGTGCGTGACGCCATCCGGGAAGACGCGCCTGGCGCGTCCGTGCAGCTGCTGCGAGGCGGGGTGTAACTCCACATAACGTTCGAGAATCGTTGCCATCGCCACGCCTCCGTACGACCGCCGGTGCTCCGGTGCCCAGATCTCGCCGCCGGCGTCGGCGCCCACGCGCCATCGTAGCATCGCCGTCTGCGGCCATCCCTCCGGATCGCCGTTCCACCCGCTCTGGAGCGGCGCGGCGGGCAGCGCTGTGCAGAAGATATGCGCCATGTGAAACATCGTCCGGTGACGCAGGGACGCCCGCGCCGAACGGTGAGCGGCGATTGTGGAGCTGCGGCCCTCAACGCGCCGGGAGCTCGCAGCCGGACGGGAGGCCGCCTCGTCGGCTGCGCCGCACGCGCGGGGGCGGGCGAACTGCCGGCGGGGATCCGCAGGAACCGGAGCTGGTGGGCGATGCAGGGCTCGAACCTGCGGCCTTCTCGGTGTAAGCGAGACGCTCTGACCAACTGAGCTAATCGCCCGCCTTCTGAGTGTACAGGCCGCACACAGGTTCCGGCACAACACCCGCGTTCGGCTCGCCAGCGGCTGAGCACCGCCACGTCGCGCCAGGGGATATACTCGCATTCCACGACAGGAGAGACGCGCGGCGTGATGCGCCGGCGAGGGGCGACCGGAGGCCCGTATGGACAAGCAAGCGACGATGCGCGAACTCGAGCAGGGCTTCCAGGAGCTGATCGCCTCGTTCGAGCAGCTCGACGACAGGGCGATGACCGCGCCCTTCTACGGCTCGTGGAGCGTGAAGGACATCCTCGCCCACCTCGCCGGCTGGCAGCGCGAGATGACCGGCGCTCTCCAGCGCATGGCGCGCGGCGAGCGCCCGACGCCGGAAGGCGTCGATTACAGCGATGCGGACGCCTGGAACGCGAAGTTCGCCAGCGCGATGGAGGCGCAGAGCGCGCCAACCGTCGTCGCGATGCTACGGCAATCCTTCGCCGACTACGCTCGCGCTGCCCGCGCGCTCCCTGAAGACCGCTTCGGCGACAACAAGACCGCGAACCGGCTCATCGAGACCAGCGGCTACGGCCACTACCGCGAGCACATCCCGGCGATCCGGGAGTACGCCGCACGGATCGCCGCTTCCGCCTGACGGATGCCGGCATGCGGCCTCCGCTCCCCAACCAGAGAAGCGACCGGCCGGCGGCGGGTGGCGCACGAACGTCTGCCGCACGCCACATCCCTCTCCTCGTAGAAAACACCAGCGGCTGAGGGCGGTAGCGGTTCCGCCCGGGCCATCCCTCCGCTACAGTGCCGCAGACCGGGTGGATGCTACGTGCGAGGGACGCCGTGATCGAAAAGCTGCACCACGTGGGCGTCGTCGTCCGCGACATCGACCAGGCGCTCGCCTTCTACCGCGACACGCTCGGCCTCGACGTGCACAAGCTCGAGACCATCGACGATCAGGGCGTCCGCGCCGCGCTGCTCACGCTCGGCGACAGTGAGATCGAACTGCTGCAGCCCGTGCGCGCCGATACGGGCGTCGCCCGCTACCTCGACCGTCGCGGCGAAGGCCTGCACCACGTCTGCTTCCAGGTCAGCGACATCGACGGCGACCTGCGCGACCTCAAGGCGGCGCAGGTCGAGCTCGTCGACCAGGAGCCGCGCATCGGCCTCGCCGGGCGCATCTGCTTCCTCCACCCGAGCGCGCTGGACGGCACGCTCGTCGAGCTCTGCGCCCCGATCGCAACCGAGCCTGCAGCGGAGGACGCCTGAGCATGCGCCTCGACCACCTCGTCATCGCCGTCCGCGACCTCGATGCGGCGACCCGGGACTACACGGCGCTGCTCGGCCGCTCGCCTTCGTGGCGCGGCGCGCACCCGACGTACGGCACCGCCAACACGCTCTTCCGCATCGACAACACGTACATCGAGCTGCTCGCCCTCAACGCCGGCGGCAAGAAGAACGCCCGCTGGGCCGGCGAGCTCGCCCGTTTCCTCGACGAGAACGGCGAAGGCCTGTACGCGGTCGCGCTCGGCGTCGACGACGTCGACCACACCGCGCGCCTCATGCGCGAACGCGGCCTCGATGTGCTCGACCCGGCGGACGGCAGTGGCGTCGACGAGATGACGCAGGCACACCGTGCCTGGCGGAACGCGCAGGTGCGCGTCGCCTCGTCCCACGGCGCGCGGCTCTTCTTCATCCAGCACCACTCGCCCGCCGATGCGCTGCCGCCCGCGCCGCTCGTCGCGGCCGCCGGCGCCGGCGAAGCCGTCCGACGGCTCGACCACATCGTCGTGTTGTCGGCGGACATGGAAGCGGCGCGGCAGCTCTGGGAGGACGTGCTCGGCGTCCGCCTGGCGCTCGACCGCACGTTCCCGGAGCGTAACACGCGCATCCTCTTCTTCCGCCTCGAAGACATCACGGTCGAGATCAGCGGCGGCGCCCAGCAGGCGAAGGAAGGCATCGGCAAGCCGGACCGCCTCTGGGGCGCGGCATTCGGCGTCGACGACCTCAGCGCCACCGTCGCCCGCCTCAATCGCGCCGGCGTCGACGTCTCGGGCCCGCGTGCCGGCATCAAGCCGGGGACGCTCGTCGCTACGGTGAAGGGACCGCACACGCACGGCCTCGCGCTGCTGCTCATCGAGCATACAGCGCAGTCCTTCCGCGAGGAGTCGCGCCTGCCGCAGGGCGCGGCGTTCGACAACGCGCCTGAGCGTCGCGCGTTCACCCTGCGTGCCCTCGACCACGTCGTCCTGTCGACCGCCGACGTCGATGCCACCGCCGCCCGCTGGCGCGATGTCCTCGGCCTCGGCACGCGCTCCGTCCAGGAGCCGGCCGGCACGCACATGCGCATCGCCGACATCCCGGCCGGCAACTGCTTCATCGAGCTCGTGCAGCCGCTCTCCGATGACCATCGCGTCGCCCGGGCGATCTCCGGGCGCGGCGCCGGGATGTTCTCGATCTCCGTCGAGGTCGACGACCTCGATGCCGCCGTCAGCCACCTGCGCTCGAAGCGCGTGCCCGTCTCGGACGCCGAGCCCGGCGTCTGGGCCGGCACGCGGATCGCCCGCGTTCACCGCACCGCCAGCAACGGCGTCTCGTTGCAGCTCATCGAACGGCGCTAAGGCGACCGGCCGCGACCGCAGCGAATCACCCGCGTCTCGGCGTTCTGGCGCGACCTCCATCTTCGACGATGCCCAGAAGGGGTGCGGCGGACTGTCACGCGTCCGATAGGCGGTTGGCCGTCGGCGTCAGCGGCCGCGCATGTGAAGCGGACAATAGTACGCCATGCAAGATCACTTTCGGCGGTTCGCGCACCTGACCGCACAGGTCGTCGGTTCCGCTTGGGCCTTCCTGACCGCGGTCACGGTGATCATCGTCTGGGCGCTGATCGGTCCGCTGTTCGGCTTTTCGAACGCCTGGCAGCTCGTCATCAACACCGGCACGACGATCGTCACGTTCCTCATGGTGTTTCTCATCCAGAACACGCAGAACCGTGACGCCAAGTCGTTCAACCTCAAGCTCGATGAGTTGCTGCGCGGCGTGAAGGGCGCCCGCACCGGCCTCGTCGGCCTCGAAGAGCTCTCCGACGCGCAGCTCGCCGAGTTGCAGAAGCAGTTCATCCGCATCCGACACGGCGCCGCCGATGACGACGACGAGCCGATCCCGGCGGACATTCGCCGCGGCGAGCTGTCGCCGCGGCGCACGAATGGCAGGCGCTGAGCGCGCCCGGCCGCATCGGCGCTACAGCGCGCGCCAGCTCCGCCGGCCGTCGACCCGCACCAGCCGCCCGAACCCTGGATGGGCGAAGTGACCCGCCGCCACGAGCAGGCGCTCGTCCTCGATCTTCTGCATCAGCGCGGCGCGGCTCCCGCTCGCCAGCAGGGGGTTCGCGTCGAACAGCGGCGTCCACCCCGTCTCCACCATCTGCGCCGGATGATGGCAGACGTCCCCGATGATCACGCCCGCCTCGCCGGCCGACGCGATCGCGACGGCGACGTGCCCGGGGGTGTGGCCCGGCGTCGGCAGCAGCGTCAGTTCGTCCGTCAGCGCCTGCTCACCGTCGACGAGCTCGATCGCCGCCGTCTCCTCGAGCGGCAGCACGCAGTCGACGATGTGCTCGTTCCCCGGCGCGTGCGCCACATCGGTCGGCGTCCAGTGCTCCCACTCCCGGCGATGGAACACGTGCCGCGCCTTGGGGAACGTCGGCAGGAACGCTTCCCCGACTGCGGTCGTGTGCCAGCCGACGTGGTCGATGTGCATGTGCGTCGCCAGGACGATATCGATCTCGTCCGGCCGCACGCCCGCTTCGGTCAGCGCTTCCGGCAGCCGGCCGTTGCGCGCCAGCGACCGGTCCTTCGCGCCGATGCCCGTGTCGACGAGCACCGTCTTCCCCGACGAGCGCACGAGGTAGCTGGTGATCGTGATGGGGACGTTCGGCGGGTCGTCGATGAGGTGCGCCCGGTGCGCCTCCCACGCCTCGGCCGGCACGCCGGGGAACAACAACGTGCACGGCCCCTTCGTGCGCGTGTCCACGAGCGCCGTGATCGTCACGTTGCCGATGCGCGTCGTCGCGTCCGTCATCGCAGCCCTCCTCGGCCTGATGCCGCGACGATACCGCCGTCGGGACAGGCGAGCAACGGCGGGCTACGCCACGGCGCGCTGCGCCTCCCACTCCTCGGCGCCGTCGATGACTGGTGCGCCTTCGCTGACTGGCGACCCGCGCGCCGCCGCCGGCCGGCGGTCCTGCGCCAAGCCCAGACGATCCGCGAGCCAGTACACGCTCCAGGCCAGCGAGAACCCGCCGACCCCGTCGAGCAGGTAGTGCTCCCCCGTATAGACCACGGCCCAGAAGACGAGGGCGGCGCGCAGCAGCAGGAGCGCGCCCAGCACCTTGCACCATCGCTGCTCGTGGCGGCAGTACCAGATCGCCATCACGGTCGGCACCGCGACGTGCAGGCTCGGGAACGCCGCCGTCGGGTTGGTATCGAAGCGCGTGAGGCTCCCTGCCGATTGCGTGATCAACCGCGGCGTGCCGTCCGCCATCCATGGCGGCATCGTCGGCAGCAGCGCGAAGATGGCATCGGCCGCGAACAGCACCGCCGCGTACAGGAACAGCAGCCGCAGGCACTGTCGCGGACCGAGCGTCGCGAGGGCCAAGGCCGCCAGCAGCGGCGGCACGTAGAAGAACGACCACCAGAGCCCGACGGCCGGCGCCGTGCCGACGCCCGCCGGCACGAGCCGCTGCAGCCAGTACGCCGCATCATGATGCCCGGGGATCAGCCAGTTCTCGATGCTGCCCGCAGCGACCGTCGGCAGCACGCTCGCCGCATGCGCTTCCGCACGCAGGAGGCCGTGCGCGGCGCCGATCAGCAGCGTCGTCACGGCAGCGCCGATCGCGCAGGCGATCCGCGCGAGCCAGCGGTTGGCCGTTGGCGCCAAGTCGTCCATCCGTCCCGCCAGTCATCGCCCCATCTCCTTGCGTATCGTCGTGCCCGGGTCGTCCCTTGAGTCGATGAACCGAATTGATCACCGGAATGATCCTTGTTCGCCCCGGCGGTCGCAGCCTATAATCGTCATCCCCGGCCGAGAGGAGCCGCCATGCCGACAAGCTACGCCTACTTCGAGAAGCGCATCGTCCCGCTCGTTGAGGCTCGCCTGCCCGTCATGACGCACGCCTTCCTCTATGGCACCGCCGTCTTCGAGGGCATCCGCGGGAACTGGAGCGAGGAGCGCGACGAGATCCTCCTCTTCCGCCCGCGCGAGCACTTCGAGCGCATCAAGATGTCCGCCCAGATTATGAAGATCGCCCTGCCGCAGGACGTCGATGAGCTCGTCGACATCTGCGAGCAGGTGGTCAGGCGCTGCGGCTTCCGCGAGGACGTCTACATCCGCCCGATCGCCTACAAGAGCGGCGAGGTCATCGGCCCGCGCCTGCACGATGTCGCCGACGACTACCTGATGTTCGTCCTGCCCTTCGGCAACTACCTCGACGTCGAGGCCGGCATCCGCTGCCAGACATCGTCCTGGCGGCGCGTCCCCGATACGTCCATCCCGGCGCGCGCCAAGGTCAACGGCCTCTACGTCAACTCCGCGCTGGCCAAGACCGAGGCGATGGAGAACGGCTTCGACGAGGCGATCATGCTCAGCGACGACGGCCACGTCTCCGAAGGCTCGGGCGAGAACGTCGTCATCCTCCGCCACCACCGCCTGATCACACCGGAACGCAGCGACAACGTGCTCGAAGGCATCACCCTCGCCTCCGTCATGCAACTGGCGCAGGACGAGCTCGGCCTCGAAGTGATCGAGCGCACGATCGACCGCAGCGAGCTGTACGTCGCCGACGAGTGCTTCCTCACGGGCACCGCCGCCCACATCTCGCCGGTGATCGAAGTCGATCGCCGTCGCGTCGGCAGCGGCGCCCTCGGGCCGGTGACGAAGAAGCTGCAGGCGCTCTTCTTCGACGTGCTGCGCGGCCGCAACCAGAAGTACGCGGACTGGGTCGTCGCAGTCAAACCGGCCGGCGAGGCGGCGCCCGCGGCCAACGCCGCCAAGATGAACGCCTGATGGAGTTCCGGCCACCGCGCACCATTGGCTCGCTGTTCGGCGGCGGCATCGCCGCCTGGTGCTTCGCCCTCACCGCAGCGCTCTCGGTGCGCGGCGCGACGCAGGACGTGGCGCTGAGCTCCGTCCCGCTCTACGTCACCGCGACGATCTTCTTCTTCATCGGCGTCCTCTTCGCCTACTGGACGTACAGCCTCAGCACCATGCGCTATGTCCTCGACCGCAACGTCCTCACCATCGTCTGGGGCGACGTCAGGCAGCTCGTGCCGATGCCCCAAATCGAGCGCCTCGTGCCGGGCCGCGAGCTGCCGCCGCCGCACGTCTCGGGCGTCAGCTGGCTCGGGCACCACGTCGGCCGCGCCGACGTCGAAGGGGGGATCGGCGAGACCCTCGTCTACTCGACCCACCGCTCGCCGGAGGATCTGCTGTACGTCGTCACGTCCGGCGGCTCATACGGCATCAGCGTCGAAGACGACGTCGCCTTCGCCGAGGCCGTGCAGGCGCAGCAGCGGCTCGGCTCGCTCGTCGCCGTGCCGCAGGCTCCCGACCGCCTCTACCTCGCGGCGCAGCCGTTCTGGGAGGACCGTGCCGCCCAGATGCTGGCGCTCGCCGCCTTCGCGACGTTCTTCGCCATGTTCGCCTACATCTACCGCCAGTACCCGCACCTGCCCGCGAGCGTCGCCCTGCCGTTTCCGCAGCTGAGCGGCGTCACCCGCATCGGCTCGAAGAGCGAGTTGCTGAAGCTGCCCGCGGCGGGCATCATCCTGCTGCTGATGAACCTCGCGGTCGGCTTCGTCGCCCACTCCTGGGAGCGCATGGTGGGCTACGTCCTCCTCCTCGCTGCGATCAGCGCCGAAGCGATCCTCCTTGCCGCCGCCATCATCGCCCTTCGGTAGTTGACGTGCCGCACGGCCGGCAGTTGGGCGCGGGAGGTCAGAGGCCGGTTGGGGCGGTGCCGAGGGTGGACGCTGCTGCTGGAGGGCGGAGGCCGGAGGCTGAGGCTCGAGCCAGATTCCGGCCTGCTTCGTCCCGGCTGATCGGCGCTCCCTCACACAACGAGCTTCACCTCCCACCTCTCACGCCCATCACGCACGCCTCACGGCCTATAATCACAGCGTGCCCGCCAAACGATCGAAGCAGCCCACCGCCGCCGCGCCGCGGCTCGTCCTCGTCGACGGCCATAGCCTGATCTATCGCTCCTTCATGGTCTTCCAGGGCAGCAGGAACAGCGCGCCCGTCGAGTTCTCCGTCAAGCGCACCGGCGAGATCACGACCGCCGTCTACGGCTTCACCAGCACGCTCCTCAGCGTCCTCGACCGCCTGCAACCGACGCACCTCGCCGTCGCCCTCGACGCGCCGGCGAAGACCTTCCGGCACGAGAAAGACGCCACGTACAAGGCCACGCGCGCCGCCATGCCCGACGACCTCAAGCGCCAGGCGGCGCGCATCCGCGAGGTGCTCGACGCCTTCAAGATGCCCGTGTTCGAGGAGCCCGGCTTCGAGGCCGACGACGTGCTCGGCACGCTCGCCCGCCAGGCGCGCGCGCAGGGCGTCGACACCTACGTGGCCACGCTCGACAGCGACCTGCTGCAGCTCGTCGAGCCCGGCGTCCAGGTCTTCATGTACCGTCCCTACATCAAGGCCGCGCCCGCTGTCACGTACGACGAGGCCGGCGTCCGCGAGCGCTACGGCCTCGAACCGGCGCAGATCCCCGACTACAAGGGCCTCAAGGGCGACACCTCCGACAACATCGCCGGCGTCCCGGGCATCGGCGAGAAGACCGCCACCAGGCTGCTCCAGCAGTTCGGCAGCGTCGAGGCGATCTACGACCGCATCGACGAGGTGACGCCGGAGAAGCTCCGCGCCAATCTGCGCGAGCACGAGCAGCAGGCCCGCGTCAGCAAGGACATGGCGACGATCGAGCGCGCCGCGCCGACGCAGCTCGACCTCGAAGCCTGCCGCCTCCAGAACTTCGACCGTGAGCGCGTCGAGACGCTGTTCCACGAGCTCGAGTTCCGCAGCCTGATTCCGCGCATCCCCGATCAGCTCGGTGAGGCGCAGCACGAGGCGAAGCGTACGGCTGTCGCTGCCGCCCGCCACTATCGCACGATCCGCGACCGGACGTCGCTCGACGCGCTCGTCAACGAAGCGCGCGCTTCGGGCCGCATCGCCGTGCACGTCGAGAACAGCGACGCCAACGGTATGCGCGGCCTGCTCGTCGGCATCGCCGTCGCGACGAAGCCCGGTGAAGCGGCGTACATCCCCGTCGGCCACCAGCTCTCACTCGAAGACGGCGACCAATTGGCCGCGGACTCCGTGCTCGATGCGCTGCGCCCGCTGCTCGAAGACGCGGCGTTGACCAAGGTCACGCACAACGGCCACTTCGATGCGCTGGTGCTCGCCAACCACGGCGTCGAGATGCGCGGCATGCGCTTCGATACGATGATCGCCGCGTACCTCCTCGGCGAGCAGAACATGTCGGTGCAGACGCTCGCCTTCGACCGCCTGCACATGCAGATCCCACTGCTGATCGACCTCATCGGCAGGGCCGGCAAGAACCAGATCACCATGTCGGCCGTTGCCCTCGACACCGCCTGCGACTACTGCTGCGCGCACGGTGACGCGCAGTTGCAGGCCGCCGACGTCCTCGCCGCCGAGCTCAGGCAACGCAACCTCTGGCCGCTGTTCGACGACGTCGAGATGCCGTTGATGGCCGTGCTCGCGCGCATGGAGGGCACCGGTGTCGCCGTCGACCAGTCGATCCTCGTCGCGATGTCGCGCGAGATGCAGGACGAGCTCGAGACGATCGAGCGCGAGATCTACGCCTCCGTCGGCCACGAGTTCAACATCGGCTCGCCGCAGCAGCTCTCGCAGGTGCTCTTCGGCGAGATCGGCCTCCCGAAGACGCGCAAGACCAAGCTCGGCTACACCACCGACGCCGTATCGATGGAGCAGCTGCGCGAGGCGCACCCCGTCATCGGCCTGATCCTTCGCCATCGCGCGGTCGCCAAGCTCAAGGGGACATACGTCGATGCCCTGCCGGCGCTCGTCAACCCGAAGACGCACCGCATCCACACCACCTTCAACCAGACGACCGCGGCGACAGGCCGCCTCTCTTCGAACGACCCCAACCTCCAGAACATCCCCGTGCGCACGGGCTACGGCAATGCCATCCGCCGCGCCTTCATCGCCCGCGACATCGGCGACGACCCGATGCTGCTCGCCGCCGATTACTCGCAGGTCGAGCTGCGCATCATGGCGCACCTGAGCCAGGACCCGGCGCTGATCGAGGCCTTCCGCAGCGACACCGACATCCACGCCGCCACCGCCTCGAACGTCTTCGCCGTCGCGCTCGACGACGTCAGCGCGGAGCAGCGGCGCCGCGCCAAGGTCTTCAACTTCGGCGTGCTCTACGGGCTGAGCGAGTACGGCCTCTCGACGAAGGAGCGCATCTCGCGCGAGGAGGCGGCGGAGTTCATCCGCCGCTACTTCGAGCGCTACGCCAGCGTCCGCGGCTGGCGCGACGGCGCCATCGAGAGCTGCCGTCGACTCGGCTACGCGGAGACGCTGATGGGCCGCCGCCGCTACATCCCGGAGATCCGCTCGTCGAACTTCCAGGTGCGCTCGTCGGGGGAGCGCATGGCGATCAACATGCCGGTCCAGGGCACCGCCAGCGACATCATCAAGGTGGCGATGAACCGCATCGACGAAGAGATCAGCGAACGCGGCATGCGGAGCCGGATGATCCTGCAGGTACACGACGAGCTGATCTTCGAAGGCCCGCGCTCGGAGCTCGACGACGTGCGCGAGATGTGCCTGCGCATCATGCCGCAGTCGCTCGACCTCGTCGTGCCGCTGGTGATCGATGTCAAGACGGGCAAGAACTGGGGCGAGCTGGAAGTCGCCCGCGGCCCGCTGGCGGAAGAGGAAGTGCTGGCCTTCGTCGAGTAGCCCGGGAAGCGCGGCGCTCCGCGGTTCCTGCTCCCCTACCCCGCTCCCTCCCGCGCGATCACCCCTCCGGCGGCATACGCGCGTCGCGATACGCCGAACTGATAATGCCGTAGCACTCGCATGCCGCGCCTTCGAGCGCGCCGCGGTCGAGGATGCGGATCTGGCCCCAGATCGACTGGATGGCGCCGCGCGCCTGCAGCTCGCCGAGCGCCTCCGTCACCGTCGGGCGCGCCACGCCGAGCATCTCCGCCAGCAGCTCGTGCGTCATGCCGAAGTCGGGCTTGGCGACGCGATCCTGCGTCATCAGCAGCCAGCGCGCGCAGCGCGCCGTCACGCTGTGCAACCCGTTGCACGCGCCCGACTGTCCGAGCTGCACGATGAACGCCGAGACGTAGCGCGCGATCACGCCGCGCAGTTCGGCGCTCGTCTCGAGCGCCTGCTCGAAGAGCCCCAGTGGCATCCGCAGCGCCGCCCCCGCAACCTGGTTCATCACGAGGAACGGCGAGCGCCGCTCGCCGCGCAGCGCCGATGCGCCCACCACCCCTTCGTTGCCGATGGTCGCCACCTCGATCGTGGCGCCGCTCGGCAGCGCGCTGATCCACGAGACGACGGCAGAGAGTGGGAAGTAGATCTGATCCGTCCTCTCGTACGGACGCACAAGCTGCTCGCGGCGGGGCAGGATCAGTTCTTCGAGGTACGGCGCGACGCCTTCGAGAGCCGAAGGCGACACCGAGTCCAGGACGCGGTTGCCGAATGACCCTGGGGCTCCATGAAGCACGGCACGAGCGTAGGCTGTCTGCCGTCTACAGTCTGTCGTCTACCTGACAGACATCCGTTGCGACGCCATACCATCGCCTCCGGAGGAACGAAGCGAGAATCGGCGACGGAAGCTCCCGTCTGCGCGACGGCGCGCGTATCCAGCCGTGAGCGGCGGAGATGACCGAATCGACGATCACGCAGGCACGATCGCGCTACGGCCACGCCCGGGCGGCGGCCGGCGGGCGCGAGTGCCGCCGAGGACCCCACTCCCGCCGACACGTCGCCTGCGCGCGGGGCAGCGCGAACGCCGCCGCCGCAGCGCCGGATGCGTCATGGAGGCTCCTCTTCGGCGAAGCACAGCACGTTCCCATCGGGGTCGCGCGCGAAGAACGACCGCGCGCCTGCGCGTCTGTGCACGCGGCGCTCGACCCACAGCGCCCCTGCCGCACGCACGCGCACCTGCGCCGCCCGCGCGTCGTCGACGGCGAACGTCATCCTCTCGTCGTCCGCGTCCGCCTCCACAGCCGGCGGCCGCTCTGGCTTCGACCGGATGATCGCCAGCACGAGCGGCTGCAGTCGGAACTCGTGCCGATCCGCAGAAAGCCGGTCGCCCGCGTCGCCCAAGATCGCCGCGTAGAACATGACCGATCGCTCGAGGTCCGGTGTGGTCACCGTCACTTCGGCAAGAGACACTTCGCGCGAAGCTCCCGCCGCTGCTGCGAGCAGCCACCGCTCCGCCGCCGTCAGCGCCGCCCGCGCGAGCAGGTCCGGCCGGCGCGCCGCCGTGCGCTCGATGCTCTGCCGTCGCCGCCAGCGCGCGACCGCCGCGTGGTCGCCGGAGAGCAGCACCTCCGGCACGGCCAGGCCGCGATATTCAGCCGGCCGCGTGTACTGCGGATACTCCAGCAGCCCCTGCGCGTGCGACTCCTCTTCGAGCGATGCCTGCGAGCCCAGCACGCCCGGCTGGTGCCGCACCGCCGCGTCCACCAGCACGATCGCCGCCGGTTCGCCGCCGGACAGCACGTAGTCGCCGATGCTAATCTCGTCGTCGGCGAGCGCGCTGCGCACCCGCTCGTCGACGCCTTCGTAGTGACCGCAGATGACCACCAGCCGCGGCTCCGCGGCCAGCTCCCGGACGACGGCGTGCGTCAGCATCCGTCCCTGCGGCGTCAGCAGAACGACGCGTCCGGGCGGCTGGTCCATCGCCTGCACGGCGTCCACACAGTCGAAGAGCGGCTCCGGTTTCATCACCATCCCGGGCCCGCCGCCGTACGCGTAGTCGTCGACCACGTGGTGGCGGTCGGTCGTGTAGGCCCGCGGGTCGTGGAGCGCCACCTCGACCGCACCGGACGCGCGCGCCCGCGCGACGATGCTGGCGTCGAAGGGACCGGCGAACATCTCCGGGAAGAGCGTCACGATGTCGATGCGCATGGGTCAGGGTAACGGACGCGTTGGCGATGCAGCCGCCCGGGCGCCGTCGCCGGCCGCTCGACGCGGGCGACGGGCCGCCCGCCTGCAGCTTCGCCAAGGCCACCGAGCCGAACGGTCGAGCGTGGGCTCACGTCGCCACTGGCAGATGACGCCGCTGCCGCGCGACGCGGCCTCGACCGAGCGCGGCTCTCGCGTTCAGGCGTGCAGCGGTCCGGACAGCGGCCCTCAGCGCCCGTCTGAGCTTGCAGTTGACATGTTACGGGCGCAATGCGCGCATTTTCGCCCGGATCGCTTGACTGGAAGAATTGGACTCACCTACATTAGGCGCCGTGGCGGCGCAACCCTACGCGCTCTATTCACTACCTGTCTCAAGGAGGATGAGGTGGCATTCGAAGACAAGACGTTGACCTGCCGCGACTGCTCCGGCCCATTCGTGTTCACGGCCGGTGAGCAGGGCTTCTACCTGGAGAAGGGGCTGCTCAACGAGCCGCAGCGCTGCCCGAGCTGCCGCGCCAACCGTCGCCGTGACCGCGGCTCGGGCTCCCGCGAGTTGACGTCGGTCACCTGCGCAGGCTGTGGCGGCACCGCGACCGTCCCATTCGTCCCGCGCCTCGACCGGCCGGTGTACTGCAGCAGCTGCTTCGAGCAGGAGCACGCGACCGTCGCCAGCTAGCCGAACAGCGTTGCCGCACCCTGCGGGAGGGGGACGGCGCTCACCCCCTCTCCTGAAGGGGAGTGGGGCGCTTGGGCTGGTCGAGTGTCGAGGGAGCGAGAGCGTCTGCCCCGTTTCCTCTTCACGCTGTGGAGATGGGAGCCCGGGCGCCGTCGGTTCGTCGGGCGACGACGCCTCCCCCTACCTTGGCGGGCAGTGGCGGCGCGCCTGTTGCTGTTTGCTGCAGCACCCGCTGTCGTCTGTTCTCTGCGGTTTGTCGTCAGTCGCGGTCGTCCGTCGTGCCCTTCACTGCCGCACTTCCGGCACGTACCCTTCGATCCACTGAGAGCCGTCGTCCCACACTTCCTTCTTCCACACGGGCACCGTCTGCTTGACCCGGTCGACGGCCTCGTGACAGGCCTCGAACGCTTCCTTCCGGTGCGGCGACGACACGGCCACCAGCAGGCTCGTCTCGCCGATCTCCAGCCGGCCGATGCGGTGCAGCACGCCGATGCCCGTCAGCGGATACTTCGCGCACACCTCGTCCGCCACCTCGCGCATCTTCTTCAGCGCCATCGCCTCGTAGGCGTCGTACTCCAGGTAGCGCACGCTGCGGCCCATGTTCTCGTTGCGCACGACGCCGTAGAAGAGCGCCACGGCGCCGCTCTCGTCGCGCCGCACGGCATCGACGAGAGGGCGCGGGTCGAGCGGCTCACGGGTGATCGCGAACATCACGAGCCGCCGCTGATCGGCGGGATCAACGCCACGTCCTCGCCGTCGCGCAGCACATGTTCCGGCGCGACGTACTCCTCGTCGACGGCGCAGACGAGCGTCGACAGCAGCGGCTGCACGATCGGGTACTCCTCGCCGAGCCGGTCGCGCAGCTGGCCGATCGTCGCGCCGTCCGGCATCGACAACACCAGCTCGCGCCGGCCGACGAGGTCGTGCAGGCCGGCGAATAGACGGACGTGGATCTCGGGCATCGCTGCTCCCTGGGTGAGTGTAGTGGCGCATTGTACCGCGCGCTTCGCTCATGCCGGTTACGGCGCGAGGAACGCCGGCTCCGCCAGCGCCTTCACGCACGATGCGTCCGGGGCCTGCGAGGGATCGTCGAGGAATGACGCCGCGAGCGCGATCGCGCAGTCGTGCCGGCCGAACAGCTCGGCATGACCGGATCCGGGAAACTCGAAGAAGTAGCTGCGCGAGAGCGTCTTCGCCGCCAGCCGGCCCCACGATGGCGGCGTGATCGGGTCGTACTCGCCCGCCAGCACGAGCGTCGGTATGGAGCTCGTCACCGGCTGCGTCTCCGCAGGGTCCGCCTTCGTGATGCCGTACGCCCGGCAGAGGTCCTGCGCCCGCTTCAGGTCATCGCTCGTCGTGAAGCCGATGCGCGCGTCGAGGATCTCCTGCCGTACGCCATTCGTCGCCGAAGCGACGACCCCGGGCGTCAGCGACATCGTCGAGTCGTTGCAGTTCACCGCCGTCGTCATCGCCTGCGCCAAGTCGCTGTTGGTGAAGGCGACCTGCGCTGCCAGCGACGTCAGCAGCGCCGTGTTGCCACCGGCGATGGACTTCGCGGCGAACGGCAGCAGCGGCAGCAGCCGCGTATCGTACAGCGCCTGCCACGTCCCGGCGAGGATGCGGTCGCCGTTGACGACGACCTTCGACGTCCCGCCCGTCGCCGGGTCTGCCGGCTCGACCGTGAACGGCGACGCGTTCGCCTGCGCGACGAGGTCGTAGTACATCGTCTCCAGCGTCGGGTACGCTGCGGCGCACGCCGGCTCCGCCCTGCAGCCGGCGACGAGCGTCTTGAGCGCGCGCTCGAAGTTCGCTGCCGCCGCCGCTTCGGCCGGCGCCTGCGGCGGCAGCGTCGAGTCGAGGATCACGCTGCGGATGCGCTGTGGCCGGTTGCGCATGGTCTCGAGCGCCAGGCGCGTGCCGTACGATAGGCCGTAGATGTTGTACTGACGGTAGCCGAGCGCCTGCATCAGGTCGGCGATGTCCGCCGCGCTCTCGGCGCTGCTGTACGCGGCGAAATCCACGCCGTCCCGTGCCAGCCGGTCGCGGCAGGCACGCAGCGCCGCCGCCGCGCCCGTCGACTGCGCCTCGCCGCGGATGTCCGCGGCCAGCGCCGCCCGGAATGCCGTATTCACCTCCGGGCAGGCGAGGGACGGTCGCGACGCGCCGGTGCCGCGCTGGTCGAAGAACACCAGGTCGCGCTTCGACTGCACCGGCGCCGCGAATGCGCGGCTGAACGCCTGCATGTTATTGCTGAGGTTAGGCTGCCCGGGCCCGCCGCTCAGGTACAGCATCGGATCCGGCGCCGGCGAGGCGCTCGTCGACTTCAGCACCGCCACCGCCAGCTGGACGGTGCGCGGCCCGGACTTCGTGCGGTCTTCCGGCACGGTGAGCGTGCCGCACTGCATGCCGTCGACTGGCTGCCCGCTCGGCGTCGGGATGGCGCACGCTGTCCTCGTGTAGGTCACTGCCGGCAGCCGCGGCGTCGGCGGCGCTGCCTTCTTCGAGCCGCCGCTGCACGCGGCGGCCGCCAGCACCGCCACCGCAGCGATGGCGGTGGCTGCCCAGCTTCGGCTTGCCTGCCCGCCCATTGGCCTCCTCCGCCCGCTGTCGGACGCCAGTCTACTACGGACCCACGCCGCAGCGGCGCCCGCCAGCATCCGGTCGATTTGACGGCGGTCGCCGAAGAGCGGCTGGCGGGGTGTGGATTCGAACGGCCGGCAGGGTGTATGGTGAAGCGCTCGCAACCTGAGCGCTCGCTAAGGTGCGTGGCGTACGGGCGAAGCGGCCGGTGCACGATGATGCGCAAGGCCAACAGGAGGCAGCGATGACGACCAGTCCGGACATCCTCGAACAACTGCGCCGGGAGCCGGGCGGCGAAGACCTCGACCTCTCCTGGCTCGACCAGCCGCTCGCCGAGCGCGGCCTCCGCGTCGCACCCGGCAAACGCGGCCTGACGCTCGAAGACATCGCCACCTCCTCCTACGGCGACATCCCGTCGAGCACCGACAACAACACCGGCCGCCTGCGCGGCGCGGCGCCACGCACCGATGCGCAGCGCTCGCAGATGCTCTGGGGCTCGAAGTCCGCGTCGTGGTCCGCGTCGGCGATGCTCCTCTACGAAGAGGCGGTGCAGCGCCAGTGGAGCAGCGCCACCGATGTGCCCTGGGCGGAGATGCCGGAGCTGCCCGAAGAGCTCGAGTTGGCGATGTCGCAGCTCTGCACCTTCCTCACCCAAGTCGAGTTCATCGCCGGCGACGTGCCCGGCAAATACGCCCCGAACATCAGCGGCGAGTTCTTCGAGATCGGCCTCTTCCTCGCATCGCAGATCATGGATGAGGCGCGCCACCTCGACGTCTTCCGCAAGCGCGCGCTCGCCAACGGCATCGGCCTGCTGCAGGCCGGACCCGGCGCGATCGGCCTGCTCACCGCGCAGGACTTCACGGAGATGGCGTCCACCCTGCATCTCGTCGGCGAAGGCTTCGTGCAGTCGCTCTTCCGCATGGGCGAGATGTTCGCCCAGAGCGAGGTCGACAAGCGCATGTTCCGCCTCGCCGCGCAGGACGAGAGCCGTCATGTCGCCTTCGGCGTCATGCACATGAAGTACGTCGTCGAGACGCAGCCCGAGCGCCGCGAGGAGATCCACACCTACCTCGACCGTATGGAAGGCCAGCTCGGCGCGGGCTCGGCGCAGGCCGGCCTGACCGGCGGCGGCCAGACGGGCGAGGCGCTCGCCATCCTGCTCGGCGGCGGCACCAGCGAGACGCAGCTGCGCGAGGGCTACATGAAGCTCCTCGCCATCCGCAAGCGCCAGGTGAACGAGTACATGCACCGTCTCGAGGTCGTCGGCCTCGGCGACCGCCGCCAGAAGATTGCGCCGATGATGCTCGCGCTCCTCGACCCGGCGCGGAACTAGGGACGCGGGTCGAACGCAGGATCACGCGCGGCCGCCTGGCGGACATCGCGCGTCGTGAGTGGGATCGTCGTCGGCAAGAGCGGCGGCGGCACGGATACCTGGAAACGAGCAGGACAGCATGGCCGAGACCGACACGCAGGAAGACCTTCAGGCGGCGCCGCCGCAGATTCCTGGCATCCCGGCGCCGCCGCAGCTCGACATGAGCTGGGCGAAGGTGCCGACCGCGCGCCCGCCAAAGCCGAAGATCGGCGCTGAAGGCTTCACCCTGCGCCTCGCCGACGCCGGCGAGTACGCCTACGCGCCCGACCACTGGCCGTACGAGAACGACACACCACGCGGCTCCTACCCGGCGAAGGATCGCGGCCTGCCCGCGCCCTACACGATCTACGACAAGGCCGAGGTCTGGGCGGAGAACTCCGCCGACCTCTACGAGCTCGCCATCCGCGAGCAGTGGAAGCCCGCGACGCAGATCTCCTGGAGCACGATCGAGCCGCTCGCCGGCCATATCGAGGCGGCGATCGACCAGATCGTCTCGAACATCTCCGAGCAGCAGTACAACTCGAACGCCGTCATGATGGGCCGCCTGAAGGACATCTCCTACGGCTACCACGAGGTCAAGCTCTACCTGGCGACGCAGGCGTTCGACCAGGCACGCCACGTCGAGGCGTTCCGCAAGCGCGCGCTCGCCAACGGCGGCGGCCTCGGCGTCGAATCGCCCGGCTTCTTCAACCGCGCTGTCTACGCGTCGTTCAAGTTCACCGAACTCGTGGTCTACACGAACATCATCCGCACCTCGTTCCTGCTCGCGCTCTGCGAGATGGGCGACCGGATCGGCCGTTCGCAGGCCGACCGTCAGCTCTTCGAGAACACGGCGAACGACCTCCGCCGCCACCTCTCCTACGGCATCGAGCACCTCAAGCACTACCTGCTGACCGGCGACGAGCAGAAGCGCCGGAACGTGCGCGCCTGGCTCGACCGCGGCGAGATCATGCTGGCGGCCGACATGCGGCGCGACAAGCCGCTGCGGGAGGCGTTCATCCTCGCGCTCGGCGATACGGTCGAGCGGGGGAAGGCCAGCCTGCGCGAGCTGCGCCAGGCCCAGCTCCGCAAGCTCCTGCGCACGCTCGAGCTCGCGACCTTCCCCGGCCACGAGCCGTACGTGAACGCTTCCCTGCGGGACATCATCGATAACCCGTAGGGCACACAGCGCGCCACAAGCGACCGACAAGGGCGGGGAGCCGCTGGAGCGGCGCTCCCGCGAAGCGTCTCCCCGGAAGCCCGGCGCCTGCATGCGCAAGCCTGCGTGGGTGAGCCCTACGTCGGCGCCTCCACCGCCAGAGCCGGCTCGCGTGACGGCGGCAGGTGCGCGTACAGGTCGTCGACGAGCTCCGCCCGCAGCCTGGCGTACGCCGGATCCGACCAGAGGTTCCGCCACTGGTGGGGGTCTTGCGCGTGGTCGTACAGCTCGCCCTCGCTCCCGTCGTAGAGGATATCCGTGCGCGGATTCCCCACCATCGGCCGCAGCCGCGGGTCGAGGTTCGCCTCGAACCCGGTGTCGGTGCGCGTGCTCGGCTCGTAGACGGTGCAGGTGAAGCCATCGCGATGGATCGTGCGGAGGTGCATACCCATGCCCGGGAACTGGCTGTCCCATTCCGTGATCATCCGCTCGTGGCCACCGCCGTGCCCGGCCTTCGGCAGCGGCGCCCCCTGCATCCACGGGGCCGCCGGCACGCCCGGCACCTCACAGAACGTCGGCGCCAGGTCCACCTGCCCGACGGGCGCCGTCACCTCCGCCGGCGCGATGCCAGCCGAAAGCGCCGGCCGCCAGATCAGCGGGATGCGCATCAGCGCGTCGCAGTGGTACGGCCCCTTGAACAGCAGCCCGAAGTCCCCCTGCAGCTCGCCGTGGTCCGTCGTGAAGAAGATATCCGTGTCGTCGCCCCAGCCGCGCTCCCCCAAGCGCCGGATCACGCGCCCGCACGCCTCGTCGATGAGCTCGTTCTGGATGTGCGTCATGGCGTTCACTTCGCGCACCTGGTCGTGCGTCATCAGCTTGGGCACGAACTTCACGGGCCCGCCCTCGAAGTTCCGATAGCGCCCTTCGTAGTACGCCAGCCAGTGCGCCGGCTTCTGCGCCAGGATCGCGGTGCACTTCTCGACGCTCCCCGGGTGCCCCGCCGGCAGCTCGAGGTCCTGCCAGCGCACGCGCGCCAGCTCCGACTTCGGTGGGTCCCACGGATGGTGCGGATCCGGGAAGCTCATCCAGACGAACCAGTCCTCGTCCGCCGCCAGCGTGTCGAGGTAGGCGATCGTGCGGTCGGCCACCCAGTCGGTGTGGTAGTACTCGCGCGGCAGCGGGTTGAACTTCACCTCCGGCGCACCCGTGTCGCCGCCGCCTTCGTCGTTCATCCCCTTCGCCGTGAACAGCTGGTAGAAGCCCGTCACGTAGCCCGGGTGGTTCTCGTGCAGCCACTTCCCGTAGTGCCACGCCTGCTGCGGGCCGTGCATCGCCAGCTCCATGTGCTCGAAGCCGCGATACGGCCCCGTCGACCCTTCGCGCGCGAGGCGGTTCTCCTGCCACTTCCCCATCGCATCGAACGCCGGCTCGAAGTGCGCCTTCCCGAGCAGCGCCGTCCGGTAGCCCGCCTGCTCGTGCAGGTACGCCGCCGCGCTCGGCGCATCGGCCGGCAGCGGCACGCCGTTCGCGACGACGCCGTGCGTCCGCACGTACTGTCCCGTGATCATGCTCGACCGCGCCGGCATGCAGACGACGTTCTGGTTGTTCGCCCGTCGATAGTTGATCCCCGTCGCCGCCAGCCCATCGGCGACCGGCGTCCGCGCCACCTGACCGCCGTTGCAGCCGAGCGAGTCGTAGCGCATCTGGTCCGTTGTGATGAAGAGGATCTTGCGTCCCATTCGCCGCTACTCCTGGATCGCCGGCGCCCGATACTGCTCCGTCATCGCGACCCGTCGGTCAGCACCGACGTCCGGTGCTTCGACGTCGCGCCGTACGACTCCGTCGAGGTCATCTCGATGAACGACTTCCGCGACGGGCACCCGGCGAGGATCACCGCGTCCCGGCGGTCCGCCTCCTCGTCGATCACAGTCCACGCGCCGGCGCCAGAGGAGCTTCGCGCCGACGCGCTCGCCGTACTCGCCCACTTCGTCGCCGTAGCGGCGATAGACTGCGCGCCCGTCACGCCGGCACGTCCGGCTGTTCGACCGCGATCCGCCCATCCACCGTAGCTTCGATCGCTCACCCGGGCAGGGTAGCCTCGGCCGCCGCTACGCGCGATGGCGGCCCAACCAGCGCGCCAGCTCCCCGGACTGGCTCGCAGCACGCTTGATCGCCCTCCCTCGACGCTGCCACTCGTCGCCGGCGCGAAGAAGCAGGGGCGGCAACTGCCTGACCGCAGTCACGCTCCGGGCCGTCGTGTAATCTCGTCGCTACGCCGGATCTGCGACAGTGAAACTGCGCGCCGAAGAGATCAAGCAGGAGGCGCCACCATGGCACTGGGACTTTCCGTCGAGAAGCTACTGGAGATGCGCGGCAAGCCCGTATACGACAGCAGCGGCGACACGATCGGCTCCATCGAAGACATCTACATCGACGATCGCTCGCGCGAGCCCGAATGGCTCGGGCTGGGCACCGGCTTCCTCGGCATGAAGCATGCAATCGTGCCGCTCGCACAGGCATCGATCCGCGACGATGGGCTCGCCGTGCCGTACGAGAAGGACATGGTGAACGGCGCCCCCGGCATCGCCGACGACGAGGACATCAGCGCCGACCAGGAGTCCGAGCTCTCGCGCTACTACGGTATCGACTCATCGACGAGCTACGCCGCCGGCGCGGCCGCCTCGACTGCCGCGCCGGCATCGACGTCCGGACCGGAACACGCGACGATGACGCGCTCCGAAGAGGAGATGCACGTCGGCAAGCGCGACGTGCCCGCCGGCCGCGTCAGAGTGCGCAAGTTCGTCGAGACGCAGCCGGCGAGCCAGGATGTCGAGCGCACGCCCGTCGACCGCCCGCTGCGGCCGGATGAGGGACTTGGCGATCACTCCGTATCGGTGACCGACGAAGAGCCCGTCATCGAAACGGCGGCGCCGGCGAAGGAGGAGGTCGCTCTGGGCAGGGCCGAAGAGACGCGGTGGGAGACGGTGAGCGGCGATCTCCGCAAGGAGCGCGTCGAAGCTGGCGACTCCACGGACGACGGGTTCAACCGGCGATAGAGTTGGCGCCGGTCCGGCGCCCTCTCGCCGTTGGAGCCGGGTGGGAGGACGAACGTCCTCTCACCCGCTTCGTCTTCGCCACGCCCGCATCACGTGTCACCTACGCAGCACGCCAGAGGAAGAGGCGCAGACGACGGAGCACGCCGCCGCCCGCGGTTGAGCACGATTCGGGAGAGGTCGAGACACTGCCCGACGGGTCGGTCTCCCGCTCCATCCTGGAGGAGGAGTTCGTCGTCGCCAGGCGCCTCGTCGTCCGGGAGCGGATCCATCGGCCGCAAGGACACCGGCTCCAGCACCGCGCGGTGAACGCGGGGCTCCGTCCTGAGCGCGTCGAAGCGATCGAGGAGCCAACCGCCGACAGCGTTAACCTAATCACACCCGCAACGAACGACTGACCGGCCGGGCGCACGGCGCCTGAGGCAGGCGGTTCGAACTCACGGGCGCGCGCACCAAGGCGTGGCGAGCCGCGCTGAATCTCGCTATGCGGGCATCCGGCGCCAGTGGCGCCCCTCCAGCGCCGCAAAGCACGGACGGGTTCTGGTCGATACTTCCTGGACAGCGCGTTTGGCGGGCGAGCCTGGGCGCGCCGGAGGTGACGGATGTCCGCACGCAGTCCACGCATCGTCGCCGGCACGGCTGTGCTCCTGGCGCCGATGCTGCTGTTCGCACTGCTCCGTGTCGTGCCCTCGCTCGATACATCGTACGCGTCGCTCTCGTTCCACTTCTGGACGACGACGTCGACCTCGATCGCGGCAGCGCTCGCGACCGTCGTCGTCATCGTCGCCGCCCGCTCCATCCGCGAGACGCGCCTGCTCTTCCTGGCGCTGGCGTTCCTCTCGATCGCGGCGATCTTTCTCATCCACGGCCTCAATACGCCCAGCTACGTCCAGAATGAGTACTACCTCTCGCTGATCCGCGTCTCCGCGTGGGCGACGATCGCCGTCGCCTCCACCTTCGTCACCCTGAGCGCGCTCGAGATGCCGCATGCCGTCGAAGCGTTCGTCGCCCGCCGCGGCCTCGCGCTCGCCAGCGCCACCGCGGTGGCGCTGGCGACCTACGTCATCCTCAGCCTCACGACGCCCGGCTGGCTCGCGTGGGTGCCGACCGGGAACGCGCCGCTCCGCGACCTGTCGAGCGTCGTGCTCACGGTGATGCTCGCCTTCGCCATCTGGCGCTACGGCCAGGCCTACAGCTTCGCTCGCCTGCCCTCGCAGGCGGCGATGGTGGGCACGGTCGCGCTCCTCCTCGAAACGCAGATCGCCATGTTCTGGAACGCCGGCGAGTTCCGGGTGTCGTGGTGGATGTACCACGCCCTCTACTTCGCGGCCTTCGTCGTGCTCTTCGCCGGCTGGGCCGTCGAAGCCGCTCGCGCCGGCAGCCTCAGCGCCATCGGCGATGCGCTGTCCCTCCGCGAGGCGCTGGCCCAGCTCGACCGCGGCCAGGACGCCTACGTCGTCGAGCTTGTCGACGCCATCGAGGCGAAGGATCGGGCGACGCTCGGCCATGTGCGGCGCGTCAGCTCCTACGCCTACGCCATCGGCCGCCGCCTCGGCCTCTCGCCGACGGATCTGCGCGCCGTCGCGCTCGCCGGGCAGATGCACGACGTCGGCAAGATCGGCGTGCCCGACGCCATCCTGCTCAAGCCGGGTAAGCTCAGCGAGGCCGAATTCACCGAGATCAAGCGTCATGCCCCACGCGGATTCGCGATCGCCGAGCGCGTCGCCGCCCTCGCCGAGCTTGCGCCCGTCATCCGCGCCCACCACGAGCGGCTCGATGGCAGCGGTTACCCGGACGGCCTCGTCGGGAACCAGATCCCGCTGTTCGCCCGCATCATCGCCGTCGCCGATACCTACGATGCCATCACGTCGGCGCGGCCATATCGCGCCGCTGCCGACAGCGCGGCGGCGATCGCCGAGCTGCGGCGCGTCAGCGGCCGCCAGCTTGATGCGCGTTGCGTCGAAGCGCTCATCGCGTCGCTGGAGACGGGCGGCGCGCAGGCGGCGTAAGTGTGACGCCCGGCGCAGCGGCAGGCGCACCCTCGAACACGATCTGCACGTCCGACGTGTTCCGCGTCCGAAACCCCGCCTCGCACGCCGCCAGGTAGTACTCCCACATGCGGGTGAATCGCTCGTCGAAGCCGAGCGCACGCACCGCCGGCAGCTGCGCCCGGAACGCCGCGCGCCAGCGCCGCAGCGTCTCGGCATAGTGCGCGCCGATGTCCGCCACCTCGACGATGCGCAGCTGCGTCGTCGCCAGCGCCGCTTCGAGCGCCGCCAGCGACGGCAGCATGCCGCCGGGGAAGATGTGCTTCTGCATCCAGTTGACGCCGTCGCGCAGCGCCAGGAACGAACGGTCGGGCACCGTGATCACCTGCATCGCCATCCGTCCGCCGGGCGCCAGCAGGCGCTCGCAGGCCTCGAAGAACGTCGAGAAGTACTCCGCCCCCACGGCCTCGAACATCTCGATCGATACGATGCGGTCATACTGGCCGCGCAGCTCACGATAATCAGACAGCCGCATGTCGACGATCTGAGACAGGCCGGCGGCCTCGACCCGCTCGCGCGCCAGCGCGTGCTGCTCCCTCGAGATCGTGATCGACGTCACCCGGCAGCCGTACGCCTGCGCCGCGTAGATGGCGAAGCCGCCCCAGCCGCTGCCGATCTCCAGCACGTGGTCACCCCGCCGGATCCCGGCGCGACGGGCGATCGCCTCGTACTTGTTCCGCTGCGCGTCCGCCAGCGACTCGCCGTCGTCGCCGAAGACCGCGCAGGAGTACGTCATCGTCTCGTCGAGCCAGAGCGCGAAGAAGTCGTTGCTCAGGTCGTAGTGCCCGGCAATATTCCGGCGCGCGTTCGCCTTCGTGTTGCGGCGCCGGCGGTGCTGCCGCACGTCGCGCAGGCGGCCAATTGCGCCCAGCCAGCGGGCGCCGCTCGTCATCGCCGCCCGGTTCGCGATCGCCAGTTCGAGCAGCGCCACGAGGTCGTCCGTGTCGCAGAGCCCGTCGGTGTATGCCTCGCCGAAGCCGATCTCGCCCCCGCTCAGCAGCCGCAGGAAGAAGCGCTCGTCGCGGATGCGCAGCCGCGCGCGTGGCCCGGCGCCCGGCGTCCCGTAGCCACGCTCGCTGCCGTCCGGCAGCTCCACCACCAGCTCGCCGACGGCGATGCGCGGGGCGAGTCGCAGCGCCAGCTCGCGTGCCAGCGCGGCGGCCGCTCGCGCCGCCAGCTCGCTCGTCGTCACCGGCCCGCTCGCGTCTTCGGCGCGTGCTTGCGATACGGCTCGCCGCGCAGCCACAACTTCAGGCCGTTCCAATGGATCAGCGCGATCGTCTGCAGCGTCATCAGCGGGTAGCGCACCAGCGCGCCGAGCAGATGGCGGTCGTCGAGCGGGCGTTGCGCGAGTGAGAGCGCCGCGCGAAACTGCAGCTCGCCGGCATGATACTCGTCGATGCGGACGGCCATCCGGCCCTCGCTCTCGCGGAACGAGAACTCGTAGCGCGCGTCCATCTCGATGAACGGCGACACATAGAACTCCTTCTTCGCCTGCGCGCGGTAGACGCTGTCATCATCGTCACCCTCTCGCTCCAGGTCGTAGAGATGGCACTCGCCGTGCGTGTTGTGTACCTCTGCGACGACGTGCCGCAGCCGCGCGTCGCCGCCCCGCACGAGGATGAAGCTCACCGGGTTGAAGACGTAGCCGAAGACCCGCGCGTTCGTCAGCAGCGAGACGCGCGCCTCCCGCAACTCCACGCCGCGCGCGATCAGGCGCTCGCGCACGCTTGCCGCCAGCCCCAGCCCCGGCGTCACCGCATGGTCGGCGTCACGCAGCGAGAGCAGGTTCGGCCGCTCGTACGACAGCAGGCGACAGCGGCGGTCGACGCCAGGCAGGTCGTCGAGGTCGAGGCAGAGATAGTACACGCCGTACTCAAACCGGTACGCCCGCGCGCCCCGGCGCTCGTGCCATAGCGTGCCGACGTACAGCGACGAACGCCGCGCCGCGCCAGCCTGCGAAGACGCCGCTACCATCGCACCCCCAGCGTGCCGGCGACGCGCACCGCCGACTGCAGTCCGTCCTCGTGGAACCCGTAGCCCAGGTGCGCGCCTGCATAGTACGTGTTCCGCGTGCCCTGCAGCGCCTCGACCGCCCGCTGCGCCGCCAGCGTCCCGAACGTGTAGCGCGGATGCGCGTACGTCATTTCGGCGATCACCCGCTCCGGCCGCACGCAGCCCGCCGTGTTCAACGATACGCAGTACTCCTGTGGCTCATCGAGCGCCTGCAGCCGGTTCAGGTGAAACGTCATCCCCAGCGCTGCCGGACGCCGGCAGTCAGCCGTCCGGTAGTTCCAGGACGCGCGCGCGGCGGCTCGCCGCGGCAGCAGCCGCGCGTCCGTGTGCAGCACGACCGGATTGCTCGTGTACTCGAAGCCCGCCAGCGCCGCTCGCTCGCCGGCGTCCGCGTCGTCGGCGAGCACCGCGAGCGCCTCGTCCGCGTGGCAGGCGAGGACCACGCGGTCGAACGAGCGTGCGTCGTCGCCGTCGAGCACGACGGCCACGCCGCCGCGGCACCGGCGTACCGCCCGGACCGGCGCGTCGAGCATGACGCGGCATCGCGCCTGCCGCAGCAGCGCATCGACGTACACGCGCGAGCCGCCGCGCACGGTGCGCCAGACGAACGCCGGCTGCACGCCGATGATGCCGTGGTTCAGCAGAAACCGAAGGAAGTACTGCGCCGGAAACTGGTCGACGTCGGCCGTTGGCGTCGACCAGACGGCGGCGGCAAGCGGCATAATGAAGTGCCGGACGAACGCGCCGCCGTAGCGGCGATGGCGCAGAAACTGCCCCAGCGTCTCGTCGCCGGCGCCGCCATCCCGCAGCGTGCGCCGCGCGTCACGGTAGAAGCGGAGGATGTCGTACCCCAGCGCGATCGATCCCGGACGCATCGCCCGCCACCCCTGCGCCAGCATGCCGCGCAAGCCGCGGCTGCTGTATTCGATGTCACAGGCGTCGCAGCGCACGCCCAGCGACATGTCGCTGGCCTGCGTCGCCACGCCCAGCTCGCGCAGCAAGCGCGTGAACCCCGGATACGTCCGCTCGTTATAGACGAGGAAGCCCGTGTCCAGCGCGACCGAGCCGCATCGCCCGGCCACGCCGACGGAATGCGCGTGTCCGCCGGCATAGCCGTTGCGCTCGAACAGCTCGACGTGATGCGCGCGCCCCAGCAGGTACGCCGCCGTCAGCCCCGAGACGCCGGCGCCGATGACTGCGATCCTCATGCGAACCGTAGTCCAGGACGCCGAACATGGAACTGAAGGGACGCACGATCTGGCTCATCGGCGGCAGCGGCGGCATCGGCCGCGCGCTCGTCCCGCGGCTCCTGAACGAAGGCGCACGCGTCGCCATCAGCTCGCGCAACGATGCGGAGCTGCACGTCGTCGCCGCGCGCTACGCCAGCCTCGGGCGGGTCATCGCGCACGCCGCCGACGCCCGGGACGAGGCGTCGCTCGCCGCGGCTTCGCAGTCGGTCACCAGCGACTTCGGCCCGATCGATGTGCTCATCTACAGCGCCGGCTTCTGGGATCCGGTCGATGTCACACAGATCGACGTCGCGGCGTTCGAGCAGACCGTCGACACCAACCTGAACGGCCTGTTGCGCGCGGTCGCCGTTGTGCTGCCGCACATGATCACGCGGCGCCAGGGAGAGATCGTCGGCCTCGCCAGCATCAGCGGCTACGGCGCCCTGCCCCGCGCCGAGGCCTACGGTACGACGAAAGCCGCCGCCAACTACCTGCTGCAGTCGCTGCGCATCGACCTCGCGCGCTTTCACATCGGCGTCACGACCGTCAACCCCGGCTTCGTCCGCACGGCTCTCACCGCTCACAACGACTTCCCGATGCCGTTCATCATGCCGGCCGACGAGGCAGCGCGCCGCATCGTCCACGGCCTGCTTCGGGGCGATGCCGAGATCCACTTCCCGCGCCGCCTCTCCTGGCCGCTGAAGATCGTGACCGCTCTGCCGCGTCCGGCCTATGAGTGGCTGATCGGCCATACCGTCAGGCGCTGACGGGCGCATCGGCCGGAGGCCCGACGCCCAGGCGGAAGTCGATCTGCTGCGAGACCCAGCTGCGGAGCATCGCGCGCACGCGTTCGTAGACGCCGCCGTACGGCCGGAACGCGCGGTCCGTCGCCCCCGCCGGCTGCCGGAACATGTAGGCCAGCCCGACGCGCTCGAGCAGCGCCTCGCCGAGCAGCCCGAAGCCCGGGCCGCCCAGGCGGTTCGCGGCCGCCTGGAGCACCCGCGGCGATACCGGCCCGACACGGAATCCCTTCGCCGCCGCGAGCTCGACGAGCAGCCTGCCCGTCGTCGCCGCATCCCCCAGCGCCGTGTGGAGGAGCCGCACCAGGTCGCGCGCGATCCGCTCGAAATCCGCGCCCATGTACGGCATCCAGCGCGATACCTGCGACTGCCATTGCGGCGCCAGCTGATTCCCCGGCATCTGGAAACCGAGCAACGCCTCGGCGACGTGCGGCAGCAGGAGCGGATTCGCCTCGACCTGCAGCGCCACCATGTCGCGGTACCACACCGTGTGCAGCGTCTCCCGGCGCTTCACGCGCGTCGCCATGTACGCGGCTTCCGGCGCCGCCTTCCGCAGCAACCCCGCGATCAGCCCGTGCCAGTTGTCCGTCAGATACTCCTGCACGATGCCGAAGGTGGTCACATGCACCGGCGTGTCGCCGCCGTCGTGGATGTAGTTCGCCTGCCGGACGTCCCGGATCTCGCGGTCGAGCTCGGCGTCGCTCAACCCCATACTCAGCAGCATCGACCGGTACGGCGTGTGATGCGTCAACTCGTCCGGCACCCAGACGCGGTCGTTGAAGCGGCCGAGCCACGATGCGTCGTAGCGCACCGCGCGCTCACGGAAGGCATCGCCGTAGGTCTCCGTCGCGCACTCGGTGAGCAGCGCAAGCTTCAGGACGCCCGCGAAGTCGTCCTCCGAGAGCCCCTCCGGCAGCGTCTCGATCACCGCCCGCACATTGAGCCGGTCCTGCATCGACGCGAACTCGTGCGCCCGGATCATGTCGCCCGGCCGCGCCTCGATGCGCGTCACCAGCGCATCGAGCCGTTCCGCCGCTTCCGTGGGGATCGCGTAGTCGGTGCTGTTCATCCTGCTTCCAGTAGTGGTACGCAGCCCGACCGGCTGCCGATCAGACGATACCGGCATCGTAGGCGCCAGCGCCTTCGCCGCCAATACGCAGCGTGACTCGCCAGTGTCGTCCGGCCGCTCGGCAGCGCGCGGAACTGCGTGCCGGCTCGACGAACCGAAAGCACGATGCGCCTTGACCGTGGGTTCAGGACGATCCTAGTCTGAACGTGGAGCGACTTCCGGGCGGACGTTCGTCCCGCATCCGACGGGTGTGAGTCCATCCGGAAGCGCGATCGGCCTCAGACATCGACCGTACGGCGCCCGCCAGCCGGCGGCGCGTCCGCTCCGGCGACACAATACGAGCACAGATGACGACGGAGGAAAGGTACCAAGATGCCTCAAGGCGGCAGCGAAAGCGAGAACCCGGCGATCGACTCGCCGACCCCAAAGCGTACCCGGCCGCGCACGAACCAGGACTGGTGGCCGAATCAGCTGGACCTCTCGATCCTGCGGCGCCACGCGCTCAACCGGGTCGAGGAGGACTTCGACTACGCCGAGGCGTTCAAGACCCTCGACCTCGACGCCCTGAAGCGCGACCTCATCGAGGTCATGACGACGTCGCAGGACTGGTGGCCCGCCGACTACGGCCACTACGGCCCGCTCTTCATCCGGATGGCCTGGCACGCCGCCGGCACCTATCGCATCGCCGATGGCCGCGGTGGCGGCGGCAGCGGCGCGCAGCGCTTCGCCCCGCTCAACAGCTGGCCGGACAACGCCAGCCTCGACAAGGCGCGGCGCTTGCTCTGGCCGGTCAAGCAGAAGTACGGCCGGGCGCTGTCGTGGGCTGACCTCATCGTCTTCACCGGCAACGTCGCCCTGGAGTCGATGGGGTTCAAAACCTTCGGCTTCGGCTTCGGACGCGAGGACATCTTTCAGACCGACGAGATCTTCTGGGGGCCGGAGGACAGTTGGCTCGGCGACGAGCGCTACAGCGGCGACCGCCAGCTGCAGGGGCCGTTCGGCGCCGTCCAGATGGGTCTGATCTACGTCAACCCCGAAGGCCCGAACGGCGTCCCCGATCCGCTCACCGCCGCGCGGGACATCCGCGAGACCTTCCGGCGCATGGCGATGAACGACGAAGAGACGCTCGCCCTGATCGTCGGCGGCCACACCTTCGGCAAGACCCACGGCGCCGCGCCCGCCGGCCACGTCGGCCCCGAGCCGGAGGCCGCGCCCCTCGAGCAGCAGGGGCTCGGCTGGAAGAACGACTTCGGCAGCGGCACGGGCGACGACACGATCACCAGCGGCCTCGAGGGCGCCTGGACCAACGAGCCGACGCACTGGGACAACGGCTTCCTCGAGAACCTCTTCCGCTACGACTGGGAGCTGACCAAGAGCCCCGCCGGCGCCTGGCAGTGGACGCCGACGAACCCCGAGGCGCAGGGCACCGTGCCCGATGCGCACGACCCGTCGAAGCGCCACGCGCCGATGATGCTGACGACAGACCTGGCGCTCAAGCTCGACCCCACCTACGGCCCGATCTCGAAGCGCTTCTACGAGCACCCCGACGAGCTGGCCGACGCCTTCGCGAAGGCGTGGTACAAGCTGCTGCACCGCGACATGGGCCCCGTGAGCCGCTACCTCGGCCCGTGGATCCCGGAGCCGCAGCTCTGGCAGGATCCCGTGCCACCCGTCGACCACGAGCTGATCGACGAACGCGACATCGCCGGGCTCAAGGTGAAGCTCCTCGGCTCCGGGCTCTTGATCTCCCAATTGGTGTTCACCGCCTGGGCAGCGGCCGCGAGCTTCCGCGGCACCGACAAGCGCGGCGGCGCCAACGGCGCGCGCCTTCGCCTCGCGCCGCAGAAGGATTGGCCGGTCAACAACCCTGCCCAGCTGGCGATGGTCCTGCGGACGCTGGAGCAAATCCAGCGCGACTTCAACGGCGCGCAGGGCGGCGGCAAGAAGGTCTCGCTCGCCGACCTCATCGTCCTTGGCGGCTGCGCTGCCGTCGAGGAAGCGGCGAAGAAGGCCGGCCACAGCATCGCCGTCCCCTTTGCGCCGGGTCGTACCGACGCATCTCAGGAGCAGACGGACGTCGAATCGTTCGCCGTCCTCGAGCCGAACCACGATGGCTTCCGCAACTACTTCCAGGCCGGCGAGTCGCTCGCCCCGGAGCACGCGCTGCTCGACCGGGCGTTCATGCTCGACCTCACCGTCGCCGAGATGACCGTGCTGATCGGCGGCATGCGGGTGCTGGGCGCCAACTCCGACCAGTCCCGGCACGGCGTCTTTACCGGGCGTCCGGAAACCCTGACGAACGACTTTTTTGTGAACCTGCTCGACATGCGCACGGAGTGGAAGCCGTCGGGCTCGTCACTGAACCTGTACGACGGCCACGATCGCGCGACCGGCGAATGGAAGTGGACCGGCACGGCCGTCGACCTCGTGTTCGGCGCGAACTCCGAGCTGCGGGCCCGCGCTGAGGTCTACGCATATGCCGACGCGCAGGAGCGGTTTGTGCGCGACTTCGTCGCCGCCTGGGACAAGGTGATGATGCTCGACCGCTTCGACCTCACGCCGCGGCGCTGACGCGGTCAAGCCAAAGGGGCATCACCCGTGTGTGTATGGGTAGACGCGTCGGCGGCCCCAGCCGCGCCGCCGCGTGCCGGCGGCCGGCGCCCTCGTGGCGCGGTGGTGGTGGAGACGGGGGAGAATCGAACTCCCCGTCCAGGCAGAAGACGCCCTGAGTCTGCTACAGGCTTATCCCGTCAGCTTGATCTCGCTCCGCGCACCCGCTGCGGGCCCGGCCGCCCGGAGCCAGCTCGATGATCTTGGGCGCTCCCCATCGGCGTCAGGAGCACAGCACCCCGGCTAATCGTCGCTCAACTCCCACCCGTCGGGGTGAGGTCGGGAGTGAACGTCACTGCCTAGGCAGCGAGGGCGAGTTGAGAGTCGCCGTTTATTGGTGGCCACCGGATTTAGGAGGGTGATGACCGTCCTCCGCCTGCAACTCAGATCCGCCGCCCCCTGTCGAGCCCTTTCGTCCCCACAAGGCGGCCGTCCGACCATACGCATTGTACCGAATCACGCCGTCCTGCCGCTCCGCTCGTGCTACCGCGATCGTCGCCGCGCCGGCACGGTAGGGAATACATGACATAACGAAGCTCTCTTCAGTGCCCGCCGCCGCGAACGCCCGGAGCCATCCCGCCCGCGCCGGTCCAGAACAGACACCGCCGCCTGGCGGGATGGCACAACGTGTGGACCGAACCGCGCGCCGACCGGGCGTGCGCAGCAGCTGCCGACCAACGCTGTCCTGGCGAACCGGCACGCGCCCCGCGCCTTGAGTCGGAGCGCCTACCGGTTGCGCTCCCGCAGCGCTCGTTGCACCTCCCGCTCCGCATCACGCTTCGCGATCGCCTGACGCTTGTCGTAGGCGCGACGACCGCGCGCCAGCCCCAGCTCCACCTTCGCCGTGCCGTCCTTGAGGTACAGGCTGAGCGGCACGATCGTCAGCCCCCGCTCGGCGATCGCGGCGCTCCACTCCCGGATCTGCGCCTTGTGCATCAGCAGGCGGCGCGGCCTCGCAGGCTCGTGGTTCTGATAGCTTCCCGCCGCATACGGAGCGATGTGCGCCCCGTACAGCCACATCTCGCCGTCGAGCGGCCGCACATGCGCCTCGCGGACGTGGGCGCCGCCCGCCCGCAGCGACTTGATCTCCGTCCCGGTGAGGCTGATGCCCGCCTCGAGCCGCTCCAGGACGTCGTAGTCGTGGAACGCCTTGCGATTGCTCGCAACCTGCTTGATCTCGGCCATCGAACGCCCTTGCTGTCCGCGCTCGCGCGCCCCTGCGCGCGCCCCTGCGCGCGCTCCGTACGTCGTGCAGTCCACCGTGGCTCGACGAGCACGGCGACGTGCTGGTGCGCCTCGCATCACGGCGCGCCGTCGTTGGTCACATCATCGCGCGACGGGCGAGACATCCGCGCCCTGCGCCGAAGAATACACAGCGACGCTGCGCAGAAGGGCGAGGCCGGGAACACGCAGCGCTCGTCGGCGCCACCCCCACCCCGGGCCACAACGTGGAGGAGCGGCGCCTCAGCCGCCCGCCGTCGGCGCCGCCGCGGGCGTCGAACCTGCCGCCGCCGTCGTAGCGGCGGCGGGCGTGCCGACGGTCGACGCGCTCGGCGTCGCCACCGGCGCCACGTTGGTCCCGCGCAGGATGTCGATCGCCTTGAACAGTTGCACGTCGCGCTGCTGGTCGATGTCGTCGTTGGAGAGCGCGACCGGCACGTCCGGCGTGATGCCGACCTCGTCGATCTGCTTGCCCTTCGGCGTCAGCCACTTCGCGATGCTCACATACAGCTGCCCGCCGTCCTTCAGGTTGTTCGAGACATTGACCGTGCCCTTGCCGAATGACTTCTCGCCGACGATCGTCGCCCGCCCGTTATCGTGCAGCGCTGCCGAGAGCACTTCGGAGCCGCTGGCGCTGAAGCGATTGAGGATGATCACAACCGGAATGTCCGTCGCCGCGCCGCCCGGCGTCGCCGTGTACGTCGTCTTCGATCCATCGCGCTCCTGTTCCGTGAGGATCGTGCCGTTGTTCAAGAACTCGTCCGCGACGTCCCGCGTCGTCCGCAGCAGGCCGCCCGGGTTGTTCCGGAGATCCAGGATGAGGCCCTTCTTGCCGGTCGACACGACGTCCTTGAGCGCGGTCTGCATCTCATTGTCCGTGGTCTCCGTGAACTCGCGGATCTGGATGTAGCCGATGTCCGTAATCGTGTCCCCGGCGCCGTCCTTGAGCACGCCACCCGGCGGCTGCGTGTTCACGCTCGCCACCTTGATCGCTCCCCGCTCGATCTGCAGCGTCTCCTCGCGGCCGTCGACGTGCTTGACCTTGAGCTGCACCTTCGTCCCGCGCGGGCCGCGGATCTTCAGCACCGCCTTCTCCTGCGTCCAGCCGGCCGTCGATTCGCCGTCGACCGCCTCGATGATGTCGCCGGGCTTGATGCCCGCGCGCTCGGCGGGGCTGCCGGCGATCGGCGCGACGATGACGATCTGGTTGCTCTGGGACGACACGGTGGCGCCGATGCCGTCGAAGGTGCCGCTCGGCCCGACAGTCGTCTTCACGGTGTTCGGGTCGACATAAAACACGCCGCTGTCCGACAGCGTCTGCAGCATGCCGTTGATCGCCGCCTGGTACAGCGTCTGGCGGTCCAGCTTGCCTTGGTCGACGTACCGCGATTGCAGGATCTGAATGATCTGGTTGAGGTTCGAAAAGTCGGTCGCTGCGCTCGCCGAGGCGGCGTTCGCCGGTGGAGAGCCATCGCCGCCGGCATCGCCGCGGACGTAGCCGATGGCGAAGACGAGGACGAGGACGGAGACGGCGAGGAGACCGACGACGGTCCAGCGGGCGGCCTTGAGCATGCAGATCCTTGGGCGAGCCGCCGGCGGGGCGGTGTACACGTCCCGTATCGCTCGATCAGTCTAGCATCGTCGAATTCGGCGAACCAGACAGGCAGCGCTCAGGCGACGCGGCCCCGCGGCGGCGTCCGCGGGGCATTCGGCCGCGCCGCCTTCACCTCGTACAGCCGTGAATCGGCGATCTGCAGCAGCTCGCCCGGCGAGCGCGAGTCGTCGGGGCAGGTGGCGACCCCGACGGACATGCCGAGCTTCAGCGATACGTCCATCGCTGTCAGCGCCGCCGTCGCGGCTACCGCTGCTTCCAGCTTCTCCGCCGTGTGCCGCGCCTCGTCCGGCGTCGTGTTCGGCAGGATCACGACGAACTCGTCGCCGCCGTAGCGCGCGCCGATGTCTGACGAGCGGATCTGGCGGCCGATCGCCTGGCCGACCATGCCCAGAAACTTGTCGCCTGCCATATGGCCGTAGGTGTCGTTGATCTTCTTGAAGTTGTCCATGTCCATCAGCAGCAGCGTCAGCGGCTGGTTGTAGCGCACCGAGCGCTCGACCTCGTGCGAGAGCTGCTCGTAGAAGTAGCGATGGTTGAAGAGCCCGGTCAGCACGTCGCGATAGGCCATGTTACGCAGCCGCTGGCTCAGCTCCTCGAGATGCGCCGAGTACGCCCGCTCGAGGGTGACGTGCGTGCTCCGCGAGTGCGCCGAGAGGAAGATGCTGTACGCCGCCATGAGCAGCACCATGACGATGTCGATGGCGGTCGATGACGGACGAGACATAATCATCGGCGACACGATCGCCAGGCTCAGCGTCACCAGCACGAGCAGCACGCCCGAGACCTGCACCAGCAGCGACGACGGCCGCGACGCGTTCCGGTCGGCGCCCGCCGCGCCCGCGTTCATCACGCTTTCGACTGTCTGGTCTGCCATCGGCCTGTGCTGGTCCTCGCTCGCGGCTACGCCGTCCCGTGCCGGACTGCGCCATCTCCGGCACGCAGCCCGGAACGCGCGTCCGGATGACCGGGATGCACTGCATGGAATATCGGTGCCTGATGGCTACCTCTTGATACGTATCGCCGGCTCGCCGGACCCGTGCGAGCCGGGATCGCGCCTGTGCGAACGGTGCCAGCGGTGGAATCGCGCCATGCGGCAGACATCAACCGCCACGGGACCAAAGGAGCGTGACCCTCGTCCTCGCGTCGTGGTCGGGTGCGCTTCACGGTGCGCGGTCGTGTGCACTGGGCGGGTCGGCGGCTGCTGCGGCGGCCGGATCTGCAAGCGTGATTGGTCGGACGAACGCTGACGGGCACTGTTCGTCCCGACGTTCGGAACCGGCTGTTCGCATTGAATCTGCCGCGCCCTTACATAACAGTTATAGTGCGAACTTGCGATCCGGGGCATCGGGCCGCCGCTGCCGCGACATCAGCCGCCCGAAGAGCCATCGGATCGACATCGGCCCGACCGCTCGCGGCGCGCGCGGCACCCGGACGCGCGCATCGAAGCCGGTCGCCGCGGCCGGCACGGCTGCGACGAGGCATCGGGGTTTCCCCGATCTGCCCGCGCGGCCCGCGTCAGTCGTCGGCGCGCTCACCCCGGCTCGCGCCGACGCCGCCTGCGTTCCGGTGTGCGCCACGCAGGATGTCGATGACGGCCCGCAGCGGCTCACTCTCCGTCTCTTCCAGCTCGCGCTCTGACTCGACGATCTCGACCAGGGCGGTGCTCGGCGTCGTATCGGACGGCGCATCGACGGCCGACAGGTCGCGCAGTGGCGTCGTCAGGCCCATGCGCGTGCGCCAACGGGCGATCACCGCCGCCGTCGACGCGTGCAGCTCGTCGGCGTCCAGCGGCTCGTCTTGCCCCGTGCGCGCGAACGCCTCGCCCACCTGCGCGAGGTTCAGGTTGGGCGCCTTCATCTCCGGCATCGAGACCTGCGGCATCGAGGGCATGGAAAGCGAAGGCAACCCGGGCATCGACAGCGCCGGCATCGCGATGTGGACGCGGTTCCGCAGCAAGACGAACGCCGCGATCGCCGCCACCGCAGCCAGCGCCGCCTCGCCGACTGCCGGGCGTCCCAGAACGACCGCCGCGGCGATGCCGCCGACGCCGGCCAGCGCCAACATCGCGCCGACGCGGAGGCGTGCGAGGGTCCGCACCGCCCCGCTCGCCGGCGACGGCCGATCGCTCGACCGCGACCGCGGCTTCGGCTTCGACCGCACGGGCCCGATCACGCCGCCGCCGACGAGCACGTCGTCGCGGAAGGCGTCGTACTCGCGCCGGAGCCGCGCGTTGCCGAGCACGCCGTACGCCTCGTTCAGCTCGTCGAGCAGTCGTCGGCCACGCGCGTTGGTGGTTGACAGAGCCTGGTACTTCCGCGCGAGATGCCAGTACGCCTGGTCGACCATCGTGCCATCGGCGCGCGGCGTCAGCCCCAGGACTTCGTAGTAGTCTCGGTCGCTCATGCTTGTCCCCTGATCCCGCCGACCCTACTGCAGACAACGTCCCATTCGCGGTCGGCATTTCCCGCGGAGGTTGACGACCGCTGCCGAACCGTTCATCGCCGGCAACCACACTGGGTATGCGGACACCACCTCAGGGCCTGACTCTCCCCTGCATCCAGTATCGGTCGTCGCGCCGCCCGGCTGTGATGGGCCGTCGAATCGCCCGCCGCCCTCCGCGTCCCGAACGGCGAGCTCCGTCGTGGAGCTTCGCTTCTCTCGCACTCGGACAGGGGCCGCGCGCGACGGTCGCCGTGCCGCGAGCAACCAGACCACTCACGGATCAGTGGTTGATTATGTCGAGTTGACGTCTGCACTCTCCCGCTCCTGTGACGCGCCGCCGCCGCCGCCGTTTGATCTCGCAGAAGGCCGCTCTGTTCGGGCCCACCGAGCACCCGACCACCGCCCGACCGAAGAGATGCTCATGAACGCTCCGCAACCCCTGCTCGACCGCTCCGGCCGGCCGATGTTCGTCTGCCGCGCCTGCGGCGAGCCGATGACATCCGACGACCTCTTCCGGCTCGGCCTGCGCCTGCCGGACGACGGCGAATCGCGCGAGGAGTACTGCGATGCCGAGCTCGTCGACGAGGTCGAGCATGAGTCCTGCGGCCGTCGCGCCCGCGCCGGATGACGGCACGAGTTGACTCGCGGACGATGGCGCGTTAGCGTGCAGACGCCCAAAGGGGAGTAACTGGCCCGCGTGCCCGCGGGCAGTCCGGAACGCCAGACCCGGCGCACGCCATACACGCGCCCGGCCGGACAACCCGCGCGACGGGGCAGTGAGACCTTTGATGACATTCGGTCATCAAAGGTCTTCTTTATTCTCGAAGGGATTGACGATGGAGCGGATTCTCCGGCGTTGGCGTTGGCCGATGATCATGGCCGCCCTCGCCTGGCCGGCCGTCGCCGTGCGCCTCGGCGTGTTCGAGGCGGCGGTGCCGGTCGAGACGGCGCTCTTTGGTCTGGCGATCGTCTCGGCGGCGTTCCTCCTGACGTGGTCCGCCGAAGCCGCCGAGCGCGACATCCCGCGCACGCTGGCGCTCGCCGGACTGGCGCTCGTCGCCGTGCTGCCGGAGTACGCCGTCGACGTGCTCTTCGCCTGGAAGGCCGGCAAGGACCCCTCCTACGCCGCGTTCGCGACGGCGAACATGACCGGCGGCAACCGCCTGCTCGTCGGGCTCGGCTGGTCGATGGTCGTCGGGATTTTCTGGTTGAGGACGCGGTCGAACGTGCTCGCCCTCGCCGAATCGCACCGCACCGAGGTCGGCATCCTCGCCATCGCCACCGTGTACTCGTTCGTCATCCCCCTGCGCGGCGGCATCACCCTGCTCGATGCGGCGTTCCTCATCGGACTATTCGGCGCGTACGTCGTGCTGGCATCGCGCGGCGAGGTCGAGGAGGAGTCGGACCTCGTCGGTCCGGCCGAGACGATCGCCAACTTGCCGAAACTGAAACGCCGCCTCGCCGTCCTCGCGATGTTCCTCTATTCGGCGCTGGCGATCGTCATCGCCGCCGAGCCCTTCGCCGAGGGGCTGATCGCGACCGGCGCGAAGTTCGGCATCGACGAGTTTCAGCTCGTGCAGTGGTTGGCGCCGCTGGCATCGGAGTTCCCGGAGTTCCTCGTCGCCGGCCTGCTCGCCTGGCGGCTGCGTGCCGACGCCGCGCTGGGCGCCCTCGTCTCGTCGAAGGTCAACCAGTGGACGCTCCTGATCGGCTGCCTGCCGCTCGCCTACGCCATCTCCAGCGGAAGCTTCAACCCGCTGCCGACCGACACGCGCCAGACCGAGGAGGTACTGCTGACCGCGGCGCAGAGCCTGCTCGCCGTCATCCTCCTGATCAACCTGCGCATGTCGTTGATCGAAGGGTTGGCGCTCCTCGTGCTCTTCCTCCTGCAGTTCCTGACGCCGCGCTCCGCCGTGCCGATCAACGTCTTCTCCGCGATGTACCTCGTGCTGGCGGCGATCTTCCTGGTGCGACAGCTCATCGGCATGCGGCCGTTCTTCGGCCCGCCGCTCCGCGCTCGCCCCGTCGCATCGCCGCCGGCCGACCGGCCGGAGCAACATCGATGACGCCCGGCGACGATGTCGAGGCGCTGCTCGCGCAGGCCCGCGAGCGGCAGGCGGCGCACGATGTCGCGGCCAGCATCGACCTCACCCGCCGGGCGCTGGCGCTCGACCCGGAGCGCCCGGACGCGCTCGAACAGCTCGGCATGCTGCTCGTCACGCGGCGGCGCGCCTACAGCGAGGGCCTCGACTGCATCGAGCGCGCGGTGCGAGCGCGTGCCGACGACGCCGGCTTGTGGTACTCGCTCGGCTGGTGCAGCGAGTTCGTTGCGCACGAGCTCTCGCGCCGCGGCGCGGCGTCGGAGCTCGATCCGAGCGCGCTCTACCAGCGCGCTGCCGAGGCGTTCCGCCGCTGCCTCGCCCTGCAACCAGAGGGCAAGCTCGACGGCGACGCGCGCGACCTGCTCGACCACGTCGAGAACGAGCTGCGCGGGCGATGACGCCGCCGCTGCCCGGCCGATCCACGCCTCGCCAGGCGTCCGCGTTGCGCATGTGCCGCTCCCGTCAGCGTGCGGAGGCCGCCGGGGCGAGCTGCTCGAGGACGACAGCATCGGCGCTGGTGAAGGCGACCCGCCAGCCGGCGTCGCTGCGCAACCGCTCGACGAGCGGCGTCTTCGGCGGCAGCAGGATCACCTGCGGGTCGTACTTCGCGAGCAGCGTTCGCCAGCCGGGGCGGGCGTTGGTGAGCGTCAGATAGTCGCGCAGGAACGCGTCGCCGTAGAACTCCGAACGGCCATCGATGAAGACCTTCGTGCCCGGGTAGAGCTGCGCGATCTCGTAGCCGCCGACGCCGTACTCGTTCAGCAGGCGCCTCCCGGCGTCGTGCGCCCGCACGTAGGCGACGGCCGCCTGCGGATAGCCGGCCTGCGGCGGCGAGATGACGCCGACGACGCCGCTGATGTTGGCGACGACCGGGATCACCAGCGCGACGGTGAGCATCGGCAGCGCGACCGCGGTGACCGGCGACATGCGGAGCGCGGAGTCGGCGCCGGCGCGGGCGACGCGCCAGCGGCGGGCCATCGTGCCGCCGACGACCGGCGTCAGCAACAGCGCGGCGAAGGCGGCGTTGCGCAGCGCCTGCATGCTGAGCACAACGAAGAGCAGCGTCACGAGCAGCAGGAACGGACGCGGCCGCGTGCGCGACAGCAGCGCCGCGACGAGCAGCGCGGCGGAGACGAAGATCGCCGTGTGGAACGGATTGCCGATGCCCGGCCGGTGCCACTCGGCGACGTATGAGGCCGTCGTCGAGTTGTTGAAGACGTAGCGCAGCGGGAACCACAGCAGCGCCGGTCCGTGCGGGTTCAGGCTCGCCGCGCCGGCGCACGCGAGCAGCACCAGCGCCGGCGTCCGCACGTCCACGTCGTGGCCGCGCAGGCGTTCGTAGATGCGCGCGGCCAGCCAGCAGCCGACCACCGCCAGGCCGTACGTGAAGCCGAGGTGGAGGTTCGCCCAGAGCGCCATCAGCGGCGGCAGGAGCCAGACGCGCCGGCTCGGCGACTCTTCCTCGCCGGCGATGAGCGAGACGAACACGGCGAAGAGGAGGAACGTGAACAGCTGCGGCCGCGGCGTCACGAAGAGGCCCAGCACGAGCGCGGAGAGCAGCGTCAGGGCGACGAGCGGCTTCGTGCCGGCGCCCGCCGCCCGGCCCAGCCGGAACATGATGACCATCGCACTGACGAGGACGGCGGAGAAGAGCGCCACGTTGCCGGCGTAGCCGAAGAGCGTCTGGACGACGTAGATGATCGCCTCGGAGAGCCACTCGTGGGCGACCCACGGCTGGCCCGCCTTCGACCACGAGAACGGGTCCGTGCGGGGGATGCCGCCGTGGAGGATCAGGTCGCCGGTGCGCAGATGCCACCAAAAGTCGTTGTCGACGGGCTTCACCAGCGGCATCGCGGCGAGCACGGCGAAGATCATCGCCAGCTGCACGAAGACGACCGGCACGCCGCGCGCGCGCTTCGCCGAAGGACGGACGAGCCGCAGCTTCGGCGGTTCGGGTGCAGAAGCGGCGGGTTGGCGCAGTTGCATCGGACTACCGCAGCCGCTGGAAGATGACCGCGCCCGATCCGTCGTACACGAGGCGATAGTCGCCGCTGGACTTCAGTGAGCTGACGAGGTTCGCGCAGCACGTCGCGCCGCCGTCGAGATTGCCGCTCCCGGTGGCGATGTATGCATACTCGAAGCTGTTGCCGGTACTGCGCGCCCAGTCGGTCAGACATGCCCCGTCGCTCTGCGCGCAGGCGCGAAGCGCCACGTCATCGACCCGGCGCTGGCCAAAGCTGCGGTCAGGGAGCCACTCCGAGCCCTGCACCGTCCCGACGTTGCGTCGCCCGGCGATCACCGGGAACCATTCGGCGTCGCGGTTGACAGGCCACGCCAGATCACTGACGACGACGAATCGGCTCGAGACGGGTGTGTTGGAAGCGACCCAGGCCATGGCACTCTCCTCTGCGGGCGACATGCCGCGCAACGCCTTCGTGCTGTTGATCGCGCCGAGGAATGGATAGAGGAGCGCCAGGCCGATCACGACCGCCGGTAGCCAGCGCGCCGGCGACGGCGCCGCTGCCAGCGCCTGGTCCGGGACGTCCTCCCCCCATGGAACCGACGTGCGCACGAACGGCAGGAGGACATCGGTGAGCCCGATGGCGGCGAGCAGAGCGACGGCGATCGCTATGCCGGTCAGAAAGGTGCGCTGATCGAGGAGCACGATCGCCAGCAGCCAGGCGGGCAGGAGGTATGCGCGCTTGCGCATGCAGGCGATCAGTCCGACGAGCGCCAGCGCCCCTGTCACGTCGAACAGCGGTTGGACGGAAGCGCTGAAGATGGCGAGGGCCACGAACGGCCGCGCCAGCGACGAATCGGCGGAGCCGATCGCGGCGAGCAGCGGCGAGAGGCCGTCCTGGCGAATCACGACGACCCACCACGGCGCGCTCAGACCGATCGTCGCCAGAAGCACGAAGAGGGAATTGATCACGCCGGCACGATTCCGACCGTGCGCGATGAACAGGACGGTACCGATGACGCCCGCGAGCCACGCCATCTCGACGTGCGTGAGCAGCGTCAGCGCCGCGAGCACGGACGCCAGCGCGACGCGACGCGGCGACGGCGCGACGTACATCCGTCGCAGGGCCCAGATCGTGAGGATCGACAGCAGGAAGCCGGGCGCGCGCGTCAAGCCGCCGCCCATCACCATCCAGGTGTACGACGGCGGCAGAAGGCCGAAGAAGGCGACGGCGAGGACCTGCGCCAGGCGCGATTCGAGCAGGTCGCGGGCCAGCAGGAAGAACGCGAACGGGATGAGGATGCTCAGCGCGAGCGGGACGACGCGGAAGATCGTGATCAGGCCGAGCGGCGTCAGGTCGTTGATGGCGGCCGCGAGATAGAAGCCGAGCGGCGGGTAGAAGAACGGGATGCGCATTTGGTTGTAGGACGAGAACGCCGGGATCCGGTAGCCGGCGGCCTGGATGTCCCGCACCATCGCGTAAAACATGCCGCCGTCGTTGACGGGGAAGCCCGAAGAGAGCACGACAACCGCGCGGATGAGGATGCCGACGCCGAACGCCGCTGTCAGCGACGTGACGTAGGCGGTGCGCGAGAGCGAGCCAGATTCCTCGGCCTCTCCCGCCTCGACGGCGCGAAGGCGTGGCCGCGGACGTGCGGAAACGGCGCGAAGTTGCATGAGTAATCGTCTCCCCGTGAGTATCGGCGCGGAATGGCGACCGGATGAGTGGCGCGGCTGACCGCGCGCTGCCGCGGTTGGAATGCTTCAGCGCGGACGAAGCACGCACACCGTGAGTGGATGCTGGTGGCAAAGCGATCGCGCCCCGGATCGCCGGGATCCCCGTCGGTCGGAGTGGTTCGCGAGTGCGTTGAACGCCGGGGCGATCAGCGCGTTGCCCACTGCATGGGCACAGATGTAAACGAACCCCTAAATTTCGTTCAAGAAACCCCTACAGGTGTTCCCTTAGGCGCCGAAATTGTCTGTGACAGGCAGCTGACCCGAGGCGTGCAGTCCAAGCGACGGACGAGGCGCAGCGGCAGCCGGTGAGTCAAGCGCCCGCAGTCCGGGGGCCGGGCGCCTTCCGCACCACCCGTCGTGGCGCGGATGATCGGCACAGCGACCCGATCGCCCTCGGTCGGGCATTCACGTTCTTCCTGAAGGGGGAAATCGTATGCTGAACGAGCTGAGTCTGCGCCTCGTGGTCGCCCTGCAGAGCATCGGGCAGGCGATCGAGGCCAAGTTCCAGGACGAGAAGGGCCAGACGCTGGCCGAGTACGGCCTGATCATGGCGGTGATCGCGGTCGCCGTCGTCGTTGGCGCCGGCGTCATCTTCCGGAACGCGATCATCGGCGCCTTCAACAGCGCGTCGAACTGCATCAGCACGGCGTCCGGCAACACGGGCTGTGGTGCGTAGCTGCGGCTAACGGTTCGCGTGGCAGGGAGGGCGCCCGCGTGGGCGTCCTCCCTCACATCTCGAGGCATGTCTCAAGGGAGCAGAGTCCATGCTCGTACACCTCGCACTGAAGATTCTCGTGGCGTGGCAGACGGCCGCCGGCGACGAGCGCGGGCAGACGCTGGCCGAGTACGGGCTGATCGTCAGCGTCATCGCCGTCGCCATCACGACGCTCGCCGTGATCGCGTTCCGCGGCTCGATCATCGGCGCCTTCGATGGTGCGTCGAACTGCATCAAGGCCGGGACGGCCGGCGCGAGCACCTGCTGAGACCGCGACTCCGGTGCACACTCTGTGATGAGGCGCTCGATGGGGCGCCTCATCTGATCTGCCGCGATTCTTGCCCGGCCGCGGCGCCGCTCGTATCATGGGCGTACTATGTGAGGGCGGGCACAATCGGCCGCGCGCAGCGGCCGGCGGCCCGAGCCCGAGAGGAGCGCCCTGTGTCCGTCAACCTCCGTATCCCCGGGCCGACGCCCTGCCCGGACGATGTCCTGCAGGCCATGTCGCGGCAGATGATCAACCACCGCGGCCCCGAGTTCGCGGAGATCGTCGGTCGCATCAGCGACGGGCTGAAGCAGCTGTTCGAGACGAAGAATGACGTGCTGACGCTGACATCGGCGGGCACGGGGGCGCTCGAGTCGGCCGTCGTCAACACGCTCTCGCCGGGCGACCGGGCGCTCTGCGTGTCGATCGGCAACTTCGGCGAGCGCTTCGCCGACATCGCCCGCACCTACGGCGTCGGCGTCGAGATGCTCGCGTTCGCCAAGGGGACGGCGGCGGATCCGGCGAAGGTGGCGGAGGCGCTGCGGGGCGACAGCAGCTACAAGGCGGTCATGGTGACGCACAACGAGACCTCGACCGGCGTCACGAACCCGCTCGGGGAGATCGCGCAGGCGGTCCGCGAGGTGCGCCCGGACATCCTCATCCTCGTCGACGCGATCAGCAGCCTCGGCTCCGTGCCGCTGCCGATCGACACCTGGGATCTCGACGTCGTGTTCACCGGCTCGCAGAAGGGCTGGATGGTGCCGCCGGGCATGGCCATGGTCGCCGTCAGCAAGCGCGCCTGGGATGCCGCCGAGACCGCGAAGATCCCGCGCTACTACTTCGACTACAAGAAGGCGAAGAGCTACCTCGAGAAGGGGCAGACGCCGTGGACGCCGGCGGTCAGCGTCTACTTCGCGATGGACGTCGCGCTGCGCACGCTGCTGGCCGAGGGGCTGGAGAACATCCACGCCCGTCACGCGCGCCTCGGTCAGCTGACGCGCGACGGCGTGCGGGCGCTCGGGCTGAGGCTGCTCGCCGACGAGCAGGTGGCGTCGAACACCGTGACGGCGGTGTGGGTGCCGGAGGGGGTAGACGGCGCCGCGCTGAACAAGATGATGCGGACGGAGTACCACACGGTGCTGGCCGGCGGTCAGGGCGAGCTGACGGGCAAGATCTTCCGCATCGGCCACCTCGGCTACGTGAAGGAGGCCGACATCCAGGCGTGCCTCGACGCGTTGAAGATGGCGTTGCCGCGGGCCGGCTTCTCGCCGTCGGGAGTGGGCGCCAGCGCACGATAATCGGGCCGGATTCGAACGATCGAGATGAGGGGCGGCCCGCGCGGGCTGCCCCTTCTGCGTACCGCCCGACGACGGGCGCGCCGACGAGGGAGCTTCCGTGGAACAACCGATGACGAAGCGCATCCTGGTGTCCGACCCGATCGCCGAAGATGGCGTCGCGCTGCTCCGGCAGGGCGCCGAGGTGGACGTCCGCACGGGACTCTCGCGCGAGGAGCTGATCGCGGCGATCCCGCCCTACCACGCGCTCGTCGTCCGCAGCGAGACGAAGGTGACGGCCGAGGTCTTCGCCGCCGCCCGGCAGCTCCAGGCGGTCGGGCGGGCGGGCGTCGGCGTCGACAACATCGATCTCAACGCGGCGACGGAGCGCGGCGTCATCGTCGTGAACGCGCCGCTCGGCAACACCATTTCCGCCGCCGAGCACGCGATCGGCCTGATGCTGGCGCTGGCGCGACACATTCCCGAGGCGAACGAGTCCCTGAAGGCGGGCGAGTGGAAGCGCTCGAAGTTCGTCGGCGTCGAGGTGCGTGGGAAGACGCTGGGCGTCGTGGGGCTCGGTCAGGTGGGCTCGGAGGTGGCGCGGCGGGCGAAGGGACTGGACATGACGGTCGTCGCGTACGACCCGTTCGTGTCACCCGACCGGGCGAGCGTGCTGGGCGTCGAGCTGGCGGCCTCGCTCGACGACGTGCTGACGCGGGCGGACTTCCTGACGCTCCACACGGTGCTGACGGCGCAGACACGCCACCTCATCGGCGAAGCGGAGTTGCGCCGCGTGCGGCCGTCGCTGCGCCTGATCAACACCGCGCGCGGCGACCTGGTCGACCTCGACGCGCTCGTGCGGGCGGTCGACGAGGGCCGGATGGCCGGCGCCGCCGTCGACGTCTTCCCGCAGGAGCCGCCGGAGATGTCGGCGGCGGTGCTGCACAACGACCGGATCATCGTGACGCCGCACCTCGGCGCCTCCACCACCGAGGCGCAGGAGCGCGTCGCGGTCGACGTCGCCGGGCAGATCCTGGCGATCCTGCGCGGGGAGCCGGCGCAGTACGCGGTGAACGCGCCGATGATCGCCGCAGAGACGATGAGCGTGCTGGCGCCGTACATCCCGGTGGCCGAGAAGGCGGCGTCGCTGGCGACACAGCTGGCGGCGGGGCAGATGGGGAACATCGAGATCGAGTACCTGGGCGACATCGCCAACCACGATACGGCGGCGCTGAAGGCGGCGGTGATCAAGGGGCTCCTGGGGCCGGTGACGGAAGAGAACGTGACGATCGTCAACGCGAACATCGTCGCGGAGAACCGCGGCGTCAAGATCGTCGAGCGAAAGGGTCCGGGCGAGGACGTGTACGCGAACCTGATCCGCGTCCACCTGCACACGAGCGCCGGTGATACGGACGTCACGGGGACGATCGCGCACGACGGGCCGCACATCGTCGCGATCAATGACTTCTGGGTCGACATCCCGCCGGGCGACGGCTGGCTGCTGCTGTGCGAGAACCAGGACCGCCCGGGGTCGATCGGCGTCGTGGGCACGTTCCTGGGGAAGCACGACATCAACATCAGCTTCATGCGCGTCGGCCGGACGGCGGTGCGCGGGCAGGCGCTGATGGCGGTCGGGATCGATGATCCGATCTCGCCGGAGCAGGCGGCGGAGTTGGCGACGTTGCCGAACATCCTCTCGGCACGGGTGGCGAAGTTCTCGTAGAATCCGCCCATGCAGATGCGACGGGAGGGCGGTGGCATCACCGCCGCCGGGCGACGCGCCTTCGTCGCAGCGCTGGTCGCGCTGCTGCTCGTGCTCGTGGCGTCGGGATGCGCCTCTCGCGCGGGCGCGCCGGACGCGGCTTCGACCGCACGCACCGAAGGGGCCGCCAGCGCCTCGACGGCGCAGGCGACCGCGCCATCGCCAGCGGCGCCTTCAGTCACGCTCGACGCCGTCGGCGACGTGAGCCTGGCGCGCGGCGTCGTCGACACGATGCAGGCGTATGGCGCCGCCTACCCGTTCGCGCTCGTGGCGCCGCTGATCGATGGCGATGTGAACCTCGCGAACCTCGAGGGGCCGCTGACGGACGGCGGGACGCCGTGGGCGAAGGGATACAACTTTCGCACGCCGCCGCGGTTCGCCGGCGCCCTCAACGCCGGCCGCGTCGGCGTCGTCACCATCGCCAACAACCATGTGATGGACTACGGCGCGACGGGCCTGCTCGACACGGTCGCCGCGCTCGATGCTGTGGGAGTGCTCCACACCGGCGCCGGCGCCAACGCGCGCGCTGCGCGGCAGCCGGCGGTCGTCGAGGTGCGCGGGCTGCGCGTGGCGATCCTCGGCTACGTGACGACGCCCGATGAGGCCGGCGGCTTCACGATCGGCGAGTGGCGGGCGGGCGCCGATTCGCCCGGGGTGGCGATCGGCGCAGCGGACGGGATCGCCGCCGACGTCGCCGCGGCGCGCCGGCTGGCGGACTTCGTCGTCGTCGCCGTACATGCGGGCGACGAATACCGTTGGGCGCCGAACGCGACGCAGCGAGCGCTCGCGGAAGCGGCGCTGGCAGCGGGCGCCGACGCATACATCGGCGCCCACGCCCATGTGCCGCAGCCGATCGAGAGGCGCGGGCGCCAGATCATCGCCTGGGGGCTGGGAAACTTCGTCTTCGCGCTCGACAACCTCGACCTGGCGAACATCCCGCAGCCGCGCGTGTCGATGGTCCTCAAGCTGACGCTGACGAAGGGACTCGGCGTGACCTCGTACGACGTCGTGCCGGTGACGCTCGATGCGTCGGAGAGCAGGCCGCGGCCGGCAACGGCGGCGGAGGCGGCGGCGCTGCGCGCGATGGTCGGCGGCTAGCCAGCGGTGGCGCGAGTGGCCGGCGCGAGGCGGCGCCACACATACGCACTGCGTCATGTCGTCGTGCATGGATGCGTGGTGAGACGCGGGGCACGCGCACGTCGAGCCGGCGGCGGCAAAGCCGGGTCAGTGGCAGGCCGCCGGCGGTCGCCGCGTCAGGCGAAGCCCTCCGACGCCGTCTCCCAGCCGGGGATGAACTTCCGCCAGCCTTCCTCGCTGTTCAGGTAGGGGTAGACGACGTAGTAGTTGCTGACGCGCGGCTGGCAGGGCTGCTTCGCGAGCAGCATCTTCGCTTCCTGCGGCGTGCGGCCGGCCTTGCGGTGGTTGCACGTCTTGCAGGCGGTCACGAGGTTCTCCCACGTGTGCCGCCCGCCGCGGTGGCGCGGCATCACGTGATCGAGCGTCAGGTCGCGCTGGCCGCGCCGGCCGCAGTACTGGCAGGTGTAGCGGTCGCGGTTGAAGATCTCGCGCCGGGAGAGGCGCATCTGCGGCCGTGGCCGCTTGATCAGGTAGATGAGCCGGATCACCGATGGCAGGACGAAGGCATGGCTGGACGAATGCAGGAAGCCGCGCCCGTGTTCCAGCACCTCGGCCTTGCCGCGGTCGACCAGCACGAACGCCCGACGCGCGTTGCAGACGTTCAGCGGCTCGTAGTTCTGGTTGAGGACGAGGACGCTGCTACTGGTAGCCATGATCCTGCTTTACACTTCGGCGAATGATAACAGGGCGGCGAAATCGCCAGCAACGAGCGGCCCATGGGTTGAGCCGGCTCCCACGCGCCGGCGTCGGATGCCGCAGGCATCGGCAGGAGGGTCCGTGGCGACGAAAGCAGAGCTGACGGGCGCGCTCGACGTGCTGATCCGCGAGACGCAGCGGATCGGAGAGCGTTTCAGCGACGACGAGTGGGTGATGGCGGCGGAGGAAGCCGGCTGGACGAACAAGCAGGTGCTCGCGCACATCGCCGCCGTCGGCAGCGTCGTCGTGCCGATGATCGGCGGCATGGCGAGCGCCCCGGCCGGCAGCGACCTCGGCGCGAACGTGAACGTCGATGCGATGAATGCGCAGCTCGTCGCCGCCCGTGCCGGCAAGAGCGTCGGCGAGCTCGTCGACGAGGTCGCGGCGTCCTACGGAGGCGTCATCGAATATCTGCGGACGGCGCCCGACGCGCTGTTGGAGCGGCGGGCGACGGTCGGCGGGTACGCCGAGATGACGATCAGCGACATCACGATGCAGATGGTGGCGCTGCACGGGCTGGCGCACCTGTACCACGCGGCGTCGCGCTTCGGGTGATGGTGCGCGGTCTGGTAGCGACGCGAAGCGCCGGATGGAGCGCCGTCGCCGCTGGTGATCAGCGGCGCCGGCTGCGGCCTCAGTCCGGCCCTTCGGCGACGGCGCTGCGGCCGGCCCGCTCGCGGTCGACGACAGCGACCAGCGCCGCGCGCAGGGATTCGAGGCCCCAGCGCTTCTCCGCGGAGAGCAGTACGGCGCCGGGGACGTTCGCCGCCAGCGCCTCCTGGAACGCCGCGATCTCGTCGAGCGAGCGCGGCGGTCGGCCCTCCGCGTCGGCCAGCGCATCGACCTTGTTCAGCGCCGTCACGCGCGGCTTGTCGGCGAGCCCGAGGTCGCCGAGCGTGTCCTCGACCGTCTGGCTCTGGCGCGCGGCGTCGGGATGCGTGATGTCGACGACGTGCAGGAGCACGGTGGCGTCTGCCAGCTCCTCGAGCGTCGCGCGAAAGGCGGCGACCAGCTGCGTCGGCAGCTTCGCGATGAAGCCGACGGTGTCCGTGAGCAGGGCCGGGTGCAACTCGTCGAGCTGGATACGCCGCGTCAGCGGGTCGAGCGTCGCGAAGAGCTGGTTCTGGACGAAGACGTCGGCATCGCGGCTGAGCGCGCGCATCAGCGTGCTCTTGCCGGCGTTCGTGTAGCCGACGAGCGCGACGACCGGCACACCTTCGCGCTCGCGGCGCCGGCGGTACAGCGAGCGCTGCTTGCGGACGCCCTCGATCTCATCCTTCAGCTTCGTGATGCGCCGCCGCACGAGGCGGCGATCCGTCTCGATCTGCGTCTCGCCGGGGCCGCGCACGCCGATGGCGCCGGGCGTGCCGCTGCGGCCGCCGAGCCGCTCGAGGTGGCTCCACTGGCCCTTCAGCCTCGGCAGCAGGTACTCCGTCTGCGCGAGCTCGACCTGCAGGCGGCCCTCGCGGGTGCGGGCGCGGACGGCGAAGATATCGAGGATCATCGCTGTGCGGTCGAGCACCTTCACGTCGAGCGCGCGTTCGAGGTTCCCCTGCTGGGCGGGGGACAGCTCGTCATCGAAGAGGACCATCGTGTAGTCCTCGGTCGTGCGGCGGGACTTGATCTCCTCGAGCTTCCCCTTGCCGACGTACGTCGCCGGATGCGGCGATTCGAGGCGCTGCATCGTGCGGCCGACGACTTCGGCGCCGGCGGTCTCGGCGAGCAACTCCAGCTCGTCGAGCGAGCGTGATTCGTCATGGCCGTCGCGCCCTCGCGTGCGTTCCACGCCGACGAGGAAGGCGCGTTCGGGCTCGGCGGCGGTGCTGTGCATGCGGCTGGGGATCTGGCGCCTCCGTTCGTGCCTGCGCGCCGGCGCCGGCGACGGCCGGCTCGGGTCAGCCTACCACGCGATGGTGGAGGTTGGATGTTGGAGGTTGGAGCGAGTGATCGACGATCAGCTCGAAGAGGAGGTTCGCTGCATGCGGGCGCTGGCCGCCGTCTCGTTGTCGCCGTCACGCCAGCGCCGGCAGTCCCGCGATGCGACGCAGGCCTTCGTCGATGCGGTCGTCGGCCAGCGTGAGGGAGAGGCGGACGTAGCCTTCGCCGTGCGGGCCGTACCCATTGCCGGGCGTGACGATGACCGCCGCCTCATCGAGCAGGCGCTCGGCGAAGCCGGCCGAGGTCATGCCGTCCGGCACCTTCGCCCACACGTAGAGGCTGGCCTGCGGCGGCGTGACCCGCAGCCCCAGCGTGCGCAGCGCATCGACGACGCGGTCGCGCCGCCGCTGGTAGACCGCGTTGTGCTCCGCGATGCAGTCCTGCGGCCCCTCGAGCGCGGCCATCGCCATCCGCTGGACGGCTTGCGAGGCGCCCGAATCGAGGTTCGACTTCACGCGCATCAGGGCATCGATGATGCGGGCGTTGCCGGCGGCCATGCCGATGCGCCAGCCGGTCATGTTGTAGCTCTTCGAGAGCGAGTGGAACTCGATGCCGACGTCCTTCGCGCCCGCGGCCTGCAGGAAGCTGACGGGGCGATAGCCGTCGTAGGCGACCTCGCTGTACGGACCGTCGTGGCAGACGGCGACGTCGTGGCGCTTCGCGAAGGCGACGACGCGCTCGAAGAAGGCCAGGTCGGCGACGGCGCCCGTGGGGTTGTTGGGGTAGTTGAGCCACAGCAGCTTCGCCCGCTGGGCGACCTCGACGGGAATGGCATCGAGGTCCGGCAGGAAGCCGTTCGCTTCGAGCAGCGGCAGGTGGTACGCCGAACCGCCCGCGAACATGCTGCCGATCTCGTACACCGGGTACGACGGATCTGGCACCAGCGCGACGTCGCCGGGGTCGATGAAGCAGAGGGCGACGTGGCCGATGCCCTCCTTCGAGCCGATCAGCGAGAGCACCTCGCTGTCAGGGTCGAGCGTGACGCCGAAGCGGCGCTCGTACCAGCCGGCGACGGCGCGCCGGAAGTCCGGCAGCCCTTCGGTCTCCGGATAGCGGTGGTTCGCCGGCTCGCGCGCCGCCTCGCAGAGCGCATCGACGATGTGCTCGGGCGTCGGCAGGTCAGGGTCGCCGATGCCGAACGATACGACGTCGATGCCCTGGGCCTTCTTCGCGGCGACCTTCTTGCTGATCTGCGCGAAGAGGTAGGGTGGCAGTTGTTCGATCCGGTCGGCGAAACGCATGTCTCGTTCTGCTTGCTGGTGCCTGGTTGCTGGTGACTGGTTACCGGGTGCTGCCCGCCTGGATCGAGAACTTCTCCCGGCCGTCGTAGATCTCCATCGCCTCATCGACGCCGCGGCCGCCGTAGGTGATCGCGCTGATGGCGTTGGTCATCTGCACCGCCTCGGCGAGCGGCTTCTGGTGGATGTTGCGTCCGGTGGCGCTGCCGTAGGCGCCCGAGATGAAGATCTGGTCGTGGAGCGTCTGCAGGAACGTGCGCGGGTCGGTGCTCGAGCCGCCGGCGGTGATCACGCGCGTCCGCCCGGCCGCCTGGACGGCCTCCTTGAACGCCTCGGCCGCCGTGCCCTGCTTCACCTTCGGGTAGTTCACCTTCACGAAGTCGGCGCCCAGCGTCGCGCCGAGGCCCGTCGCGCCGGCGATGATGTGGGGATGCTGCTCTTCGGGCACGGCGGCGCCGCGCGGGTACACCCAGAGCACCGCGAGCAGGCCGTTGCGGTGCGCGTGGAAGCAGGTCTGCGCGGCCTCGCGCATCTGCTCCGACTCGTACTCGCTGCCGAGGTAGACGGTGAAGCCGACGCCGACGATGTTGAGGCCGGCGTCCGCCAGCGTCAGCGCGTCATCGACGCTCGCCCAGGCGAGGCTGCGCGGGTCCTTCTGCGACGTCTTGATCAGGTGCGACTTCGAGTTCAGCTTCACGAGGTACGGCACCGATGCGTAGTCGCGGCCGTAGCGTGCGATCAGCCCGAGCTGCGTCGCGAAGCAGCCGATGATGCCGTCGGCGGCGATCTTGAACAGGTGCCCCGGATCCGCGTCGTCGGCGGCGATCGGCTCGCCATTGCCCAGCGTGCCGTAGAAGTCGTCGTTGAGATGCTCGACCTTCTGGTCGCCGGCGAAGAGCATCAGGCGGCCGGTGCCCTTCGTCATCGTCTGGAAGTTCTGTTCATAGCGCGACTGCTGCGCGGACGGGACGTCGGCCGGGACATCGACCCGGGTCAAGAGCTGCGTCATCCGGATGCCTCCTGTATCTACCGGGGGCGAACGTTGCTGTCTCCCTCCCATGATCGTCCGTCGGACGCGGTTCTTCAAGTGCTGCAGCTCGGGATGGGCCCGGACGCCGGCGGCTGGCTGCCGTGGAACCGCCGCAGCGCGCAGACGGGCATCGCCGGCCCGACGAGGTCGGGGATTCCCTGATAGCATCCGCCCGCACCGGCGTGCGACGATCGTCGCATGGCTGCGCACGCTCCTCCAGGCGGCGACATCGATGCGCTGATCGGCCGGTACCTGACGTACCTGACTGCCGAGCGGAACCTGTCGCGGTTCACGACGCGGAACTACGCTTCCGACCTGCGGCAGTTCTTCGAGCACCTCGAAGGCACCGGCGTCTCGCCGCTGTCCGTGACGCGCGTCGGCTTCCGCGCGTACCTGGCGGCGCTGATCGAGGCGCGCGTCGCGCCGGGGAGCATCAGCCGCCGTACGAGCAGCGTGCGGTCGTTCTATCGCTGGCTGCGCCTCGAAGGCGTGATGCAAGATGACCAGCTGGCGAACGTGCGCGGGGCCAGGCAGCCGCGTCGCCTGCCGCACGTGCTCTCGCTCGACGACATCACGGCGCTGATTGCCGCGGCGGACGGCGACGCGCCGGCGGACATGCGCGACCGGGCGCTGCTGGAGCTGCTGTACGCCTGCGGCCTGCGCGTGAGCGAGGTGCACGGGCTCAACATCGGAAGCATCGACCTGGAGCAGCGGACGGCGCTCGTGTGCGGCAAAGGCAACAAGGAGCGCCTCGTGCTGATGGGCGAGCCGGCGCGCCGCGCGGTCGATCGCTACCTCAGGGCGGCGCGTCCGCAGCTCATCCGCGCACGACCTCGACGGCAGCCCGCCAGCGAAGACCGAGCGGCGCGCGCCTCGTCCGCTGGCGGCACGGCGAGCGAAGCGCTGTTCCTGAACCGCAGCGGCGGTCGTCTGTCGCAGCGCCGGATCCAGCTCATCGTCCGCGCCTATGCGCTCGCCGCGGGCATCGATGCGCGTGTCCACCCGCACCTGCTGCGGCACACGTTCGCGACGCATCTGCTCGACGGCGGGGCGGAGTTGCGCGTCGTGCAGGAGCTGCTCGGGCACGCGAACCCGAACACGACGCAGATCTACCTGCACGTGACGGAGGAGCGGCAACGCGCCGTCGTCGAGCAGTCGCTGGATGGCATGGCGGAGGTGGAACGCGCCCGCCGCGCCCTCGACCGCGAGCGGCGCTGACGGAGCCGCGGTGCGCCGCCGGCCGTCGCGCACCGCCGGGGCCGCCCGTACCGGCCCGGCGCCCACCGTCCGATGCACAACCGCTGCTGCCGCCCGGCCGCGGCCTGGTCGGGACGGCGGGCGAGGCGTCGTCCGCGGCGCTGTTCGTCTCGGTTCCTCAACGTCGAAGGGCGGCCGCCTCCACCGATTCTCAACCTGCCGACCCTAGCCTGCATCCATGCTCGCCAGCGACGCCGTGCGCTATGAAGACGCCACCGCCGGCGTTGCGGAATCTGCAGCCGCTCCCGCGGCCCCTCATCACGAGCGGGTCGCTCGCAACATCCTCGTCGTCCTGACGTCGCAGATCGCCGTCTGGATCGCCGGCTCGGGCTTGGGCGTCCTGCTCCCGCGGTACCTCGGCGATACGAGCATCGGCCGGCTGACGTTCGCGTTTTCGCTGGCCAGCTTCGCCACCGTCGTCGTCCTCTTCGGCTCGGAGCCCTACTTGGCGCGGGAAGTCGCGCGCCGGCCGCAGGATGGCCCTCATCTTGCCTTCAACGCCCTGATCCTGAAGGTGCCGCTGGCGCTCGTCTCGATCGGCACCATCGTCCTCTTCGTGAACGTTCTCGGCTATCCTGCCGTGACCCGGCAGATGGTGTACATCTTCGCCGCCGGCATCATCATCACCGCCGTCAGCAACACGCTCTCATCGACGCTGCAGGGCCTCGAGCGCCTGACGCTGACGTCCTTCGCCAGCATCATCGATAAGGTGCTGTCGGGCGTGCTGGGCGTCGGCGCCGTCGTCCTGGCGGGACAGGGGCTGCTTCCGTACGCCCTGATCCTCGTCGGAGCGAGCCTGCTCTCGACGGGCATCGTGCTCGCGTACTTCCTGCGGGTCGTCGGCTTCTCCTACCGGCTCGACCTCGCCGTTTGGAAGGAGCTCCTGCGCGGCGGCGTCCCCTTCGTCCTCTGGAGCGTCGCCCTGATGATCTACGGCACGATCGACATCACGATGCTGTCGCTGATGACGAGCGACGAGGTCGTCGGCTGGTACGGCACGGCGTACCGGTTCATCGGCATCGCGACGTTCTTCCCGTCGGCGATCACCCTCGCGCTGCTGCCGAACATCTCGAACGTCGGCGTCATGGAGTCGCGCGCGCTGATCCGGCGCTGCCTCGACCTGGCGATGCTGCTGAGCTTTGCGATCACCGTGTTCTTCGTCGTCGGCGCAAGCGCCATCATCGACTTCCTCGGCTATCCGGCCGGCTTCGAACACACGGCGCTGCTCCTGCGTATCCTGGCCTGGCACATCCCGCTGACGACGTTCGCCATGATCGCCGGCGTCGTCGTCATCGCCTCGAACCGCGAGGCGCCGCGCACCAAGGCGGCGATCGCGGCGGCGGTGGTCAACCCGATCCTCAACCTGGCGGCCATCCCGTACTTCACCCGCGCGTACGGCGATGGCGCCATCGGCGCCGCCATCACGTCGGTGATGATCGAGGTGTTCATGACGTCGGTGATGTTCGCGCTCGTGCCGTCGGGCGTCTTCGACCGCGGCAACGCGCGCACGATGCTGCGCGGCCTCGGCGCGGCGGTCTTCATGGCCGGCGCGATGGTCCTCGCCGCGCCGTACGGCCTGATCCCGATGTTCGTCCTCGGCTGCACCGCCTTCGGCGTCGGCGCGATCGTCCTGCGCGCCGTCTCGGTCGGCGAGCTGCTGGAGATCGGCCAGAAGATCGCGCGCCGCGGCGAATCAGGGGCCTGAGGCCCTACGTCAGTTCCTTGATGACGCGCGCCGGCACGCCGGTGACGAGCGAGTTCGGCGGCACATCGCGGCTGACGACGGTGTTCGCGCTGACGACGGCGCCGCGGCCAATCGTGACGCCCGGCAGGACGATAGAGCCCGTCGCGACGTAGACGCCGTCCTCGATGACGATCGGTTTAGGCGTAAACTCGGGCGTGAAACGCCGCTCGCTGGGACCGAGCTTGTGATGCGCCGTGTACATGCGGACGAACTGTGCGATCTGCACGTTCCTGCCGATGCGGATCTCGGCTTCGAGATTGAAGAGTACCCGAACGCTCACCATCGAATCATCGCCGACGCTGAGCCGCGGGTACGGATTCGGGCCGGCCCCGGTAACGCTCACCGCACCGAAGAACGCCACCCGCTCGCCAAGCCGCATGCCCAGCCGCCGGTACACGGCCGCCCGCGCCGTCGTGCAGCTGTACTCGGGAAGCGCGCCGCAGATCAGGTTCGCCAGGCGCAGTCGGAGGCGAACCTGCTGCCCGGCCAGGGTCAACTCGCTGCGCGCGCGCTCGAAGCTCGGCATCTCTGCTCCTCAGGATGATCGGCACGAATCCGGCCTCGTTGTACCCCGAAGCGTCGCCGTGAGGACAGCGTGCGCCGGTGCCGTCACGGCCCAGGACCCGCAGGACGCATGGAGACGCGGGCCAGCCGGTCGACGCAGGCGGCGCCGACCAGCCCGGCGACGAATGCGGCCGCCGGGTTCAGGAGATAGGTGAGCGCCGCCACGGAGAGGCAGACCACGAGGTCCGGCCGCCGCATCTCCTGGAGATGAGCGGCGCTCACCAGTTCGACCCCGGAGACGGCGAGCAGCGCGCCCACCGCCGCCAGCGGCACCAGCGTCAAGATGGCGGCAGCGCTGCCACCGAAGACGACCGCGAGCAGGAGGAACGTCGCGCCGATGAGCAGCGGCGCCGCTGCCGAGCGCGCGCCGAACCGGTAGTGCCCGGCGAGGCCGCCCGCGCCGTGGCACATCGGATAGCCACCGAACGGCGCCAACACGAGGTTGGCAAGGCCGGTCGAGAGCGAGAGGTTGCGCTCGTTCACCACATGCACTTCCTTCGGGAACAGCTGCCTCGCCAGCGCCGCCGTGACGATGATGGCGTTCGTCAGCGTCAGCGGAAGCTGCGGCAGCGCCAGCAACAGCGACCCCCGCACGAAGTCACGGACGTCCGGGCGGACGAGCGCCGGCGCGTGGACGCCCGGGTGCAGCGCGACGCCGTGCAGTCGACCGGAGGCCGCCGCGAGCAGGAGGCCGAAGCTGACGCCGATCAGCGCCGCGGGCAGCCGTCGCTGTGCCAGGAGCACCACGACCAGCGCGAGCACCGAGACGCCGATCCACCAACTCGTGCTTACCTCCTTCAGTCCGAGGCGCGCGAGCAGCAGGCCCAGCCCGACCTGAATGCCGCCGCTGACACTCCCCGGGACGCGGCGGGCGATGACGTCGATCAGCCCCGTCGCTCCGGCGAGCAGGAACGTCGCGCCGAGCACAATGCCCGCCGCCGATACCTGGGCCGGCGACACTCCCTGCGTGAGCAGCGCAGCCGACGCCGCCTTCATCGGCTGGACGCCGAGCGGTATGCCAAAGAAGGCGCCCGACGACATGTAGAACAGGCCGAACGAGAAGAGGACGCCCGTCGCAGGCATGCCCGCCACCGTGATCGCGGCGAGGACGTGCGGCAGGAAGGTGCCGAGGTCGCCGAGCGCGCCCGATACTTCCCGCACGTTCCAGGCGAAGCGCGGCCGGGCGTAGCGCGGCGCTGCGTCCGCCGCCTGCGAGCGGCAGCGCACCGGCACGACGGCCAGGCGCTCGAGCCGCGTCTCGTGCTCGCGGACGAGGCGCACGCCGTGCGGCACGCCGTCGGCATCGGGCGGGCAAGCCACCGGCGCAACGACGCTCATGAGCGGCCTCATTCCTGGCTGCCACGCTTCGATCGCAGGCTAGCGCCCCGGCGCATCTCACGTCCTCGCGGCGCTCAGACGCTCGCGCGCCGCCGGCGACCCCGACCCACGAGCGCCGGTGCCCGGGCCGACGCTCCTGTCGTGGTGCGAGGCCAGCATCGTCGCGATCCGCCCGGGCGCGCAGACCCGGATCCCCGGCCACGCCCCATGCTGCCTCGATACGAGGATCCACGTTATGCCCACGGCAGCATAACGCCACCTCGGACCGGCCGCCAGCGCCCGGTGGATCGGGCGTGAAGAGGCGTCTCGACACGCGCTCGACGGCGCGTCCACGGCGGCTCAATGGTCGCCGCATAGGCTGACTGAGTCGGCGCTACTCTCGTTACGTCAGGCGCCGAGCACGCTGCAGGAGCAATCTCTGAAACCGCGCATCGCGTTCGTCATCGAGCAGGCGCTGGGCCACGTCGCCTACGGCGCCGGCCTGCGCCGCGCGCTGGCGACGCGCGATGATGTCGACGCCGTCTGGATCGACGTGCCGTTCGCGCCGGAGGGGCTCGGCCGGCTGCCGTTGGTGCGCCGCAACTGGACGCTGCGTGGCAGCCTGCAGGCGGCGAGCCGCATCCGCGCTGAGCTGCGCCGCGGCGCGATCGATGCGATGTTCCTGCACACGCAGACGATCAGCGTCTTCGCGGGCGGCCTGATGAACCGCATCCCGACGCTGCTGTCGCTCGACGCGACGCCGGCGAACCTCGATACGCTGGGCGGCGCGTATGCGCACGACGTCAACCCTGCCGTCGTCGAGCGCCTGAAGCGCGCGGCGCATCGCCGCGTGGTGGCACGCGCGCGGCAGTTCACCACCTGGTCGCAGTGGGCGAAGGATTCGCTCGTTACCGACTACGGCGCCGACGCCAAGCGCGTGACCGTGATTCACCCCGGCACGAACATCGATGCCTTCGCCGCGCGCGCCGGGGCGCCCCGGCCGCCCGGGCGGCCGCTGCAGCTCCTCTTCGTCGGCGGCGACTTCGTCCGGAAGGGCGGCGACCTGCTGCTCGACGTGTATCGTCGCAGCCTGCGCGAGACGTGCGAGCTGCATATCGTCACGGCGACCGATGTGCCGTCGGGCGAGGGCGTCCACGTCTACCACGGGCTCAAGCCGCACGCGCCCGAGCTGATCGCGCGCTACGCCGACGCCGACGTCTTCGTGCTGCCTACACGGGGCGACTGCCTCGCCGTCGTCATGGGCGAGGCGATGGCCGCCTCGCTGCCGATCGTTACGACGACGGTCGGCGCCCACCGCGAGGCCGTCGAGGACGGCGGCAGCGGCTACCTCATCGGCGTCGACGACGCGGACGCGCTCGCCTCGCGGCTGCGGGCGCTGGCGGCCGACCGGGCCCTGGCGGCGCGCCTCGGCCGGCGCTCGCGTGCGATCGGCGAGGAGCGCTTCGACATCGCGCGCGGCGCGGCGCAAATCGCGGACATGCTCGTCGCTCTGGCGGACGAGCGCGGGGTCAGGGAGATGGGGCGCGTGCGCCTGGCGGCGCCAGACCCGGAGCAGAACGCATGACCCGAATCCTCGTCACCGGCGGCGCCGGTTTCATCGGCGGCCACCTCGTCGACCGCCTTGTGCGCGACCGGCACGACGTCATCGTGCTCGACAACATGCGGCGCGGCCGCGCCTCCGCGCTCGGGCAGCATCTCCGCGCCGGCGACGTCGAGCTGGTCGAAGGCGACATCCGCGACGCGGAACTGCTCACCGGCGTGATGCGAGGGGTGGAGACGGTGTACCACCTCGCGGCGCAGTCGAATGTGATGGGGGCGATCGACGACGCGGAGTACAGCTTTACGTCGAACGCGCTGGGCACGTTCAATGTCCTGCGTGCGGCGGCCGATGCGGGCGCCGCGCGCCTCGTGTTCACGTCATCGCGCGAGGTGTACGGCGAGTCCGGCTACGTGCCGGTCGATGAGGATCACCCGCTGGCGGCGAAGAACCCGTACGGTGCGAGCAAGGTCGCGGGAGAGGCGTACGCTCGCACGTTCGCGCACTGTTACGGGCTCGATGTCGCCGTCCTGCGGCTGGCGAACGTGTACGGGCACGGCGACCGGGACCGTGTGATCCCGCTCTGGCTCGATGCCGCCGCCGCGGGACGCGACCTGAACGTCTACGGCGGCGGCCAGGTCCTCGACTTCGTCTGGATCGCCACCGTCATCGACGCGCTGACGCTCGCCGGCGAGGAGGGGCTGCCGGGCCCGACGAACATCGGCAGCGGCGTCGGGACGTCGATCCTCGAACTGGCGCGGCGCATCATCGAGGTCGGCAGCTCGCGGAGCCAGATCGCCCGCGTGCCCGCGCGTGGCGCCGAGGTGACGCGGTTCGTCGCCGATACGACACGGATGCGCGCCCTCGGCATCGAACCGGAGTCCGACCCGCTCGCCCACCTGCCGGCGCTCACCGAAGCATACGCCGCCGGCGTCGCAGTCTAACGATGGCGCCGCGCACCCTCATCGTCATCGGCGACCCGGCGGGCGAGCGGCGTGACGACGGCACGCGTCCGCGGCGCGACTACGACGCGCTGGCGGAGCATCTCGGTGCGGACCTGCTCGATGCCGCCATCCTCGGGCGGCGGCGTGGCCGCCTGCTCGACGGGATCGCCATGGCGCGCACGGCGGACGGGCGCTCCGCCGCGTACGACAATATCTACTGCGATAGCGAGCACATCGGCATGCCGCTGGCGTTCCTGCTTGGGCGGAAGGCGAGGCGGCCGCGGCTGACGACGATCGGCCACTACCTCTCGCCGCTGAAGAAACGGTTGATGGCGCGCCTCCTCCGCGCGCAGCGCCACATCGATGCCCTGATCGTGCACTCGCCGGCGCAGGCCGAACGCGCCCGGTCGCTGGGGTTCAGCGCCGGGCAGGTGGCACTCGTGCCCTACCAGGTCGATGCCCGATTTTGGACGCCGCGGGACGCGGCGGTCGGCGCGCGCGTCGCGAGCGCGGGTCAGGAGTTCCGGGACTATCACACGCTGATGCAGGCGGTCGAGGACCAGCCGGTCGAAGTGCAGATCGCGGCGGGCAGCTATTGGTCGACCCGGCGCGAAAGCTACCGCGCCGCAGATGTGCCGCCGAACGTGAGCGTGCGGCGGCGGCCCTACGACGAGCTGCGGGCGATGTATGCGGACGCGCGGTTTGTCGTCGTGCCGCTGCACGACGTGGACTTTCCCGCGGGCATCATCACGATCCTCGAAGCCATGGCGATGGGAAAGGCGGTCATCGTCAGCCGGACGCGCGGTCAGACGGGCACCGTGAGCGGTCCGCTGATGCGCGACGGCGCGCTCCACGCCATCGGCGAGCAGGCCTGGCCCGAGGCCACCGGCATCTACGTGCCGCCCGGCGACAGCGGCGCGCTGCGCGACGCGATCCGCTATCTCATCGACCATCCGGAGGTCGCGGCGCGCATGGGCGCGGCGGCGCGGGCGCACGTCGAAGCATCGCTGACGCTCGACCACTTCGTCGCGCGCGTGTCGGCGCTGATCGCTCCCGCAGCGACGGGCGAGCGCCGCGAGGTCTATGCATGAGCGCCGTCGTCGACGTCGTCCTGCTCGCGGCGCTGGCGCCGTTCGTCGCTTCGGCGCTGTACCTCGCGGCGCTGGCATTGCTGGCGATGCTGCCGCGGCGTGCGCGCCCCGTCCCGCCATCGACGGTCCGGCGCGTCGTGATCCTCGTGCCGGCGCATGACGAGGCGCAGCGGTTGCCCGCGCTCGCCGCGAGCATCCGGGCGCTCGACTACCCGGCAGAGCTGTACTCGGCGCTCGTCGTCGCCGACAACTGCCGCGACGACACGGCGCGCGTCGCGCGCGATGCCGGCTTCGAGGTCTGCGAACGCGCTGATGCGGCGCATGTCGGCAAGGGGTACGCGCTCGCCTACGGGCTGGGGCGGATCACGGCGCCACACGATGCCGTCGTGTTCGTCGACGGTGACTGTGTCGTCAGCCGGAACCTGCTTCGCGTGTTCAACGCCCGCCTCGACCGCGGCGACGAAGCGGTGCAGGCGCACTACACGATGGAGACGGATGGCGCGTCGTCGACCGCCTCGGTGCGCGGCCTGGCGCTGGCGCTTGTGCACCTCGTGCGGCCGCGAGGGAAGGAGCGCATCGGTGCGAGCGCGGGCCTCAAGGGGTCGGGCATGTGCCTGAGCCGGCGTGTCGTCGATGCGCTGGGATGGCAGGTGTTCGGGCTCGCGGAGGACATCGAGCAGCACGTGCGGCTGCTGCGCATGGGCGTGCGCGTGGCGTTCGCCCCGGAGGCCGTCGTCACGGGAGCGGCGCCACGAGCGCTGGCCGGCGCTCGCGCGCAGCATCGACGCTGGGAGGCGGGCAGGCTGGCGGCGGCACGCGCGATGGCGCTGCCGCTCCTCTTCGAAGGCTTCCGCCGCCGATCACCGGCGTGCATCGACGCGGCGCTCGAACTCCTCGTGCCGCCGCTGTCCCTGCTCGGCGCCGCGCTCGCCGGAGGAGTCGTCGTCGGCGTCGTCTTCGGCTTTGCGGCGCTCGTCGTCGCGAGCGCGGTCGGCATCGGCTGCATCGGCGTGTACGTGGCGGCCGGGGTGGCGCTGCAGCGTCGCGGCTGGCGGGCGACGGCGTGCGGTATCGCCGCGATGCCGGTGTATGCGACATGGAAGCTGGGCGTCTACGCGCAGGCGGTCGTGTCGAAGCCGCGCCGCTGGGAGGCGACGCGCCGCGACGCCGCGGCGACCATCCGGCCCGGCGGGCGCTCCGGAACTGGCCGCTGACGAATAGCGGCGCTACTGCTGGACGATCTCGAGCCCCATCGGCGCGCCCTGATACCAGCGGAAGCCGTCGTTGCCGCCGCCGGCGCACGTGACATCGGCCGCCGTCACCGGCGTCCCGGCGGGCAGACGCGCGACCCACGTCTGCCAGACGCTGTCGCGGCCGGAACCGCGCGCCGGCACGCCCTTGACGCTGCAGCTTGCCGCCGACCAGGCGTTGAACACGGCGTCTTCAGAGCCGGCCGGCGTCAGGCCGTTGACCGGCAGCGTCGGACCATCGAACGCGACGTTGTCCCAGTGGAACATGTTGCCCGCGACCTGGCACTCGGCGATCGTCGCGTAGCCTTCCGTCGCGTACGCCTTGCAGGAGTTGTAGTTCAACTGGTCGAGGTAGACGTAGGCGCGGTCAAAGCCGATGTCCTGAATCGCCGTATCCACCTGCGTCTTGCCATTGACGTCGATGCGGATCCGCGTGCGGCTGACGTAGACGTCCACGGAGTCGCGCGTGTTCGGCGTGCCTTCGTAACGCGCACCGCAGCCGTTGCACTCCGGGTACTGGTCGACAAGTTGCCCGCCCTGTGACTCGCTCACCTGGAAGGTGCCGTTGCGGAACCACACTTCGAGCGACTGGTCGGTGACCGGCTGGCCATTGCGCTCGTCGACGGCGGTCTTCGTCAGCTGCGGCGTCAACACCAGGCGGACGTAGCGGCGCTCGAGGGTGCTCAGATCGACGTCGAAGCGGATGCGGCCGGTGCGGCCGGCGAAATCGAACGGGCGCTGCAAGCGCATCACCGCCATGCCGAACTGCCCGTCCTCGAGGCGCGTCATGAAGTGCTCGCGGAACGAGATCCCGCAGGGGAACGGGATCGTCTGGGCGCCGCTGACGTCAGAATTCTCGGCGTTGTTCGTCGTCACGTAGTACGGCAGCTCCGCGGTCTGGCCGGCGTTCGTGCTCGAGAGGCAGTCGAGCGAGGCGCCATCACCGGGTTGAGGGAATGCGACTTCGGCCGTCGTCTGCTTCGTGCGATAGTCGTTGCAGAAGCCGCCGGACCACGTGTCGCAGAAGCGCGGCGGGCTGCCGCACTGGCTGCGGCCCAGCACATCGAGCTTCTGCGGACAGACCGTCGTATCGAAGTTCGAAGCCGGACCGGAGGCCGCTGCGGGTGGCGCCGATGGCGGCGCAGAACCGGCGTTGGTGGCCGAGGAAGGCGCGCGCGGCGAGCCGCCAGGCGCTGGCGGCGCGGAACCCGAGCCGGACGGCGCGGCCGGGCCGCCCGGGGAACCCGGAGCGCCGCTGCGTTCGGGCGTGGCGACGGCCTGGGCGCCGGGCGTGCTCTCGGCGCCGGCGGTCGGCGCCGTTGCCGTCGCTGGCGACGCCGTCGCGTCGGCATCCGGTGTGCGGGTCAACGCTTCCTGCCCGGACGCCGCCGCCGACCGTGCTTCGCAGTCCGCGGCAGAGCTGCAGCCGCCGCCCGATGAGATCATGCGGACGATGATCAGCGCGGCGACGACGCCGAGCGTGAAGGCGACGATGCCCAAGCTGGCGAGCCGGTGTTCCCGCAGCTTCCGCATGCTCGTCCGCTCCTCCCCACTCCGGGCGATTCTACCATAACGTCACGCGGGATTGCGGCCACACTCGCGCCGTTCCCCGCCGATCCGCGCGTCCGCTCGCGAGGACGCCGCCTTCGCATGATGCGCTATCGGCCGGCTGCGGCGCCCTCGCCATCGTCGCATCCCCCAGCTTCCAGCGCGACCCCCCGATTCCGACTGCGAACGCAATCGGACGCACCAGGCGCCAGGAAGGTCTCCTGGCGCCTGGTGCGTTCTGTCAAGTAGCGCGCGTCACTGCTTGACGATTTCGAACCCCATCGGTGTGCCGCGGTAGAGGCCGAAGCTGCTGCCGCCGCTGCACTGCACATCGCCCGGTGATACCGGCGTGGATGCGGGCAGCCGCGCCACCCACGTCGACCACTTGTAATCGCCAGCCGGTCCGGTCGCCGGCACGCCCTTGACCGAGCAGGTCGTCGCCGACCAGACGTTGAAGACGACGTCCTGGTAGCCGGTTGGGGTCAACGAATTGAGTGGCAGCTTCGGCCCGTCGAAGGCGATGTTGTCCCAGTGGAAGGTGTTGCCTGCCGCCTGGCACTCGGCCACGGTTGCATAGCCCTCCGTCGCGTACGCCTTGCACGAGTTGTAGTTCACGTGTTCGAAGTACACGTACGCCCGGTCGAACCCGGCGTCCTGCACGGGCGTGTCCACCCGCGTGACGCCGTTCACGTCGATGTGCACGCGCGTGCGAGAGACGTAGATATCGACGGAGTCGCGTGCGTTCGCCTGCCCGAGATAGCCCTCACCGCAGCCGTTGCAGCTGGGGTACTGGTCGACGAGCTGGCCGTTCCGCGTCTCGACGACCTGAATGCCGCCGTTGCGGAACCAGACTTCCAGAGACTGGTTCGTCACCGGCTGGCTGCTGCGGTCGTCGATTGCCGTCTTCGTCAGCTGGGGCGAGAGGACGAGCCGCGGATACCGGCGCGCCAGCGTGTTCAGGTCGACATCGAAGTGGATGCGCCCCGTCCGCCCGGCGAAGTCGAACGGCTGCTGCTGGCGCATCACCACCATGCCGAATTGCCCGTCCTCGATCTGGGTCATGATGTGCTCGTTGAAGGACATGCCGCACGGCGATGGGACGATTTGTGCGCCCGGCACCTCGCCGGGTTCCCACTCCGTCATGTCCGTCGGCAGATAGTAGGGCAACGAGCTCGTCTGCCCGGCGCTCGTGCTCGACAGGCAGTCGAGCGATGCGGCGTCGCCGGGCTGCGGGAATGGCTGCGGGTTCGTGTTCAGCGTCTGCTTGCTGCGGTAGTCGTTGCAGAATCCGCCGACCCAGGTGTCGCAGAAGCGCGGCGGCTGGCCGCAGACGCTCTGACCGTTTGGCTGCGTCTTGGCGCCGCACACCGCGGCGTCGAAGCTGTCGCCGGCGCCGCTCGGCAACGTCGGAGTCGGCGTCGCCGTGGGTGCGGCGGTCGGCCGCGGCGTCGGCGTGCTCGTGCTCGTCGAGACCGGCGTCGTCGGGGTCGGTGCTCTCGACGTCGCGGTCGCCGTCGGCGTTGTGGTCGCCGGCAGCGCCGTGCGGGTCGGCGTGGCGGTCGCGGTGGGCACGCCGAACGTCGCCGTCGATGTTGGCACGGTCTGCGTTCCGTCCGAAGCGTCAATCGTGAGGAACATGCTGAACGACGTGCCAGACTGCATCGCCCAGCCCGTCTCCTTCTGCGGATACGGCCCGTACGGCTGCGGGCTGAAGCCCGATGCGAGCGAGCGCGGGAGCTGGTCGCCAATCCGATACACGGTGGACACGCTATCTGTCTGCGCCACGATCCAGTAGCTGCCGGCCTCGAGGACGGGAGAGGAGGTCGGTCCCTGCATGTTCCATCCCTGCAGAGCGTGGCCCGGGTCGGCCTGCGCGACCAGCGTCCCCAGCGCGTTATTCACGTTCGTGTAGAGGCCGAGGCGCAGGTGCGCGTTCGGCCTCGTGGCGCCGACGTACACGGCGAGCGACCGCAGCGCACCATCAACGGGCACATACACGAGGGATCCGTTGATCGAGCCCGCGTCCATGTCGTCGTTGACGCCGACCATCGTAATGCGGCCGTAGTTGAGAAGGTTCAACGTCGGTTCGGCCGGCGTGTCTGTCGGCGCGGCCGTCGCCGTCTGCGTCGCCGTCGGCGCCGGCACGATGGTCGTGCGCGTGCTCGTCGGCGTCGCCGTCCGCGTCGCCGTCGGCGCCGACGCGATGGTCGTGCGCGTGCTCGTCGGCGTCGCCGTCTTCGTCGCCGCCGGCGCGGACACGATGGTCGTGCGCGTGCTCGTGGGCGTTGCGGCGCCTGGCGTCGCCGTGTTCGTCGCCGTCGGTGGCCGCACGGTGTTCGTCGCCGTCGGCGAGGCGGGAGCGGGGCCGACGGCCGCGCCGATGCGGACGATCGATGCGTGCGCCTGCTCCCACGGCGTGAACGTACTCCAGTCGATGGCCAGCTTGTCGCCCGTGTTGTTGCTCTTGTAGCTCCAGCCCCAGAAGCCGGCGTAGCCATTGTTCAGGACGGTGTCAAGCAGCGGTCCCGCCTGACCGGGGTCCATGCTGATCTCCCCGACGACGATCGGCCGGTCGAGGTTGAGGCCAGACACCGGTTGGGCGAGTGGCGACAGCGCCGTCTTCCCCAGCACGGGGTCGTTGATCGTCCAGCCGTCCATCCACGAGTAGTAGTGCGTCTGGTAGTAATCGAGGTTGAGCGCCGGCAGCCCGCGCGCGGCGGCGAAGCTGTTCGTGTAGATCGCGTTCCACTTCAGCGACGCCGAGCCGATGGTGACGAGGCTGCGCGTGTAGAGGTGGAACATCTGCGAGGCCGCGCTCGCGTAGCTGAAGAACTGCTGCATCGTCACCGGCTGCATGTTCGCGTTCACCGCCGGCTGCGGCAGGTCCGAGAGGATCCACTCCGGCTCGTTCATCAGCTCCCACGAGGCGATCGTCGGTTCTGAGCCGTACGCCTGCGCGAGCGGCCGGATGACGTTGTTCACGAGCGCCGTGCGCTTGTTCGGGTCGCTGATCAGTCTGCTGCGGCCGCCGACCTGCACGCCACCGACGTTCTGGGCGTTGCCGAACAACGAGAAGTCAAACAGCACCAGGTCGAGATAGATGTTGTTCTGCCGCGCGATGGCGATCGCGGCGTTCAGATCGTCGTACACCTTCTGCTGGACGCCGGTCGGCGTGCCGTCGGCGGCGTAGTTGATGCCGGCGCGGCCATCGGCGAACAGCCACCAGCGGACGATATGGACGCCCTTCGCCTTCATATCGGCGAAGTCCTGCGCGTACGTGTTGCTGGTGCTCACGCCCATCGACCCCCAGGCGTTCGATCCGAAGTCGTTGCCGTAGTTGACCCAGGGGTAGTTCGCGCCGAGCAGGAAGTACGGCGTTCCGTTGACGGGAACGCGCGCGCCCGATGTCGCCGCGAGCACGGCGCTGCTCGGCGCCACGGTCACCGGCTGCGTGGCGGTGTTCGTGCCGTCGCTCGCCGTCAGGTCGACGCTGCCGGAGGCGTCCGCCATGCTGGTGACCTGGGAGCCTGGCAGCGCCATCCGCGCCTGCACGTCACCAGAGGGCGATGCGGTGGTCGTCGTGGCGGCCATCTGGCGGTCTTGCCAGTACAGCCGCACCTGCTGTCCCGGGGTGAAACCGGAACCGTAGGCCGTCAGCATCACGCCGTCGGGCGTGTCCGCGGCCTCCGCGCGCAGTGTCGCGACGACGGCAGGCGTGGACGGACGCAGGGCGAGTGTCACCGGTACCAGCGCGACCGCGATCACCGCCGCGGCGACAAGCCGCGGGGCGAGGCGGCGCCGCGCGGCGGCCGGCGGCTGCCCGGCCTGCTTCCCGCGTGCGCGGCGAACCTGATGCAACGCTCGAGGCGCAGCCGGCTCCTCTCCGGCGCGCACGACGTCGCCCGTCGTTGCGCTCGAGGCGTCGGCTGTCGCGGTCGAGGCGAGCCGGGCGGCTTGACGGCGCCGGCGGCCGAGTTCTGCGTTCATGGCGAGCGTGGCGACCACGCCCAATACGATCGCCCAGATCTTCGCGTTCGTCCGGAACTGTCTCATCGGTGTGTCCAACCTCTCTGCACCCCGCGGCCGGCACGAAGGCCGATCCCCGAGGTGTCCACTCCGGGGATGCAGCGACCACCCCACCACTTTTGAGACGTGTCGTTCGTGATTCCCCTCTGACCCTTCTTCAAGCTTCGGGCGGCCCGGTGACCGTCTGAAGCGACGCATCGGAATCCTTTTCGACCTTTCGAGATTCCCATCAGCCGCCCGATACGCGCGACCGACCCAATGTGTAGGCCGGATGCCCGGAGCGCGGCTATGAGCGTTTGTCCCCGCGAGAAGGCGCGCCGTACCCCTATCGCGCCCGCGAATCCTGCCGATCCTCGGCCGCCACGACTGTGCGTCCTGCGCGATGTTCGGTGTCCGCCCAGCCGGGAGCGGGCGGCATCGACCAGCCCCCCCGGCTGCTTCTCATGCATCGATGGCCTGACTACGGCAGCGGGGCGGCGCCGGCGCTGTAGTACGCCGCCGCCTTCTGCCGGAAGAAGCCGCCATCATCGTCCGCGCTCGTCGATGTGCCCGTGTTGCCGTCGATCGGCGCCGGGTTCGTGACGCCGTCGCCGGCTGCATCGCAGGCGCAGGTGGCGCCGTCGGCGCCGCGCCCGAAGAGGAACGCGACGACGCCCGCCTGCACATAGGCGTTCAGGTTCGCCCGCGACGGATCGTCGAGCAGCCACTCGACGCGGTTGTCCTGGTAGTGATCCCAGGTGTTGTTCATCGCGCGCATCTTCGTGTTGCCGAGCGGGACCTGCCACATGACGACGCGCTTCCGCGAGACGGCGACGAACTGCGCCAGGAAGCGGGCTTCGCGGGCGAAGTCGCCGGCGTCCCACCAGCTGGCGGCGCCGTCGCCGTACTGGAACTGCTTGAACGCGGCGTCGCGGTCGCTGAACTCCGCGAAGGCGATGTCGAAGCTTCCGCCCAGCGAGTTGAAGAAGCGCGCCGCCTTCTGGCCGAGCGCATCGACCGTCGCATCAGGCGGGTTGCTGAGCGCGATGTCGTTGCCCGTGCCCCAGGTGCTCACGTGGTAACCAAGCAGCACGTTCGGCGCGTAACGGTCGCGCAGCCGCGCGACGGCCTGTGCGAAGCCGGCGAAGGTCTCCGGCAGCCCGGCGAGCTCGGGCAGGCCCGTCGACGAGACGCGGGCGGGCACACTGCCGGCGTCATCGTTGCTCGCCCGCTGCTCGATGAAGCCCCAGAGATCCGGCTCCACCTGCAGCACGACGGTGTTGCCCGGATAGGCGCCGGCGCGCTGGAAGAAGAGCTTGAGGTCGTTGTAATACGCCGTCATCGTCGCGGCGTTCTGCAGATTGTCGTAGACCCCGGTCGACTCATCCTGGCCGTTGCCCGGCGAGGACTGCGCGATCATGTAGTAACTGAAGACCGGCGTCATGCCGTTCGCGACCGAGTCCTGGATGTAATTCGTGACGAACGCGCCATTCGCATTCCAGTTCGCCCAGCCACTGCCGGTGTTCACGCCGCCGGCCAGATACTGGTAGCGAAATGCGAACGGCGCCATCTGGCGCAGGCTGGCGGCATCGCCCGGCGAGTCCGCCATGCCGAGCTGCAGCATCGACGACGGCCAGCGCGCCGGCAGCGGCGGCAACGCGCCGGCGAGCGGCGGGCGCGGCGTCGCTATCGGCTGCGGCGGCGCTGGTGTGTTCGTCGGCCGGGCCGGCGCTGCTACGGTGATCGTCGGGCGTGCCGGCGTCGCGGCGGTGCTCGTCGGGCGGGCCGGAGGCGCCGTCGTCGGCGTCGGCGGCGCTTGGCCCGGCGACGAGACGGTGATCACGGCGGCATTGCTGTTCCAGTGGTAGAGGGTGCGCCAGTCGGCGCTGAAGATGCCGACGCGCACGGTGTAGGCGCCGGCCGCCGCGTCCGCCGGCACCGGCCATGACATCGTGAACGAACGAGTGACCCCGGCGGTGAAGCCCTGGTTGGTGCGCACATCCTGCAGTACCCGGCCGGATGGGCCGTAGACCTCGATGTCGACAAGTGCCGTGTTCGTGTTTGCGGCGACGGCGTACGTCGTGATCAGCGTCGGGCTGCCCGCCGTCGCCTTCGCCGACGCGGACTGCGCCATGGTCATGAAGCCACCGGCGTTCTGCGGCATTGCGACCGCGGGCGATGCCGCCCGCGGCGCGGCGCCGGCAATCACCGCGAGCAACAAGGCACCCGCGCCGATGAGCCAGCGGCGGTGTCGCACGTTGGTTGGATACCTCATGAAACTCCGTCCCCGATCGTCCCCCTGTACGATTGGCGCTCCCCATCGCGCGCCTTCGGGCCGCTCAGCTCATTGCGGCGTTGCGTCCGCATCGAGGGAGTTCACGAGGGAGCTGCGAGCGCGAGCTTCCCCGCGTCTCGACCGGTGCACGCTCGTCGCCAACTGACCCCTACCGAAGAGGCTCGGCCGGACGGCGCGGATCTGGAGCGGGCGCACGCGCGCGCGTGCGACGAATAGGCGTGTAGGCGTGCCGCAGGCGCTGCAGGCAAGCTCGATGCAACGTGGAGGGCAAGCGCGTACGTGGCCGCGAAGGCCGGTATCGACGCAAAGCGCATCGGTCGTGTTCCTTTCGAGTGCCGCCCGCTGCCTCTGGGACAGCATGAGTATCCGCCGTGATCGGGGTTCACGGCGCGCGACACCCTGGCGGGGAAATCAGCGTGGAACGACGGTCGGAGGAAGTGACCGGCGGATGACCGATTCGGAATGTGACGGCCGTAGTATAGGCGGCTCCCTGACAGGCCGCATCTTTGCCGCGCCTCGTCTCGCCACTTGAGAACGGTCTCTACGTCTCCAGGCGCGCGGACGGCTGCGATCCTGCATCGCTCCACGCTGTTCTCATGGATCCTCGCTTGTTCGGCCGATGTTCGGTTTTGCGCGAACACGAGCGTATCGAACCCATCGGGTTTCAAGCTGCGCACGCGCATATCATCGAAGCTGGCTGCGATGGCGTGCTTGTGTCACCCGGCTTCGGGGCCGATGCTTCTGCAGGTTACGGACGCACAGCCGGGGGGGCCGATGTTCGCACTGTTTCGCCAGGACGCACAGCGCTGGGTGACACCCGGGGAAGTCGCCGACCCGGCCGCGATTACCCTTCCGCGGATGCTGCGTCTGCTGTATCGCCACATCCCCTTGCGGGCGATGCTCTGGTTCCGCCTGGGGCAGTGGGCGCACCGGCGGCGTCTGCCCGGACTGCCGGGCTTCGTGCAACGGCACCTCTATCATCGCTACGGCTTCGACATCGTCATCGGCAGCGATATCGCCGGCGGACTGTACGTCGCGCACCCCAGCGGGACGGTGATCGCCGTCGAGCGGATCGGCAGGAACTGCAGCATCATCGCCGCGGTGACACTGGGGTTGCGGAACGAGCGCAGCTTCCCGGCGATCGGCGACGACGTGTTCATCGGCGCCGGCGCGCGCGTGCTGGGCGGCGTCTCGATCGGCGACGGCGCACGGATCGGCGCGAACGCCGTCGTCGTACACGACGTGCCGGCCGGTGCGACGGCCGTCGGTGTGCCGGCGCGCGTGCTGGCGCCGGGCGGCGACGGCCATCGGTAGGCGCCGCCGGCCACTACCGCTGGTCGCGCCCCCATGTCACGACGAAGGCGAGGCGGGGCCAGCCGGCGCGTCCGGCGGGCGCTGGAGCGGGCGCGATGCGCCGGCCGCGGCTGCGCCGGCCGCGCAGGCGGCGACCGCGACGATCGTGAGTTCGGCCAGCGCGCTAATCTGCACATCCGCGATCGCGTGGCGGTAGAGCACGTCATCGACCGAATGCCACGAGATCGCGCGCACGACGAGGAACGTCGCCAGCGCGAGCATCGCCAGAAATCCAGCGAGCAGTTGCCGCCGCTCCCGCGCCACCAGCGTCGCGCCGCCGGTGATCGCGGCAGCGGCGGCGCCAAGGAGGATCGCCAGGATCAGCAGCTTCTGGATCGGTCTGCGGCCGGCATACCAGCCGGCGTTGTCGAAGATGTCGCGCCCGGCGTCCGCGAGACGGCCGGCGACCGAGAATTCGCGGCCGATGGCTAACAACACCAGCAAAACAGCGACTGAGGCCCAGAATGCCGGCACAAGACGCCCGCGCTCAACGCCCACGCTCCGTCGCGCCGCGACAAGCGCGACGCCGGCGGCGACGACATAGGCGGCGATGCGGAGCGCCGAGCCGTTCAACGCCGTCGCAAGCGGTTCCATCGGCACGATCGTACGCGATCGGAGGCTGGACATCGTTACCACATGGCGACAACGGGCGGCCGGGCGTACTCCTATGCGGCTTCGCGCCTCGGACCGTGGGCGCCCTCCGCCGCCGTCCGCTGCCTGCCGTCTTCCGTCTCCGTCACCTCGAAGACCGATTCGAGCGCGCCGCTGTGTTGGAGCGCGCGTAGCGCGGCGACGACGGTTGGGCAGAAGAGCGAGCCGCTCGTGCGGTCGATCTCGCCGAAGGCCCGATCGAGCGGCCACGCCGGCTTGTACGGCCGCTGCGTCGTCAACGCGTCGAAGGCGTCGGCGACCGCGACGATGCGCGCGGCGAGAGGGATCGCCTCCCCTGCGAGGCCGTCGGGGTATCCAGAGCCGTCCCAGCGTTCGTGGTGCCAGCGCGCGACGCAGCGCTCCATCTCGAACATCGGCGAGTCGCCGATCAGTCGCTCGCCGTCGGCGGGATGCGCCATCATGCGCACCCAGGCCTGCGCGTCGAGCTGGCCGGGGTTGAGCAGCACGTCGTCCGGGAGCTTCAGCTTGCCGAGGTCGTGCACGGTCGACGCGCGGGCGAGCGCCGCGGCGTCGGCGGGCGGCAGGCGCAGCTCCGTCGCCAGCGCCAGCGTGTAGCGCTCGATGCGGCGGAGGTGGCCGCCGGTGTGCGGGTCGCGCGCCTCGGCCGCAGCCGCGAGCCGGGCGAGCGAGTCGCGGCTCGACTGCTCGAGCTGGCGGTACGACTCTTCGAGCTCGTCGCGCAGGAGGGCGACCTTGAGCACCGGCGCCAGGTGGTCGGCGATGGAGGTGAGCAGCGGCAGCCAGCCTTCGGCCGTGCCGTCGTCGTGGCGCGTCGCGGCGCCGAGGATGCCGAGGAACTGGCCGTCGAAGAGGACGGCGATCACGGCCACCGCCTGGACGCCCGCGCGCCGCATGATGTCGCGCTCCCACGCCGGCAGACGCTCGTCGTCGGCCGGTTGGCGGAGCACGCATGGCGCCTGTGCCGCGAGGAAGAGCAGCGACGCGCGGCCCATCTCGGACTCCCGTGCCGACTCCCAGCGTCGCATCAGCTCGTCGGGCGCGCCCGACATCACATTGCGGCCGCCGCGGCCCGTGGGCGAGAACCCCTCGATGGAGACGGTCACCGCGCGGATCGCGCCCGACACCATCTCGACGACGCGCGAGAGGCGCTCCGACAGCGTGCCGCCGCCGGCGAGCGCGTGCGCCAGCTCGATGTGGATGTCGCGCTCGCGGCCGAAGCGCTCGGCGTCGTCGTTCGCGCGCCCGTTGGCGACGACGGCCTGGATCAGATCCGCGAGCGCCAGCATGACCGGCGTGTCGGGCCGCACCGACGCCGCCGGCAGCCCGGCGAGCGTCAGCACGCCCGCGTCTTCCGTCTCACCGGGGATCGGCGTCTCGATGATCCATGCTTCGGACGGCAGGAACGCGGCGAGCGCCGGCACGGCGAGCGGCTGCGCCGCCTCATCGCACGAGCGCTGCAGGTCCGGTGAGGCGGCCGCCGTCGCGACGATCGCGCCGTGCGGTGCGGCCGCCGGGATGCTGATCCGGGCGATGCTGAGCGCGAATTGCTCCCGCGCCGCCGCGGCGATCTCGTCGAGGATCGCGCGCGTCGTGCGGTCGGGGCGCATCGCCGCGCCGACGCGCACGAAGAGTTTGCGCGAGGCGCCGACCAGGGAGGACAACTCCTGCGCCTTGCGCTGGTGCTTCTCGCTGTACATGCGGCCGTCGGCGGCAGCGAAGAGAGCCTGCACCGAACCGCCGTCATCGGGGAAGGAGCCGATCCCGAAGCTCCCGAGCGTCGCCGGCTGGCGCTCGTCAGCGCGCACGGCGGCGAGGTCGCCCTCGATGGCGCGCGCGACGCCGACGGCGGCTTCGCGGGCGAGGCCCGGGAGGACGATCGCGAACTCGTCGCCGCCGAGCCGGGCGGCGTAGGCGCGCTCGTCGCCGCCGGCTTCGAAGACGCGCGCCGTGCGGCGCAGCACTTCGTCCCCGTAGGGGTGGCCGAACGAGTCATTGAGGAGCTTGAAGTTGTCGAGGTCGGCGATGATCAGGCTCACTGGTTCGTCGGCCGGCCCCGCGGCCTCGAGGTCGCCGCTGAGGCGATCCTGGAACGCGCGCAGGTTGTAGAGGCCGGTGAGCGGGTCGTGCTCCGCCACCTCGCGCAGTTGTTCCGAGAGGTCGCCGACCTCGCGCAGGCTGCGCTCGATGATGCCGGCGTGCGAGAGGCGCGCCAGCGTGGAGAGCGCGACGAAGGCGATGCCGCCGACGACGATCGTGATGGCGGCGTAGATCGACGCCGCGGACGTGAGTTGGTGCCGGTTGATGTACAGCGCACCGCCGAAGAGCGAGAGGATGACGACGACGCCGGCGATGCGCGAGATCAGCACGATCCGCCGGACCGCATCGCGCGCGGCCGCAGAGACGCCGGTCTCCGGTTTCATGGGAGAGTATCGGCAGCGCCGGCCGCCCGTCGGAGAGCGCTGGTTAGATACCTGGATTGGAAACAAACGAGGCGATGGCCGCCGTCAGCTCGTCTGTCCCCCCCGACCAGCCGTGGTCCATCCCGGGCACCAGCCGGACGGCGCATCGGGGCGCCGCGACCCCACGCAGGCGCTCGGCGGGGCACACGGGGTCGGCATCCCCGGCGACGGCGAGCGTCGCGAGCCCCGCGGGGATCTCAGGGAGCGGCAGCATGGCCAGCGGCGGCGAGACGAGGATGGCCGCCGCGCACGGCTCCGACGCCGCGAGCCCGGCGGCCATCTGCGCGCCAAGAGAGTAGCCGGCGAACAGCAACGGCGCCGACGCGGCCAGCGCGCGTAGTTCGTCGAGCGCGGCGCGGGCATCGCTCGCGGCTTCGGCGGAGTCGAAGACGCCGGAGTTGACCGCGCGCAGGTTGAAGCGCAGCGTCGACGCTCCAGCCTGCGCGAGCGTCGCGCAGATCGCCTGGACGACGTGGTTCCGCATGTCGCCGCCATACGCCGGGTGCGGGTGGAGCACGAGCGCCGCGAGACGCGCCGATCGATGCTCGTGCAGCAGGCCATCGAGTTGGACACCGTCGGCGGTCTCGACGGCGAGAGCGCGTTCGGCCGGCGCGCTCACTGCAGTTCCTGTCGCTCCGCGCTCGCAGCAGAGCCACTGCCGCGCAGCCAGCGCCGCCACCACGGCTGGCGAACCGCGTCGCGGGGTCGCGTTGCCGCGATCGCCTTCCAGCCGTCGGGGCTTCGCTGCCACGACGTGACGACGAGGTAGCTGCCGCCGCCGTCGAAGCGGACCTGCGACTCGCCGGCGTCGCCCTCCGCCCTGACCTCGATGATGCGATAGCGCTTCGGTGCGATGCCGCGCGTCGCGTCCGCGCTGCGTCCGAGCTCCAGGAGTGCGGCGGGTGTCATGAACGATGCGAAGCGCGCGGCATCGCCGGCGATCTGCGCGCGTGCCTGCGCCTCCACCGTCGCCCGCAGATCCTCCTTCATCGCTGCTCCTTCCCGGCACAGTCGGTGATCGGCGACGCTCATCGTCGCACCACGAGCACGCGCTCGTGCCCGGCGAGATCTTTCATAACCGAGACGACCGCGCCGGGGAAGCGCGCCCGCGCGATCGCAGCGCATGCGGCGGCCTGCGTGGCGCCGATCTCGAGCGCGAGCAGTCCGGCTTCGGCCAGGTGCGCCGGCGCATGCGCCACCAGGCGGGCGATGGCCTCGGTACCGGCCGGGCCGGGCACGAGCGCCTCTTTCGGCTCGAAGTCGCGCACCTCGGGCTGCAGCGTCCTCCATTCCGCCTCGCTGACGTAGGGCAGGTTGGCGACGATCGCATCGAAGACGCCGGCGCCGTCCAGCAGCTCGCCCCTGCGCACTCCAACGCGCCCGTCGAGCGCGAGTGCGCCGACGTTCTCCCGCGCGAGGCCGAGCGCCTCGCTGGATGCGTCGACAGCGGTGACGCGCGCCGCGGGCGCCCGGGCTGCGATCGCGCAGGCGATGGCGCCGGAGCCGGTGCCGACGTCGACGACGCGCAGGCCGGCGCCGCGCGCGCGGAGCTCGGCGAGCGCGAGGTCGACGAGCAGCTCCGTTTCGGGCCTGGGGATCAGCGCCCGGCGGTCGCAGGCGATCTCGATGCCGTAGAACTCGCGCCGGCCGAGGATGTAGGCGAGCGGCTCGTGGGCCAGCCGCCGCGCGAGCAGTGCATCGAATCGGACGGCCTGCGCGCGCGCGAGCGGCGCCTGCAAGCTGGCGATGAGCTGCGCGCGGTCCCGGCGCGTCGCCTCTGCCAGCAGCAACTCCGATTCGAGGCGCGACTCACCCGCGGCGACGGCGCACAGCCGCTCGCGCGCCGCGGCGAGCGCGCCGGCGATCGTGGGGGAGGCGGTGCCGGCGGTCAATGCCGCCTCGGCGTCGCTGGCCGGCCGGCAATCCGAAGCACCGCCTCCCGGACATCCTTCGGCTCCGGGAAGCGTCCGGCGCTGGCGTGGTCGAAGATGACGGTCCCGTCGTAGCGGACGATGAAGACGCCGCCGGACGACGGCACGAGCACGATCTCGTCGGCGATGTCGGGGCGTGCATCGAGCAGCTCGCGCGCCAGCCAGAAGGCGCGGCCGTGGAACCTGCAGGTCATGCAGAACTCGATCTCCAGCCGGTGCCGTGGCGCGGCGCCAGCGCGCATCATCGTCCGGCCAGCGCCTCGGCGCCCCTGCCGCTGCGCTCCGGCGGCTGCTCGGCCTCCTCGAGCAGGCGCGCCTCCTCATGCGCCGAGACGGCGTCGATCACCTCGTCGATCTCGCCGTCCATGAGGCGCGGGAGGTTGTGCACGGTGAGGCCGATGCGATGGTCGGTCAGGCGGTCCTGGGGGAAGTTGTACGTGCGGATCTTCTCCGAGCGCTCGCCGCCTCCGACCTGCTGCTTGCGCGTGCCGGCGATCTCGTCCGCCTGCTCGGTCTGCTTCTGGTCGAGCAGGCGGGCGCGCAGGACCGCCATCGCCTTCGTGCGGTTCTTGAGCTGCGAGCGCTCGTCCTGGCAGACGACGACGATCCCGCTCGGGATGTGCGTGATGCGGATCGCCGTCTCTACCTTGTTGACGTTCTGGCCACCGGCGCCGCCCGAGTGGAACTTGTCGATGCGCAGGTCCGACTCGTTCACCTCGATCTCGACGTCATCGGCCTCGGGCAGGACGGCGACGGTGGCGGTCGACGTGTGGATGCGGCCTTGGGCCTCGGTGGCCGGCACGCGCTGGACGCGATGCACGCCGCTCTCGAACTTGAGGCGCGAGTAGGCGCCGCCGCCGTGCACCTCGAACACGACCTCCTTGATGCCGCCGATGCCGATCTCGTTCAGCGAGTCCAACTCCAGCTTCCAGCCGCGGCGGTCGGCGTAGCGCGCATACATCCGATAGAGGTCGGCGGCGAAGAGCGCCGCCTCGTCGCCGCCCGTGCCGGCGCGGATCTCGACGATCACGTCGCGGTCGTCGCGCGGATCCCTGGGGATGAGCGCCCGGCGCAGTCGTCCTTCGAGCGACGCGCGGGCGCTCGTGAGCGCCTCGATCTCCTCGCGTGCGAGTGCCGCCAGCTCTGTATCGCGGCCGGAGGCGAGGGCGCGGGCGTCGTCGAGGGCCCGGCCGTTCGCGCGCCACTCGCGGTAGAGCACCACCACCTGCTCGATCGACGCGCGCTCCTTCGCGATGCGCTGGAGCTTGTCGTAGTCGCCGCTGACTTCGGGGCGCGCCAATTCCCCGGTGAGGTCATCGTATCGCTGTTCCGTGGCCTCGAGGCGTTCGAACATCCGGCTGCCATCCTTCCGCTGCAGTGTAGCGAAGGCTTGGTCCTGGAGGCCGGGACGTGGGATCGGAGCGGTCAGGCGCGCTGCTGGCGGCGCGCCCGCTGCTCTTCGTACAGCTCACCGTAGACCGACCGCTCGCTGCCTTCGATGACGCGGGCGCCGCAGACCTTGTCGTAGAACGCCGCCGGGCCGACGCCGCCGATGATCGCGTAGGCGTAGCCCATCTCCCGCATGCTCTCGAGGCACCGGAAGAGGAGCACGGCGCCGATGCCATAGCCGCGCAGGTCCTCGCGCACGCCGGTCGGGCCGAAGAATCCGCGCCGGCTGCTCTCGTACACGGCGAAGCCGACGATCTCACCGTCCTTCACGGCAACGAAGCCGGCGATCGGATGGCCGCCGCCAAAGGCGAAGTCCGCCTCGGCGGCCCACTCCTCGCTGAAACGTTCGCCGACGAAGCGTCGCAGGTGCGTACGGTCCCACGCGTCGAGCCGGCGGACGCGGACGCCGGCCGCCGACGCACGTGCATGGTAGGGCGCCGCATCGGGCAGATCGTAGAGGCGGACGAGCATGTCAGGCATGCGGGCGGTGGTCTCCGGTCCGGGAACAGGCGTCGAATCCGGTCATCGGCACAGGATAACGTACGGGTTCGTGCGAGGGCCGGACTACGTCGGTGCCGATGCCGACGGTTCGTGCAGGACGCGCCTCGGCCTCGCTCGCCGCCAGGCCGCGCGAGTGACAGGTGACCGCCTGAGCACGGAGCGCCTTACGGCGCCAGCGTCGCAGTGGGCGTCGGTGTATCGGTCGAGGGCGCCGGGGGCGTCGGTGTGTCTGCGGCGGTGGCGGTCGCCGACGCGGTGCCCGTCGCCGTGGGCGTGCTGGTCTGCGTGGGCGTGGCGGCGGCGGTTGGCGTGCGCGTCCGCGTCGCGGTGGCGGTCGCCGGCTGGCGCTTGACCCTGATCTTCGCGCCGACGTCGTCGGCGTGCTTCACGCACTCGGCGCGCGCGATGCCGATCGCGATCGTCGCCTGCAGCGGCGGCCGGTCGCTCTGCCAGTGCGCCGTGGGCTCGAGCCGGAATCTGATCTCCGCCGAGGCGCCGGGGCCGATGGTGCCGACGTCGTACAGCGTGAAGCCGGGAGCGCCGTTGACCTCCCACGTCTGGCCGTTCGCGAACGTCAGGCGCTCGATGTAGCTCGCGCCGTCAGCCGTCTGGAGGCCGAGCACGACGTGCAGCGCGGCGGCCGCTCCGTCCTTGCTCTTGATGCTGATCGTGGCGTCGAATGGCCCGTCGCCGGTGAGCTTCGTCTCCTCAGGGTCGAACGCGAGCTTCGCATCGCCGTCGCACTGCGCTGGCGTCGTCGTCGCGCCGGGAGTCGCCGTGCGCGTCGCTGTCCGCGTGACGGTGCGCGTCGCCGTCTGTGTCGGGCTCGCGTCCGGCGTCACGGTCGCGCTCACGGTCGGCGTGATCGCTGGCGTCGCGGTCGCCGTCGAGATGGCGGCGACGAACGAGGCGCCGATGCTGACGGTGTCGGTGAAGTAGGCCGAGGTGAGCGAGACGCCGGCTACCGCGAAGAGCAGCCCGAACGCCGTAAGGAAGAGCGCGCGTCTCACGGCGCCGTCTCGTCGGACCGGCGTAGGTTCTTGATCTCGCGCCAGATCGCCGCGAGTTCGCTGATGACGAGGTAGCCGCCGGTCGACCCCAGGAGCAGTATGAAGATGAACGGACGCTCCAGCAGGTAGAGCGCGTAGCCGAGATACGGCAGCGTCCAGCGCTCGGCGCCGACGACATCTGCCGGCCGGCGAAGCGTGCTGTCATCGGTGCGGTTCGCATCGCCGCGCGTCACGTAGCCGCCGTCGCGGAGCGCGACGACGCGATGGGTGACGATGTCGCCCTTGCCGTCGCGGAACGACCCCACCTGCCCAACGCGCAGCTCGCGCGCCCGCGTGTCGACCAGCACGACGCCGCCGGTGCGGATCGTCGGCTCCATGCTGCCGCTGCGGACGATGAAGATCTCGAAGCGGGAGACGCGCGGCACGGCGAGGAGCGCCAGGAAGCCGGCGACGACAGCCCACAGGAGCGCCTGGAGGACGATCCACGTCACCTTCACCGCTCGCCCGCGCGCCATACCAGAGGTCCTGTCATCCGGAGCTCCGGGCGGACGCGCCGAGACGCGCCCGCCCGTGCTGCCGCCGTGTCACCGTTAGTCCGTCGTGCCTGTGACGGAGGTGTTGAGTACGATCGTCTGACCCTGGAGCGTGTTCTGATCGCCTGTGCTGTTCCAGCTGTTGCTGGCCAGCACGTACAGCCGCGCTCCCGGCGCCAAATCTCCGATGCTAATCGGGCCCGCGCCCGCCGCTGTCCGGACGCTCTGCGGTCCGTACAGCCCGGCGCCGCTGCCGGGATTACACGCGGAGTCGACCGATGCGGCGCCAACCTGGACCGCGTCCTGCATGCCGTCGGCCGTGGTGCTGACGACGGTCAGTTGCGCCGTCAGATGGAGCAGGTACTGCCCCGTGTTCTCGATGACGATGCAGCCGCTGTTGCTCAGACCCGGGCCGACGGTCTGCGAGGTGCTGAAGGTGTACGTGTCGTGCGTCGCCGCGACGCCGCTGCAGTCCTGCGCGGTTCCCGGGCAGAACCCGAACTTGAGATCCGCCGTGCCCGTGGTGAACGTGAAGTTGTTCTGCGAGATCGTGTCGCTGAAGTAGGCGCTGGTCGCGAAGACGCCGACGGCGACGACGCCGGCGATCGCGAACAACGCGAGCGCAATGCGCTTCATGGCAATGTTCCCCCTGGCCGCCGCCTGGGCGGCCCAATCTGCACGCCCCGCAGGCGCGCCACTCGCCGACGTTACCTGCCGATGGCGCCTCCTTTCGCGCAGGAGTCCGACGAGAGAGGACTGCGGGCCACCGTGCCGACGGGTACAATGGCGCGTGCAGCGGGTAGGCCGGACGGACTCCGCTGTTGGCGCGCTCCGCGGCTGTCATCCGCGGGGCGCGCCGCTTCTGCGAACCGATCCCCACCTCGGCTCGCGACTGGGGAGTTTCAGGCGGGTTGGAGCGATATTGGCACATACACGAGCTACCGTCAACCGGTTCTCTTGACATATCACGATAGTTCTCGGGTCGTGCGCGTGATACGACAAGCGGCCGTCCGGAAAGCTGTCGCCGGCGACGCCGAGGCGCGCGGATAGCGACCGTGGCCTACGGCTCGCCCCCGACCGCTGCCGGCAACCCATCGAACGCGACGCGGCGCTCGCTGCCGTCGGCCAGCTGTCGCAGGGTGGCTTCGCCGGCGGCCAGCTCCGCGCTGCCGATGATCGCGACGTAGCGGGCGCGGCGGGCGTTGGCGTGGCGCATCTGCGCCTTCAGGCTGCGGCCCTGGGGCCCGACGACCGCCTCGGCGCCGGCGGACCGCACCGCATCGGCGAGGCGCAGCGCTTCCGCCGCCGCTTCCGGCGTCAGGTGCGCGAGGTAGAGCGCCGGAGGCGGCGCGGGCGGCACAGGCGCGCCTTGCCGCTTCAGATTGAAGATCAGCCGCTCGAAGCCGCTGCCAAACCCCACACCGGGCGTCGGCACACCGCCGAGCAGCTCGACCAGGCCGTCGTAGCGACCGCCGCTGCCGATGCTGCTCTGCGCGCCTTCCTCGGCCGGGTGGAACTCCCAGACCGTCCGCGTGTAGTAGTCGAGTCCGCGCACGAGCCGCTCATCGAGGATGAAGTCGATGGCGAGCGCGCGCAGATACGCCTGCAACTGCGCGAAGTGCTGTCGGCAGGCGTCGCAGAGGTAGTCGCGCAGGCGCGGTGCGCCGGCGATGATCGGCTGGCAGCGGTCCTCCTTGCAGTCGAGCAGCCGCAGCGGGTTCTTGTCGAAGCGCATGCGGTCATCGGCGCAGACCTCGTCGAGGTGCGATCGATAGTAGTCGCGCAGGACCTCGATGTACCGCGGCCGGCAGACGGAATCGCCGATCGAGTTCAGCCTGAGCGTGACTGCGGCGAGGCCGAGCTGGCGATAGAACGTCGCCTGCAAGTCGATCACTTCCGCATCGATCATCGGCTCGGCGTCGCCGACCGCCTCGACGCCGAGCTGCGTGTGCTGGCGATAGCGACCGGCCTGCGGACGGTCGTAGCGGAAGTTCGGGGCGATGTAGTACAGACGGACGGGCTGCGGCAGACTCGACATGCCGTGCTCGATGTAGGCGCGCATGACGGTCGCGGTGCCCTCGGGTCGCAGCGCCAAGCGTTCGCCGCCGCGGTCCTCGAAGAGATACACCTCTTTCTCGACGACGTCCGTGCCGGCGCCGGCGGTGCGCAGGAAGACGCCGGCGTTCTCGAACATCGGCGTATCGATGCGCTGGTAGCCGAACAGCTCGCAGACGCGTTCGCCGGTATCGCGCACGAACTTCCAGTACGGCCAGGCTTCGGGCAGCAGGTCGCTCGTGCCGCGTGGCGCGGCGTATTTTCGGGGCTGTGGGGCGTCGTCGTCGTTTGGCATCGGTGCGCGCAGGATAACAGCGATGCAGCGGGTCGCGGAATGCTGATCGACCGCAGACTTGAGACTACACGCCGATTGCGATGATTTCGTCGATCGGCTGGTCCGCGCGCTCCGCGAGAATCATGGGCGCGGATTGCCCGCTCAACAGCAGACGATACGCTGCGCGCGTGCGCCGCCAGGCGACGAGCAATATGATGTCGCCGGCGATCAGCAGGAGCACGACCGCGAGAATCACGACCCATTCGCCCAAGGGGAAGGAGACCCAGACGCGGGACGTAAGCGAATCTGTCATGAGCACGTCAGCGAGGCCTCGCGGTTAATAGCAGGTTCCGGGCGAGTAGCTGGCATGGATGTCCATAGACGAGCTGGGAGGCAACCCCACGATGATGGTATGGAGCGACAGTACCCGCCTGCAGTTCGCACCAAAGAAGGGCGTCACGTAAAACGTGTCCTCCACCTTGGCCTGCAACGCTTCTTCGTGCCCCGCGAGGCTATCTGGAAAGTCGTTACGCTGCCAGCCGGGGTTCCCAGGCAAGTTCATCATCTGTTGAATCCAACTCGCAACGCCCACGTACGTAATTGGTACCGGACAGGTCGTATCCGCCTCGTAGCCATAATTGACCTGATCCGGGCTGTAGACAAAGCCATCGGATGAGCCGGCCGTGCAAACGACAGCCTGCGCGGTGCCGATCGACCGGGTCGATGCGATTACTGCCGCGGCGACGAGCGCCGCCAACATCATCGACTTCATGGCGTTGGCGTCTCCCCCGAGGTGGGCGCATCTGATGCGGCCGTCGGTGTATCCGCCGGTGGTGGGGTGGCCGTCTCTTGTGCAGCCGGAGTGTCGCCACCACCGGCATCGAGCGTGACGCGCGGGCCGGGTATGAGTTGCGTCTCGCCCGTCGCCAAGTTGACATGGATGTCGGCTGCGCTCGCACCTGCTGCAGCCAACTGCTCTGATGCCCAGTCAGCGACGCCGCCCCAGGTGCTCTGGCCGGTGGCCGTCTGTATCTCGACCGGAACCGCGCCGCTGTAGGGCGCCTGCGCCCCAATATTCTGTGCGAGCTGTTGCGCATTCGGTGTGGGCGTTGGCGGCGGCGGAGGCGGGGGGCAAGATGAGCCGCAGTCCCCACCGCCGCTCGTCGTCTGGGCAGTGCCGACTTGTGTCACAATCACGCCGGCAACGAACGAGAACGCGAGAAACTTCACAACTGACTTCATCGCCTTAATCATCGGTCATCCTCCTTCGTTCGCGCGGCGCCACGCCATGACGGACAGTATGCCGATGCCGATCAGCAGTGGCGGCAGGTGGGTGGCCAGCAGCTCGAACTGCGCCGTCGTCGGACGCACCGGGTTGAACAGCGCCGTGATATGCACGTCGTCACCCGCGAGTCGTGACCATCGTTCCCAGAAGATGCCGATTCCCGCCGAACCGGACACCGTGAACAGGATGCCGGCGGCTGTGAATCGCCTGTAGAACAGCGCAAGCGTCGCTGTGAACGCCAGAATGCCGGAGAGGGTAAGGAACGATATTGAAGTCGATCATTCGGCTGGCCACAAGCGGTACTCGTTGCACCGCTGCTGTTCGCCATCGCGGACCCTGTGAGGTTGCGACGAGTATCTTCGACGGGGGGGGCCGATGTCAATGGGACAAATGTGAAGACCTGATGTGAGTACTTCAACCTAGAACCGCGGCGACGCGGTGCTATAGAGGCGCGCTCGGGGCCCGCACTCCGGCGGTCTGCCCAAATCGGTCCGCCACCTTCGCGATATACTCAGAGTGATGAATACGGCCACCCGGAAGCTGGCGCCGGCGACCGAGACGCCGAGCGTCCAGTCGCTGATCGACCGCGTATCCGGCTACCTGCCGCGGGCCTCCGTCTCGCTCGTCGAGAAGGCGTTCGCTTTCGCCGCCGAAGCGCACTGCGACCAGCGCCGCCTCACGGGCGACCCCTACATCGTCCACCCGCTCGACGCGGCGATGACGGTCGCCGGCCTGCAGCTCGATGGCCCTGCCGTCGCGGCGGCGCTGCTGCACGACGTGCAGGAGGACTGCGGCGTCCCCAACGAGGAGCTGCGGAAGCGCTTCGGGGCCGAAGTCGCGCGCCTCGTCGACGGGGCGACGAAGCTCGACAAGATCGCCTGGCTGGCGCCGGGCGAGCGACCCGGCGACCAGGCGCTGCAGGCCGAAAACCTGCGCAAGATGTTCCTGGCGATGGCCGAGGACATCCGCGTCGTCATCATCAAGCTCGCCGACCGGCTCCACAACATGCGCACGCTCGACGCCAAGCCGCCCGAGAAGCGCGTCCGGACGGCGCAGGAGACGATGGAGATCTACGCGCCGCTGGCGAACCGCCTCGGCATCTGGCAGATCAAGTGGGAGCTCGAAGACCTCGCGTTCCGCTATATCGAGCCCGAGCGTTACAAGCAGATCGCCCGCCTCATCGCCTCGAAGCGCGCGGTGCGGGAGAAGTACGTCGCCCAGGTCGAGCGCATCCTCAGCGAGGAGCTGCAGAAGCAGGGCATCGATGCCGAGGTGAAGGGCCGCGCCAAGCACATCTACTCGGTCGCCCAGAAGGCGGAGAAATACGCCGCGGAGCACAAGGGCTTCGAGCAGATCTACGACCTGCTGGCGCTGCGCGTCGTCGTGAACACCGTGGGTGACTGCTACAACGCGCTCGGCGTCGTCCACGGCCTCTGGCACCCGATGCCGGGCCAGTTCGACGACTACATCGCCAGCCCGAAGGAGAGCCTCTACCAGTCGCTGCACACGACCGTGATGTCGATCGGCGCGCGGCCGCTCGAGGTGCAGATTCGGACGCAGGAGATGCACCAGCTCGCGGAGTACGGCGTCGCCGCGCACTGGCGGTACAAGGAGGGCGGTCGCGCGGACGGCAAGCGCGACGTCCGCTACGAAGAGCGCATGTCCTGGCTCCGGCAACTGCTCGAATGGCAGCGCGACATCTCGCAGGCAGAGGAGTTCGTCGAGTCGGTGAAGGCCGACCTCTTCCAGGACCAGGTCTTCGTCTACACGCCGAAGGGCGAGATCAAGGAGATGCCGGTCGGCGC